>Ga0070691_10000227_pt1 | contig 19193 bp, 6 predicted proteins | sample KBSK1101metaG_FD_64673 | JGI IMG/M metagenome (GOLD analysis project Ga0070691, IMG submission 64673) | Corn, switchgrass and miscanthus rhizosphere microbial communities from Kellogg Biological Station, Michigan, USA - KBS K1-10-1 metaG | ecosystem: Host-associated > Plants > Roots >... | reverse complement strand
TGCCGGTGCAAATTGCCGTTGCCCATGCCGCCGCCATATACGATAAGGCTGTGATCGAGAAGCGAGCCGTCACCGTCCTGGGTGGATTGAAGCTGCTGAAGGAAATAGCTGAATAACTCCGCCTGGTAGGTGTCGATTTTCGCCTTCTTCGCGATCAGTTCGGGATCGTTGCGGTGATGCGATACGGCGTGATGCTGTTCCGGAACGCCGATGTTCGGGAACGTGCGTGGGCTAAGCTCGCGCGATAGGATCATGGTAAACACGCGGGTGATGTCGGCGCGAAAGGCCAGGGCCTGCAGATCGAACATGAGCTTGGCGTGCTTCTCGAACGTTTCCGGCACCTCCACGGGGCGGTCGGGCAGCTCAATCGGAGACTCTTCCTCCGCTCCGGCGCTCTTCACGCGCTGCTCCAGCTCCCGAACCGAGTCCAAATACTCGCTCAGTTTGGTCCGATCGCCGCGCCCCAGGGTAGTGGCCAGTTTATTGACCTCGCTCGAAAGAGAGTCGAGGATACTCCCGGTGCTTTGTTCCTCGGCGGCGCGTTCCGCGGGGCTTCCACCGTCGCCAAACAGGCGCTCGAACACCACGCGGGGATGAGACTCCGTGGGGTTTGGCGTGGTCGGGCTGCGCCAGGAAACGGTGTTCACGTAGAAACAGTCCCCGGAATCACATGAGCCCTGGGTGGGATTATCCAGCGTCATTTCGAGAGACGGAACGCGGGTACCCTGGCCGATGATTCGCGCGGCGATCTGGTCCGCGCTGGTCGCCAATTTCACCTCGACACCGGGCTTGGTCCGATCCCAGGCGTGAACGCCGGTCAGCCATGCGGCGGATGCGCGGGGATGATCGCCCGTTCCGTCGCCAAAAGTGTCGGCCTGTAAATGCGCGAGGCCGCTTAGGACGTTAATATGGCTTCGAACCGGCTCAAAAGGTTTAAGAATCGGCGTGAGTTCGAAGTTCGTGCCTACCGCAGTGGGATTCCATTGGTCCTGAATCACTCCGTTCGCGATATACACGAAGCCGAGCCTCGGATTGGGCTTGGCGGACTTCGCCGAAAGCGCCGGGATCATGGAGTCCAAGAGCGGAAGCGCGAGTGTCGTCCCGGCCGCTCTCAGGAATGTCCTCCGTGCCAGGCTCTTTTTCGTGATAAACATCATCGCCGTCTCCTCCCTTATTTTACTTGCGCCAACGCCTGAACGTTTTGCGCGGCTCTCATCTGGAAGGGCGTGCTCTTGACGACCCCCATAACCATGGAGGCGAACGAATAATTGCTCGCCTTTGCATCGCGCAGGATTGCGCGGACGGCCGGGGCGTCGTAGTATTGCAGATTCCGTCCGATGGCGTACATGAGAAGCTTTTCGGCCACTGTGCCCGCGAACTGATCCGGATGCGCCAGGAGGACCTTCTTGAGTCCCGCCATTCCGTCGAATTTTGTTCCGTCGGGGAAGGCGCCGGATACGTCGATGCGCTGGCCCGCGTCGGTATCGCGCCATCGGCCCACCGCGTCGAAATTTTCCATTGCGAAGCCGATTGGATCCATGCGGGCGTGACAACTGGCGCAGGATGGATTGGCACGGTGCTGAATCATAGCCTCGCGCATCGACAACGCCTTGCCCGTCTCCGAGGCTTCCGTCTTGAGCGCCGGGATGTTCGGGGGAGGCGGAGGAGGAGCCGATGACAGAAGATTTTCGAGCACCCATTTGCCGCGAACCACCGGTGAGGTTCTGGTCGAATAGGAGGTTAACGTCAGAATGCTGCCTTGACCCAGGAGGCCTCCCCGCATGCTGCCTGCGGGGAATGTCACCCGCCTAAAATAGGTGCCCTCCACGTTCGGGATACCGTAATGCTTCGCCAACCGATCGTTGACGAAGGTGTAGTTGGCGGTCAGCAAATCCAGCACGCTGCGATTTTCCAGCAGAACGCTGTCCAGAAAGAGCTCGGTCTCGCGATGGAATGCCTTCCGGAGATTTTCATCGAAGTCGGGAAATAAGAGCCCATCAGGCTGTTTGGCCTCTATGTCGCGCAAAAAGAGCCACTGCGCGGCAAAGTTGGTAACCAGCGATTCCGCTCGGCGATCGGCCAGCATCCGGTGCACCTGTTGGTCCAGCACCTGAGGATCGTTCAACTTCCCAGCGGCGGCAAGATCCAAAAGCTCCCGGTCCGGAATGCTGCTCCATAGGAAAAATGACAGCCGCGATGCAAGCTCCAAGGAGTTCACCCGATGGATGGAGCCGGGTACGGCGTTGGCTGGATCGCGTTCAATGCGGAACAGGAATTGCGGACTCACCAACACTCGCTCCAGCGCCTTCTGAATGCCGCGATCGAAGCTTCCATTGGTGCGGCCTGCCGTGTAGAACGGCAGGAGGTCCTTGACATCGGCAGTGGATACTGGGCGCCTGTATGCCCTCCGCTCCAGGTTCGCGAGAATCTTTTCGGCGCAGGGAAGCTCCTCGGCCGCGCTCGCGGGACGACACACGAAGATCGCGTGACGGCTCGGCGTGTCTCCCGGACCCGACGCTTGGAACGGTCCGCTGATCGTGACGCTGTCGATTGCCGGCTCGGTGCCTCTTCCGCGAGTTCGCGGACGAAGAATCGTTTCATCGCGAGCCTCGGTGTGCTGAACGAATGTCACTCCCACCAGGCGAGGTCCGGCTTTGATAGGAATAGTCATCTCGAGAGGCTTCTGCGCGGCCCCTCTGGCTGCGCGGCCTCCGGCAGGGGCTCCGCTGCCTGCCCCGTCTCCGACCGACACAAGCTGCAATCGTTCGCCGTCCACACTGACCTCGATCTCCTGTTTTCCCCGGGGCGGGCTCGCGAGGTCCACCTTAATGACGTAGTCGCCGTCCGCGGGAAAATCGCTGCGGACGGCCAGTCCACCGCGCGTTCCGAAGGGAAGTTCGTCCACGCGTTCTTCCTGAGGCTGCTCCGCGGGAAGTCTGTAGATGTTGACCATCGCCGGCATACTGGGATCTCCCACGGCGAGCCGGCTGATTTTCCGCGCCGCGTTGAGATAACCCTCCATCGTGGTCGGAGAAACGAAAAGAAGGTCGGCGATATTGTCGAAACCGCTGCTTGAGTTATCGGGCGGGAACAGCAGGGAATAATCCATCTCCTTGGGGAGAGCGTCGAGCGCCAGAAGATCGCGGACAGCATTCTGATATTCCGTGCCGCTCAGGCGGTGAAGCAGAGGCAGGGTGCCGGCATTCGGTTTCGCGACGGCGGCGCTGTCGAGCTCAGCTTCAAGAAACGACGCCGTAGAATCGTAGCCAGCCTGATCCGGACGCGGCATTCCAGCCGGAGGCATGGTGTTCGCCCGAAGCTTGCGAATGACCTTCTCCCACACTTCGGCATCCGTGCTCACGTGAGAAAGGCCGGCAGGATCGATCACAAGCCCCGCCGTTTTCAAACGGGCGTTGTGGCAAGTGACGCAATACTTGGTGAAAACTGCGCTCGCCGAAGCTGCTGGATCCTGCTTCGCAGCCGGACCAACAGATTGACCGGAGGCGGCCACAGACGAGAAAGTCAGGATGGGGATTACGATCGCTGCTGCCTTAAACATCCACCTCCGCCTTCCATCGCGCCCACTGCAATTATACTTCCGCTCGCGCCATCAAAACACAAATCGCGCGCCAACCTGCCCCGAACGCGGACCGGCATCGCTAGTGAGCGTTCCGAATATGGGGGAAGTAATGGTTGTATTCGGGCTGTTGTAATTCACGTGGTTCAATACATTGAACGAATCGCCACGAATCTCGAGCCTCATTCTGTCGTTGAACACGATTGATTTCGATACGGACAGATTTACCGTCCAGTTCCCCGGACTGCGAACGTCCGCAGGATTCTGGGTGCCGGGGCGAATTGTCGCATTCGTGGTCGCGTAGGTCGGCACAAGTGCGAACGACGCCTTATTGATGTAGGCCCGTGTCGTCCGATAGTTATCGAGGACTGGATTGCCTCCGACAAAATCCGGCCGGCTCATGGCGATGCCGGAGGGTTGCGAGATTCTCAGTGGTATACCCGAGCGGACAGTAAAGATAGAGGAAGCCTGCCAACCTCCGAGTACACGTGAAACGAATCCATTACCCTTCTTGAACCACGGAAGTTCATAGATAACATTGGTGGCGATGCGGTGCCGGGCTTCCTGGGAAAGAGGCTCCCGATCGATGAAGGGATGGAAGAAATCCTGTGTGACATAAATGTCGGAATTCGTAAACGCCGAGCTCAGCGAGCCGCCCTGATCCGCGAATCCGCGGCTCAGAGTGTAGTGGATGTCCATCCCCAGGCCCCGGGAAAGCCTCTTGCGGATCGAAGCCTGCAGCGCATTGTAGACCATGGTTTGCTGGCTGGTGATGTAATACCCGCTAGGAGTTCCGAGCGCGGGATTCGGCCGCAGGCCGGTCTGCCGGTCGAATGCTTGCGCGAGCGGCAGTTCCATGGGGAAACTGGCGCCATCCGTTCGGAGATAACCGATTTCGGCCATCCACGACCCGCCCAGCGCCTGCTCCACATCAAAATTCGTTTGAATCGTATACGGATTCGCGAGATGCGTATCGATGAGCGAAAATACCGTCTTCTGGCCGTTTCCTTTCGCCAACAGCAGTTGCTGCAGCTGAACGCCGGACAGAGGCCACTTCAGGCCGAGCGCGGTTGTATCGGTTTGATTCAGCGTTACCGTTGAAGGGAGAAACGGATCGGTGACCTGGTTCTGTAGCATGGCGTACAACTGCTGGCTGAAGAGTACGCCGGAACCGCCCCGGATGACAGTATTTCCCTTGTCGCCTACGGTCCAGGCGAAGCCCAACCTGGGACCGAAGTTGTTCCAGTCCGGTTCGTATACATTGTTCGGGTCGCGCGGAGAGCCAAAATCCATTTTCTGAAGGCTTGTGGGCGCATTCAAATTGTAGATCTGCGCCTGCGCGCTGGAAGTCGCGTGAATTTGGACGGACGGATAGTAGTCGTACCGCAGACCCGTGTTCAGAACGAATTTCTTGTTAACCCGCCAATCGTCCTGGATGAACAGACCGTAGGTGTCCAGATGGCCGTCGTGCGGTGGCTGACCAGAGGACAGAGTAACGGAGGTCGGCGTGTCGGCAAGTGCGGCGGCAAGCGTCTGAAACACGTAATTCGTGTTCTGCGGATCGGTCTTGCTGCCCGCCTGGCGTCCCCAATTCATGCCCATCTTGATCGCGTGCGAGCCGATAATGCGAGTCGCTTTCTGCTCGAAGCTGAAGGAGCGGCCACGCAGGTCGAGTACTTCCGAGCTAGGGGAAGAGAACAGGCCGCTGATCGTGAAAAGGGAAACGCGGCTGCCGACCTCAGTGAGTCCCGGCGCCGAAGTGCCCGGAGACAGGACATTCCAGAAACTCTGAATCCGGTCCAGATTGGTGCGATTGAATCCATAACGCGTTTCGAACACCCAAGATCCTCGGGTTTGAATGTACTGGGCCGCGACACGATCGTTCGCGTTCAGAAAGTTCTGGTCATTGGACCCGTTGAGAAAAATGGAGGGCTGAAGCGCGTACGGCCTGGACCGGGTATACGTCACGGAGAGGTTGCCGCCAAACAGGCTGACGTCTCCCTTTGTCATCAAATTATTGTCGTGACGCTTCAAAGCGTTCGCGGTGAAGTAATTCCCGATCTGGGCATTCACCGGACTTGTGGGCAGCGGAATAGGATCGAGCGCGAGCTTGGTCTCCGGGAACGGCAGCGCGGCCAGGAGTTGATCGCGCAGTTGTTGCGTGGGAACGGTCCCGGTCAGCGCGACTCCTTCGGAATCCCGATAGCCTTCGTATGCCACGAAGAAGAACAGCTTGTTCTGGATGATTGGGCCTCCCAGGGTTCCGCCGAATTGATTGAAACGGGCCGTCGGCTTCGCCTTAGAAGCTGGAAGAAACGTATCGCGGGCGAAAAACGCCTCGTTTTGATAGTTCTCGATCGCCGAACCATGGAATTGGTTGGTGCCGGAGCGGCTAAGGATATTAATCTGTCCGCCGACAACCCCTCCGTATTCCGCGGGCAGAACGCCCTTGACCACCTGGACCTCAGCCACAGCGTCGATACTCATGATGCTGATCTGGTTCTGGCTGCCGTACTGGTTAATTCCTCGGGTTTCTGGATTGGCAATCGCATCGGTGCCGTCGACCGTGATCGACGTGCCTCCCTCGGCGACACCGTTCAGGCGGATGCTACCGCTTCCGGCCAGGCCAACCGAGGCGTTGCTCGCGCCAGGCGCCAGGGTGGCAAGACTTTCCAGACTACGACGCGCCAGCGGTAACTGGCTTACCTCCGTTCGGCCGATCGATTCCTGCTGCGACGAGGAAGCCGTTGCGACCAGAGCGGCCGTGTCGGCCACTGTGATCGTTTCCGCAAGAGCCCCGACCTCCATGTTGAAGGTTTGCCGGACCGTTTGGCCGGCGCCGAGCTCAAGTCCTTGAGTTGTCAGCGTCTTGAATCCCCTTAGGCCGATGGTGATTGTATAGGGACCAGTGGGCAAAGCGGTGAAGGCAAACTCACCTTTTTCGTCGGTGACGCCCTCTTTGACAAAGCCCGTTTCCTGATGTTTCGCTACGACGCTTGCCCCTGGAACAACCGCGCCGGTGGTATCGTGTACATCCCCATAGAGCGTTCCTGTAGTCACCTGAGCGGTCAAGCGTGGCGAGCATAACAAACTCAATAACATAGCTCCAGTCAGGAGCGAATGGCCGAAGCGAGAGCGGCCGGGTAAAAACGATGTCATCTTGGACCCCCAACGAAGCCTAGTACTCGGTCGAAATCGTATCATGAGCACTTTTACCCCTTCAATAACCAGATATGGTCATTGAGCGGCGCTTCCTCCGTACTAAAATGATGGGCGGAGGGCATCATGAAGGCACCTCGGAGCGCCACGTGTCGAGGCGTAGTGTTTCTTTCCTTCGCCGCGATGATGTACCTGAATGCTGCGGCCCGCGACCTGCGGCTGATCGAAGCGGTGAAACGCTCGGATGTGAAGACTGTACGGTCTCTGCTGGCACAACATGTTCCAGTGGACACGGCGGAGGCGGACGGGTCCACGGCCCTGCACTGGGCGGTACAGCGCGACAACCTGGAAATTACGAACCTGCTGCTGACGGCAGGCGCGAACGCGAAAGCGGCCACTCGCTTTAACATCTCCCCTCTCTATTTCGCCTGCACGAACGGTGATGCGGCAATCGTGGAACGCCTACTCAGCGCCGGAGCCGATCCCAACAGTACTGCGGAAGAAGGCCAGACGGCCCTGATGACCGCTGCCCTCAATGGCAAAGTAGAAGCCGTGAAAGCGCTGCTGGTACACGGAGCCGCCGTGGACGCGCAGGAGCCTTATAAAGGGCAGACCGCGCTGATGTGGGCAGCCTCGGAAGGCAATGCACAGGCTGCAGAGATACTCATAGAGTTCGGAGCCGGTGTACGGGCGAAGTCAAAGGCCGGATTCACGCCGCTACTGTTCGCGGTCCGCAATGGACATATTGAGGCCGCCAAAACGCTGCTGGATCATGGCGCGAATGTGAACGACGCTACGGCGGATGGCACTACGGCGCTGAATATGGCTGTCGTGAATGCGTATTTCGAACTCGCGACAGTTCTTCTGGACCGTGGCGCAGATCCCAACGCTCCGGATGCGCGTGGGTCCGCTCTGCACACGGTCGCCTGGCTCCGGAAACCCGGCTCGGACGGCGCGGCAGGCGTCGGCGGAACTGCCAAGGGTCCTCCCATTCCTCAGGGCAACGTCACCGCCTTGGAACTCGCGGCGGCGCTGCTGAAGCATGGGGCAAATCCCAACGTCCGGATTTCCTGGAAAGAAAAGAGATTCGATAAGGAGGGCGGTACGGTGGTAAATCCGCCCAGCATCGACCTCGGCCGTCACCTGCTGAGCTATGTCGGAGCGACTCCGTTTTATATTGCTGCCCAAAATGGCGATGCCGAACTAATGCGCCTGCTCGCACAGAATGGCGCCGATCCCAAAATCAGTACGAAATTCGGAATCACTCCCCTCATGGTGGCCGCCGGGCTTGGCTACTGGGAAGGAGAAAGCCCGGGTCCGTACACGGGTTGCCCGGAGGCAGAGCGGCTGGAAGCCGTAAAACTGGCCTTGGAGTTAGGCAACAACATCAACGCGCACGCTGACTTTGGCGATTTCGAGATGACCGGCGATCCTCAGTATACGCTTCTCTACTATCCGTTGAACATGGATCAACTGAAGGACAAAGGCGTGGGCGACCCGCGCTGGAGTGGGAGCACAGCCCTGCATGGTGCGGTGGTCTCCGGCCAAGCTTCTATCGTCCAATTTCTGATCGATCACGGCGCACAGGTGGACGCGAAGACAAAGCTCGGTTGGACCCCGCTCATGCTCGCGGACGGAGTTTTCTTCGCCAACGCTAAGAAGGAATTCCCAGCGGCGGCGGTAATTCTTAAAAAGGCGCTTCAGGATCGCGGTTTGACCGCAGTTCGCACCGCTCGTTGATTGTGAACGTCGACATCAATGTCCATGGGAACGGAATACCCGTCCGTTTCCAAACAGGAACTCTAATGGAAGCGTGGGGGCTCACTGAGGAACTTTCACGCAGAAACGCGCCGACGTTTCCAGTTGACTCGTGCGGGAGGAGGTGCCGCCCACATTTCATGGGCCCTGGTAAGGTTTCCGGCGGCGCCTTGCCCAAAAAACTTGGTCGCAATCGAGGCGATTAGCATTATACTGTTTAGCGTTTTGAGGCCAAAATGGAAATTCCGGATAAGAGGAGATCTGTCGTGAGAACACGTGTTTTCGGTTCTATCGTCAGCTTAGCGGCGTTGGCTGCAGTTGTTTTGATCGTGTCTATGAGCGCATCCGGTCAGGAAAAATCGGTACCCGGCAAGGCCAAAGGGAAGGGCACGGCGGCGCGCGCTGGTGGACCCGCTCCCAGGCTTGCCGATGGGAAACCCGATTTCTCCGGCGTGTGGAGCCCGGATCGCAATCTTATCTATGACATCAGCGATGCGCTGAAGAAGGGAGAGGACCTTCCGATCCAGCCTTGGGCTCTGAAAGTAACGCGTGAACACATGTCCAAGGACGATCCGGAGGCGCGATGTCTGCCCACCGGCGTGCCTCGGCTGGCGCCGTACCCCTGGACCATCGCGCAGACTCCCAAGAACGTCTACTTCCTGTTCGAGGGCAACATTCATAGCTACCGCCAGATCTTCATGGATGGGCGCCAGCATACCGAGGATCCCAATCCCACCTGGTACGGCGAATCCATCGGCCATTATGAGGGAGACACGCTGGTCGTCGATACCACCGGGTTCAACGATAAGTTCTGGTTCGATTTTGCAGGCCACCCGCATACCGCGAAGCTGCACACCATCGAACGCTACCGTCGCCCGGATTCCCTGAACCTCACTTGGGAGACCGTTGTGGATGACGCGGGCGCCTATACCAAGCCGTTCACGGTTTACGGGCATTCCACAATCCAGGAAAATACCGACCTCATGGAGTACATCTGCCAGGAAAACAATCTGGATGTGAGCCACATCGTCGGGAAGGATCCCCGCAACAAGGAAGGCCGGGCCGCCGAGGCCCAGCAGGGCAAGCCGTAAATTCGCAGGAGGGCTGCGCCGCGGCGACGTTCCTCCGTTTAGGGATCGGCGACGGTTCCATTGTTCAGTTTTGATCGGCGGTGACCGAATCGCCGGGGGCAACTACGTTAAGGAGCTTCTCATGCGCACTCTATGGGGTTTCGTTTGTTCACTGGTTCTCACGGCAGCTATATTCGCCCAGGGCGACCGCGGCACCATCACCGGTACCGTTGTCGATCCAGCCGGCGCCGTTGTGGCGGGTGCATCGATGGAGGCCAAGAACGCCCAGACCGGTGCCGTGTACACCACGCAAACCACTGCGACCGGAAATTACACGCTGTCTCAGTTGCCGGCCGGTAACTATGAGATTTCGGTCAACCTGGCCGGCTTTAAGAAATACACGCGGCAAGGCTTGGAGGTCGGCGTGGCGCAGACGGTCCGCATCGACGTCTCCTTGGAAGTGGGCTCCGCTACGGAGTCGGTGACCGTCACCGAGGCGGCGCCGCTGCTCAAAACCGAAAGTGGCGAGCTGAGCCACAACGTCACCACGCAGCGTCTGGATGAACTTCCCGTGCTGGGCATCGGCGCCGCGGCGGGAAGCTCCAGCATACGGAATCCCACCGCGGCCGTGCTGTTGATCCCAGGAGCGTACCTGGATCCCAACGTCAATCTCAAGGTCAATGGCTCGCCCGCCAACACCGCCTCGTATCGTGTGGAAGGGCAGGATGCCAGCAACGGCTACGTCCCCGGCCGGCCGCAACAGGTGCAGCCGAGCGTCGACTCCATCCAGGAGGTCGCGATTCAGACCAGCAATTTCTCAGCGGAATACGGCCAAGTGGGTGGCGGCTTCTTCAACTACACCATGAAGTCGGGCACGAACCAGCTCCACGGCACCGCCTACGACTACTTCGTGAATGAAGCGCTCAACGCGGGCACTCCCTTCACAGTCGGCCCCAAGGGGCACCTTCGTCCAATCGAACGCCGCAATGATTATGGATTTACCGTGGGCGGTCCAGTATATCTTCCCAAGATCTACAATGGCCACGACAAGACGTTCTTCTTCTTCAACCTGGAGCAGTTCCGCGAATTCAAGACCATCAACAATCAGTCCATCACGGTCCCCATCCAGGCCTATCGTGACGGCGATTTCCAGAGGGCCATGACGGGCCGCACGCTCGCCACCGATCCCATCGGCCGGCCGATTCTGGAGGGCGCGATCTACGACCCCTCTACGCAGCGCTTGGCCCCCAATGGCGCCACTATACGCGATCCCTACACGAACAATACGATTCCGGTCGGCAAGATGGATCCGGTGGCGCTGAAGGTGCAAGGGCTCATCCCGCTGCCCAATGTCCTTCCCAATGCGCTGACCAACAATGCGATCTTCCCCTATGTTAGCGACCGTGTCACCGGCGTTCCCTCCTTTAAGATCGACCACAACCTGAGCGCCAACGACCACCTCTCGTTCTACTTCTCGCGCATCTACACCGCCAGCCAATATTCGAACACCACGGGCGGCGCCGACGGTTTGCCGGAGCCCATTACGGGCGCCATCGGCACGTTCATTAACTCACACGTCTACCGTTTGAACTTTGAGCACACGCTGACGCCCACGTTGCTGCTGCACCTCGGTGCCGGATACCAGGACAGCTACTTCAGCGATAACGTGGTGATCCTGAACTACGACTCCCAAAAGCAGCTCGGCCTGAAGGGACAGACCGTCGTGCGTATGTTTCCGGCCTTTCAGAACGCCAGCAACGCCCAGGGTGGTGTGAAGAATCTGGGTCCGAACGGGAATCGGAACATCTGGTATCAGAAGCCCACCGGCAATGCCAGTATGACGTGGGTGAAGGACAATCACACCTACAAGTTCGGCTCGGAAGTGCGTTTCGAAGGAGTGCCAACTTATCTATACACCGCCACCAACGGCGTGTACTCCTTCAACGCCGCTGAATCCGGCCTCCCCTCCACGCAGGGGCAGAACCTCTCGGGAGGCATTGTGGGCGCCCCGTACGCCAGCTTCCTGATGGGCTTGGTGGACTCCGGTAACATCGCCTACCCGCCCATTGCGCGCGTGGGCCAATCGGCTTGGGGATTTTTTGGGCAGGACACCTGGAAGGTGAGCCGCAAATTCACCCTGGACTACGGCTTGCGCTACGATTACCAGGGCTACCCGCGCGAACAGTACGGCCGTTACGCCAACTTCTCCGCCACGACGCCGAATCCTTCGGCCGACAACCGTCCGGGTGCGGTGATCTTTGAGGGCGACGGCCCGGGACACTGCAATTGCAGCTTCGCCAAGATCTATCCCTGGGCCTTCGGTCCGCGTCTGGGCGCCGCGTATCAGATCAATGGCAAGACCGTGCTGCGCGCCGGCTGGGGCATCGTTTACTCCAGTACTCCCACCAATAACCAAACCACCACGTCCCTTTCGACACCCAGCCCCTTCACTTCGCCAGCGTTCGGCCAGCCTGCCATGCTGCTGCGGACGGGCATCCCCATCACGCCCGCCCCGTGGCCGAATCTGGACCCAGGTCAGTATCCTCTGCCGGGAACCACCACGGCTCCCAAGATGGCTGCGGATCAAAACGCCGGTCGCCCCGCCCGCCAGGTGCAATGGTCCATCGGCGTACAGCGCGAAATCCTTCCTAACCTGGTTGTCGAAGCATCCTACGTCGGCAACCGCGGCGTGTGGTGGACGGCGCCCGGCCTGATTGACGTCAACGCCGTCACGCCGGACCGGATTGGCTCCTTCGGTCTGGACATTAATAACGCCGCCGACCGCACCTTGTTGGCATCCCGCATCGATTCCACCGTCGCAGCTCAGCGCGGATTCAATGATCTGCCCTATTCCAGCTTCCCGACGGGCTCCACCGTGGCGCAATCGCTACGACCCTTCCCGCAGTTCGGCACGATCACTTCTCTCTGGTCCCCCCTAGGCAAGACCTGGTACGACTCCTTGCAGACCAAGGTAACCAAGCGCTTCTCACGGGGACTTACGTTCACCAGCGTGTTCACCTGGCAGAAGCAACTGGTGCTGGGGCCGGATATCTCCCCGACCGCGGCAACCACCGGTGGCGAGCCGACCAACGACGTATTCAACCGCGCCAATAATAAGGATCTGTCCAGCTTTGACCAGCCGTTCCTGTTCAACACCTCGGTCAACTACACGATCCCGGCGTTTAAGTTCGGCAACAAAGTTGGGGGCAAAGTCCTGTCCTGGGGCGTGCGGGACTGGTCGATCGGCATCTTCATGCAGTATGGCAGCGGCTTCCCCATCCAGGCGCCCGCCGCGCAAAACGCTCTGGCCTCCCTGTTGTTCCGCGGGACCTTCGCGAACCGCGTCCCGGGACAGCCCCTGTTCACGCAGGACCTCAACTGCCACTGCTTCGACCCCAACAAGGAGTTCGTGCTGAATCCGAAGGCTTGGTCGCAACCGGCCGCCGGACAGTGGGGCACTTCGGCTGCCTACTATACCGATTACCGGTTTCAGCGGCGTCCTATTGAGAACCTCGCCCTTGGCCGGACCTTCCGCATCACGGAGCGGGTTAACGTGAACATCCGCGCCGAGTTTACGAACGTGCTGAACCGTGTGCGGTTGCAGGACCCCGTGGTGGCCAATGCCCTGGCCACGCAAACCCAAAACAACGGGCGGCCCACCGCAGGCTTCGGCTGGATCAACACCACCTTCGGCTCAGGCGCCGTCAGCGCAACCCAGTTGCCGCGATCGGGAACCGTCGTAGCCCGCCTGACGTTCTGATATGAAACGACCTGTCAAGAGGTAACTCAAAACAGAACGTGCTTTTCACCGAGGGTCGCCCGAAAGGGTGGCCCTCGGTGCGTTGGCGGAACAACAGAAGACGGCAGAGGCTGTCGCGACGTTGGATCACTCTGATATACGCGGATCGGAACCGCAGGGTCATGATTCCGCCCTGATTGTGTCGGCCCATGAAAAAGGTGCCTGATCTCTATTCGGCGTGGCTGATGAACATCATCTGTGCGGCGAGTCCTTCCCGTTGGCGAAGACGACACGCGATCGCTATCTGAGCGTGTACAAGAACTATCTTCAACCCGCGTTCGGAGAGTTGTGCTTACGGGATATTACGCAGTTGACTGTGCAGCACTACATATCCGGCCGACTCGAAGCTATCGCAGGAATCCAAAGACAAGGTGCGCGATGTTTTGTCGAGCATCCTGGGATCTGCGGTTCGCTACGGTTTGTTAGTAAAGAATCCGGCGGAAGGGGTGCGGTTGCCAGTACCGAAGTCGGGGAGGCGGACCAAGCCTTACGTTACTCAGCAGCCGTTTTCGATATCGGTGGACCTGATTGCGGAATTTTATGCGACGATGCTTTACACAGCGGCGTACACGGGGCTTCGGCCATCAGAGGTCATCGCGCCGATCCGCGCACACATGTTGCCCACAAAACCCGCTTGACCTCGCCGCAGGTGCAAGAAAAGGCGAGTTCGGCGCCGAAGCAACTATTGATTGAAGCGAATCAGTGTCCTTTCCCGGGCATCTGCTTCCGTGGCAGCCGCGTCGCCAGCAAGGACATGTAGCCGCGTTCTTGACCTCCCCGCCCTAGTGCAGGCGCGAACGACTGGCTGTTAAATAACGGGCAACCAAAAAGCCGCCATCGGAGACACTCGCCCCGTCTTCGCCCAGAGACCCATTTCCGGCCAAGTCCGTGGAAACGGAGACGGACAACCTCGCAAGAACCCGCCGTGTTTGCGCAATCGGAGGCATTCCCCGTGAACTAATGGGGAGAGAAGGTTCGCACCGCAACGTGTGGCTCTCCATCCTGGACAACACTAGAACTCTCGTGGCACGAATGGCCTCCACTCGAACCCATAAAAGTCTTTTACTGCGTATAACATCCGGGCGAAAACATACGACCCATCCATGATGGGTGCCCAAACCGGGACAAGACTCGCGGTTTTAGGCGGGTTCACCCCGAGTGGTCACACGCCCCTTAGTGGATAACTCGGAACGGGCTAGTCCACTTATCAGGAGTTGAATCTTATTTTGTGAGCACCGGTATGGTCGTGAGCGTGCCGTCGTTCTTGGCTCGCAGCCCAATGGCGCTGATCTTGGCACCTTGGGAGACGACGAACTCCACCATCCCGCGCTTGTTTTCGGTCACGGAATAGTTATCCGGCAGCATGAATGAAGTGTGCCCCCGGCTCCCCAGATTGATGGACGAAGTCTGCAATAGGGTACCCGCGTCGTCGTATACCCGTGCCGTCACATTCGCTGCCGCAGCGTTCTGATTCGCAAGCGCCGCTCCGGTGGTCAGACCGTTCGTATCGTCGAACACCAGCACAAAGCTGTTCGGCGTCCTCGTTTCGAGAGGCACCGAGGCTTCCTGGCCGAACGTGGTCCAGCGGAAGATCTCAAACCCACTGATGTTACCAGTAGTCGTCAACTGCGCCGAGCCGATGACTAATGCCTGTGCGTCCGGGGCCTGGGTGTTCACCACCAGCATCGCCCCAGCCGCCAGCGTTTGAGTTAATGCCGCTGTCGTAGTGTTGGCCCCCGATTGCGGGAGAAAAAGAGGAACGGGAAGAGTGATTCCGTTTTCGTCGAAGAAACTCAGTGTAAACTGCGCTGCTGCGTTTCCTGTATTGACCAAGTAGAATGCGCTCGTCCAGCCGCCGTTATAAGCCACATGTGTGATCGAGCCGCCATTGGTGCCGACGTTAGCGAGTACCGGTAACGTTGTCAGGGCAGGGCCGTTGGCGCGGAGGCCCAGTACGCTGATCTGGCCGCCGTTAGGTGCATCGAACTCGAGGGTGCCGCGCTTGGCGTTCGTTGCCGGGAATCCTAACTGCGGATCGTTCAGCATGAACGATGTATGCCCCAGCGCGCTCAGGGAAATGATCGGATTGCCGATCTGGTTTCCGCGATCGTCCCGGATGATGACCGGCACGCTGGCCGCTTGCGCCGAGAGATTCGCTACCGCAACTCCCGTGGTGAGCGGGGCGGTGTTGTCGAAAGCCAGAATATATTTGCTCGCATTGCGGGTTTCGAGCGGCACCACGGCATTCCAATGCTGCTTCGGATTGGAGAAGATCCCGAATCCGTTCACGCCGCCGTCGCTCAGCATTTGTCCCGACCCGATCAGCGTAGGGGCGCTGTCCGGACCTGTGCTTTCCATCACAATCTGCGCGTTCGGGTTCAGCGCGCGGTCCACTGTGGAAGCGAGCATCGGGACGGCGACTGGACTCGATTGCGGAAACTTCACCGGCAGGGGAAGCGGATTACCGTCGTTATCGGCGAAGGCGAATCGGGCTGTGGCCGGGCCAGGTCCCAGATTGACGGCATTCAGGCTGAAATCCCAAGTTCCCTCTGAGGCTACTTGACCGAGCGACCCGACGGCAGCCAAACCTGCAACGAACCCCGCGGACTGCTCGACTGCGAAGGGTTGTCCGGCCACCGCGAAGGATGCCGTTCGACCCGCGCCCGGGTTGCCGACCACTTGGTAGGTTACGGAACCGTTGCCCTTGCCCCCAGCAGGGCTGGTCAGCAGGATCCATTGCGGAGTGTCGCGAACCGTCCAGAAGCAATCGGCTCCGGCAGCCACATCCAGCGACCCGTAGCCACCGACGGCCGGGAACGCCTGACCGCTGAGATTCAGCTGGCCGCTGCAGCTTGGGGTCGTTCCATCGCCAGGATTCACGGCGGCGTTGATCTGCTGATAAATCTGGCTCACGATATTTTCAGCCGTCTTGCCGCGGATGCTGTACCCTTTGCTGTCGAAATCCCAGTACCAATATGCGAAAGGATAGGCGCCCTGCACCCAGGGTGTTGCCGCGAGGGCTCGAAGCAGGGCTTGGTAAGCTCGTCCCTGCTCATCGTAATCGCTCGGCACCGATGGATCCGCAGGATAGTGAGGCGAGATACGTGTGTCGAACAGATCAATCGTCTGCACGGATGAAGACCTGGCGGAGTAAAACATGATGGACGTGAGGAGGACCGGTTTGTGGAACCTGTCATAAATCGGCTTGAATTGCGAATTCAGCTTAACAATCGCGTTCTGGTACATACTCTGAACACTATCCGTGCTCGAAGTGGCGATCGGTATTTGCCAAAAAGCTCCAAGATAATCGAGGTCTGAAAACCAGTCGTATTCTGGCCTGGTGTATACCCCAGTGTTTCCGCCACCTTGCGAAGCCAGCTTCCCTGTGTATCCGCTCGCTCGAATTGCCGCCGTGATCTGCTTCCACTTGGCATTGATATAACGCCTTGTGGCCGCGTCATTGTTGTTATCGGCGTCGAGACTAAAGTTCCCGATGATCAGCATCTCCACGCCTTCTTGACTCGCAACGCCGGCGAAATACAACATCGTCGATTGCACCTGTTGGAAAAACTGGTCGTACCAGGTGTTGGTATGGACTCCTGCAAAGCCATTCGGGTAAGGCTGGGCCGTCAAAGCAACGTGCAACCCCGATGCCTTGGCGGCTCGGATATGGGCTATAAGATCTTGCCTGGGGAAATCGTTGTAGGCTGGGTCGACCTTTGGAGGATCCGTCGTTGGCGTGACATTAGTGGTCAGATCCTCTTTGGCTGGCGAAAGGAAACGCCAGTTCGGGACAATTTGGACCCATTGGGCGTTGATGCTGCGGATCCGATCCAGAGTTGGTTGCACTAACGGGAGCCAACTCGCCCTCCAATAGTCGATCAACTCGATGCCTGTCTGGAAGGGCTCGGTGCGGACAATAGGGTCAACGATCCCAGATGTCACTGTGGAAAGAGCCGGCTCCCGCATCTGGTGGCGCCATTCAACCACTGTGTCGTCGCTCGTGGCTCCTTTCGGCCCTACCGCAAGGGAGCGATAGGCCGGAGGTCTCGAATCTGTGCCGACAATCTCCGGTCCGGTATCGAAATCCGCATTGCGTATATAGTGATATTTCAAAGTCGTGGAAGGGTCGGTGTAAATCGTGTATGCGGCTTGTCCTGTGCCGGTCGGCCACATCTTGACGGGAGCGGCTCCGTTAGCATCGTCGGTGGCGATATAAAGGGCATCTTCCGAACCGGTCGGCGAATGGACTGTCAGGGAAACCGGCACTTGCTGTGGAGCTTTCCAGGCGATTACGTCATCATAGAGGGCCGCCGGACCGTCCACGCACAAAGCTCGTGTACGCAGGTTCCCTTGATAATCCCTTTCGTAGTTCAGCCTGTACGAGCCAAGCGTGTAGAGATAATTGATGCAGGTTCCGTTTCCCAGCTGAACCGTATAACGCCAGTGATTCCCGCCCACGGGACCCATATCAATCATCCGCGTCGTGTCCGGCGAGGGATGATCGCTGGGTATTTGGACCATGCCCAGCCGGTAAGTATCGCCATACAGGCGCGGCACCGCACCCGCCGGCGTGTCCGCCGGAATTGTAACATCGAACGTCACGGCAGACATCGCCGCGGCGGCGAGCGCAACGTCTTGGACGGTAGTGTCATTAGGGGCGATGGTGGCGTTCACATTCACGGCGACGAACTCGCCGTTCTCGGATTGCAAAGTTATGCTGCACGGACCGGAAGGCACACCGTAGATGGTGAACTTACCTTCCGTATCTGTCGGGGTCTGGTGGGGACCGGCGGAGACCCAGATACCTTGGAGCGGATTCCCGCCTTGATCCGTAACCGTACCCGTTAGTGTTCCTGTCGAAATGTCGTCCGGCTTCCCCAGGTCAAGCCATTGCGCGACGGTTTCATTTGCGGTCGCACCGTCCGTGATCAAGGCCCTCCGGGAAGCGAAGCCGTTAGCGGTGCCGACAGGCACATAGGCCTCTTTACTCCCCTGAAGATTGTGAGCGAAAGCATAATCGAGGATCGTTCTAGGGGGCCGCGAAATGGTTGCCTGCCAGCTATCGGTCGTTCCTGCAACGCGGCTCATCCGGATCTGCCGATCGGGAGGAAACAGGGTGCCAGGATAAATCCAAATCGTGTCGTTCGGAGGCGTGTTCGAAGGGACTTTGACCCGGATCGTCATGGAGACGGTTGGCGACGCGGAGATCGTCCGTTCCGCGTCTTCACTGGCGAGTACTTCGCCCGTTACGCCGTCCGCGATCTGGATGTTGTCCACTGAGATCGATCCCGACCCACTGATTCCCCACAGGATTTGGTAGTCGGTATACGCTCCGAGCGTGGCTGTAAACGTGGCGGTTCCTGTTGGGCTGACACTGTTGTCAATGAAGATGTTGCCGGGATTACTCGGCGTGCCCTGGGCAAAAGCGATTGGTGAATTGAAAAAGGCCTTAAATCCGTTAGGCGCGGCCGTCAGAACTTTGTACTGGAAACTCACGCGATACGAGTGGTTGGGCTTAAACGAAACGACCGATGCGTCCGTTTGCAGAAATGAAATGTAGGTGTCCGTCCCCGTATAGGTTCCCTTAATGGACGCTTTTCCGGAGATGACTTCCGAAGCAGTCGTCGTCAGCGACCCCGCAGGGTAGAGCGCGAAACCGGGGCCGAGAGTGGGCTGCTGCAATTGCTGTCCGCTTTGAGCCCACAACATTGGCGCATACAGCCCGCAAAAAAGCAGCGACTGCCGAGCTAGGAGCCTAGCTAAACGATAAAAAGAGAAACCTGTATCAATGAACATTCGTCGATTCCCCAGGATCTCTGGGTCGGAT
>Ga0070691_10000225_pt1 | contig 19202 bp, 27 predicted proteins | sample KBSK1101metaG_FD_64673 | JGI IMG/M metagenome (GOLD analysis project Ga0070691, IMG submission 64673) | Corn, switchgrass and miscanthus rhizosphere microbial communities from Kellogg Biological Station, Michigan, USA - KBS K1-10-1 metaG | ecosystem: Host-associated > Plants > Roots >... | reverse complement strand
GCGCTTGCGCGAACCGGTGCAGGAAATGCAGGGAGCCGAAACAGGCGGTTGAATTGCTGTATTGCTATTATAATACACCGGATGTTACGCAGGGTTCTGAGGGAGGAGAATCCCATGCGTACCAAGTACATCATCGCACTGTTGCTACTGCTCCCGGGCTGCGGCTCTTCCGGTCCCGAGCTCGCGAAAAGCGGCCCTCGCATCGAGGCGGCGCCTGCGGCAACCTGGCGCGCAGCGGGTCCGGCTCGGCAGTCGGCTTTCAGCCCTGACGGCGCCTTGCTCGCGACGAGCGACGCCTCGGGCGCGATCACCATCCGCTCCACCCGCGACTGGAAGGCAATCGAGCGCCTGAGTCATCCGGGCGGCGCGACTGCCCTGCATTTCGGAACCGATGCCCTGTACAGCGCGGGATATGACGGAACCGTCCGCGAATGGGATCTCGCCCGGCGCACCGCGGTCCGCACTTTCAAAGGGAGCGGCGCCACGATTTGGACGATCGACATTTCACCCGACGGCAAGCGTCTCGCCACCGGCGGAGAGGACGCGATCATCCGGATTTGGAACCTCGATGCACCGGCGCGGCCAATCGAGCTACGCGGTCACAGCCGCAACATCTGGGAAGTGCGCTTCAGTCCAGACGGAAAGCGGCTCGCAAGCTGCAGCTTCGACTATTCCGTGCGCCTCTGGGATGCCGAGCACTTCCGCGCGTTGAAGACCCTAGTTGGCCATCGGCAATCGTGCGTCGGGCTGGATTATAGCCCCGACGGAAATCTCCTCGCTTCGGGCGGGGATGACTCTACGGTCCGCTTCTGGCGCGCTTCGAATGGTGCACCCTTGAGAACCATCGACAACGGCCGTCACGTCGACAAACTCGCCTTCAGTCCGGACGGGCGGTTCATCGCCAGCGGCGGACACCCTCATGGCGAGCTCGGAGAGCTCTGGCACGAGGTCACTGGCGGCGGCGGCGACGGCAGCGCAGTCCGCATCTGGAGGACTAAGGACGGCTCGCTCGTCGCGAATCTGCCCCACCCCGACGATGTCTATTGGGTCGCGTTCAGCCGCGACGGGCGCTGGTTGGTCACGTCCGGCGAGGACAACCGTTTCCGGCTGTGGCAGCTCCGGCGGACAAGCTAGGCGAGGAACTCGGGATCGACGACGATGCAATTGCCGCCGAGATCGGCAATCCCGAGCTTGAACGGGATCAGCCAGCGCTTCCCGTCTTCCCCTTCCACTTCGAGCAGGTCACCCGCGCCGTAGTTCTCGACGCCAACGATGGCTCCGATGGCGTTCCCGTCACCGTCGACCGCAGGCAGCCCGATCAGGTCGGCGTGATAATATTCGCCTTCGTCGAGCAGCGGCAGCGCGGAACGATCGACTTCGACGAGTGAACCACGGAGCGCCTCGGCCGCGGATCGGTCGGAAATGCCCTCGAAGCGAGCGATTGCTGTTTTGCCCGAATCTCGAACGGAAAGGAGGCGCCTCTCGACGCCTCCAACAAGGACTTTCTGGTGATGAGAGAGGCTGTCGGTGAACAGCTTCAGCCTGATCTCGCCCTCGATCCCGTGTGCGCCGGCGACCGCGGCGAGCGCGATCTTACGCTCGCCGCCACCGCTCACGTTCAGGCCTTGGTGTCCTCGGCAGCGCCTTCGACCGGTTCTTCAGCCGATTCGCCGCTCTCCGCACTCACCTCTGCAGCCTGGGGAGACTCGGCGCTCGGCGGAGCGACGTCGTCGGCGCCTTCAGCCGGCTCAGCCGCGGATTCGCCCTCGTTCGTCGCGTCCGGCTGCTCCGCAGCGGCCTCCTCGGCGGGAGCCTCTTCCGTGTCCGGCGTCTCGGTTTCCTCGGCGGCGGGCGCCTCGGCCGGAGCTTCCTCAGCAACTGCCGGAGTTTGCTCGCTCACCTCGTCAGCGACAGCCTCAGCCTCGACCGTCGGCTCGGTCGTCGCGGCCGCTACCTCGTCGGCAACAACGGCTTCGGCAGCTTCCGCCGTGGATGTTTCATCGGCGGAAGCTACGTCGGACGCTTCCTGCTGCGGTGCGGCCGCTGCCTCGGCCGCAGCAGCTTCTGCATTTGCCGCGCGTTTCGCACGTTCCTCGACGCGCTCCTTGGCTTTCTCGCCGGGCTCGGCCTTCTGCGGGTTATTACGCGCCTGGCGCTCGCGGATGCCTGCCGCATCGAGGAAGCGCAGCACGCGGTCGGACGGCTGCGCGCCGACGCCCAGCCAATGCTGGATTCGATCGGTATCGAGCTTCACCCTTTCCGGCGAATCCTTCGCCAGCAGCGGGTTGTAGGTGCCGAGCTTCTCGATGAAGCGGCCGTCGCGCGGAGCACGGCTGTCGGCGACCACGATGCGGTAATAGGGCCGCTTCTTTGCGCCGCCGCGCGAGAGACGAATTGCTAGAGCCATTTAGTCTTTCCTTTCAGTGTGTTCGTCTATTTCTTTGAAAACTTGTCAAAACCGGGTGGAAGGTTGAACGGAGCCGAGCCGCCGAGGCCCGGCAGCGCAGCCCCGCCTCCACCCAATCCCGGCATTCCGCCGGGAGGAAGGCCGCCCGGGGGGGCAAGTCCGCCCAGCGCGCCTTCCAAACCGCCTTTGCTGAACATCGCCGCGAGCTTCCCCAGGCCGCCCATCTTCTTGAGCCGCTTCATCGCGGTCGACATTTCCTGGTGCATCTTCAGGAGCTTGTTGATCTCCTGGACCGTCGTTCCGCTGCCCTTGGCGACGCGGATCTTGCGCTTCGCATTGATGAGCTCGGGCTTGGCCCGCTCCTTCGCCGTCATCGACGAGAGCATCGCCTCCATGTGAAGCAGGACCTTGCCATTCTGCGCCTGGTCGACGGCGCCCTTCATGCCCTTGAGGCCGGGCATCATCCCGGCGAGCGCGCCGAGCCCGCCCATGCGCTGCATCTGCTGCAGTTGCGCCCAAAGATCGTCGAGATCGAACTTGCCCTTGGCCATCTTGGCCGCGAGCTTCTCCGCCTCCTCGACCTTGATCGTTTCGGCGGCGCGCTCGACGAGGCTGACGACGTCGCCCATGCCGAGGATCCGGCCCGCGACGCGCTCCGGATGGAACGCCTCGAGCTTGTCGAGCGCCTCGCCGACGCCGGCGAACTTGATTGGCTTGCCAGTGACGGCGCGCATGCTGAGCGCCGCGCCTCCGCGGGCGTCGCCGTCCATTCGGGTCAGGATCACGCCCGAGAGATCGACCTCGCCGGCGAAGCCCTTGGCGACGTTGACAGCGTCCTGGCCGGTCAGTGCATCGACCACGAGAAGCGTCTCGGCGGGGTTCGACGCCGCCTCGACCGCCTTCATCTCGCCCATCAGCTGGTCGTCGACGTGGAGACGGCCCGCCGTGTCGAGCATCACGACGTCATAGCCCTGGAGCGTGGCCGACTGGATCGCGCGCCTGGCGATATCCACCGGCTGCTGGCCGGCGACGATCGGCAACGTGTCCACGTTCGCCTGGCGTCCGAGCACCGCCAGCTGCTCCTGCGCCGCCGGCCGGGCGACGTCGAGCGACGCCATCAGCACCTTCTTGCGCTCCCGCTCCGCCAGCCGCTTGGCGAGTTTGGCGGTCGTGGTCGTCTTGCCGGATCCCTGCAGGCCGACCATCATGATCACGGCGGGCGGCGTGACCTCAAGGCTGAGCTCGGCAGTCTCGGCGCCGAGCGTCTCGACCAGCGCGTCGTGGACGTATTTGACGACCATCTGCCCCGGCGTGACCGAGCGCAGCACTTCCTGCCCGACGGCTTGCTCAGTGACCTTGTCGACAAAATCGCGAGCGACCGGGAGCGCCACGTCCGCTTCGAGCAAGGCGACGCGGACCTCGCGCATGGCCGCGCGGACGTCGCCTTCCGTGAGCGCACCGCGCCCACGAAGCCGGTCAAAAACGCTGCCGAGCCGATCGCTCAACGTGTCGAACATTCAAATCTCCTAACGATGCCGAGGCGCCTCATATGGGGTGCCTGAACGCAATTCGAGCCGGCGAACGAAACCTCGTCGGCCGGCTTGCACATGCAACGTCCCTTGGGGCGCTCGGTATCGATGTATGTCCGTTAAGACGCGGCGGCGCTTAGCGGCTTATCCCCTTAAGTTCAACCTAGCCGCGGCTTGCCTTTGGGCTTGCGCGGTCGTCCGCCTCCTCCGGGACCACCGCGAGGTTTGTCGGGGCCATCGCCTCTCGGCGGCCTTCCTCCGCGCCGATGACCTTCCGCAGGACCCCGAGGCGGGCCGCGCCGGTCACGCTCGGGGACCCGGTCCATCGGCCGCGATTGCTGAACTTGCTGCCTCGGCCCGACCGCATAGCCCTCCTTGAGGAGCTGCGTGAAAGCGGAGCGTGTCGTCTCGGCGATCTGGTCCTGAAGCTGCTTCGGCAGATCGCCGAAGGTCACGTTCGGGTGGATTGCCTGGACGTCCCGCAGCAGCTGGTTCGGGAGCCCTCCAGACGCCCGCTTCAACGCTGCAATCCCTTCGAGGACGGCCCCGAAGATGATCGATTGCATGACGTCACTCGCCGCTCTCGCCATTTGAAGTTTCACCCTCGCTTGTGGACTTGCGCCGAGCCGCTCCCTAAGTCCGCGCGGCAATGAGCTTCTCGAGCCCCCAAGCCGCGCAGCTAGCAGTCCTCTACGAGCACCCGCAGTGGTTTCAACCCCTGTTCGCGGCGTTCGAGCGGCGGGGAATGCCCTATGCGCCGATCCAGCTCAGTGGTCATCGCTTCGACCCGGCAAGCCGCGACGTGCCGGCTCCGCTGATCCTCAGCCGCGTTGCCCAGTCGAGCTTCCTGCGCGAGCCCGAGCATCCGATCTTCTACGCCGAGGCGCTGCTCGACCATTGGTCCCGCTGCGGAGCGCGGGTGCTCAACGGCGCCGACGTGCTGGCCATCGATTCCTCGAAGGCACGGCAATTGTCGCTGATTTCATCCCTCGGCTACTCAATTCCGAAGACTGCCGTGGTTCACCGGATCCGCGATCTTGCAGCTGCCGCCGAGGGCTTCTCATATCCACTGATCGTCAAGGCCAACATCGGCGGCTCGGGCGCGGGTATCGTCCGCTATTCATCACAGGACGAGCTCCTCGCCTCGATCGAGCAAGGGACGCTACCGCAGTCGGTCGACGGAGTCCTTCTGGTCCAGGACTACGTGCCGGCGCGCGGCGGCAACATCGTTCGCATCGAGACGCTCGGAGGGAATTTCCTCTACGCGATTGAAGTCGAAAGCCGTGATGACAATTTCGACCTCTGCCCTGCCGATGCCTGCCTCGCCCGGCCCGGGCGCGCGGCGATCCGAATGGCTGCGGTGAGGCCCTCGCCCGAGATCATCGACGCAGCGGAGCGGATCGCGCGGGCAACCGGGCTCGACGTCGGCGGGATCGAGGTGCTGATCGACGATCGCGACGGCACTCCGCGCTTCTACGACATCAATGCCATGTCCAACTTCGTCGCGGACCCGTTGAACGTGCTCGGCTGGGACCCGCACGACCGTCTCATCGACTTCCTCGAAGCCCAATTGAAAGGAAGGGTGGCGGCATGAGGTTCGGCTATTGGATGCCCGTTTTCGGCGGTTGGCTGCGCAACATCCCAGACGAGGGGATGGAAGCGAGCTGGGACTATGTGAAGCGCCTCACCCAGCGCAGCGAAGAAACCGGTTGGGACCTGACGCTCATCGCCGAGCTAAACCTCAACGACATCAAGGGGGTCGACCAGCCCGCCCTCGATGCCTGGTCCACGGCTGCGGCACTCGCGGCGGTGACGTCAAAGATCGAGCTGATGGTCGCCGTGCGTCCGAACTTCCACCAGCCCGCGCTGTTCGCCAAGAAAGCGGCGAATATCGACAATATCTCGAACGGACGGCTGGCGCTGAATGTGGTCTCTTCCTGGTGGGCCGACGAGGCGACTCAATATGGACTTCAGTTCGACCAGCACGACGATCGCTATGCCCGCACCACCGAATGGCTGCAGGTCGTCCAGGGTCTCTGGACCGAGAAGCAGTTCACATTCGACGGCGAGCGCTACAAGCTGAGGAACGCGATTGCCGAGCCCAAGCCCGTGCACAAGCCGTGGCCCACCATCTATGCGGGCGGCGAGAGCGAAGCCGCGAAGACGATGATCACGACCCTGTGCGACGCCTATGTGATGCACGGCGACCCGGTTGAGGCGATCAAGCCGAAGATCGCCGACATGGAGGAGCGCCGCGCCCGCGCCGGCAGGGGCCGCATGCGGTACGGTATGGCGGCCTTTGCGATCGTCCGGGACAGCGAAGCCGAGGCGAAGAAGGAGCTAGCGCGGGTCACGCAGATGCCGCCCAAGCCGCCCAAGGGCTTCGACAACTTCGAGCAGTGGCTTTCGGGGACCGAGCTCGAGCGCGAGCTCAAGCTCCAGGAATATTCGGTTTCGAACAGAGGCTTGCGCCCGAATTTTGTAGGGACTCCTGAACAAATCCGCGAGCGGATCGAAGAATATCAGGACGCCGGACTCGATCTGTTGCTTCTCCAGATGAGCCCGCAGGCAGAGGAAATGGACCGTTTCGCCTCCCAAGTCATCGAACCGATGCGCTCCCAAAAGCTTGTGATGACCTCGCCGGAGCTCGCCTGACCGCCGTGAAGCGCCGCTTCGACAAGATGCATGGGCTCGGCAACGATTTCGTGATCGTCGACGCGCGCGTGTCTCCGTTCGGGGTCACGCCGGCGCTTGCCAAGGCGATCGCGAACCGCCGCACCGGCGTCGGCTGCGACCAGCTGATCGTGCTCGAGCCGAGCGAGACCGCGGACCTCAAGATGCGCATCTGGAACAGCGACGGCGGCGAAGTTGAAAGCTGCGGCAATGCGACGCGCTGCGTGGTCCAGCTGACGCGCGCGAACAAGATCGACAGCGACGGGGGGCTGCTCATTGGCGAGAATTTCGGAGCCGAGGTCGAGGTGAGCATCGGCGAGCCGCGCTTCGACTGGGACAAAATTCCCCTTGCCTATCCGATGGACGCGAGCGCCCTGCCGATGGCGTGGGACGGTCTCGAGCAGCCGTTCGCCGTCAACGTCGGCAACCCACACCTCGTCTTCTTCGTGGCGGATGCGAGGGAAGTGCCGCTCGACACGCTCGGACCGCGGATCGAGAACGATCCCGCCTTTCCCGAGCGAATCAACGTCAATGTCGCGACGTACGTCCACGACCGGCTGAAGCTGCGGACCTTCGAGCGCGGCGCAGGGGAAACGCTGGCATGCGGGACTGGGGCTTGCGCGAGCGCGGTCGCAGCAATTGTCACCAGGCGCGCACAATCGCCCGTGAAGGTGGACATGACCGGAGGCAGCCTGACGATCGCCTGGGAGTCCGGCCAGCCGATCCGCATGCGCGGCGGCGCAACGCACGTATTCTCGGGTGAGCTTGACCTCGAGGCACTGCAGTGACGATCGAGACGATCACCCTCGGCTGCAGGCTCAACTTCGCCGAGACCGAGACGATCGCGCGTTCGGCTTCGGCCGACGAAGACTGGATCGTCGTCAACAGCTGTGCCGTCACCAACGAGGCTGTGCGGCAGACGCGGCAGGCCATTCGCCGCGCGCACCGGCAGCGTCCGAGCGCGAAAATTCTCGTCACCGGTTGTGCGGCGCAGCTGCAACCGGCGAGCTTCGCGGCCATGCCCGAAGTCTCACGCGTCGTCGGAAACGCAAACAAACTCCACGCATTCAGCGCTCACCCTGAGCTTGTCGAAGGGCGAGCGCTCGCCTTTCGACGGGCTCAACGTGAGCACTTCCTGGTGACAGCGAATGACGTCATGGCGCCAGCGGGGCTGCTTGCCAATGTAAAGAGCTTCGTTGCCATTCAGACAGGGTGTGATCATCGCTGCACTTTCTGCGCGATCTGGCAGGCGCGCGGACCGAGCCGCTCGCTGTCCTTTCAGGTCATCCGGGATGCCGTGGCTCGGGAAATAGATCGCGGCGCCAAGGAGATCGGCCTCACCGGCGTCGACATCACGGATTACGACGGCGGACTCGGCACGCTGTGCCAGCGCCTTCTTGCGGCAGAGCCGCGTCTGACCCGCCTTCGGCTTTCCTCGCTCGACAGCATCGAGATCGACGCCGCGCTGTTCGAGCTCATCGCCGGAGAGCCGCGGCTGATGCCGCATTTCCATTTGTCGCTTCAGGCCGGCGACGACTTGATCCTGAAGCGGATGAAACGCCGGCACAGCCGCGCCGATGCGGTGCGTATCGTCGAGCGTATCAAGTCAGCTCGGCCTGACGCGTCAATCGGTGCTGACCTCATTGCCGGGTTTCCCACCGAAACCCAAACAATGGCAGTTAATTCACTGAAACTCATAGACGATTGCGATATTGTCGCGGCTAATATCTTCCCATTCTCGCCGCGGCCGCAAACGCCGGCCGCACGCATGCCGCAGCTGGCGCGGGAGTTGGTGAAGGCGCGCGCCGCCCAGCTGCGCAACGCGGCGACTTTGCAGCGCAGGCGCTGGCTCCAGAACGCTGTCGGCACGATGCAATCGGCCCTGGTTGAAGGAAATGCCAGGGGCCACACGGACAATTTCGCGCCTGTTGCGATTGCTGGCGCCCGCCGCGGGCAATCCGGTAAGGTTCGCGTCACCGGCGTTGAAGACGACCATCTGACGGCGGTCTGGGCATGAGCTGGCTCGACCGCCTGCGCGGCGGATTTGCGAAGACTGCGGAACGCGTCACCGACAATCTGACCGGCCTCACCACTCGGGCCGCGCTCGACACCGCCACGCTCGACGATATTGAGGAGGCGCTGATCGCTTCCGATCTGGGGCCGGAAGCTTCGCACCGAATCCGTGAAGCGATTGCTGCCCAAAAGTTCGAGCGGCTCGATGAGCGAGGCCTGCGTTCGATCCTCGCCGACGAGATCGAGAAGATATTGGCTCCGGTCGCCAAGCCCCTGGAAGTCTGGGGCTTCCCACGCCCGCACGTGATCCTGGTGATCGGCGTGAACGGGTCTGGCAAGACGACGACGATCGGCAAGCTCGGCCACTTGCTCAAGGAGCAGGATTACGGCGTGCTCCTCGCCGCTGGAGACACGTTCCGTGCCGCCGCCATCGAACAGCTCCAGATCTGGGGCGACCGCATCGGCATTCCGGTCATCTCCGGCAAGGAAGGCGGTGATGCAGCGGGAATCGTCTTCGACGGCGTCAAACAGGCGACCGCCACTGGCGAGGACGTGCTGATCGTCGACACGGCGGGGCGGCTTCAAAACAAGCAACATCTGATGGACGAGCTGTCGAAAATCCGCCGAGTTCTCGGGCGACTCAATCCCGAGGCCCCGCACGACGTCCTGCTCGTCCTGGATGCGACCACCGGACAAAATGCCCTTGCTCAGGTCGAGGTGTTCCGCGAGACCGCGGGCGTGACGGGGCTTATCATGACCAAGCTCGACGGTACGGCACGCGGCGGAATCCTGGTCGCAGCGGCCGAGAAGTTCGGCCTGCCGATCCATGCGATCGGCGTCGGCGAGAAAGCGGATGACCTCCGGCCGTTCGATCCGCGCGCCGTTGCTCGCGCCATTGCAGGCCTTCCGCCCGAATGAGCACCACGCAAGAGCCGCAAGGCGCCGGGAAGCTGCTGATCGATCTAGGTCCCCTGCTGGTCTTCTTCCTCGTCAATTTTTTCGCGCCAGTGCCCTCTGTCATGAAGATCTTCGTCGCGACCGGCGCCTTCATGGTGGCGATGGTGGTTGCCATGATCTTTTCCGCATTGCGCTATCAGCGGATCAGCGCGCTCCTGTGGTTCTCGGGCATCATGGTCGTGGTGCTCGGCGGCCTCACCATCTGGCTGCATGATGAAACCTTCATCAAGATGAAGCCAACCTTCTACTATGCGCTCGTGTCGGCGCTGCTGTTCTTCGGCCTGGCGACGGACCGGCCGCTGCTCCAGCGCGTGCTCGGCAGCACGTACCCCGGGCTCGATGAAGCCGGCTGGAAGAAGCTGACGCGCAACTGGGCGATCTTCTTCGCATTCATGGCCTGCTTGAATGAGGCGGTGTGGCGCAACAGCTCCACCAACTTCTGGATCGGATTCAAGATCTGGGGCGCCCTCCCCCTCACCTTCCTGTTCGCCGCGGCGAACATCCCAATGCTGCTGAAACACGGCCTGATGAAAGAAGATGCAGTACCGGCAGAGCCGGGGCCGGTCGAATGAGCGATCCCATTCTCTCAATCCGTGGCCTTCGGAAGACCTACGGCACCGGCGTCGACGCGTTGAAATCCGTCGACCTCGACATCCGGCGCGGAGAGATCTTCGCGCTTCTCGGCCCGAACGGCGCCGGCAAGACGACCTTGATCAACATCGTCTGCGGAATCGTCACTTCGAGCAGCGGCGAGGTGCTGGTCGACGGCAGGAACTGGCAGTCGGACTATCGCTACGCCCGCGAGCGGATCGGCCTTGTTCCTCAGGAGCTTACGACCGAGGCTTTCGAGCCGGTGTGGAATACCGTCACCTTCTCACGCGGCTTGTACGGCAAGCCCCGCAACGACGCATTCACCGAGGAGTTGCTCAAGCGTCTCTCCCTCTGGGACAAGCGCAAGACAATCATGATGCATCTATCGGGCGGAATGAAGCGCCGCGTGATGATCGCCAAGGCGCTCAGTCACGAGCCTGCGATCCTGTTCCTCGACGAGCCGACAGCGGGCGTCGACGTCGAGCTGAGGCGCGACATGTGGGATCTCGTGCGCAAGCTCCGCGCCGACGGAACGACGATCATCCTCACCACGCACTACATCGAGGAGGCGGAGGAGATGGCCGACCGCGTCGGCGTGATCAGCAAGGGCGAGCTGATCGCCGTCGACGAGAAACACGATCTCATGGCCAAGATGGGTCGGAAGACTCTCGACATCGTCCTTGCCGAGCAGCTCACGGCAGTCCCCTCGGAACTGTCGGAGTGGAGCCTCGAGCTCGAGGATAACGGTCACCTGCTCCGTTATCAGTTCGACAGCCATGCCGAGCGGACCGGAATAGCCTCGCTGATGCGGCGGCTCACCGACCTCGGGATCGCCTACAAGGACTTGTCGACCCACCAGTCGAGCCTCGAGGAGATTTTCGTCGAGCTCGTCCACGGAGGCGCCAAGTGAACGGCCACGGGATCGCGTCAATCTACCGGTTTGAGATGGCGCGCTGGAAGCGGACGCTCTGGCAGAGCCTGATCACGCCGGTGATCACAACCGCGCTCTATTTCGTCGTGTTCGGCTCGGCGCTGGGAAGCCGCATGTCGACCATGGACGGAGTGAGCTTCGGCGCCTTCATCGTTCCCGGCCTGACGCTTCTCTCCGTGTTCATGCAGTCGATCTTCAACGCCAGCTTCGGCATTTATTTTCCGAAGTTTACCGGAACGATTTACGAACTGCTCTCAGCCCCGATCTCGAGCTTCGAAGCGGTGCTCGCTTATGTCGGTGCGGCGGTGACCAAAAGCGTGATCCTGGCGCTGGTGACGATCGCCACCGCTACGATCTTCGTTCCGGTCCACATCGATCACCCCCTCGCGATGATCCTCTTCCTGGTCGGAATCAGCGCCGGCTTCTGCCTGTTCGGCTTCGCGATCGGTGTCTGGGCGCAGAATTTCGAACAGCTTCAGATCATTCCGATGCTGATCATCACTCCCCTGACCTTCCTCGGGGGCGCCTTCTACTCGGTCAAAGCCCTCCACGACCCCTTCCGGACGATCACCTTGTTCAATCCGATTGTCCACGTGATCAGCGGCTTCCGCTGGAGCTTCTACTCCGTCGCCGACGTGCCGGTCTGGTCGAGCGTGCTCGTCACCGTGGCGATCATCGCGCTGTGCATGGCAGTGATCGCGTGGATGTTCCGGACCGGCTACCGCCTCAAGCAGTAATCAGGTGAGCTCTGGCGACCGCGCGCCTTCGCCCTGCTGATTCGCGCGCTCGAAGCCTTGGCCGTCGAGATTCCGCGCTACGAAATCCCAATTGACGATGTTGGAGAGAACGCTCGAGGCATAGCGCGGCCGCTCATTCCGATAATCGACGTAATAAGCGTGCTCCCACACATCGAGCGTGAACAGCGGCACCATTCCGTCGTGGACAATCGGCGTGTCCGCGTCGTGGAGCGAGGTGACGCGCAGGGAACCGCGGTCGAGCACTAGCCAGGCCCAGCCGCTGGCGAAATGGTTGACCGCTTCTTCCTGCAGCTTGTCGAGCAAGGCCTGAGCGTTGCCGAAGCCGTCCTCGATCAGCTTCGCCAGCTTGCCGTCCGGCTGCTGGCCGCCAGCTGGCGCCAGGCATTGCCAGAAGAAGCTGTGATTCCACAGCTGCGCGCTGTTGTTGAACAGCTTGTTGTTCCCGGACTCCCGCGCCCTGCGGACGACCTGGAGCAGCGATGCCCCGTTGAGGTTCTGGTCGTCCTGGATCAGCTCATTGGTCTTGGTGACATAAGCCTTGTGGTGCTTTCCCCAGTGATAATCGAGCGTCTCGGCGGACATGACCGGCGCGAGCGCGTCCTTGGCATAGGGCAGATCTGGCAGCTGGAAGGGCATGGTCGAACAACTCCTACAATGCCGGGGAAATGATTCCCCTTTGCTGAGCCCCCCGCCCGCGTCCCCCCGACATGCTTGCGCAGGCCAAAATTTCAACCCAGAAACGACTTTGGAGCGCTCTTTTGCGCTGAAGCGCATGCGATGCGGGGGCATCGGCGCGCATGAAGGGGGAAGCAGATGGCAAAGTTCTTCGCGAATCTGTGGCTGGTGCTGTTCGTCGGCCTGGTGCTGGCGGTGCTGATCATCGTCGTTCCGGATACGAGCTATGCGCCGAATCCGGCCGGCGATCTTGTCAACGGCCTTCTCCAGTGGCTGCACGTCTTCTTCGGGATCACCTGGATCGGGCTGCTCTACTATTTCAACTTCGTGCAGACGCCGGTGATGCCCACCGTCCCGGCCGAGCTGAAGCCTGGCGTGTCGAAATATATCGCGCCCAAGGCCCTCTTCTATTTCCGCTGGGGCGCGGCCTTCACGGTGCTCACCGGACTGCTTCTGGCCTGGTCATACGGCGAGTTGGTCGAAGCGCTGACGCTTCAGCCCTCGGCGCGGCTGATCGGGATCGGCATGTGGCTGGCGCTGATCATGGCGTTCAACGTCTGGGTGATCATCTGGCCGAACCAGAAGAAGGTTCTTGGCCTCGTCGCGGCGGACGATGCTGCGAAGGCGAAAGCGGCCGCCACGGCGGGAATCGCCTCGCGACTCAACACCCTCCTCTCGATCCCGATGCTGCTGTGCATGACCAACGCCCATTAGGCCCGGTCATGCCTCCAGCTACTGTCTGACGATCCGGTACCTGCTGAGCTCGTCCCTCGGCTCGTTCCAATTGGGATCGAGCTGCTGGGCAGTCTTTAAGCTCGCATAAGCGGACTGAAGCTGCCCCTGCTGCTCGTACGCGAGGCCGCGGACGTAATAGGCAAGCGCCGGCTTCTGGGTCCTGAGCTTGAGCGCACGGTCGGCGAGATCGATCGCTGCGGCACTGTTGCCGGCGTTCATCAAGGCGACGGCCTTGTCGAGCCACGCCTCCGCCTGCAGCGGATCCATTGCGATCGCATCGTCGAAATCATGTACCGCATACGCCGCGTTGCCCGCGAGCATGTAGAGAATGCCCCGGTTCACGAGCGTTCCGGCCCGGTCGAACGCAGTCAGTGACTTTTCGTCCAGGGCGGTGGTGCATTCGCGGATCGAGGCATCGTCATGTCGATGCTGGGCAGCCGATATGTAACACTCCGCTGCACCGCTTCCGCCGAGCATGAATGCTGAATCGGCAAAAAGCGGCGTCGAGAACGACGCGAGGGTGAATGCGGCACCAACCAAAAGAGTCTTCATGGAAGCCTCCACAGCTAGCCATCGCACTTATATCACCAATTGCAGCCGACGGGCAGGAAGAATTCGACGAATTGACGAACGTCACCCCGATGCTTCGGCGTCGAGCAGCTTGTGGCGCTTTAGCGCGTGACGAAGCTGGTCGTAGCTGAGGCCGAGCGCGGACGCGGTCGCGCGCTGGTTGAACCGGTTGCGGCGAAGGCCGTCCTGGAGAAGCTGCCGTTCATAATCGGAGACCGCGGTGCGAAAGTCGCTCGTGGATACAGGCGGAAGCGCGCTAGCGGCCTGCGCGGCCGGTTCGTCGGGCTCATTGGCGGCGACAAGCGTCGGCGCGGGGCGTGGCTCCACGCTACCCGCCGGAGCCCAGGGTGAATGGAACGGGTCGAAATTGATCTCGTCGATCGGACGCTCGGGGTCTTCGTGGCGATACACCGCGCGCTCGACGACATTGCGCAGCTCGCGGACGTTGCCAGGCCACGAATAGGCCTCCAGCTCGGCCAGTGCACGAGGGGTGAACCCCGGCCAGTTGGTCCAATCGAGCTCTACTGCCATCCGCCGTCCGAAATGTTCGACGAGCAGTGGCACGTCGCCCTGTCGTGCACGCAGCGGCGGCAGAGTGATCACCTCGAACGAGAGACGATCGAGGAGGTCGGCGCGGAACCTGCCCTTGTCAACCTGAGTCGGGAGGCTCTCGTTGGTCGCGGCGACGATGCGCACGTCGACGCTGATCGGCTTCGACGCGCCGATGCGGGTGATCTCTCCATACTCGACCGCGCGAAGCAGCCGGTCCTGCGCCGGCATCGACAACGTGCCGAGCTCATCGAGGAACAGGGTCCCGCCGTCGGCCTCCTCGAAGCGGCCGTGGCGTGTCTTGGCGGCGCCGGTGAAACTGCCGGCCTCGTGCCCGAACAGCTCGGCCTCGATCAGATTCTCGGGAAGCGCGGCGCAGTTCATGATAATCAGCGGCCCCGCCCAACGCGACGACAGGTGGTGCAGACGTTCCGCGATCAGTTCCTTGCCGGTGCCCCGCTCGCCGATCACCAGCACCGGGCGATTGAGCGGCGCGGCACGGCTCGCCCGCTCGACCGCGTCGAGGAACGCGAGGCTCTGCCCGATGAATTGGTCCGTCCGCTCCATACCCGCTCAACAAAAAATCTGGCCGACTGTTGGTGGCAAATCCCACCAATTGGCAAGGATTTTCACTTTGAAAAGGCAGCTAAGTTCGACGAACTGCCGGATAATTCCTGATTCCGTTCAAATGGCATGGCTCTTGTATGGTTAGGAGCAGGTTTAGGGCCCTAATTATCGCATGCGGAGTGGTTGAATGAGTATCTTTTCCCGAACACGGGATATCTTCGCCGCAAACATCACCGAGATGCTCGACCGCTCGGAGGATCCGGCGAAGATGATCCGGATGGTCATCCTCGAAATGGAGGAAACACTGGTCGAGGTTCGTGCTTCGGCCGCCCGATGCATCGCCGACGGCAAGGAAATGCGCCGGGCGCTTTCCCGCCTCGACGAACTTCAGAAGAGCTGGACCGAGAAGGCCGAGCTGGCGCTCAGCAAGGACCGTGAGGACCTCGCCAAGGCTGCGCTGATTGAACGCCAGAAGGCCGCCGACATGGGCGCGGGCCTGCGCGACGAAATCAAGGTCATCGATGACACGCTCAAGGGCTACGAGGGCGACATCGCCAAGCTGCAGGGCAAGCTGCGCGAGGCGCGCGCGCGCCAGAATGCGATCGCCGCTCGGTTCGAGAGCGCGGTGACGCGCGCCAGGGCCCGCGAGCTCCTGAATGGAAACCGCACCGAGGACGCGTTCAGCCGGTTCGAGGTGCTCGAGCGCCGCGCCGACTTCGCCGAAGGCCGGGCGGACGCGCTCGGCATGAGCGGACCGAAGAGCCTCGAAGAGGAAATCGCAGAGTTGAAGGCCGCTGAGTCGGTCGATGCCGAGCTCGAAGCCATGAAGGCCGCGCTCAAGGCCAAGGGGACTAAATGATGATGGAAGATGTGCTTCTTCCCGTGTTGATCGTGGGAATATTGTTCGTGGGCCTGCCGTGGCTGATCTTCCACTATGTGACGAAGTGGAAGACGGCGGCGACGCTGACCAGCGGCGACGAGAAACTGCTGGACGAGCTTCACGATGCCGCCCGCCGTCTCGATGATCGGCTGTGCACGATCGAGCGGATCATGACTGCAGAGAACCCCAACTGGCGTCAGCAGTGCCTGCCCGGCCGCGAGGATCGCCAGCGTCTGCTCGCTGACGGTGAGTAAGATGGCTTACGACCGCTACCCTGTCGAACGCCGCTCGAATCAGCCGCAGCCGCTGATCGAAGAACCGAATTACTATTCGGAACAGCCGGCGAGCCGGACCCGCTTCTACCGCGACAAGCGCAACGGGAAGATCATGGGGGTCTGCGCCGGGATCGCCGACTACACGGGTTTCGACGTCAGCCTGATCCGAATCGCGATGCTCGCGGCCCTGTTCATGAGCGGCGGCAGCATCCTGCCCTTTTACTTCATCATGGGATGGGTGAGCCCGACCAAGCCGCTGGCGCTCGAACGGGTCGACCGCGAAGAGCAGCAGTTCTGGCAGGGCGTCCGCGCCTCGCCAGCACGTGCCGCGCGCGATATCCGCTCGCGCTTCAAGGATATCGACCGGCGCCTTGCCGACATCGAGAGCTATGTAACGACCGAGAATCGCTCGCTTGCCCGCGAGATCGAGCAGCTGCGCTAAATTTCCTAAGGGGGAAATTAAATGGATCCTCAACTCGCCCAGGTCATCGACTTGCTCCAGACCGTGTTACCGATCGTGGCGGTCATCGTCGTCGTCGCTGTCGGCGGTTCGCTGCTGAACAATTGGCTCAAGATCAGGAATGGCTATCCGCTGTCGAACAGCTGGGGAATGCCGCTCCATCCGAAAAAGGACGGGGAGACGACCGAGCGCATTCGGCTGCTCACCACCGAGAACGCGCAGCTCCGCGCCGAGCTCGGATCGATCAGGGACCGGCTTGAGACGCTGGAGCGGATCGCGACGGATCAGCCTTCGAGGCTCGCACGGGATATCGACGCGCTGACTATCGACAAGGGAGGCAATGCATGATCGGACCAGGTGAAGTCATGGTTGCGATGACAGTGATCGGCCTGCCGGTCATCGCGATCATCGTCATTGCCAACCGCTGGTTCAAGCTCCGCGAGAAGAAGCTCGAGGTTGAAGCAAACTTCGCAGCCGAGAAGGCGGCGCAATATGCCTCCCGGACCAGTGAGCTGGAGCAGCGCGTCCGAGTCCTCGAGCAGATCGTCACCGACAGCGGAGCGCAGACAGCAGCGCAGATCGAGGCATTGCGAACGCCTTTCGGCGGTCGAAAGCGCATCACAGCCAAAGACCCCGCGGCTTGATCCGCGCCAACTGCGCTACGACATCAACCGCCGAACGGAAGGAAAAACAGACTCGTGTGGGATCATCCGGCAGCATGGATCTGGGTCCTCATTCCCCTCGCCGCCATCGGCCTTGCGCCATTCAAGATGTGGCTGAGGGTCAAGGAGAAGCAGATCGAGTCCCAGTCGAACCTCGCCGCTGAGAAGAGCGCCCAATATGCGCAGCATATGGAGCGGGTCGAAGCGCGGCTGAGGGCGCTCGAACAGATCGCTACGGACAATGGCGTCCAGACCGCGTCTCAGATCGAAGCGCTTCGTGACCAGGCCCGCATCCCGAAGGATAGCGCGCAATGAATCCGTTGGAGTTCGTCCTCGCACTCGTCGTCGTGCTCATCCTGTCGAGGATCGTGATGCACAAGATGGGTATCGCGCCCCGTTCGATGCGCGAAATGCGCGGAGATCCACCCGTCAACACCGCGGAAAACGACCGCTTGCGCGCGCAAGTCCAGCAGCTTCAGGAGCGCATTCGCGTGCTCGAGCGGATTGTCACCGACAGCGGGGTCCAAACCGCCGCTCAGATCGAAGCATTGCGCGACCGCGACCGAATTTCCGAGGACGAAACAAATGGATAGTGGGCAGCTCACGGCCGTACTGATTGTCGCCATCATCATGGTCGCGTCGATCGTGAGGGCAAGATACGGCTATGGTCGCTGGGGGCGTTATCGCCGCAGTGCGGAGCTCGGCGCACAGGAGCATGGCGAGAACCAGCGCCTGCGCGAGGAAGTGCATGAGCTCAAGGAGCGCATCAAGGTGCTGGAGCGAATCACCGTCGACAAGGAAAACAGCCTCGCCAAGGAAATCGAGTCGCTCCGCGACCGCTAGCGATGTAGGGCCGCCCCCATGGCCGGTCTCCCCGCCCTTTCCGACATCCTCGAAGAATATCGCCTGGTCGAGGCTGAGGACCGCTACCGGCTGCTGATCGACCTCGGCCGCGAACTCGAACCCATGCCCGACCCGCTCAAGACCGACGCGACCAGGGTCCGCGGCTGTTCGGCGTCGGTATGGGTCTATCCGACCGTAAGCGACGGGCGGCTGCATTTCCTGGCCGACAGCAACGCTGCGATTACCAAAGGCATCGTCGCGCTGGTCCTATCGGTCGTTCAGGACAAGCCCGCCGCGGAAGTCGCCGACATCGATGTCGGCGAATCACTCGCCCCGTTCGAGCTTGCGAAGCATTTGAGCGCGAACCGGACGCAGGGCGTCCCAAACATGATCGCACTCGTGAAGGAAACAGCCGAGCGCTACGCGGCGACCGCCTGAGACCCATTCCCCTGCCCCAAGTCCATGGTAAACTGATGTGGGCTAGTAAGCGCACGGGGGGCAGTCATGGAAAGCGATTCAATTCGCGCGAGCGGCAACAATACGCTCATCGACATCTGGGTCGAAGGGAAGCTGAGGGCGATCTGCGTGACGCGGGAGGCCATCGAAAGCTTCCTCGGATCCAGGGCGCCAGCTGCAATGTCGGACGACGATCGCTGCGAGTTCGTACGGACCCACCTGCCCCAGGTCGTTGCCGCGGCACAGGCCAGTCTTCGCGGCAATGCGGGGGCAACGACCGTGGTGATTGGCAGCGGACAGCTTAGCGCAGAGGCCGACCGCCGAAAGGGCGAGCGCCGCGCGAACGACCGACGAAAGTCCGGCAAAGCGGCCGAAAGTTTACCGCATGGAGAGCGGCGGCGGGGGCAGCGACGAAACGGCGATCGTCGCCGCTCGAGCAAACGAACCGACGGCTAGGCCGCCTTCCCGTTCTTTCGTTCCTCCGCCTTTCTCAACACATCATAGGCCGCCTGCACCTGTTTGAAGCGCTTGGCGGCCTCGGCGTTGCCGGGATTCGCGTCCGGATGTGTTTCCTTGACAAGGCGGCGGTGAGCCGCCTTGACCGCCGTAAAGTCGGCATCGCTCTCCAGCTCGAGCGCATCGAGCGCGCGCATCTCGTCGCGGCTTCGGCT
>Ga0070691_10000224_pt1 | contig 19211 bp, 17 predicted proteins | sample KBSK1101metaG_FD_64673 | JGI IMG/M metagenome (GOLD analysis project Ga0070691, IMG submission 64673) | Corn, switchgrass and miscanthus rhizosphere microbial communities from Kellogg Biological Station, Michigan, USA - KBS K1-10-1 metaG | ecosystem: Host-associated > Plants > Roots >... | reverse complement strand
TAGCGGACGAAGAAGCCGCCGCGGGCGGCGTGGCGGTCGATCCGGCGCCGCCGCGACCAGCGGCGATTGCGCTCATACCAGCGCCGCTTCCCCCACCAGACCCGCCACCCCGTCTGTCCACCACCGCTCACCCCCCCACGTTAAACCGCCAGCCGATGGGCCGATAAGTCGAGCTATGGCCGACTTATCGGCCCATCGGCCACGTAGACTGGCGGCGTGGCTGAACTGCGCGGGGGTATTGATTTGGGGGGGACGAAGATTCAGACGGTTGTGGTCGATGCGGGGGGCGAGGTCGGGGGGCAGTCGCGGCGGCCGACGCCGACCAGCGGTGGGCCGCGGGGCGTGGCCGAGGAGATGGCGGCGGCGCTGCGCGAGGCGGCCGAGGAAGCCGGCGTGGAGACGGCGGACCTCGAGGGCATCGGCGTCGGCTCGCCGGGCGATGCCGACGAGAAGACCGGGATCGTCTCCGGCGCCCGCAACCTGCCCGGCTGGGAGGGCAGCTTCCCGCTGGCAGAGACTTTGAAGGAGGACCTCGGCGCCGAGGTCCGGGTCGGCAACGACGTCCAGGTCGCGACCGAAGCCGAGTTCCACCTCGGCGCCGCCCGCGAGTTCCAGAGCCTGATCGGCGTCTTCTGGGGCACCGGCGTCGGCGGCGGCCTCGTCCTCGACGGCAAGCCCTGGCTCGGCCGCGGGGCCGCCGGCGAGATCGGCCACGTCGTCGTCAAGCGCGGCGGCGCCAAGTGCCCCTGCGGCCGCCGGGGCTGCATGGAGGCCTACGCCGGGCGCTCGGCGATGGAAGCCGAGGCGCGGCGCCAGCACGAGGAGGGCCACAAGACCGACCTCTTCAAGCTGATGGAGAAGCACGAGAAACCGCGGCTGACCAGCGGCATCTGGGAGCGCGCGATCGACCACGGCGACCAGCTCGCCGAGAAGCTGATCGACCGCGCGATCGAGGCGCTGGGGACGGGGATCGCCTCGGCGGTCAACCTGATCGACCCGGAGGCGGTGATCGTCGGCGGCGGTCTCGGGGTGCGCTTCGGCGAGCGCTACATGGACCCGCTGATGGAGGAGATGGGCAAGCACCTCTTCGTCGACGAGCGGCCGCCGGCGGTCCGGGTCGCCTCGCTCGGCGACCTCGGCGGCGCTATCGGCGCCTCGCTTCTCTTTTCGCGCCAGCGCTAGACCCGACCGGTCGCCGAGCGCTGCTGGCGGGCGATCGCGTCAACCAGGACCGCCAGCAGCAGGACGCCGCCGGTGACCATGAACTTGACCGCCGAGGAGAGCGCCAGCAGGTCCATGCCGTTGGAGATCGAGCCGATCACCAGGGCGCCCATCAGCGCCGTCCAGACCGAGCCGCGGCCACCGAAGAGGCTGGTCCCGGCGATCACCGGGCCGGCGATCGCCAGCAGCAGCAATTCGTTGCCGCCGGAGTTCTGGTTGACCGCGAGCAGGCGCGAGGCGGCCATGATGCCGCCGATCGCCGCCATCGTCCCGGCGATGCCGAAGACGGCGACACGGATGCCGTTGACGCGGATGCCGGCGCGGCGAGCGGCCTCGGCGTTGCCGCCGACGGCGAAGACGTGGCGGCCGAAGCCGGTGCGCTTGACCACGTACTCCATCCCGACCACGAAGGCGAGCAGGATCAGGACCGCGAGCGGCACCCCGCGGTCGGAGTTGAAGACCGTCGTGGCGACGATCGTCACCACCGCGACCAGCCCGAAGCGCACTCCCATGCCGGCGAAGCTCTCGCTGTCGAGCCCGGCGGCGGCGCGGCGGCGGTGACCGAGGAAGAGGACCGCCCCGTAGCCCCCGACCACGACCGCGGCGATGATCCAGCCGACCGCGTCGGAGTAGAAGGTGTTGGCGAGGCCGGTGATCTTGGGGTCGGTGAGGTTGATCGAGCCGGTCGACCCGAGCACCTGCAGGAGCGCCCCCTGCCAGGCCAGCAGGCCCGCCAGGGTGACCACGAAGGAGGGCACGACGAAGCGGCTGAAGAGGCTGCCCTGGAGCACGCCGATCGCCATCCCCACCGCGACCGCGGCGGCGATCGCCAGGTAGGGGTTCCAGCCGTGCTTGACGTTGAGCACGGCCATCACCGCCGCCGCGAGGCCGCTGACGGCGCCGACCGAGAGGTCGATCTCGCCCAGCAGCAGCACGTAGACGACGCCGATCGAGATCAGGCCGGTGGCGGCGATCTGCAGCATCAGGTTGGTCAGGTTCTGGGCCGAGAGGAAGCGGTCGTTCTCGAACTGGAAGATCGCCCAGATCAGGGCCAGGCCGATGACCACGCGCAGCGAGGCGAGGTCGCCCTGGATCAGCCGCCGCAAGGTCTCCTTCGGCCGCGGCATCGCCTCCTCGGCCGGTGCCGGCGCGGTCGTCGCGGTCTCGCTCATCGCTCTCCCCCTCCGCCCCCGGGCGCGCCCGCCTCGGGATCGCCGTTCTGCTTCTCGCGCTCGGAGCCGACCCCGGTGATCGCCGAGACGACGTGCTCCTCGGTGGTCGATTCGGCCGCGAACTCGCCGGCGGCGGCGCCGAGGCGGAGGACGAAGATGCGGTCGGCGACCTCGAAGACGTCGACCAGGTTGTGGCTGATCACGACGACCCCGAGCTCGCGCTCGCGCAGGCGCCGGATCAGGTTCAGGACCTGCGCCGTCTGGGCGACCCCGAGCGCCGCCGTCGGCTCGTCGAGCAGGACCACCTTCGGCTCGCCCAGCAGCGAGCGGGCCACCGCCACCTGCTGGCGCTGACCGCCGGAGAGGGTCCCGACCTCGCTGCGCAGGCTCGGGATCGTCACCGCCAGGTTGGACAGCAGCTCCCCGGTCTGGTGCTCCATCCGTGCCTCGTCGAGCTGGCGCGAGGCCTGGCCGAAGCCGGCCGAGACCTCCTCGCGGCCGAGGAAGAGATTGGCGACGACGTCGAGGTTGTCGCAGAGGGCGAGGTCCTGGTAGACGGTGGCGATCCCCAGCGCCGTCGCGTCCTGCGGCCTGGAGATCGAGACCGCCTGGCCCTCGAAGCGGATCGTCCCCTCGTCGGCGCCGTGGATGCCGGCGATCGTCTTCACCAGCGTCGACTTGCCGGCGCCGTTGTCGCCGACCAGGCCGACGACCTCGCCGGCGCTGACGGCGAAGTCGACCCGGTCCAATGCCTGGACCGGGCCGAATCGCTTGCTTACTCCCTCCAGCTCGAGGAGTGGAGCGCCGTCGCTCATCTCAGCCGGAGATTCCCGCTTCTTTGCACGCGGACGCGTAGGCGCCGGTGCAGAGTTCTTCGGCGGTCACGAACCCGTCCGCCACGACCGTGGACTTGACGTTGTCCTTGGTCACCGCGATCGGTTCCAGCAGCACGGCGGGGATGTCGGCCTTGCCGTTGTTGACGTCTTCGGTGACTTTGTCCTGGGGGACTTCCTTGCCTTCGGCCAGGTCGATCGCGATTTCGGCGCTGACTTTGGCCTGCGGCCCGATTTCCTTGTAGACCGTCATGAACTGCTGGCCGGCGAGGATGCGCTGCAGGCCCGCCACGGTCGCGTCCTGACCGGTGACCGGGATTTCTTCGGGGTTGAGCCCGGCGCCTTTCAGCGCCGCGATGGCGCCGCCGCCGGTGTCGTCGTTGGCGGCGTAGATGCCGGCGAAGCCGTTGTTGCCGAGCGCGGTGATCGCCTGCTGAGCCTCGCGCTGGGCGTTTTCGGCGGACCAGCCCGGGGTGTCGTATTCCTTCGCGACTTCCACCCCCGCCGTTTCGAACCCTTTGTTGGAGCCCGCTTTGAACAGAGCGGCGTTTGGATCCGCCGGATCGCCGTTGATCTTGATGATCGGGCCGCTGGCATTGCCGTCTTCTTTCAATTTCTTCGCCAGCGTTTCGGCCTGCAGTTCGCCGACTTTTTCGTTGTCGAAGGAGACGTAGGCGTCGACTTCGGCGTTTTCGATCAGGCGGTCGTAGCTCAGCACCGGCACGTTTTGGGCCTTCGCCTTTTCGGCGATCGCCGCGGCCGATTTGGAGTCCATCGGGTCGACGACGAGGACTTCGGCGCCCTGGGTCAGGGCCGCTTCGGCCTGGCTCTGCTGCTTCTGGGCGTCGCCGCCGGCGTTGCTGTAGAGGACTTCGCAGTCGCTGCAGAGTTCTTCGACGGATTCTTCGAAGTCGGGACGGTCGTTGGTTTCGTAGCGCGGCGTCTCGTTTTCCGGCAGCAGGAGGGCGATCTTGGTGCCGCCACCCCCGCTGCTCCCACCGCAGCCGGCGACGGCCAGCGCGATCACGAGCAGGGCCGCGAACCCGAGTGAGGCTCGCTTCAACACGGCAGGACTGGACATCGGTCTCCTCCTTTGCCGGGATTTGCACCCGTTTCCCAGATCTGGGTTCGACCCTACCCCGCTCGCCGGTGTTTCAAGCAAGATCGGGCCAGCTCGGCCAACGACCGTTGAAATGTGGGACGCGGCGTCCTAGACGCCGTGCCTGACTAGGCGGCCAGCGGCTCGCGCCGGCGGCGCTTCGACTTCGCCGCGATGACCAAATCGGCGAGAAAGCGGCCGGTGTAGGAGCCCTTGACGGCGGCGACCTCCTCCGGGGTGCCGGTGGCGACCACCTCTCCTCCCTCTTCGCCGCCCTCGGGGCCGAGGTCGACCAGCCAGTCGGCGGTCTTGATCACGTCGAGGTTGTGCTCGATCACGACCACCGAGTTGCCGGCGTCGACGAGACGGCCGAGCACCTCGAGCAGGCGCTGGACGTCGGCGAAATGGAGGCCGGTGGTGGGCTCGTCGAGGATGTAGAGGGTGTCGCCGGTGGCGACTTTGGAGAGCTCGGTGGCGAGCTTGATCCGCTGCGCCTCGCCGCCGGAGAGCGTCGTCGCCGGCTGCCCGAGGCGGATGTAGTCGAGGCCGACGTCGTGCAGGGTGCGCAGGCGGCGGTGGATCTTCGGCACGTTCTCGAAGAACTCGACCCCCTCCTCGACCGACATCTCGAGCACGTCGGCGATGCTCTTGCCCTTGAAGCGGACCTCGAGCGTCTCGCGGTTGTAGCGTTTTCCGTGACACTGCTCGCAGGGAACGTAGACGTCGGGCAGGAAGTGCATCTCGATCTTGATCTGGCCGTCGCCCTTGCAGACCTCGCAGCGCCCGCCCTTGACGTTGAAGCTGAAGCGCCCCGGCTTGTAGCCCCGCGCCCGGGCCTCCTGGGTCTGGGTGAAGAGCTGGCGGATGTGGTCGAAGACGCCGGTGTAGGTGGCCGGGTTGGAGCGCGGCGTGCGGCCGATCGGCGACTGGTCGATGTTGATGATCTTGTCGATCTGGCTGAGGCCGTCGATGCCGTCGTGAGCGCCCGGGCGCAGCTTCGCCTGGTGCAGGCGGTTGGCGACCGCGTGGTGCAGGGTCTCGTTGATCAGGGTCGACTTGCCGGAGCCGGAGACGCCGGTGACGCAGCAGAAGACGCCGAGCGGGATCGTCACGTCGACGTCCTTGAGGTTGTGTTCGCGGGCGCCGCGGACCAGCAGCGCCCCGCTCGGCTGCCGGCGCTCCTCCGGGACCGGGATCTGGCGCTTGCCGGAGAGGTACTGGCCGGTCAGCGAGGCCGGGTCCTTGGCGACTTCGGCCGGGGTGCCGGCGGCGATCACATGGCCGCCGTGTTCGCCGGCGCCGGGACCGAGGTCGACGAGGTGGTCGGCGGCCATCATCGTGCCCTCGTCGTGCTCGACCACGATCACCGTGTTGCCGAGGTCGCGCAGCCGGTCCAGCGTCGCGATCAGCTTCTCGTTGTCGCGCTGGTGGAGCCCGATCGAGGGCTCGTCGAGCACGTACATCACCCCGACCAGGCTGGAGCCGATCTGGGTCGCGAGGCGGATCCGCTGCGCCTCGCCGCCGGAGAGCGAGCGGGCCGAGCGGGCCAGCGAGAGGTAGCCGATGCCGACGTTCTCGAGGAAGGCGAGTCGTTCGCTGATCTCGCGCACGATCAGCCGCGCGATCGCCCGCTCGGTCTCGGTCAGCTCCAGGGCGGCGATCCACTCCGCCGCCGCCCGCGCCGAGAGGTCGCTGTACTCGGCGATGCTGAGGCCGCCGACCTTGACCGCCAGCGTCTCCGGCCGCAGGCGGGCGCCGCCGCACTGCGGGCAGGGCTGCTCGGCCATGTAGCCCTCGATCCGCTCGCGGTTGGTCTCCGAGTCGGTCTCCTCGTAGCGGCGCTGGAGGTTGTTGACGATCCCCTCGAAACGGACCTTGTAAGAGCGGCGGCGGCCGAAGCGGTTGGTGTAGGTGACCTGGTGGCGGTCCTCGCCGGTGCCGTAGAGGAAGATCTCCTTCTCGGCCTTCTTCAGCTGCGCCCAGGGCTTGTCGGCGTCGACCCCGTACTCGTCGGCGACAGCGGCGATCAGCCGCCGCCAGTAGGCGGTGATGCCGCGATTCCAGGGCTGCAGGGCGCCCTCGGCCAGCGACAGGGTCGGGTCGGGGACGACCAGCTCCGGGTCGATCACGCGCTGGAAGCCGAGCCCGTGGCAGCGCTCGCAGGCGCCGTGGGGCGAGTTGAAGGAGAAGATCCGCGGCTCCAGCTCGGGGATCGAGGTGCCGCAGTTGAGGCAGGCGAACTGCTCGGAGAAGACCAGCGGCTCGGACTCCCGACCGACGATCTCGACTTCGATCAGGCCGGCGGCCAAGCCGGAGGCCGCCTCGACCGACTCCGAGAGGCGCCGCCGCAGGTCCGGCTTCATCACCAGCCGGTCGACGACGACGGAGATGTCGTGTTTGTACTTCTTGTCGAGCACGATCTCCTCGTCGAGGCGGCGCAGCTCGCCGTTGACCTTGACCCGCGAGTAGCCCTCGAGCCGCATCTGCTCCATCAATTTCCCGTACTCGCCTTTGCGCCCGCGCACGACCGGCGCCATGACCATGAACTTGGCCCCCTCCTCGAGGGTCATCAGGCGGTCGACGATCTGCTCCTGGGTCTGGCCGGTGATCTCCTCGCCGCACTCGGGGCAGTGCGGGATCCCGATCCGCGCCCAGAGCAGGCGCAGGTAGTCGTAGACCTCGGTCACCGTGCCGACGGTCGAGCGCGGGTTGCGCGAGGTCGTCTTCTGGTCGATCGAGATCGCCGGCGAGAGCCCCTCGATCGAGTCGACGTCGGGCTTCTCCATCAGGCCCAGGAACTGGCGCGCGTAGGCGGAGAGCGACTCGACGTAGCGGCGCTGCCCCTCGGCGTAGATCGTGTCGAAGGCGAGGCTCGACTTGCCCGAGCCGGAGAGCCCGGTGATCACGATCAGCGCGTCGCGCGGCAGCACCACGTCGACGTCCTTGAGGTTGTGCTCGCGGGCGCCGGAGATGACGATGCGGTCAGAGGCAGGCACTGGCACCGATTCTACGCAGGCGAACAGATGTTCCCTCGAGAGGCAGCGGCGCGGCAGTCCTTTGTAGACCTATGCGTCACAAAGGACTGCCGCACTCAGGCTCTCCGAGCAACGCGTCCAGCGCGGCCCTTGTGCGACCGGCGGGGCGGCGATACGGTCGAACGGAGGCAGGGCCAAACAGAGGAGGAGTCATGTCGAACGTCGACACCGCCCGGTCCGCCTACGAGGCATTCGGGAACGGCGACCTCGCCGCCCTGCAGAACTCGTTCGCCGAGGACGCGGTCTGGGTCACCTCGGACGAGCTGCCGCTCGGCGGTGAAGTCCGGGGCCGGGATCGGATCATGGGGAACTTCGCCCAGATCCCCAACTACTGGAGCTCGTTCAGCGTCGAACCGGAGGAGTTCATCGACGCCGGCGAGTGGGTGGTCGTGCGCGGCAACCAGCGTGCGAGCAACGAGAAGGGCAGCTTCGAGGCCCGCTTCGTGCACCTGCTCAGGTACGACGAGGACGGCAAGGCCGTCCGCGGCGAGTTCTTCACCGACAGCGCCAAGGCGGCGAAGCTGCTCGCCTAGGCGCGAACTCAGGCCCCGGCGGTCATCCCGTCGAGGTCGCGGCGCAGCTCCTTGAGCTCGTCGCGGATGCGGCCGGCCTCCTCGAAGCGGAGGTCGTCGGCCGCCGCCAGCATCTCCTCCTCGAGCGCGACGATCGTCTTCTCCAGCTGCTCCGGGCTGTCGTACTCGCCGCCGCTCTTGCGCCGCCGCTTGGCCGGCGCGCGGTCCTCCATCGCCAGGAACTCGGACATCTCGGAGATCCCTTTGCGGACCGTCTCCGGGGTGATCCCGTGCTCCTCGTTGTAGGCGAGCTGGATCGCGCGGCGGCGGTCGGTCTCGCTCATCGCCGCCCGCATCGCGTCGGTCTCCCTGTCGGCGTACATCAGCACTCGCCCGTTGACGTTGCGGGCGGCGCGGCCGATCGTCTGCACGAGGCTGGTCTCGCCGCGCAGGAAGCCCTCCTTGTCGGCGTCGAGGATCGCCACCAGCGAGACCTCGGGCAGGTCGAGCCCCTCGCGCAGCAGATTGACCCCGACGAGGACGTCGTACTCGCCGAGGCGCAGGTCGCGGACGATCTGGATCCGTTCCAGGGTGTCGATCTCCGAATGCAGGTAGCGGACCTTGATCCCGTACTCGAGCAGGTAGGCCGTCAGGTCCTCGGCCATCTTCTTGGTCAGGGTGGTGACCAGCACCCGCTCGCCGCTCTTGGCGACCTTGCGCGCCTCGTTCATCAGGTCGTCGATCTGGTTCCTGGTCGCGCGCAGCTCGATGCGGGGGTCGACGATCCCGGTCGGTCGCACGATCTGCTCGACGATCCGGGTCGACTCGGCCCGCTCGAACTGGCCGGGCGTGGCCGAGACCATGACCAGGCGGGGGACGCGGTCGAGGAACTCGTCGAACTTGAGCGGCCGGTTGTCGATCGCCGACGGCAGCCGGAAGCCGAAGTCGATCAGGGTCGACTTGCGGGAGCGGTCGCCCTCGTACATGCCGCCGATCTGCGGGATCGTCTGGTGGGACTCGTCGACGAAGACGACGAAGTCGTCGGGGAAGTAGTCGATCAGCGTGTGCGGCGGGCTGCCAGCCGGGCGGCCGTCGAGGATCCGCGAGTAGTTCTCGATCCCCGAGGTGAAGCCGACCTCCTTGATCATCTCCAGGTCGTAAGCCGTGCGCTGGCGCAGCCGGTGGGCCTCCAGCTGCTTGCCTTCCTCCTCCAGCTCGGCCGTGCGCGACTCCAGTTCGGCGCGGATCTCCTCGACCGCGCGCTCGACCGTCTCGTCCTTGGTCACGTAGTGGGAGGCCGGCCAGACCGAGACGTGGTCGATCGTGTCGAGGATTTCCCCGGTCAGCGGGTCGAAGTGCTGGATCCCCTCGATCTCATCGCCGAAGAGCGAGATCCGATAGGCCGACTCGGCGTAGGCGGGCATGATCTCCAGCACCTCGCCGCGGACCCGGAAGGAGCCGCGGCCCAGCACCTGGTCGTTGCGCTGGTACTGCATCTTCACCAGCTTGCGCAGGACCTCGTCGCGGTCGATCTCCGCCCCGACTTTGAACAGCTGCATTTTTTCGTTGTAGACCTGGGGCGAGCCGATCCCGTAGATGCAGGAGACCGAAGCGACGATGATCACGTCGCGGCGGGCGAACAGCGCCGCCGTCGCCGCGTGGCGCAGGCGGTCGATCTCGTCGTTGATCGAGGAGTCCTTCTCGATGTAGAGGTCCTGAGCCGGGACGTAGGCCTCCGGCTGGTAGTAGTCGTAGTAGGAGACGAAGTACTCGACCGCGTTGTCGGGGAAGAACTCGCGGAACTCGTTGCAGAGCTGGGCCGCCAGGGTCTTGTTGTGGGCGATCACCAGCGCGGGGCGCTGGACCGCGGCGATCGTCGCCGCCATCGTGAAGGTCTTGCCGGTGCCGGTCGCGCCCAGCAGGGTCTGGAAGCGCTCGCCCTCGCTCAGCCCCTTGGCGAGGCCGGAGATCGCCCCGGGCTGGTCGGCCGTGGGCGTGTAGGCGGGATTGAGCGCGAAATCGGGCACCGCCCGACCATAGCGGGCGGTTTAGACTGCGCCGCCGATGAACCGTTCGCGCGCCGCCCTCGCCACCTTCTTCAGCTTCACCGGGACGATGCACTTCGTCACCCCGCGCGCCTACGAGGCGATGATGCCGCCCTACCTGCCCCGCCATCGCGAGGCGGTCGCGGTCAGTGGCGTAGCCGAGATCGCCGGCGGCGCCGCCCTCCTGCATCCCGCCACCCGCCGCCTCGGCCGCTGGTGGCTGCTGGCGCTGCTGCTCGCCGTCTTCCCCGCCAACGTCCACATGGCGATGCACCCCGAGCAGGTCGGCGGGTTCGTGCTCAAGAAGGCGCCGCGCTGGCTGCTCTGGGCACGGCTGCCGCTGCAGCCGCTGGCGATGCTCTGGGTCTGGCGCGCGACCCGCGACTGAACCCGCCCGGGCCCGGCGGCCGCTAGGGCAGGAATCTTTCCAGCAGTTCCCCGGCCGGGCCGAGCAAGCCGCGGACGTTGCCGAGCAGCGATTCGGCGTTGTCGATCAGTTCGATCGCGCGGTCGAGCGGGATCTCTTCCAGGGTCGTCCGCAGCGGGCCTCCCAGCAGCGGGCTCAGGGCACCCGCTTCTTCGGCGTCCGCGACCGCGCGCAGCAGCCCCGCCCGCACCGCCCGCGCCAGCTTTTCGTCGTCGATGCCGTAGCGCCGGCTGAAGCGCTCGCGCGCCTCCGGCGTCGCCAGCGCCCGCGCCAGCGTCTCGCGGCTGACCCCGAGCTGGCAGGCGGCGCCGTCGAGGGCGGAGATCGAGAACTGGTTGGCGATCTCGCTGAGGCTTTCGGGATTGCTCCAGGGCCGGTGCTGGCAGGGGTCGCGGGTCTGCTCCGGCGCATAGGAGGAGCCGCCGGCGGCGAGGTAGGCGCCGACCAGGGCCAGCGCGGCGACGATCGCCGCCCCGACCAGGACCTGGGCCCGCAGCGCCGCGTTCACAGCCCGATCCTCCGCGAGAGGCCGATCGGCACCAGCGCCAGCAGGCCGAGGATCGCGGCCAGCCCGAAGGAGGGGCTGAAGGCGTGGGTGGCGCCGCGGTTGAGCTGCTCCTGCAGTTCGTCGCGCAGCCCTTCGACTTCGGCCCGCTCGCTCGAGTTCTCCGGCAGGGGCTCGAAGGCCGGGCCGATCGTCGGCACCTTCCCCTTCTCTTCTTCGAGCCGGTCCTGGATCCGGGCGGCGAGGTCGAGCTTGATCAGCGGGTTGACCTTGGAATCGAGCACGACCGCGGTGCCGGCGTCGATCGCGTCGTCGCGCTGCTGGGCGATATCGGCGGTGAAGATCGGGGTCAGCGCCAGCAGCCCGACGACGACGCCGGCGTGGCGAGCGGAGATCGTCCAGCCGCCGTGGATCGCCTGCGGGGCCCGGCCCCCCAGCGCGGTCTCGGTCAGGGCCGAGAGCACCAGCGAGAGGCCGACGCCGACCAGCAGCTGCGGCGGCAGGGTCAGCGCCACCTCCGCCCGCGGCAGCAGCGCCAGGCCGCCGAGCCCGCCGGAGACAAGGATCGCGCCGGCCGCGGAACGGGCGCGGGCGCTCGGGACGAGCGGGCCGATGCGGCTGCCGAGCAGGGCCGCCAGGGGCATCGCGGTGACGACGATCGCCGCTCCGATCGGGGTCAGGCGCCAACCTTCGATCAGCAGCAGCACCAGCAGGAAGAGCGCCGCGGCGATCGCCGCCGAGACCATCGCCAGGGCGACGTTGGCGGCCAGATGGGGCCGGCCGCTCGGCCGCACCTCCGCCTCGAGCACGGCGGTCGCCGCCTCGTGCCGGGCCACCGCGAGGATCGGCACCGCGGCCACAAGCGCGACCGGGACCTGGATCAGGAAGATCGATTGCCAGGAGACGAGCTCGGTGAGGACGCCGCCCACGGCGGGGCCGAGCGCGGCCCCGATGGCCCCGGCGGCGGCCCATACAGTCGCCGCCCGGCGCTCGGAGCCGACGGTGGCCGGGAGCAGCTCCAGCGCCGCGGTCACCGCCGCGGCGCCGCCGATCGCCTGCACGCAGCGGGCGAGGATCAGCGTCGAGAGGTCGTCCGCGAGACCGCAGGCGAGGCCCGCCCCGGCGAAGACCGCCAGCCCGACCGCCGCCGACCGCCCGGGCCCGACCCGCCTCGCGACCAGCGCCGCCGGCACCGCGGCCAGCGCCATCACGAGGTTGAACGAGATCAGCACCCAGGTGACGCCGGCGACGCTGGTGCCGAGGTCCCGGTAGATGTCCGGCAGGGCGAGGACGACTATCGAGGAGTCGGCGAGGACGAGCCCGACGGCCAGCGCCAGCGCCGCCACGCGCGGTCTCGGGGCGCCTTCGCTCACCGGTAGCCCAACTCGCGCCCGTACTTTTCGCGGTACTCGGCCTGCTTCCCCAGCACCTCTTCGACGTAGGCCCGGGTTTCCGGGAAATCGATGTCGGCGACGGTCAGCGACGAGCCGCCCCACCTATCGGCGTTGCCGGGTCCGGCGTTGTAGGCGGCCAGCGCCGCCGCCTCGTCGCCTTCGTAGCGGTCGAGCAGTTCGCGCAGCAGGAACGTCCCGTAGCGGATGTTGATTTCGGGATCGCCGAGGTCCTTGAGCCTGAACGACGTGGCGCCGCTTTCCTTGGCGATCTGCTCGGCCGCGTCGGGGATGATCTGCATCAGCCCGCGCGCCGCGGCGCTGGAGGTCTGGTCGGCGAACTTGGACTCCGAGTAGATGACCGCCGCGATCAGGGCCGCGTCGACTTCCTTTTCGGCCGCCTGCTGGCGGATGATGTCCTCGTGGCGCAGCGGCAGCGTCAGCTCCTGGATCGCCTCGTCGAAGCGACCGCTGGCGACCATCGCGCCGACGACGAGCCCGACCGCGACCGCGGCCCCGCCCAGGAGGAGCCAGCGCCTTCTCATCGGCGCAGCCTCTCGATCAGGGCGGACAGGGCTCGCTCGAGGTCCTCGACCGAGCCGTCGTTGGCGATCGCGTGCTCGGCCCGAGCCGCCTTCTCCTCCTGGGCGAGCTGGCGCGCCTCGCGCTCGTCGACCAGCGCGTGCCCGCGGGCGGCGGCGCGTTCGCGCCGCAGCTCGTCTTCGGTGACGATCGCGACGGTCGTGTCGAAAGCGCCCTCCATCCCCGACTCGAACAGCAGCGGCACCTCGATCACGGCCACCTCGGTCGCCGCCGGCAGGTCGGAGAGCCAGCCGCCGATCCGTTCGCCGACCAGCGGGTGGACCTGCTGCTCCAGCCAGGTCAGCTGCTCGGGGTCGGCGAAGACGACCTCGCCGATGCGGCCGCGGTCGACGACCCCGTCGGAGACGATCGCGGGCCCCCAGCGCTCGGTCAGCCGCCCCAGCAGCGGTTCGGAGTCGAGCAGCTCGTGGACGACGGCGTCACTGGAGAGCGTCGCCGCGCCGAGGCGCGAAAAAGCGGCCAGCGCCTCGGACTTCCCGGCCGCGATGCCGCCGGTGAGACCGATCGTCAGCGGCATCGACGCCTAGGAGTCGGCTGGTGCCTCGGGCTCGGGCTCGGACGTCTCGCCGGCGGCCTCGTCGACGTCGTCCGGGGAATCGGGGCGATCGGCGACGGCTTCGCCCTCATGGGCCTCGCCACCGTCCTCGGCGGAACCGTTCTCAGTCTCGGCCTCCGCCGCCGGAGCCTCCTCGGCGACCTCTGCCTCGGGCTCCTCTGCCTCGGGCTCCTCTGCCGCGGGCTCCTCGGCAACAGGCTCCTCCGCAGGGGCGTCCCCTTCGGTCTCCTCGGTCTCCTCGACCGCGACCGCCGTCTCGTCCTCAGGCGCCTCGTCCACGACAGGATCCGCGGGCTGAGTGTCCTGTCCCTCGGCGTTCGCCGCCTCGAGCTGCTCGCCCAGATCGCCCATCGGCATGTTCTGCCCCTCAACCCGCTTGATGCTGAGCGAGAGGCGGCGGCGCTCTTCGTCGATCTCGAGGATCTTGACGTTGAGGGTGCTGCCCGGCTCGACCACTTCGGAGGGGTTCTCGACGTGGTGGTCGGCAAGCTCGGAGATGTGGACCAGGCCCTCGACGCCCGGGAGGATTTCGACGAAGGCGCCGAAGGCGACGACCTTGGTCACCTGGCCCTCGAGCACGTCGCCGGAGCGGTGGGTGCTGACGACTCGCTGCCACGGGTCCTCCTGGGTCTGCTTGAGACCAAGCGAGATGCGCTGGCGGTCGCGGTCGATGTCGAGCACTTTGATCCGCACCGTGTCGCCGATCGCGACGACTTCCGAAGGATGGTTGACGTGGCTCCAGGAGAGCTCGGAGATGTGGATCAGGCCGTCGATCCCGTCGAGGTCGACGAAGGCGCCGAAGTCGACGATGTTGGAGATCTTGCCTTCCACGACCTGGCCGGGCTCGAGCCGGCCGAGGATCTGCTCGCGGACCTCCTTGCGCTCCTCCTCCAGCACCGCGCGGCGCGAGAGGACGACGTTGTTGCGGGAGCGGTTGAGCTCGATCACTTTGCACTCGAGCGTCTGGCCCATGAACTCGTCGAGGTTGTGGACGCGGCGGATGTCGACCAGCGAGGCGGGCAGGAAGCCGCGCACCCCGAGGTCGAGGATGAGCCCGCCCTTGACGACCTCGATGACGCTGCCTTCGACCGGTTCGCCGGAGTCGGCGGCGATCTCGATGCGGCGCCAGGCCTTCTCGAAGCGGGCGCGCTTCTTGGAGAGGATCAGGCGGCCCTCGGCGTCCTCCTTGGTGAGGACCAGGGCGTCGACCTCCTCGCCGATCTCGACCTCGTCGGCCGGATCGACCGACTTGCGGATCGAGAGCTCGTTCGAGGGAATGACCCCCTCGGCCTTGTAGCCGATGTCGACCAGGACCTCGTCCTTGTCGATCCGCACGACCTTGCCGTTGACGACGTCGCCCTCGTCGAAGGAGACCATCGTCGCCGCGTAGTTGGGGACGATCTTGCCGCCGATCTGCAGCAGCAGCCCGCCGGAGCCCTCGACGGGCGTTGCCGGGGGCGCAGGGGAGGTCAGTACGTCGGTCGCGGACACGGCGGCGAATAATGGCAGAATCGACGCCGATGCCGGTTAGAGCGACCAAGCGCGGCAAGGACCGCACCCCCCTCGACGGGAGCCACGACGTCCTGATATGCGGAGCCAGCTTCGCGGGGCTGGCGATCGCCCGCGAGCTCGCGGGCTCCGGCGCCGAGGTGATGATCGTCGACCGCTACGAGATCGGCGAGCGCCAGACCTCCGCCTGCGGCATCCCGACCGAGTGGCTGCGGCGGCTGGACCTGATGGATTGCGAGCGCCAGCGCTTCGACGAGCTGGTCATGCACACCCCCCACGGCGACGCCCGCTACCGGCTTCCCTGGACCTTCTCGACCTTCGACTACCGCGAGCTCTGCCAGCTGCTCTGGCGCGATTGCGACGCGACCTTCGAGACCGCCAAGGTGAACGGGCGCGCGCCCGCGACGAACGACGGCGAGGCAATCGCGATCGACACCGATCGCGGCGTCATCGCGGCGCCGCTGGTCGTCGACGCGCTCGGCTGGCGCCGCATGCTGGCCAACGGCGACGGCTACCAGCCGCCGGACGCGCCGCTCTCGCGCGGGCTCGAGGTGCACCCGGGCGGCGGCGCCGAGGACCTCGAGATCTGGATCGACCGCCGCTACGTGCCCGCCGGCTACGGCTGGTCCTTCCCGGCCGGCGAGGAGACCCGGATCGGGGTCGGCTCCTTCGACCCCCGCTTCCACGTCCGCGGGACGACCGAGCTGCTGGCCGAGGACCTGGGGCGCGACCGCGTGCGCTACCAGGGCAACTGGATCCCCCACAAGCTGCGACGGGCGACCGAGGGCGGCGTCTTCTTCGCCGGCGACTCGGCCGGCCACTGCCTGCCGCTCACCGCCGAGGGGATCAGGACCGCGCTCTACTTCGGGATCGCCCTCGGGCGCGAGCTGCGGGCCGTCGTCGAGGGCCGCCAGGGCCGCGAGCAGGCGGCGGCGGCCTACGCCGAGTTCAACGACGCGCACGAGTGGAAGTTCCGCTGGATGCTGCGGGTGCAGCGGTTGATCCCGCGGATCCCGCCCCGGGCCCTCGGCCCGGCGATCCAGGCGATGGGCAACAAGCGCTTCGTCGACTGGATCTTCCGGCACTACCTGGCGATCGCCCCGCCCGACTTCGTCCCCTCAGCGGATCACCAGGAACGTCCCCGCCATCAGCAGGGCGACGCCGAGCAGGCGCTCGGGGCTGAGCGGGACCTGGTCGAGGCCGAACAGGCCTAGGCGGTCGATCGCGACCGAGGCGGTGAGCTGGCCGGCGACGGTCGCCGCCGCCACCCCGCCGGCGCCGATCGCCGAGACCGCGATCAGCGCGTTGGTCACGTAGACGGCGCCGAGCAGCCCGCCCAGCAGGTAGTACCAGTCGACCTCGAAGGCCGAGCCGAGGCCGCCGGCCTTGCCGCTGAGGACGACGATCGCCGCCAGGGCGACGGTGCCAACCGCGAAGGAGACGAGCGCCGCCGGCAGGCCGCCGGTCGCCTTGCCGAGCCCGGAGTTGATCGGCGCCTGCAGCGCGATCAGCCCGCCGGCCGCGGCGGTCAGCAGCACCGCCAGGCCCCTATCCATGGGGCCGGCCCTGCTCGCGCGTGATCTTTGGCCTCGACGTGTGTTGCACGGGTGCGGTGGGTTGAACCTCCGCGCTGTCATATCAGTACCCCGCCGAAAGGACCCCTTCGCCGATGACCCCACCGCCCGCCGAGCCCTTCGCCTCCCGCCTCTTCCTCGGCCCGGCGCTGCGCACCCAGCCCGACCGGCGCCTGGTCGCGCTCGTCCGCGAGGGCTACGAGTCCGCCTTCGAGGAGATCGTCCGCCGCTACCGCAGGCCCCTGGACCGCTTTGCCGCGGCGATCGTCGGCGGCCGCTCCGAGGACGTCACCCAGGACGCCTTCTCGAAGGCGCTGCTGGCGCTGCGCGGCTCGGAGGCCGACATCGAGCTGAAGCCGTGGCTCTACCGGATCGTCCGCAACACCGCGCTCAACGACCTGCGCGACGGGCCACCGGCGGCGCTGGAGCTGGGCGAGAGCCTCGCCGGCGGCCCCAGCGCCGCGGTCGAGGCGGAGCGCCGCGAGGAGATCGCCGAGCTGATGTCGCGCCTGCGCTCGCTGCCGGAGCCACAGCGGGCGGCGATCGTGATGCGCGAGCTGGAGGGGCTGAGCCACGAGGAGATCGCGACCGCGCTGGGCGTCAGCGGCGGCGCCGCGCGGCAGGCGATCTACCGGGCGCGGGCGGCGCTGCGCGAGGGGCTCGGGCTGCTGGTGCCGCTGCCGCTGCTGCGCCTCCTCTTCGACCACGGCCCGGAAGCCGCCGGGGCGGGCGCCGGGGGCGCCGCGGCGGCGGGCGCGGCCTCTGCGGCGGGTGGCGGTGGCGGCACCGCGCTGGGCGCGCTCGGCGCCGGCGGCGCGCTCAAGGTCGGGGTGGCGACGGCGCTGATCGCCGGCTCGCTCGGGGCCGGCGTCGCCATGCGGCACGAGCGCGACGGCGGTCCGGGCGCGGACGCCGCCGCGGCGGCGTCGCTGCCGAGCGGCGGCGGGCGCGAGGGGTCGCCTTCCAACTCCGGCAAGGACTCCGAGGACGCCGACGACGTCGACGGGCGCGGACAGGGAGGCCACGGCTCGGACGACCGCGGCGGCGAGGACAACCGTGGAACGGACGACCATCGCGGCCCCGGCCCTCGCGATCGCGAGGGCGACGGCGGTGGGGTCAGCGGCCACGGCCACGGCTCTGGTTCCGGTTCCGGTTCCGGTCACGAGGATCGCTCCGGCAGCGGTGAGGACCGCTCTGGCAGCGGCAGCGGCTCCGGCGAGGACCGCTCCGGCAGCGGCAGCTCGGGGGGAGGCCTCTCGGGCCGCCACGGCTCCGATGGCGACGGCTTCGACAACAGCGGCCCGGGCGGCGGTGGCTCGGGGTCCAGTGGGCCAGGCTCGGGCGAGGAGCCGACCGAGCTCGACTCCCCCGAACCGACCGAACCGGTCGCCGCCGCGATCGACAGCTCCAGCAGCGGCCCGGGCGGCGGCGATTCCGGTTCCGGCGGCGGCGATTCGAGCGGCAGCGGTTCGTGATCTTCGGCCGCCGCTCGGGTTGCAGCGGCGAAGCGTCACTCACCGAACAAGGAGGACCGCGATGACTGCCTCGAAGAAAGCCCGAGCCCGGCTCGGAACCCTGATCGCCCTCGCGCTCGGCGCGATCGCGATCTTCGTCCTGCCCGGCCTGGCCAGCGCCAGGGACGGCAACGACGACCGCATCCCCGATCGCTGGGAGAAGCGCCATCACCTCTCGCTGATGGTCGACCAGGCCCGGCGCGACCAGGATCGCGACCACCTGCGCAACCTGGCCGAGTTCCGCGCCGGCGACGACCCCCGCGACCGCGACAGCGACGACGACGGGGTGGTGGACGGCGAGGAGAACGCCGGCACGATCGCCTCCTTCGACGCCACCACGGGCAAACTGACGATCGACCTCTTCGGCGCCGGCACGATCTCCGGCCTGGTCACCGACCGCACCCGGATCAAGTGCGAGGACGAGCGCACCCCCGACCTCACCGACGTCCGCGGCCGCGAGGCCGAGCCGGGCGACGACCGCGGCGGCGACGGCGAAGAGGTCGGCGACGACCACGGCGGCGACAACTCGGGGCCCGGCTCCGGCAACTCCGGCCCGGGCTCGGCCAACTCAGGCCCGAGCGGTCACGACGACGACGGAGTCGGCGCCAACTGCACCAGCGCCGATCTGGTCCCCGGCGCGGTCGTCGAGGAGGCCGACCTGGAGATCGAGCACGCCACCGCGACCTTCGACGAGGTCGAGCTGGCGCACTGAGGCCGACGGGCCGATTTGTCGACGCATAGTCGACAAATCGGCCCGTCGGCGGTTACTTGGCGGTGAGCCAGTCGGGGCCGACGCCGACGTCGACCTCGAGCGGCGGATCGAGCTGGTAGGCGGCGCACATCTCGCGCCGCACCAGCTCGGTCGCGCCGTCCATCTCCGCCGGCGGGCCCTCGAAGAGCAGCTCGTCGTGGATCTGCAGGACCAGGCGCGTCTCCCCCCCGGTCCCCGCCAGCGCCCGCTGGCAGCGCACCATCGCCACCTTGATGACGTCGGCGGCGGTGCCCTGGATCACCGTGTTGACCGCCAGCCGCTCGCCGAGGCGGCGGGTGTTGGGGTTGCCGGAGCGCAGCTCGGGGATCTGCCGGCGGCGCCCCATCAGGGTCGTCACGTAGCCCTCCTCCTGGGCCCGCTCGACCACCTGCTCGCGGAAGGCGCGCACGGCCGGGAAGCGCTCCAGGTAGCGGGCGACGAATTCCTCGCCCTCTTTGCGCGGG
>Ga0070691_10000219_pt1 | contig 19335 bp, 16 predicted proteins | sample KBSK1101metaG_FD_64673 | JGI IMG/M metagenome (GOLD analysis project Ga0070691, IMG submission 64673) | Corn, switchgrass and miscanthus rhizosphere microbial communities from Kellogg Biological Station, Michigan, USA - KBS K1-10-1 metaG | ecosystem: Host-associated > Plants > Roots >... | reverse complement strand
CGAGTTGCCGAAGCGCCGTCGGGCCTCCGCCTCGGCCTCGGCCGGCGTCATGCCGGCTTCGACGAGCGCGTCGCGGCGCTCGGCCAGATGGTGCGCGAACTCACGGTCGAGGTCGCGGGTGACGTCGTTGGACCGCGCGATGTTCAGGAGGCGATGGTACCAGGCCATGGGATTCTCCGGTCAGGCGTACTGGAGGACACGGGCGACGCCCTCGGTGAGGCGGGTCCAATTCGCCTGCTCCTGCGCGAGCTGGCGGCGTCCGGCGGCGGTCAGCGTGTAGAACTTGGCCTCGCGGTTTTTCTCCGTGGTTCCCCATTCGGCCTTGAGCCAGCCGTCCTGTTCCATGCGGTGCAGGGCGGGGTAGAGCGACCCTTCCTCGACCCGGAGGAGGTCGGCGGACGTGGCCTGGATGTGGCTCGTGACCGCGTACCCGTGGAGTTTGCCGCGGGCGGAGAGCGTCTTGAGGATCAGGAGGACCAGCGTCCCCTGGAGGATGTCGTTGCGCGATTTCGCCATGGAGGCCTCAGTGTGCTTCAGCTAACTATATATAGCTAGCTTGGTATGAGACACAACCCGTGACGAAACCGTTGCCCGGCGGGGTACGGACGGCCAGACGGTGTTGCGCCCATGCAATTGAGCCGATCCGTCGGCTACCTTTAACTGTCTCAGTTCACGAGCCTGCAGCGGGCTCTCTTCCCAAGCCAAGTACGGTACCGAACAATGCCTGGTACGACAGCACCCACCGGCGCCCACCTCGAGATCAAGGACTCACGCACCGGCAAGTCCTATACGGTCCCGATCACCGACGACACGATTCGCACCTCGGATCTGAAGCAGATCAAGGTCGACGCAGGTGACTTCGGAATGATGGGGTATGACCCCGCGTTCATGAACACGGCGTCGTGCCGCAGCGCGATCACTTTCATTGACGGCGACAAGGGAATCCTGCGATACCGCGGATATCCCATCGACCAGCTCGCGGAGAAGGCGGATTTTCTCGAGGTTGCCTGGCTGCTGCGTCACGGCGAGCTGCCGACGCAGGCCGAATACGACCAGTGGGTGCGGGATGTCACGTACCACACGTACGTGCACGAGAACATCAAGCACTTCATGGAAGGGTTCCGCTACGACGCGCACCCGATGTCGATGCTCTGCGCATCGGTGGCGGCGCTGAGCTCCTTCTACCCGACCTCGAAGGACATTTTCGACGCGCGTGAGCGCGACATCGCGTTCGTCCGGCTGATCGCGAAACTTCCGACCCTCGCGGCGTTCGCCTACCGGCACGTGAAGGGCATGCCGTACGTCTATCCGGACAACTCGCTGCCGTATTCCGAGAACTTCCTCTCGATGATCGCGCGGATGTCGGAGCCGAAGTACGAGGCGCACCCGGTATACGCGCGGGCGATCAACATCCTGTTCATCCTGCACGCCGATCACGAGCAGAACTGCTCGACGAACGCCGTTCGGGCCGTCGGGTCGTCGCACGTGGATCCGTACTCCGCGGTTGCGGCCGGCATCGCGGCGCTCTACGGCCCGCTGCACGGCGGTGCCAATGAGGCCGTGCTCCGGATGCTGGAGCAGATCGGGAACGTGAAGAACATCCCCGCGTTCATCGCGGACGTGAAGAGCGGCAAGGGCGAGAAGCTGATGGGCTTCGGCCACCGCGTGTACAAGAGCTACGACCCGCGCGCGAAGATCGTGAAGGGCCTCTGCGACGACGTGCTGAAGGTCGCCGGGATGTCGCACGACATGGAGATCGCGCTCGAGCTCGAGCGGATCGCGCTCTCCGACGACTACTTCGTCTCGCGCAAGCTGTACCCGAACGTCGATTTCTACACCGGGCTGATCTACCGGGCGATGCACTTCCCGACGGATTATTTCACCGTGCTGTTCGCGATCGCACGGACCGCGGGGTGGCTCGCGCAGTGGGAGGAGATGCTGCTCGACAAGGAGCAGAAGATCGCGCGGCCGCGGCAGATTTATACGGGCCACGCCGAGCGGCCCTACAAGACGAACCTGGACTACAGGCACAAGATCACGAAGTAAGCAGCAGGCGACGATAAACCATTTAGCCATAAACGACAAACCATTAATGGTTTTTCGTCTATGGTTAAATGGTTTGTCGTTCCTGCGACTGCCACAACTACTCCTTGCTGCGGCAGAGGCTCCGCAGCGGGCAGGCGGCGCACCTCTTCACTCTCGCCGTGCAGACCAGCGCCCCGAGCTCCATCAGCGCCTGATTGTGAGTCCAGGCCGCTGAGCCCGTGCGAGGAAGGGTCTCCTCGGCGATCGCCCAGATCTTCTTGAGATCGCGGGGCCGCTTCGGGTTCAGCCGGGGCGCGAAGACTCTCGACAACACGCGCGCGACGTTCGTGTCCACGAGCGGCGCGCGTCTTTCGTAGGCAAAGCTCGCCACCGCGCCCGCGGTGTAGGCGCCAATGCCCGGCAGTTTTCGCAGCTCGTTTGGCTCCGCGGGAAGCACGCCGGGCCCGCCGTCGCGCGTCACGTGCTTTGCGAGCTTGTGCAGGTTCCGGGCGCGGGCGTAGTAGCCGAGGCCCTCCCATGATTCCATGACGCGCCGGGGCTTGGCGTCGGCGAGGTGCTGCATGGTCGGAAAGCGCTCGATGAAGCGCGCGTAGAACTCGAGCACGCGCGAGACCTGCGTTTGCTGGAGCATCAGCTCCGACACGAGCACGCGGTACGGATCGCGCGTCTTTCGCCACGGCAAGTCGCGGTGGCTGCGGCGATACCACGCGCGGAGGCGCCTGCCGAACGCGGCGCTCGCCGCGGAAGGGATTGATTTCGGTGCCATCTCGCGGAAAAACTAACGTCGCGCCACGTCCGGCGTATCTTTCCCCGCCATGGGCTCATTCATTCATGTCCGGCCAAGCCTCCTCATAGAGGGATCGGCCGTGATTCTGGCCGCGCTGTCGGCGATGATCACGGCGGCCAAGAAGAAGATGGATTTCGTCGGCGTGTACGCGCTGGCGCTGGTGACGTCGTTCGGCGGCGGGACAATTCGCGACCTGCTCATCGACCGGCGCCCGTTCTTCTGGGTGGCGCGGTACGAATACCTGATCATTGTGCTCGCCCTGTGCGTGCCGTTCGTGTACAGCAGGCGGCTCTATTCGTGGAGCACTACGCTCGTGCAGCGCGCGGATATCGTCGACGCCATCGGACTCGGTTTCTTTACGGTCTCAGGAACCGAGTTGGCGATGCAGGCAGGAATGCCGGCGATCATCTGCGCGCTGATGGGAGTGATCACGGGCACCGGCGGCGGCGTGATGCGCGACCTGATCGTGATCGAGATTCCCGCGGTGTTCCAGTACGGCCGCCTCTACGCGACGGCGTCGGTCGTCGGCGCCGCGATCTACCTTGGGCTGGCGCGTCTGGACGTGGTCGAAGCGCTGAGGGTGGGCGTGTCCGTCGCGGTGGTCGTCGGACTGAGAGTGTTCACGGAATGGCGCGGCGCGACGCTGCCAAGGCCGCACTGGCTGGAGACGGGGAGCTGGAGAGCGCGCAGTTAAGAGTCTGCCTTCTCCGGCCTCGCAGCGGAAATCCCTCCGCTTCAGTTCACCGCTGCGAACTCAGCTGCGAACTCAGCTGCGAACTCAGCTCAGGGCGGTGAACTGAAGCGGAGGGACATCCGCTGCGAGCGTGGGGAGGGCAGATCTTTCAACTCGGAATCCAGTGCGTGATGCCGGAGAACAGCCCACCGTTCACGATGATCTCGCGCGCGATGAAGATACCGAACAGCAGGCTGAGCGCTCCCGCGGCCAACCGGATCCCGCTCTGGAGCCGCACGACGCGATCAGCGGCGTAGACCGATGGCACGGCAAGAATCGCGGTGATCAGGGTCATTCCTGCAATTGTGCCGACGCCGAAGATGAACAGATACGCAAGCGCGTAGAGCGTATCAGGAATTGCAGCCAGCACAAGCAAGGCGGCTGCCGCAGATCCCGCGAGGCCGTGCACGACGCCGATGATCACCGGGCGGATTCCGTTGAAGCGCGCTGGGATGTCGTGCGAATGCGGCCTGACGGCGCTCGAGGGGCGCAGGTTGTTGAAGCCGAGGATGATGAGCATCAATGCCACGCCGAACTCGAGCGACAGGCCCACCCGCGGCGGCATCTCGATGCGAAACACCACCAGCGCGCCGCCGACGAGAAACACGGTCAGCGAGTGGCCGATGCCCCACAGCCCGCCGATCCATGCAGCTCGGCCGAAACTTTTCTCGCGCGAGACGATGGTCGTGATCGCGACGACGTGGTCGGCGTCGGTCGCGTGCTTCAGGCCGAGGAGGAACCCGAGGGCGGCTGCGGAGAGAATCGAGAGCAAGCGGTCAGGGATTGGCTGCCAGCGCAAGCTGCCAGCGGACTCGGCTCAGCTTACCGTTTTGGTCTTGCGCTTCAGAAAGTCCATCAGGATGAACTGGCCGAGCGACATCGTGTTCGTGAAATACGCGCGGCCCCGCGTAATGCTCGAAACCATCTTCACGAACTCCACCAGCGCGCGGTCGCGCGCGAGCATGAACGTGTTGATCATGATCCCCGACCGCCGGCAGTCGGTGACCTCCTTCAGCGTCTCTTGAAGGACGTAGGCATCCAGTCCCATGGAATTCTTGTAGATCCGGCCGTCGGGCATGGTGAGCGCACTTGGCTTGCCGTCCGTGATCATCACGATCTGCCGCATGTCCTTCTTCTGCGCGAGCAGCAGGCGGCGCGCAATCTTCAGTCCTTCCGCGGTGTTCGTGTGATACGGGCCGACCTGCGCCGCAGCGAGCGTCGCGAGCGGGATCTCTTCCGCGGAGTCGTGAAAGAGCACGACCTTCAGCGTGTCCCCCGGGAACTGCGTGCGAATCAGGTGCGTCAGCGCGAGCGCGACCTTCTTGGCCGGGGTGAAGCGATCCTCACCGTACAGCACCATCGAGTGTGAGCAGTCGAGCATCAGCACGGTCGCGCAGCTCGAGCGGTACTCCGCCTGGCGCACCATCAGGTCGCCGTAGTCCAGGTCGATCGGAACGTCGAGGTTGCCGTTGCGCGTCAGCGCGTTCTTGAGCGTCTCGTTGACGTCGATGTTCAGCGTGTCGCCGAACTCGTACGGCTTGCTCCAGCCGTCCGACTCGATGCCGGTGGCGAGATACGCCGTGTCGTGCGAGCCGAAGTTCGACTTGCCCAGTGAGGAGAGAATCCCGCGGAGCGCCTTGTATCCGAGAAAGTCGACGCCTTTGTCCGTGAGGTTGAACTGCACGTCGCGCGCGGCGGCCTGTGCGAGCCCGCCGCGGCCCGTGACGTTCTGGTGCCCTGCGGGCATCTCGGGCGCACGGTCGAGATTGAGATAACCCTCCTCGATCAGTCGCTGGACGATCTTGTCGAGCATCTCGGCGAGCTTCTGCTCGGAGAGCTCGTCGCCGTCGCCGCGGAGTGCCTCAAGCATCTCCGGCGTGAACTGGCCGCTCTGCACGAGCGCGTCGAGGATGGCCTGCTTGAGGGCGTCGAGCGAGTGGTCCGCGTCCTCGCCGGTCTCGCCCCAGAACGGAAGGAACTGCTGTCCGCCGGCAAATCCCGACTGGAGAAGAAAATCGGCGAGGTTGTCGAGCAGCGACTGGAGGTCGACGGCGTCGCCCATGGCGGGGCTGAACTTCGTGTAGGTGTGCGATCGCATCGGCTCCCTCCCTGATCAAATATAGCTCATGACTGGAGCTGGCGGCTCACAGCGGGTCGTTGATAGCTCGCGGCTCAAGGCACCCGTGTAACTTTACGCTATGACGACGGCCGTTCGTTCTGCGAACCCTTTCCGCACCCTCGCCCGTCATCGGAACTTCCGCCTCTTCTGGTTCGGCCAGACGATCTCCCTCGTCGGCACATGGATGCAGCAGATCGCGACGGGGTGGCTGGCGCTCCAGCTGACCAACAGCGCGTTCATGGTGGGCCTCGTCGCCGCGGCGGACCTGTTTCCGATCCTGCTCCTCTCGCTGGCCGCCGGCGTGCTCGCCGACCGCACTGACAAGCTGCGGATCGTCCGCATCGCGCAGTCGCTCATGCTCGTCCAGGCCACGGTGCTCTGGTGGTTCACCGCGACGGGCCGGATGACGATCGGCCTGCTCCTCACGCTCGTGCTGTGCGGCGGCACGCTTTCGGCGTTCGAAATCCCGGCGCGCCAGTCGCTCATCATCGATCTTGTCGTGCGGGACGACCTCCTCGACGCAATCGCACTCAATTCCGGCGGATTCAACCTCGCGCGCATCCTCGGCCCGACCGTCGCGGCCGTCGTCATTGCGTCGCTCGGCCTCTCGTGGTGCTTCGGGTTCAACGCTGTGAGCTATCTCGCCGTGCTCATCGGCCTCGCGCTCATCCGGATGCCGCCTGCGGAGTGGGCGCCCGGCGGCGCGCCGGTGCATCCGTCGGCGTTTGCGGGCATGCGCGAGGCGATGCGCTACGTGCGCAACGACCGGATCATGTGGATCCTCATCAGGATCGTCGCCGTGTTTTCCATCCTGAGCGTCCCGCTCCTGACGCTCCTTCCCGTCGTCGCCCGCGACCAGCTCCACCAGAATGTCTCAGGCTACGGCGGGCTCATGACGTCGTACGGAATCGGCGCACTGCTCGGCGCGCTGTTCATTGCGTCGCAGGGGTCGCGCCTGCCGTCCGGCCGGACGCTGCGCGTGAGCTCGCTCGGCCTTGGCATCGGGATCGTGATCTTCTCGCTGTCGCACGCGGTGATCCTCTCGGCGGTGACGATCTTCTTCTGCGGCATCGCGGTCGTCACGAACAACGCCCTGATCAACACCCTGCTGCAGCATCGCGTTCCCAATGAGCTGCGCGGGCGCGTGATGGCGATCTACGTGACGGTCTATATCGGATTCAACCCGATCGGATCGTTCATCGGCGGCTGGATCGCGCAGCACGCGGGGACGAGCTGGGCGATCGGAGGAATGGCCGCGCCGATGGTGCTGTTCACGATCTGGGCGTTCCGGAGATACTCCGAGCTGCGCAGCGTGTAAGAGCGCCGCTCTACTCGAGCGGCGCGTTCACGGCGCGCATGATCATTTCGCCAAGCGCACCGGACGAGAACGGCTTTTGCAGGAAGAACAGCGCCTGCGAGCGCAGCTGGTGGAGCAGCGCGACGTCGTCCGTGTACCCCGATACGAACACGACCTTCATCGCGGGCCGCAGCTTGCGCATTGCCTCTGCAAGCTCGCGCCCGTTGAGCCCGGGCATCACGACGTCGGAGAGGAGCACGTCGATCGTGCCGATGTGATCGCGCGCGAGGTCGAGGGCCTGGCGCGGCGTCGCCGCGGTCATCACGGTAAACCCGAGCCCGTGCAGCATGCGTGACGTCACGCGACGGACGGCCTCGTCATCCTCGACGAGCAGCACCGATTCGCCGCCGCCCACCGGCCGTGACTTGCGCATCGGGACGGAGCGCGTTTCCGGGTTTCCCGCGCAGAACGGAAGATAGACGTGAAGCGTCGTCCCCTCGTTCACCTTGGTTTGCAGCCGGACTTGTCCGCCCGCGGCCTGCACGATGCTGAACACCATCGACAGGCCGAGCCCGGTGCCCTTGTCGCGCTCCTTCGTGGTGAAGAACGGCTCGAACGCGCGTTCCGCGGTGGCGGCATCCATCCCCATGCCGTTGTCCGACACGGAAAGATGAATGAGCGGCTGCGCCTCGAATCCCGCCGGCGCCGCGCCGGCCGCGAGTTGCCGGACGTGCACGATCACCGTGCCGCCGTTGGGCATCGCGTCGCGTGCGTTGACGAGCAGGTTGAGAACGATCTGCTCGAGCTGGCTCGGGTCGGCGCTGACCGTGCACGGCGCGCGGTCGAATCGCAGGTCGAGCTTCACGTGCTCGCCGAGCGTGCGGACGAGCATCGGCTGCATCTCGCGCACGATCTCGCGCAGGTCCACGAGCGCGGGCGCCGATCCCTTTTGCCGGGAGAACGTGAGCAGCCGCTTGGTGAGGTCGGTCGCGCGCACGGCGGACCCGCGCGCGTGCCGAAGCTCGTCGGTTGCCTCGTGCCCTTCGGGGAGCGCGACGGCGGCCAGGTCGATGCTCCCGAGGATCGCCGTGAGCAGGTTGTTGAAGTCATGCGCAATGCCGGCGGCGAGACTCCCGACGGCCTCGATCTTCTGCATCTGGCGCACCTGCGCCTGCGACGCCGCGAGCGCCGCCTCGGTGCGGTTGCGCTCCGAGATATCGTGGATCACGACGAGATACGCCGCGCGTCCCGTCCACACGATTGGCGACGCGTGAATCTCGGCTTCGAAGAGCTCGCCGGACTTTGTGCGGTACGTCACCGTGTTCTGGCTTGCTTCGGCCGGCCCGCTCACCAGCTGCTCGAAGCTCTCCACATCGCCCGGTGGGCGCACGTCGCTCGCGGTCATCGCGAGGAATTCGTCGCGCGAATATCCGAAACGGGCGATCGCCGAATCGTTCGCGGCGAGAAAACGGCGCGTCGACAGCTCCCAGATCCACATCGGGAGCGGGTTGCCCTCGAACACGAGGCGGTAGCTTCGCTCGTGCTCCGTGAGCGTGAGCGTCTGCAGCTCGACCGTCGCGGCCATCCGGTTGAACGCGGCGGCGAGCGTGCCGACCTCGCTGGTGCTCGTCACGGAGCTCCGCCGGGTCAGGTCGCCGGCGGCGACCGCGGCGGCGTCCGCGGTCAGCGCGATGACCGGCCGGCTGATGCGGCCCGCGACGAGCGCGGCGACGAGGAGCGCGAGCACGAGCGTGACCGCGATCGTGAGCAGTTCGTTGCGCGACCGGATTGCCTGCTGCGCCAGCGCCTGGGACTGCGCGATGCCGACGATGACGTACCAGGGGGCGCGCCCGACGCGCTCCCACGCGCGAATGCGCGTGACGCCGTCGAGCTCGCTCGGGCTCGTCATCACGCCGCGCGGCGCCGACGTGATCTGGTGGAAGCTCGCGTACTTCCTCACGTCGGAGCCGACGATGACCTTCGGGTTGACCGAACTGAACACCATCCGCCCGCCGCGGTCGACGACCTGCACCACCGAGCCCGGCGGAAGCGTGCCGGCGTCGGCGACGTAGCGCAGCGAGTCGAGCAGCGCCGATATGTGCACCACCGCGACGAACTTCCCCGAGCGACCCCGGATCGGAAGCCCGAATCCGACGATCCACTGCGTCGAGTCGGGCCGTGAGCGAACCGGCTCGCCGATGGCGAACGCTCCCGTGCGCAGCGCTTCGGTGTAGTAGCGCCGGTCGTCGATCGAGAACTTCCTGCGCGCATTGGGCGGCGCGTGGGCCGCGCCGATGTTGCCGCCGCCGACCTGCTGGACTTCGATCAAGCCCTCGCGCCTGAGCGTCCGGTCGGACAGGGCCGTCAGGACGCTGTCGTTGTATCGCATGTCCGGCGGGTCCACCCGCACCATCAGCGCCGCGGCCTCGAGGGAGGTCTCCGTGCGGCGGACGAATTCATCCGCACGCGATGCGACAAGCCGCGCGATGTCGGTGTCGCGCTGCTCGGCAGCAGTCCGCGAATCGGCCTGTTCGGCGGTGAAGTGCCACACCACCACGGTTGCGACGGGCGCGACGAGCGCCAGCGTCAGCAGGGTCAGACGTGCGCGGATGCCGAGTCGGGGGATCCGCACGCGCGGCTACGCCGACATCCCGCCCAACGGTTCCTCTCCGGCTCCACCGCTGCCGCGCCGGCGGCGGGGCTCGTCGCGCACGGCGCGCCCGTACGAACCCGCGTCGTTGCGGGAAATCTTGCGCCGCGCAACGAGCGCCTCGAGCACGAGCTCGCAGGCGCCGGCGACCAGCGCGTCGTCACCCGTGGGGGCGAGATCGTGCTCGATCACCAGCGCGAGCAGCCCCGGCACGGTCTCGAACGCGGCGCGCAGCGTGTGCGACGGCGCCTCGTCGGTCACCTGCAAAGCTCCACCAGCGTCGAACCACATCACGATCTCATCCGTGTCCGCGTGCGGCGCATGTGCCTTCAGGGTCGCATCCGCCGCGCGACGGATCAGCTCGCGCGCAATCGTCGCGCCGCCGACGAGCTCGCCCTCGTACTCCAGCTCGATCTTCCCCGTGATCGCCGGCAGCGCCGCGTACACGTCGGCGAGCCGCGCGACGACCTCCTGTTCGCGCAGTCGCAGCGCGCGCCGCTCCGCGTTGGACACGACGTTCTCCAGGACGCTGATCGGCAGCCGCTGCGAGACGCCCGATCGCTTGTCGATGCGCTTGTCCGTCCGCGCCTCGAAGGCGACGCGCTCGACGAGCTCGGCGAGCAGGGGCGGAATCAGGGCGGGCGTCGCTCCGCGAACCGTCCATGCCTCCTGCTTCGTGATCTCGACGCCGAGCGCGACTTCCTCGGGATAATGCGTGATGATTTCGCTGCCGATGCGGTCCTTCAGCGGCGTGATGATCTTGCCGCGCGCCGTGTAGTCCTCCGGGTTCGCGGTGAAGCAGAGCAGCACGTCGAGCGGAAGCCGCACCGGATAGCCTTTGATCTGGACGTCGCCCTCCTGCATGATGTTGAAGAGGCCGACCTGCACCTTGCCCGCGAGATCGGGCAGTTCGTTCAGCGCAAATATGCCCCGGTTCGCGCGCGGCAGCATCCCATAGTGGATCGTCAGCTCGTCCGAGAGGACGTGCCCGCCGCGCGCCGCCTTGATGGGGTCGAGGTCGCCGATGAGATCGGCGACCGTCACGTCCGGCGTCGCGAGCTTCTCGACGAACCGCTGGTCGCGCCCGACCCACGCGACGGGCGTGTCGTCGCCCGCCGACGCGATCAGGTCGCGTGCGAATTTCGAGATCGGGCGGAACGGCGAGTCGTTGATCTCGCTGCCGCCGACGATGGGAATCGTTTCGTCGAGGAGCGTGGTGAGCGACCGCAGGATTCGCGACTTCGCCTGGCCGCGCAAGCCGAGCAGGATGAAGTTGTGCCGCGAGAGCAGCGCGTTCACGATCTGCGGCATCACGGTGTCTTCATATCCGAGCACGCCCGCGAACAGCGGGCCGCCCGCGGCGAGCCGCGCGAGAAGGTTCGCGCGAATCTCGTCCTTTACCGACCGGTGCTGGCGGTCAGGGGATGCGAATGGGGAGCGCTTGAGTGCGCCGAGCGTGTTCGGGAGCTGTGCCACGATGCGATCCGGTGCGGGAGCGTAGAATGTAGCGGTGGTCAGTCCGCCGGCGAGACCTCCACGAGGTTGTCGTAGAACACCGGCCCGTGCCCCATATCTGTTTCGCGCTGGGAGGTCGTGGCGTTGGCGTTTGCGCGGTCGGCGGTGAGGCGCATCCACCAGATCGAGGGGGCCCACACGACGCCCTCGCGCACGCCGTCTGTCACGCGCGCGACACCGGTGAAGTGGCCGCGGTCGTTCTCGACGATGACGCGCAGCCCCGCGGTGATGCCCCGCCGCCCCGCGTCCGCCGGATGCACGAGCACCTCGGGTTCGGCGTTCCTGCGGAGCGAGTCCACGTTCACGAACGTGCTGTTGAGGAACTGGTGCCGCGGGGACGAGATCAGCGCGAGCGGGTAGCGTGCCGCGAGCGCGGGAGCGGTCTCCGGAAACTCGTACGGCGGCGTGAACACCGGCAGCGGATCGAGCCCCATCTGGCGCATCCGTTCGGAAACGAACTCGCACTTGCCGCTCGGCGTCGGAAAGCCGCCCCCGGCGTAGGGTACGTGGGGTGTCGGTACGTTGAGCCGCGCCCAGCCCTGCTTCATGAGCGCGTCGAACGTCACGCCCTTCATGCTCTCGTGCTTCGAGTCGAGCGCCTGCTTGATGAGCGAGACGTCGTCGTCCTTGAGCGCCGGATTCGTCAGCCCCATGCGCGCCGCAAGGAGACGGAAGATCTCACTGTTCGGCTTGGCCTCTCCCATCGGCGCAATCGACGGGCGGTTGAGCGTGACGTACAGATGTCCGTACGCGTAGTGGACGTCCCAGTGCTCGAGCTGCGTCGTCGCCGGAAGCACCCAGTCGGCCCAGTCGGCGGTGTCCGTCTGGAAATGCTCGAGCACGACGGTGAAGAGATCTTCGCGCGCGAGCCCGCGCAGCACTTCGTTGCTGTCCGGTGCGACCGCGGCCGGGTTGGAGTTGTACACGACGAGCGCCTTGACCGGCGGGCCACCGACTCCCGCGTCGCCCTTCGTGAGCGCTTCGCCGAGCCGGATCATGTTGATCAGGCGAACAGGCGGCGAAAGGTCAGGCCGCTCGAGCGCCGTTTTGTTGAACTGGAAGGTCCCGCCCGTGGAGAGCTGCACGCCGCCGCCCGCGCGGCGCCAGTGGCCCACCACCGCCGGGAGGCATGCGATCGTGCGCACCGCCATGCCGCCGCCGCCGTGGCGCTGCAGTCCGTAGTTCACGCGGAGGAACGCGGCTTTCGCGCGCGCATATTCGCGCGCGAGCTCGATGATCCGTTGCGCCGGGATACCGGTTAGCGACGCGACGAGTTCCGGCGGATAGTCGCGAACGCGCTCACGCAGCTCGGCCGCGCCGAGCGTGTAGCGCGCGAGATAGTCGTCGTCCTGCAATCCCTCGGCGAAGATCACGTGCATCATGCCCAGGGCGAGCGCGCCGTCCGTCCCGGGACGAATTGCAATCCACTCGTCGCACTGGTCGGCCGTGCGCGTGCGCAGCGGGTCGATCGCGATCACCTTGACGCCCTTGTCCTGCGCCTGCTTCACGAACGGCCAGAGGTGCGGGTTCGAGGTGAGCGTGTTGGTGCCCCACAGCAGGACGAGATCGCTCTGCGGGATTGACTCGCCGTCCGCGCCGATGTTCGCGCCGACGGTCATGCGCATGCCGACCGTGCCGGCCATCGAGCAGATGGTGCGGTCAAGCTGCGACGCGCCGAGCGAATGGAAGAAGCGGCGGTCCATGGAGGCACCCTGCACGAGTCCCATCGTTCCCGCGTACGAGTACGGCAGGATGGCCTGCGGACCGTCAGCCGAAGCGGCGATCGCATTGAGTTTCTTCGCGATCGCGTCGAGCGCCTCGTCCCAGGTGGCCGGCTCGAATCGTCCGGCGCCCTTGGGGCCGACGCGGCGCAGCGGAGTCGTGAGGCGGTCGCGGTGGTATGTGCGCTCGAGGTAGCGATTGACCTTTGCGCAGAGGAATCCCTGCGTGAACGGATGATCGGGATCGCCCTGGATGCGCGTTGCGCGTCCGTTTTCAACGGTTACGAGCGTGGCGCAGCAATCAGGGCAGTCGTGCGGGCACGCGCCGCGGACGACCGTCGGCGCGGATTCAGGGGCTGCGGGGACTGCGGGAGCGGCCATGGACGACTCGTAGGCGCGAGGGAGACAGAGAAAATCTAATTCCAAGCCGGTGAGTCTGTGCTCTCCAGATGCACCGCTGACGCGCCTCCGCTTCAGTTCACCGCTGCGATCTCGGTTCAGCGCGGTGAACCGAAGTGGAGGGACATGAGCAACGTGTTTGGGGAGCACAGATTAGCCCTGGGATCGACCCTCCGCTCCACTTGACCACTTCTCTGAAAACCCGTACCTTTGGGCGCTGTCCGAGGACTGCGTATAAGGCGCAGTCTCGATCGTGCCTATCCAGTACTCGCTAAGGAGATTCCCCCATGAAGAAGCTCGCATTTGCGGTTGCCGCAGTTGTGCTCGTCGCCGCCTGCTCGGGCGACAAGAAGGAAGACGCGGCGCCTGCGGCGGCACCGGCGGCGGCAGCGGCTGACACCGGCAAGAAGATGGACTCGACGGCCATGAAGGCTCCGGCCAAGGCCGACACGGGCTCGATGAAGGCCCCGGCGAAGAAGCCGTAAGCGAATACAGTTCTCCGACAGCAAACGGGCGCGGCTCACTGCCGCGCCCGTTTTCGTTGTACGCCTCAGTCCGTCGGTCCGCGACTGACGTGCCGCTTTTCTCGCGGCGGCCATCATCCAAACGGCGTCGCCCTCACGTGCGCCGCGGTCTCGCCCCCATCCCAGCGCGCGGTGACCTCGGTATCCGTCGCAACGTCCGCCCGGACCATCGCGAGCCCGATCGGACCGAGCCGCGGCGACCGCACGCTGCTCTTCATCTGTCCGACGGATCGTTCGCCCGCAAACAGCTCGGCGCCCGATGGAATCGCAGCCGCGCTCTGTACGCCGCGCAGGATGCGGTTCACGTGGCCGCGGAAATGCACACGGGCGACGGTCTCCTGTCCGGTATAGCAGCCCTTCGTATATGAGATCCCGTCGAGTGCGTCGAAGTTCGCCTCCTGCGCAAGCGTCGTTTCGTCCATGTCCGTGCCCCACGCCGGCCGCCCCGCCTCGACCCGGGCGATCTCAGCTGCGTCACGGCCGACTTGCGTCCCGCCCGCGTGGACCAGCCTCGCCCACAACGTTCCGGCGAGCTCGACCGGTGCGAACACGTCGAATCCCTCGCCACCCAGGTCCGGTGCGCGCGCAACGAACAGGTTGGCTCCGCCGAAGTTGAACGCGCTGTGGTGATGGTCGGCGAGCCCGCGCAGCGCCGCGACGGCCGCCTCGGGCGCACCCTCCGCGGCGAGCACCGAACCGACCACACTGTGTGCGCGCGGTCCGAACACGCCGACGGTTCGCAGGATCGCGCTCACGTCGGCGTAGCGGGCGAGGCGCGGGTTCACGTACTTGCGAATCATCGCCATGAATCCGCCGGCGGCCGCCGCGGGCACGTCCAGCAGGAGGTCTTCGCTGCGCGAGAAGATCCGGACGTCGGCGATGATCTTTCCCTTCGCGGTGAGTGCGGCCGCGTACTGGCCGGCGCCGGGCCGCAGCGCCGCGACGTCGTTCGTCACGAGGCCGGTGATCGTCTCCTGCGCCTGCGCCCCGCCGACGAGAAGCCGCAGGCGCGCGCTGCGATCCACGATACCCGCGCCTCCGCGAAGCGCGGCATACTCCTCTTCGACGGAGGTGAACAGCGCCGCGCTCTCGAAGCCCGGTGCCGCGTCCGTCTGCGGCGAAATCTCCGCGGTGCTCATCGTGCCTCCGCCGCGGCGCCGATGCGCAGCACGTCGCGAACGGTGGTGCGCTCGAGCGTCGGCAGATAGCCATCGCCTGCGAACGCAACGGTCGGCGAAAGCGCACCGACGACGATTGTGCTCAGCCGCGCCGCGCGTGCCGCCGCGACGCCGTTCAGCGATGCAACAAGGGCGATGTTGCCGCCGACGCGCACCGCGCGGCCCTCGGACATCCGGACGAACGCCGCGTCGAACGGAGCGCTCGCGGGCTCCGGCCCGGTGTAGTCCTCCGCGGTGACGGCGCACTCGAATGCGTCCTCGAGGCCTGAGAATGAAAGCGTCAGCTCGACATCTCTCCGCGGCGAACGCGTGACGATGCCGAGCCGCGCCAGGCCCGCCGCGCTCCGCACGAACTCGACCGCCCCGCGCATCAGCGGAATGCCTCGCGCGACCGCCTCGCCGAACGTGCGCGTCGCCCGCAGTGCCGCGAGCTCAATCGCGGTCTCGTCGGTGGCGCGGCCGGAAAGATTGGCGAGGCGGATCGCCGCGCGCGCCGCTCCCGCGAACGAAAGTCCCGAGCACGCGGTGTCGTACACATCGCCCGTCAGTTCCACGCCTTCCGCGGCAAGCGCGTCGCGCAGCGCGGCCGACCTCGGTGCATGCGTCTCGGCCAGCACGTCGTCGAACTCGATCAATATCAGGGGCAGGGTCATTGCTTCTATTATATAACCCGCGTCATCGCATGCGTTCGTAGGAGGCGTCGAGCAATTCCACAGGGTGGCGCAATTGGGTCGCGCTCCCCGATCGGAGCAGCCCCGCACCGATCTGCATGAGGCATCCGGGGTTTCCCGTCGCGACGATTGCCGCGCCGGTGGCCTCGATATTGGCCAGCTTCGGCGCCAGCACCATGTTCGACATGTCGGGTTCGACGAGGTTGTAAATGCCCGCACTGCCGCAGCACTGCTCGCTGTCGGCGAGCGGCACGCGCTCGAGTCCGGGAATCGCGGCGAGCACGGCGAGCGGTGCCGCCGCGATGCGCTGCCCGTGCAGGAGGTGACATGGGGCGTCGTACGCGACCTTCACGGGCAGCCCGCCGCCCACACGCGGCCCCGCGGCCGCGAGCAACTCGCTCACGTCGCGCACCCTCGCGCTGAATGCGCGCGCCCGTTCCGCCCATGCGGAGTCTCCGCCCAGCAAGTGAGCGTACTCCTTCATTGCCGCGCCGCAGCCTGCGGAGTTCACGGCGATGCACTCGGCGCCCGAACGCTCGAACGCCGCGATGTTCGCGCGCGCGAGTTCGCGCGCGGCGGCGGCGTCGCCGGCATGCGCGTGGAGCGCACCGCAGCATCGCTGGCCGTCGGCGCGCACGAGCGAATAGCCGTTCACCGCGAGCGTCCGCTCGGTCGCGCGATTCGCTGGCGCGAACAGTCCCTCCATCACGCACCCGCGCAGCGTCGCCACGCTCCCGCGTGCCCCGCCGCCGTGCGGATCGTACGCGCGGGATGCTTCCGCGCGCGTACGCCGTGTGGATGCGAGCATCGCCATGCCGAAGCCAAGCCGCCCGGGCAGCCGCGAAAGGAGCGAAGGGATTCCGGTCGCGCGCAGCACGCGGGCCTTCCACATCGAGATCGCGAGCAGCGCCGGCCGTGAGAACACGAACAGGATCATGCGCGCGACGAACGGGAGTGTCCGCCGCGCCGCGCCGCGCTCTCGCGTCAGCTCGAGCAGCTCACCGTACGGCACACCGGACGGGCACGCGGTTTCGCAGGCACGGCAGCCGAGGCAGCGATCGATGTGCAGCTGTGCCGAGGCGTCGTCCGCGGAGAGCGAGCCGTCGGCGAGCGCCTTCATCAGGACGATGCGCCCCCGCGGTGAATCGTTCTCGTCGTCGAGCGCAAGGTATGTCGGGCACGCCTGAAGGCAGAATCCGCAGTGGACGCAGTTCTCCGCACCGGGGAGCGGAAGCGGCGTGCGCAGGGTCTCGCTCATGAGACCCCCTCGCCCATGATGCCGGGGTTCAGGATGTGCCGCGGATCGAACTGCTTCTTGACCCGCTGCGACAGCGCATCGGACAGCGCACTCGCGGTGAGCGGTGCACGCGGATGCGGGTCGGCGGCGCGGAGCCGCGTCCACTCGCCGGCATCGCACGGCTCGGCCGGTCCGAGTGCTTTCACCGCGGCCCTCGAAGCGGCGACAAATGCAGCGTTGCCTCCCAGGCGAATCAGCACCCGGCCATCCGATTCCTCGGCGGCGAGCGGCGCGAGCGGGCCGCGGCGCAGCGCGTCGAGGCGCGCACGCGCATCGCGGCTGATCGCGATGCTCCACGTCTCATCCACGGCCGGCCGCGCGCGGAGGCGCACGCTCACCTGGGTGATCGCGCCGAGCGTGCCCCACGATCCGACAAGCAGGCGCGTGAGGTCGAAGCCCGCGACGTTCTTGACGACGCGGCCGCCCGCGCGAACGAGCGCGCCCGTTCCGTCGACGAACTCCAGGCCGATCGCGAGGTCGCGCGGGGCGCCGAGGGATGCGCTGCACGGGCCGTGCGTCGCGGTGGAGAAGGTCGCGCCGATCGTGCCCGCGTCGCCGCCCCACGGGAGGAGCGGGCACCACTGGCCGTGCGCGGCCGTCGCCGCGTCGATCTCGGCGATCGTCGTCGACGCGCGCGCGGTGAGCGTGAGATCGCCGGGCACGTACTCCGTGATGCCGGAGAGCGCGGAGAGATCGAGTGTGGCCGCGTCGCTCGCCACGAGCCGCGAGCGCTCGGGCCACGTATTGGCGGCCGCGATGCGCAGCTTCGCGTGGCGATCGTGCGCGTCGCGCACGATGTCGGCAAGTTCGACGGCAGTCGCGGGGCGCAGCGTCATGCGTGTGCACCCGGCGCGGCGAGCCATTCGCGGCAACGGTGGGACGGCACGACTTTCCCGGGGTTGGCGCGCCGCTCGGGATCGAAAGCGTCACGAAGCCGGCACATCGCATCGAGCGAATCGCCCGGAAACAGCGACTCCATGTAGCGGAGCTTGTCGAGGCCCACGCCGTGCTCGCCGGTGATGGTGCCGCCTTCGGCGACGCACAGTTCCATTATCTCGCGCATCGCGGCGTGAACGCGTGCGGACTCGTCGGGGTCGTCACCGTGGTACGGGACGTTCGGGTGCAGGTTGCCGTCGCCGGCGTGGAAGACGTTGCAGACGTGGATCCGGTGACGCGCGCCGATCTCCGCGATGCGCGCGAGGATCGGCGCGAGGCGCGTGCGCGGCACCACGGCGTCCTGCACGGCGAGGTGTGAGGCCACGCGGCCCATCGCGCCGAACGCCTTCTTGCGGCCCTGCCAGAGGCGGGCTCGGTCGGCGGCGTCGCTCGCGATGCGCATCTCGCGTGCGCCGCACTCGCGGCATATGCGTTCGATGTCGCGCACGTCGTCGTCGAGGCCGGCGAGCGCGCCGTCCACTTCGATGAGGAGCACCGCGGCGGCGTCGCGCGGATATCCTGCCGCGTAGATCGACGACTCGACGCATTCGATGGTGGCTTGGTCCATGAGCTCGAGCGCGGCGGGGAGAATTCCGGCCGCGATGATCGCGCTCGTCGCGCGCGCCGCGTCGTCCACCGACGTGAAGTCCGCGAGCATCGTGCGGATTCCCTCGGGATTCGGCGTGAGGCGGACGGTCACGTCGAGTGTCACGCCGAAGCATCCCTCCGACCCGACGTACGCGCCCATGAGGTCGTAGCCGGTGCGTTCCGCGGCGGGGCGGGCGAGCGAGACGACGTCGCCGCCGGGAAGCACGACGGTCGCCGCGACCACATGGTTGAGCGTGACGCCGTACTTCAGGCAGTGTGGGCCGCCGGCGTTCTCGGCGACGTTTCCCCCGATCGTGCACGCGCTCTGGCTCGAGGGATCGGGCGCGTAGTGCAGCCCGAACGGCGTCGCGGCCTTGGTGAGGTTCACGTTCACGACACCGGGCTCGACGGTGGCCGTGCGCGCGTCGGGGTCGACCGTGATGATCCGGCGCATGCGCTGCAGGCCGATGAGCACGATGTCATCGGCGAGCGCGCCGCCGGAGAGGCCGGTGCCCGCGCCGCGCGGAACGTACGGCACGCGCGCGGCGTGCAGCGCGCGCACGACGGCTATTGCCTCGTCGCGAGTGCCCGGAAAGACGGCGATGCGCGGGCGCTTGCGATAGCCGGGCAGGCCGTCGTTTTCGTAGACGAGCAGCTCGGTCGGACGCTCGAGTACGTGGCGGGCGCCGACGATCTGGCTGAGCTCGGTGGAGAGAGGCGTCACGCGGTAAAAACTAGCGCCAGCGTCGCAAAGACGTAGGGCGCGCCGGCCCCGAACGTCGCTACTCGGCCCGGAGGGTTTCGGCTGGATCTACATTCGCGGCGCGCTGTGCGGGGGCGTAGGAGGCGATCAGCGATACGGCGACGAGGATGA
>Ga0070691_10000216_pt1 | contig 19497 bp, 19 predicted proteins | sample KBSK1101metaG_FD_64673 | JGI IMG/M metagenome (GOLD analysis project Ga0070691, IMG submission 64673) | Corn, switchgrass and miscanthus rhizosphere microbial communities from Kellogg Biological Station, Michigan, USA - KBS K1-10-1 metaG | ecosystem: Host-associated > Plants > Roots >... | reverse complement strand
GGGCGCCATGACCGCCAACTCCAAAATGCAACAATCCTTATTCAGAATACGAAGGAGATGCAGGTCACAGTGTGATTTGGGTCAACTGGCCATGGTGTGGCCGTCCAACTGTCGAGCCGTCCTTGTGGCCACGGATGACAAGTCCGCCATTGGCGAGCGCCACCTCGACGTTCTTTTCGTCGATCCCGGGCAGTTCGGCGGTGATTTCGTATTCCTTGTCCTTTTCGGCGATGTCCGCCGCCGGCGCGCGCATGGACGTCATCACGCGACCGAAAGGCGCAAAATCGAAAGCGGAACTGGAGAACGGCGAGCGCCAGGAGATGTTATCGAACGCATCGAACAAGCGATCGACCTCATGACGCAGGGATTGGAGCGGACGCCAGCCATTTTCGGTGGGCACGTGGTTTTCGTTTTTAACAGGAAGCTTGTGAATAGCGTCTACCATTGTTGATCTCCATCGGTTGGACATCCGCCTCACGCGGTGGCCGAAGAAAACAACCTCCAAAGACGCGATCTTTGATGTCTGTCAAAAAAGGCGGGAATATCGCGCAAGAGCGGTGCGGGCACTTTTGACCTGGATCACATTGTTGCCTGCTCTGCAGCGCATTTTCTTGTGACGATGGCTACAAGGCTGTTGAGAGAGGATAAGGTGGAACTCCTTGAAGCGATCTACCGGCGCCGCCGCGGTGATAGATGTGGAGCGCAGCGTGATATTCTTTTGGCGCGGCCATTTGTTCAGAGATGACGACGTCTGCATCATCCAGCCCATGCGCAGCTGAGGGTTTATGCCGAGCTATCCAGGTCTCACCGCAACTGAAGCTGCTAGCCTCCTAAAGGCTTGCGGACCGAACGAGTTGCCGAGCACGGAACGCCGCAATTTTGGACGGATTGTCTTCGACGTGGTCCGCCAGCCAATGTTTGCACTGCTGTTGAGCGCGGGCGTTGTCTATCTCCTCTTGGGTGAGCCGATAGACGCGGTCGTGCTCGCACTGTTCGCCACGCTCTCGGTTTCTATTGGAATTGCGCAGGAGACACGGAGCGAACGAGTTCTCGAAACGCTGCGGAGCCTCGCCAGTCCACGAGCCCTCGTCATTCGGGACGGAATACGTCAGCGTGTGCCCGGCCGCGAGGTAGTACCAGGCGATCTCATTATTCTGTCAGAAGGTGATCGTGTTCCGGCAGATGCTATATTGATTGAGGGGAATGATCTTCTCGCCGATGAGTCGTTGCTCACCGGCGAATCCGTCTCAGTCCGCAAGAAGCCGGCCGCAGCTGACATCCCTTGGGGCGCTCCCGGTGGCGATGACCTCCCTTTCGCATTTGCTGGAACGTTGATCGCGCGCGGCGCCGGGATTGCCCGCGTCGTCTTCACGGGACTCAAGTCCGAGATGGGTAAGATCGGCGCGGCGCTCCAGACAATCACGCTCGAGCAACCCCGGTTGAATGCGCAACTCAACTGGCTGGTTAGGGACATCGCGCTTCTCGCTGTTGCCGTGACCGGAATTACTATCGTTCTTTTCGGCATTATGCGCGGTTCATGGTTGCAGGCTGCGCTGGGCGGCATCGCCATCGGGATGTCGCTCCTACCTGAAGAGATTCCGCTCGTTCTCGCCGTGTTTATGGCGATGGGAGCCTGGCGCATCTCGCAGGCGCGTGTGCTCACGCGCCGGGCCTCGGCTATCGAAGCTCTGGGCGCGGCGACTGTTCTTTGTACGGACAAGACCGGAACATTGACCGAGAACCGTATGCGTGTCGAGCTTGTCGTGGCGGATGGTGAGGTGTGGTCGCGCGAACAGGCGCAAGGCATGTCGGAGCGAATCGAAAACGTTTTGCATGCCGCACTTGCCGCAAGTGCGCCGTTGCCGACAGATCCGATGGATAAGGCGATTCACGAAGCTGCCGTGTTGAGTGAAACGCTGGCGCCGCAAGGTTTGGTCCAGAGTTTTGGGCTTCGGCCAGATTTGTTCGCAGTGACGAATGTGTGGCGCGCAGCGGATGGCATAACAATGTCCGCCTATGCCAAGGGAGCGCCCGAGGCGGTTGCCGACCTCTGCCACCTCGAGGAAGGTCGCCGCAGCAAGCTTCTCGGCGAGGTCAACGACTACGCCGCGAAAGGCATTCGTCTGCTTGGCGTTGCAGAAGCCAAAATCGCTGAAGACACCTGCCCCCATCCGGAATCGCAGCGCGACATTCCCTTCGACTATGTCGGCCTCGTAGGGTTCGCAGATCCTTTGCGCGCCACAGTTCCCGCCGCGGTCAAGGAATGCCGGTCAGCCGGCATTCGCGTCATTATGATCACCGGTGATTTTCCTGCGACCGCCCGGGCCATTGCCAGTCAGGCTGGGATTGACAGCAGCGGGGTGATTTCGGGGGATGAACTCGAGAGCTTGAGTGATGAGGAACTGTCGGAGAGGATAAGAGCCGTCTCCGTATTCGCTCGCATCCGTCCACAACAGAAGTTGCGCCTTGTTGAAGCGCTCAAACATGATGGTGAGATCGTTGCCATGACGGGGGACGGCGTGAACGACGCCCCCGCAATGAAAGCCGCGCACATTGGCGTCAGTATGGGCGGGCGAGGCACTGACGTCGCCCGCGAAGCGAGTTCTCTCGTGCTGCTCGACGACGATTTTGCATCCATCGTCACAACGATCCGCCTCGGCCGTCGCATCTACGACAATCTGCGCAAAGCTATTCAATATATCATTGCAGTCCATGTCCCCATTGCAGGCTTAGCAATCCTGCCGCTTCTATTTGGACTGCCGCTCATACTGCTGCCCATTCAAATTGCTCTGCTGGAAATGGTGATCGACCCGGCGTGTTCGGTTGTCTTCGAGTCAGAAGGCGAGGAACGTGACGTGATGCGCCGTCCGCCACGGCGGCCGGATGCGCCGGTTTTATCCAAAGCCGCCGTATTGTGGGCCTTGCTTCAAGGCTTGGCCGCACTCGCAATTGTCTCGGTAGCGCTGTTTTTGGGCGTGCGTGTAGGGATGCCGGAGAACGATCTACGGGCATTTGTGTTCAGCGTCCTCGTCCTGATGAACATTGGGCTTATCGTCGTGAACAGATCCTTTCAGTCTTCGCTCTCCGACGCATTTTTAAGACCAAACGCGGCTCTCTGGGGCTTGGTCGGCATCGTCGTTGCTGTCCTAGCGACCGCACTTTATTGGCGTCCTGCCCAGTCACTATTTCATTTCGGGCCGTTGCACGTCGATGATCTTTCGGTCTGCTTAGGGGCCGGCATCGTTCTTATAGGATTACTGGAACTTGCAAAGAGAACAGTGCTGGAGCACCGGACCGATGCGTAATCAGCGACAGTTGCCAGAGAATGAGCGCGTTGTGAGACCTGTTACGATAGGCTTCGCCTTGCCACAAATTGCGTCCCAAATCGCATCGGTCTGTTTCATAGTCGAGTATGGGGACGGGGTTGCCATCGCTTCAGCTCAAGGCGCGACACAGTGAGTGATGAAAAGCTTTCTATGATTGAAATAAGCGTCAATGCGCCCGAGCAGCTGTTCAATAGTCTCGCCCCTTTTCCATTTCGGGAGCGTGATCTCGACAAAGCGGCTGAGGAGTTCATTGTCGCATGGGCTCGTGAGTTGCCGGGTAGATCTGCCCTGAGAATTGTCGTTCACATTCCGCATGCAAACTTGGGCAGTTGGAACGCCGAAGAAATGCAGAGTGCATTCAGGAGTTATTTTTCCTATCGGGCCGACATGGTAGGGCGCGATCTCAGCGAACTGTTTCGCACGGGCCGAAGATCCCTTCAAATTGGACTAGCGGTTCTCCTCGCGAGTGTCGCCGTGAGCGAATTTGTCATCGCCCGCTTTGGGCACGCGGGTTTGGGTGCGGCGCTCAGTGAAGGCCTGATTATCCTTGGTTGGGTCGCCAATTGGCGACCTCTGGAAATCTTTCTCTACGACTGGTGGCCTGTCGTCGGATTGCGCCGTCTTTACCGTCGATTGAGCGATGCACGCGTCGAGTTCGCCTTTAGAACCTGAGGCGTTGGCGAACGTCCACGAACAGCCGGAAAGCTGGAAGTGGCGGAGCCGGAGGAATCTTAGACCTTCAAAGAATCGGCCGAATTCCTGGGATTCTTGAATCGCCCTTTCTTGTGTCCATCCATGTGTCCCCTTTTCATTTTTTTGGGGGGAGCGCCGAAGTATTAACAGATGCAACGTCGCCATCCTAGGGGACGACTTTACACGAAGCGGCACGACTTTGAGGTATCTAAATCTCGACAGCATTCTGATGGTAGGCCACAACGCATCTCTGCAACTGCCTTGTGATAGTGGTCCCAAAAATCATTAAATGGAGTGGCTTGTGTGTCCCATGCGAGATGAAATCGGTTTTCGAGCGTCTCTATCAGGGCTAAGGCCGCGCCAGCATATTAACTACCTGATCGCACATGCGATCCAAGTCGAACGGCTTAGCCAGCGTTCTTATTTCCCTGGCTTTGAGCACCGCCGGCGGCGGCAAGTCTCCGGGATAACCTGTCATCATCAATACCTTGAGCTCAGAGTTATGCATCAAGGCTTCTTCGACTAACGCGTATCCATCCATGCGGGGCATTTTAACATCGGACAAAAGAAGTGAGATGCGGATATTGTCTTTAAGCATTTGAGACGCCTGCACACCATCCGCCGCCTGCATAACCGTGATCCCTCTTTCGGCAAGCATTTCAGCTAAGATGCCGCGAAGCGATTCATCGTCTTCTGCAATAAGAACTTGAAGGCTAGTCATATTGTCCTCCCGCGTGACTTGTTTGCACGCCGCCAAATCCACGGACTCACCCAGTACGGAGCGTAACTCTCGCTTTCGATAGCGCGCCAGGTTGATCTAACCCGCTGGCTCCGCCGTGGAGTCAAAAAGAGATTTAGCAGCATGATGACTCGCGAAACATCGTAGGGTTTTCCGATAAACACATCTGCCAAGTTGGGGAAGGGACACGGATCCAGTTTTCTCATGACGCCTATATCGCCAAATAGAGGTCGTCCAACGTGGCGCACTGTGCGTCATCCGGCGTCGGTAGAGGGGGGCGCAAGGCGGGCGCGCACACATAGCAGACGCCGTTAGCGATCGCTTTGGCAAGAACCGGAACACTCCCAATGCCATTGACGAAAGTAGGAACTGAATATTGCTCTCCCAACGAAGACAGACGAGTTATGGCGTCAATGCTTTCGGCATTTCGCCCGTTGAATTGGGAGATATTCATGCCAAATGCATGCACTCCCGATCTCTTGCTTTCAATTGCTATTTTTTCAAGATTGCCGAAGCTGTTGTTAGAAAGTGAGATAAACACGGCATGAGAATGTACACGGAGCTCGTCAATGGCTCTCCGAATGCCAATTGTGTCGTCGCTATCGCGGTAGCCAACGACTTCGATGAGAAGGCGTTTTTTTGCGCGGAGTTGGGCCGACCGCAGAATCATGGAATATCGCATTTGCGAATTCGGTCCGCGCAACGTCTCAACGTGTACTGAGGTCATCAGCATGAAGCGCGCACTTGTTTTGTGATCCAGCAGATATTGGATCGCATGTTCCAGTATTGCACGTTCCGATGCCATCGAGTCGTGGCGCGGATGTCCAGTCAAATCATCGTCGCCGGTGGTTTTTAGGTCTTTTTGGACTCGGCAATTGACCCGATAGATTCCTTGACGGATATGCTCGCCTCGAGAAGCTGAGCGATAAACCGGGGTGTATTCAAACTGCATGGGCTCAGCCTTCTTAATATTGGACCGAGCAGGCGACATGTCGTTTTCGGTGAATGCCTTCGCCGTCCTCTCAAGCCGAGCACGTCGCAATCTGCCAAGGGCGGCCAACAAATCCGCGTGCGACTGGCCTGAGCCAGCATCGACGACGGAAACCAACTCCGCGATGTCCTCCCAGGTCGTGCCGAGCAGCTTGGCATTGCCGTCGTTTTTCTCGGAGCTATCGCTCCCGACAGCTCGTGCGCTATCAAGCGATAAGTCGTTTTGGCTATTCGAAATCTTCTCTGCGATAATAAGCGCGGGCTCTAATGTCTTTAGGCTGCGAGACAAAACCTGCAATCGCATCAGAAGCGGCGTAAGCTCAGCCATGCTCCGGCTTTCTGCTGCCTGCGATATGATCGAATCAATCACGATCTGTGTAGATGCCGCGATGTCGGCTCCATCCAGAATCTCCGCATCATGCCGAAATGGTTCGCGCAGGAGCTTGGGCGAAGATTGATGATGAGGTTCGGCGCGGCTAGACGAACTGGCTGCCTCCCACTCCAATACAAGATCATCTCGATGAACTACACGACATTCGGCGATCCTGCGACCGGAATTGCTCACCGATTCGACAGACCCAAAGAGCTTTTCGTGAATGGCCTCCACGATGGCAAAACAGCGAATTCTCGACTCCTCCGGAGTAGCGTCGGCAAAAAACACGAGGAACTCAGCGTTACCGGCCTTCAAATACCGGTCGCGGCCAGCCATTTCGTCTTGGATTATCTTCTCGGCGAGGATTTCAACTCTGTCTTGAAGTTTTGGCCATGTCGCGCCCACGCGCTCGCGGATTGAATCGAAATTGATCATCCTCACTTTGCCGAGCCACTCCTGCGAACTCGCCTTCAGTTCTTCTATAAACTGAGAAATCTTTTCCTCAGGGCTTTCCCCTCCCTCAGATGGCGGCGGGGCGTGCTTTACCGCACCGCCGTTTGCGGTCATCGGCAAATTCCCTTCTTCCCCACGAAGCCAGCGCTGAAGGGCATGTCGTGCTCTGTCGATGGAAAATAGAGGTGTGACGACACCCGCCCCCAGAAGCCAGCGCCGAATGCCATGTCGTGCTCTGCCGATGGAAAATGGAGGGGTCATTTGGAGATCGCCGCTTCTCATTTGTGCGCGTTCTTCTTCAAGCGCTAATCTCGCAGCCGAGAGAGGCCCCGCTGTTGTTTTGCATGGGCCAATTTCGCGCATGCCACGCGCAATTCAGCATTAAACCGACGGGTTGCTTCGTCTGGATTGGCTCTTCCTTCAATCTTGATTCTAAGTGAATTGAGTGGTCCAAGCGTAAGTCCGCTCGATGGACGCGCCATGGCCCGTCGCTCCGGGCCTATATATTCGTCCGTCACGACAAATGGCTTCTGCTGCATGACGTGTGTGCGAATCCTCCGATCCAGTATTGCTGCTGAAAAGGGTCGCAAAAGCAGGCCGTCCGCGCCGGAGTGCAAAATCTCCTCTGCAAGAGTGGCGTTTGGCATCCATGCAGTGACTATGATGATGGCAAACGGATTGTAACTCCGTTCGCTACGGCGAAGTTCCCGGATCGCATGACACAGTTCCGACTCTCCCACTTGAGCTTCGCAGAGCGCCAAATCTGGCGGGCGATTTTCGAGAGCTTCCAGAAAGTCACGGAGGCTGCCCGTAATCTCGATATAACGGCATCCGAGGGAATAGAGCGCAGAGCGTGTGGCTGTACGATTTGAAGCTACGGGATCACAGACCAGTACTTGTGCCAGGTCATAAAACGGTTCTCCGCTGATAGCCTGGTTTTGGCCCGATACTTCGGAACTTTGTGAGCCACTTTGGTACAGCATACTGAAATCGGCCTATAGGCCGCCTTCTTCTTCTATTGCTAGAATTACGTGGAACCGATTGCCTCCGTTTTTGGGGGCGGCGTTATCACTGATGCCCAGCCGTTAAGCGCTGTGGCGAGACCGCAAGTTCGGAACGGACATTGATTTCCTCCAAACGAGGCAACTCGATAGCAATTACACAACTTATTCTTCCTAACCTGCTAATCGCGCTGAAGTCGGGATAGGTGATTCTACTTATGCCCATTCTTTGGACCCGCGCGTCTGGTGCTATAGTGGGATTTGGGGGCGATGTGTTCGTCCGCGCAGTTCGGCGAAATAACGCCAAATAAGGTTTAATGCGAGAACGACCACAGGCCGAAGTGAGATCATCGTTTGACCTTGTCTATTGTTGGCAAAAATCAACTTACAGCGTTTCACTAAGGCCTCTTTGATTTTCGATGGATGAAGTTCCGTGAGCGTTTATCCCGAGAAGCCGAGAGAAACGGTATTCGTCGTAGACGATGACGCCCTTGTACGACGGTCACTGGAAGTCACGCTGTCTCTTGCCGGGTTCAGGATCGTACAATTTGCGTCTGCTCAGCATTTTTTGGCGCAGATCGCCCCGGATCAGTCGGGCTGCGTTGTTGTGGACATACGCATGCCGGGAATGGACGGGCTAGCATTGCAAGAGGAACTTTCCAGGCGGCACGCATTTATGTCGGTGATCATCATCACGGGACACGCGGACGTGCCTCTTGCCGTCCGCGCCATGAGAGCGGGCGCAGTGGATGTTCTACAAAAGCCCATTAGTAACGAAAAACTCATTGCGCAGATCAAATCCGCCTTGGCGATTTCGGCCGAGAAAGCCACCGAGGCGTCGCTTAGAGAAAAGCTTTCTCAAAAACTTAAGATGCTGTCGGACCGAGAGCGAGATGTATTAAGGCTGGTCGTCGAAGGTTACCCAAACAGGGAGATCGCAAGAACCCTCGCCATCTCTCCGCGTACGGTTGACATCCATCGCGCGCGCGTCATGGAGAAGCTGGATGCAGGAAGCTTGGCGGAACTGGTGCGAATGACGGCAACGATCTTGTAATTATTGCCTGTCAGTTGCGTAGAGCGCGTTATCATGGGTGAAAGCGCTGGCCCCTTGTTTTCAGCCGGCGAGATGTTTCATCTGATCAAGAATTGCGCGTATTTTCGCCGCTATCTCATGTCGTCGATAAGGTTTGCGAAGCAGGTTGAAGCCTGGGTCTAGCCGTCCCCGTTGCGCAACAGCGCTCTCGGCATAACCGGATGCGAACAGGACCGGCAGGTTTGGGCGAAGCTTTGCTGCCTCATCAGCGAGTTCCCATCCGTTGATGCCACGAGGCATCACGACATCCGTGAATAGCATGTCGAAGTGTTCCGCCTTCCGCAGTATGTCCAATGCTTCAACGCCGTCATTCGCGCTGACGACGTTGTAGCCCAAGTCCTTTAGCTGCGAGGTAAGTTGGCGACGAACCAACTCGTCATCCTCCACGACCAGTATCTTTTCAATTCCACCCAGGACAGGGGATTCTTCATATTGGAATTCAAGGCTCACTGCTGTCTCGTCCGCTTTAGGGAGGTAAAGCTCCACCGTTGTCCCCCGGCCTGGTTTGGAGAGTATACGGACGTGGCCTTTTGACTGTTTGACAAAGCCATAGACCATGCTCAGTCCAAGACCGCTGCCTTTACCAACGTCTTTCGTCGTAAAAAATGGCTCGAAAGCTTTTAGCTTGGTGGTCTCATCCATTCCCATTCCGGTGTCCGATACTGAGATCAGGACATACTGTCCCGATACTGTGCCAGTAGGTTCAGCACCGAGCTGAAATTCCTCGGACGCATAGGTTTTGTCGAGATTCACATTTTTTGCCTGGATCGTCAGATGCCCGCCGTCCGGCATAGCGTCTCGCGCGTTAACGGAAAGATTTAGAAGAGCATTTTCGAGCTGCGGAGCATCGATCAAAGCTCTCCACGATCCAGGGTCGCAGATAGTGCTGATGTTTACTCGCTCTCCGAGCACGCGTTTAAGAAGTTTGTTCATGCCAGAAACAAGCTGCTCGATGTCCACCGGTTTGGCATCGAGCGGTTGTTGCCGCGAAAAGGCCAATAGTTGGCGGGTCAGGTCGGCACCCCGCTCCGCCGCCAGTCTTGTCAATTCCGCCAGTTCGCGAAGCGCCGAATTTTCCGCAAGATGTTTTTCAATGACCTCTGCATTGCCCAGGATGACAGTGAGAAGATTGTTGAAATCATGCGCCACGCCACCCGTAATCTGGCCCACCGCTTCTAACCGCTGTGCTTGACGAAGTTGCGCTTGGAGGAAATTTTTCTCGCGTTCGGCGGCTCGTAGGTCGGTTACATCCTGCACCGTTCCTACTATCCCGAGGACTTCGCCAGAATCGTCCCGGACGAGAGCAGCTTCTCGGCGGAGAATTCGTTCAGCCCCGTCGGGACGCTTTATCCTGTATTCGATTGGCGGCGGGGTTATACCCATTCGAGCCAAAGCGGGTTTGGAAAGAAGTTCGTCGCGATCCTCAGGGTGCACAAGCGCACCCAGCCCTTCAAATGATGGTGTAAACCGACCTCGCTCAACGCCATAAATTCGATAGGTCTCGTCGGACCAGTCCCATTTCCCTGTCCGAAAATCTATTGCGGCGCTGCCAATTGAAGCAACCTGCTGCGCGAGAGCTAGATGCAACTGGCTTTGGCGCAAATCGTGGTCTGCTTGGCGCGTGTCCGTTACGTCGCGTTGCGTTCCCGAAATCTTTGTGACTTTGCCAGTTTTATCGAACAGAGGTCTCGCCTCGTTGTTTACGATGCGGGTTGTTCCATCATGGCGATGAATGGACGCTTCTAATGGCTCAACTTTTTCGCCCGCCAAAAGTCGTTGGAACCATGATGAGGCCTTCTCTCGATTTGCCGAAATGAATGGCTCAATGTCCTTAAGAGGCAACTGTTCGTCATCGTGGGGAGTAAGGCCGTGAATAATATACATCTGCTTCGACAGGACTAAATTCGCCCGCTGCACATCAATTTCCCAGCTACCGATGCCCGTAATTTCCTGGGCGCGCTCCAGTCGGGCCTCGCTCTCGCGCAACATCTCATTGCTCAATTGACGCTCACTTATGTCCTGACAGGTGCCAATTGCCCTCATCGGTCCGTCACCACCGCCGACTGTCCGCCATGTTTCGGTGACATATTTTATTCGGCCACTTGGTAAAAGGATTCTATGATCAACGGATCGGGTTTCTCTCACGGAAAGAGATTTCCGAAATGCGTCATCGACCGCCGCGCGGTCTTCGGGATGCACAAAGCTCAGAAACGCGCCGTGCGAAAGCGTAAATGTTGCTGGATCAGCTTCGAAGATTCGATAGGTCTCCTCCGACCATGAAACCTCAAGGGTCGAGACATTCGTTTCCCAGCTACCGACTTTCGCAACCGCTTGGGCTGTGATGAGCCTTTCCCGCTCCTTGCCCAGTTCCTCAGCAAGTAATTGATGCTGGTGCATGCGTTCTCGTAGAGAATCTTCGGCAAGCGCACCTTCGGTGATGTCGATTTGGGTAACGAGAGCGTAGCGATGATCTGCTAGGCTTACCGGTGTGACTATGGTCTTGAACCAGAACTTTTTGATAGGCGAATGACAGGAATAAATGAATTCAAACAATGGTAGTTCACCGCACAACACGGCTCTGATCCCAGGAGGCACCATCGTTGTGCCTTCTGCACTTTCCCCCCGGCTCGCGTCGCATGTTTCCAGATAATTCGAGCCGAGAGCGAGATTTTCAGCGCGCAATTCGTTTTCTGTTGCGAACTTGCGCCAAGCCTCATTGACGATTTCGATGCATCCGCTTGGGTCAAGTAAGGCGACCTGAGCTGGTAAGGCATCGAGAATTTCCTGAGTGATATCGCGTCTCTGCAAAGTGTGGTCTCCGGGACCAGTCAAATTTCTGATTGAACCGCTAAGACGGGCTTGTCAAAAAAGGCCTCGGGGCGATTATGAACAACCTTGGAGCTAAAATATATTTTTTCCTTCCAATTAGGCCTTTTGATTCTTATCGGAATGGGCACCGGATCGACCGTGTTTGCTTTGCCATTCCGGGTGACTACGTGAACGATGCGCCAGCCTTGACGGCAGCGGATATCGGTATCGCCATGGGTTCGGGTACGGACGTAGCAATGGAAAGCGCATGCGCGACCCTTCTAAAGGGCGCCCTTGTCGGCATCGTTCGCGCACGCAGGCCGTCCCAGGCGACGATGAACAATATCCGTCAGAATTTGTTCTTTGCCTTTGTCTACAATTCCGTTGGTGTGCCGGTTGCAGCCGGCGTGCTTTATCCGGTGTTCGGAATCCTGCTTTCGCCGATGATCGCGGCGGCTGCCATGGCGCTTTCATCAGTTAGCGTGATTGGCAATGCGCTCGGCTTCGCATGATTGATGTGAATCGATAATGGTGTTCTTCCATGGTTATTTTTTGCTACTGTCCCGAAATAGCGCGTCGATAATCGGACAGTCGGGAATTTTGCGGCCGCTGCACTGGGAAGCGACCGCCGTCATGACGCGTTCGAGGCGCCGGAGATCGGTTATCTTCCGGCGTATCCCCGCGACATGATCGAGCGTTAATGCACGAACCTCGGCGCAGGTGTAAGCGTGACCATCGACGAGACGCAGCAAATCCCGCAGTTCGTCGAGGCTGAAGCCAAGCTCACGCCCACGGCGGATGAATGTCAGCCGCTTGAGGTGCTCCGGCGCATAGAGACGATATCCGCCAGCACTGCGCGGCGCCTTCGGCATCACGCGGATCTTCTCGTAATAGCGGATGGTCTCGATATTGACGGCGCTTTCTCTTGCGAGGGTGCCAATCGGAAACTCCACCTTGTCGGTCGTTTTGGTCATGCAAAAACCTCTTGAGTCTGTAGCCGCTACAGGGTCTAGGGTCAGGCTAGACCGCAAGAGCCTACGCGACAATGCGTGTAAGGCGACGGGGAGACCAGCTTGAACGCAAAACCGCAAGTCCTGGGCGTGACCGGAGGCGCGCTGGGTTTGAGCACGCTGGCTTTGGCGTTCGGTGCCTGCTGCGTAGCGCCCTGGGCGGTTACGCTCTTGGGTGTGTCGGGCGCGGTGCTGCTGGCTCGACTGGCTTTTGTTCAGCCTTATGTCGTTATCGGTACACTTTTCTTACTGGGGATCGGCTTCTGGTTCGTTTATCGCCGTCCGCGCGCCGAGGCGGCTTGCGATGTCATTCAACAGCGAAGGCTTCGTTGGCTGGTGTGGGCCGCAACCGTCATCGTGATAGCGATCGACGCCGCATCCTTTGCGCTGCACTTTTTGAATTGAGGACCGGCCCATGTCTCATCTGTCAAAAAAGCTGTTTGTTGTAGTACTCGGCACGCTGATGCTTGCCGGCTGTGACCCTTCTGGGGCCACACATTCCTGCGGTGCGTCACTGCATGTCGCGGTGCTCGACAGCGCGGACGAGCCGTTGCACAACGACTTCAATCGGGACAAAGGCTTCGTGCGGCTGATGTTCCTTGTAGACCCGCGCTGTCCGAGTTGTCTTCGCGGCTTGGCGGACATGGGAGACGACGTTCTCGCAAAATTACCTAAGGGCGCGAGGGTGAAAGTCTATGTTGTGTATGAGCCGGTGATCGGCGGTAGCAACAAGGACATTCCGGCGGCAGCCGAATTGCTGCGTACGACGCTCGCGCGGCACTACTGGAATCCCACAGGTGATTTTGGACGGCAGATGTCGCATGCGTTGGGCTACTGGAATGGCTCGCGTTGGATTTATGCGTGGGACACTTGGATGATATATTCGCCAGACGCGGGTTGGAACGGGAGAGCCCCGCCACGGCCAGCCTTCCTAATGCATCAGCTCGATGGGTTTCAGGGCAATCCGAAGTTTCCATTCCTGGGCATCAAAGTATTCGCGGCGAAGGTGGATGCGATGGTTACGAAATTCGACGAAAAGCACGCATCGCAATGAGCGCTGATGCCGCATCCTTTGTTCCGCTTATGACCAGCCAGATCACTTGTCCGAATTGCGGCTTGAAGCACGTCGAGACCATGCCAACCGATGCCTGCATCTATTTCTATGAATGCGAGGGCTGCGGCGCCGTGCTTCGTCCTAAGCTAGGGGATTGCTGTGTATTCTGTTCTTACGGATCGTTGCCGTGCCCGCCCATTCAGATTGAACGCGCAGGTGGGCCTAGCGATGCCTGCTGCCGGTGACGAATTCTTCTGACAACCGGCCGAATTATGAACCCAACAGCGATTTGGTTCAGCGACCCGTGTCAGCTCTTCTTTGGTGGTGCTTACCGCTATGCGTGGGATTCTCGGCGAACCTCATCACCCTGCTTCCGCGCGCAACCGCTCTTGTCTGGGTGATCGCATTCACTTGGATGGGGATCGGTTGTGTCGTGAATGCGCGACGTTGCCATCGGCTGCATTGCTATATCTCCGGGCCAGCGTTCCTCCTTGGCGCCGCTACTATCGGACTGCTCGGACTTGGCGCATTTGCATGGAGGCCGCACGCTCTTAACAACGTCGTGGGAATTACACTGGTGGCCGCTCTTTTGTCGTTCGTACCGGAAGTGATCTGGCGCAAGTACGCATAGAGTGTTGGAGTAATCTTTGATCAACTCGTCCGATCTGTTTGGTATCCCAATACTATCGACCTCACGGGTTTTTCTGGTCGTTGTGAGTTTGCATGTACTGGTCGGACTCGCCTGCGTTGTCGCCGGTGCAGTCGCGATGTTGAGCCCAAAACGTAAGGGGCGCCATCCGACATTTGGGACCATCTATTACTGGTGTCTAGCGGCCGTCTTTGTTTCGGCAACCGGCCTCGCTGTGTTTCGATGGAGTGAGGACTATCACTTGTTCTTTCTGGGAATGCTCTCTTTTGCAGCGGCCACGTTTGGCCGTGCAGCCATGAGACACCGCTGGCCTCACTGGCTTAGGTTTCACATCAGCGGTATGGGCGTTTCCTACATCGTCTTGCTGACCGCCTTCTACGTTGATAATGGCAAGAACCTTCCGGCCTGGAGGGATATGCCTTCCGTTGCTTATTGGACATTGCCGACGGCTATCGGCTTGCCCATTTTATTATGGGCGCTCTTTCGACACTCGCTTGTCCGACCGTCAAAAAAACCTGCGTAATCGAGAAGTAGATTGGTTGCGCATATTCGTTGCAAATATGAGTTCTGAGCGCTCGGCGCGAGCTGCCGGTGGATCACCTCACGAATTGTTCATATGTTAGGCCGATCCTTGATCGATAGAGTTCCGGGACGTATGGTCCTCTCCATGTTCGGCAAAGTTTTCGCACGGCGGATTGTTACGTTTGTCCTCGCGCTTGGGGTGTTCCTGGGCGCCACAGCGCCGAGTTGGGCGGCGCCGGCAATGTCTGGCAAAGCATTGATGCTCGGCATGACGATGCAGAACGACTGCATGGCCATGATGAACAAGACCGCCCCTAACAAGGGAACGCCCTGCAAGAGTTCCAATATGAACTGCGGAATCTGCACGGCCTGTGCGCTGCCAGTAACGCTGATCCAAGATTCTTCGCCGATACAACTGCTGAATCGTGGCGAGAGAGCCGCGTTCACACACGATGTGAACCGAAGCGGAATCGCCAATCCTCCCGCGCTGCCACCTCCCATCCTCCGCGCCTAAAGGCGTAACGGCTCGCTGAGCGCGTTCGCCTGAACGCTTCGACGCGTGTGCAGTTTACGCACGTCCACGAAGCGATTCTTCGGCACGACCTCAACCGTTCAACTCGCGCGTACGCGCGAGCGGGAGGACACCATGAATATCAGCATGAAGAAGAATGCGACCTTTATCGGCTTTGCGTTTGCCACCGGGTTGTCGTTTGCGGCCAATGCCACTTCGGCGCCGAGCGCGGATTATCATTTCGAACTCGCAAGTCCTGCGAAGCCCGAAGGAACCGGAAAGAACATCGTGTCGGTCCGGCTGATCCATGGTGGCGAGCCCGTCACGGGCGCGATCATCATCCAGTCCAGAGCGGACATGGGGCCGATCGGCATGGCTGGCATGACCGCGCCTATAAAGCCGCTCGGCGAGCAGCCGCCCGGCACCTATCGCTTCGAAGTCGAGAACGGTTCGGTTTGGAAAAAGCCGGACAACTGGTCGCTCAGTTTCAGCGCCAAAGTGCAAGGCGTTGCGCAGACCGTAACTGGCAGCATCACCACCAAGCTAGCGCCGTGATCTCGCTATCGGCAGGTAGCGCGATCTTCGTGCTGCCTGCCGACGGTGTTTCCACACCTGGAGATGCATCGTGAAGACAGTTCGAATCCAAATCCTGGTGCTCGGCGTGGCGGCCGTTGCACTTATCGCTATCGGTCTAGGTGCCGGCTACTGGCTGCATTCCGACACACGGCATGCGCCAGCATCGTCCGTGAGCGCCGTGACATCGACTGGTGCCGAGCAGCGGCCACAGAGCCGCAAACCCCTCTACTATCAAAATCCTGACGGCAAACCGGACTATTCGCCGACGCCGAAGAAGACGGCAGCCGGCCGCGACTTCAAGCCGGTCTATGCCGATGCACCGGCAGTGGCGCCCAAATCGGCAGGCGCGGGGAGAATTCTCTACTACCGCAATCCCATGGGTCTTCCTGACACCTCACCGGTGCCGAAGAAGGACGCCATGGGAATGGACTACGTCCCCGTCCACGACGGCGAGGACGAAACGGGCGTCGTGAGCGTCAGTCCCGCGCGTCTGCAAATGCTGGGGGTGCGGACCGCGCCAGTCGAGCAGCGGTCTTCCCTCGCGCATGCGATCCGCGCGACGGGAACGGTCCAAGCCGATGAAAGCAAATTGGCCGTCGTCACCACAAAGTTCGACGTAGTGGTGGAAAAGCTCCTCGTCTCGACCACGGGCGCCCAAGTACGCGCCGGCCAGCCGCTGGCGCGCGTCTGGATCGATACACCCGATACCACGATGCAGCGCGGGCCAGACGTAATCACGCGCCAGATCGACTATGTCGTGGCGCTGCAGGACAAAAACCCGACGGAAATCGCGCAGACCGCCAGCGTTCTGCGCCAGTACGGCATACCGGAGTCCGCCATCGCGGAAATCCGGCGCACGGGGCGAGCCACGCGCTCCGTCACAATCGTCGCGCCGCGATCCGGCGTCATTGTGGAGAAAACAGCCATCGAGGGCATGCATTTCAACACCGGCGATCCACTGTTCAAGATCGCTGATCTTTCGACTGTCTGGGTGCTGGCCGACGTGCAGGAACAAGACCTCGGCGACGTTCGTTCCGGACAACGGGCTAACATCGCCTTTGTCGCGTATCCGGGACGGACATTCAGCGGAAGGGTCGATTTTGTCTATCCAACAATGTTGGCGGCGACTCGAACCGGACGCGTGCGTATCGTCCTTCCGAATCCGAACCTCGCGCTGCGCGAATCCATGTATGCAAATGTTGAGATAGAGGCCGCGGCCACTCCGGCAGGCGATGTTTTGGTTGTTCCGGACTCGGCCATTCTCGATAACGGCGTGAGTCAGACCGTGCTCGTGGTCCGAGGTCAGGGGCGGTTCGCGCCACGCGCTGTCAAGGTGGGCGCCCACGGTGAGGGCTACACCCAAATTCTGAGTGGCTTGAAGCCGGGCGAACAGGTCGTTGTCAGTGCGAATTTCCTGATCGACGCCGAGAGCAATCTGCGCGCCGCGCTGCAATCCTTCACGGCGGGCCAAACCAAAAACACGGCGGGAGCAAAACCGTGATCGCGCAAATCATCGCGCTTTCGGCGCGCAACCGCATCTTCATTTTGCTCGCGGCAGTTTTTGTCGTGGCTGTTGGGGTATGGGCTGTGCTCAACACGTCGCTCGATGCCATTCCCGATCTCTCCGACCCGCAGGTTATCGTCTATACCGAGTATCCCGGACAGGCGCCGCAGGTGGTCGAGGATCAGGTCACCTATCCGCTGACCACGGCTCTGCTGGCTGTTCCAAAATCCAAAGTCGTGCGCGGCACTTCCATGTTTGGCGCATCTTTTGTTTACGTTATCTTCGAGGACGGCACGGACATCTATTGGGCGCGCAGCCGGGTTCTGGAATATCTCAACTTCGCGCAGAAGCGCCTGCCCGCGGGCGTCACGCCGTCGCTGGGTCCGGACGCCACTGGCGTCGGCTGGGTATTCGAATACGCGGTGATCGGTGCGCAGCGCACGTTGGCGGAACTGCGTTCGATCCAGGACTGGTTCATCCGTTATCAGCTCGCCAAGGTTCCCGGTGTCGCCGAAGTCGCCAGCGTCGGCGGCTTCGTCAAGCAATATCAGGTGGTGGTGGACCCCGCGAAACTGCGCGCCTTCAACATTCCGCTTTCGCAAATCACAAGCGCTATTCGCGCCAGCAACATGGATGTCGGCGGCAGCACGATCGAAATGTCCGAGCGCGAATACATGGTGCGGGGCCGCGGCTATCTCAGAGGCATCGGCGATCTGGAAAACATCGTCCTGAAGAGCGAAGGCGGCACGCCTGTCCTGCTCAGGGACGTGGCCCATATCGAACTCGGTCCCGACGAGCGCCGTGGTCTTACCGAACTCAACGGTCAGGGCGAGGTCGCGGCCGGCATCGTTCTTCAGCGCGACGGCGAGAACGCGCTCACGGTCATCAAGGCCGTCAAGCAGAAGATCGCAGACATCGCTGGCGGATTGCCGAAAGGCGTGTCGATCCTTCCGGTCTATGACCGTTCGAGTCTGATCTATCGCGCCATCGACACGCTCAAGCACACGCTGATCGAGGAAAGCATCATCATTGCATTGGTCTGCCTGATCTTCCTCCTGCATGCGCGCAGCGCGCTGGTCGCCATCATCATGCTGCCGGCCGGCGTCCTGATCGCGTTCATTGTCATGCACATCATCGGCATCAGTTCAAACATCATGAGTCTGGGAGGTATTGCGATTGCCATCGGCGCGATGGTGGATGCCGCCATCGTCATGATCGAGAACGCGCACAAGAGATTGGAACGGGCGGGTCCGAACGAGTCGAGGCTCGATGTGCTGGTCAAAGCCGCTATCGAAGTGGGACCGGCTCTGTTCTTCAGCCTTTTGGTGATCACGGTGTCGTTCGCGCCGGTGTTCACACTGGAAGGGCAGGAAGGACGGATGTTCAAGCCGCTGGTCTATACCTACACCTTCTCGCTGGAGGCGGCGGCGCTTCTTTCGGTCACGCTGGTGCCGGTGTTGATGACGCTGCTGGTGCGCGGACGGATCATGCCGGAGCAAAAGAACCCCGTGAACCGGGCGCTGATCTGGCTCTACCGTCCCATCATCGATCTGGTGTTGCGATACCGGAAAGCGACCATCGCGATTGCGTTGGCGGTTCTGGCGATCTCGCTTTATCCGATTACGCGGGTCGGCAGCGAGTTCATGCCCACGCTCAACGAGGGCACGCTTCTTTACATGCCGGTGAGCCTGCCCAGCATGTCGATCACCAAGGCTGGCGAGCTGATCCAGTTGCAGGACCGAATCATCAAGAGTTTCCCTGAAGTGGCGTCCGTATTCGGCAAGGCCGGCCGCGCGGAGACCGCGACCGATCCCGCACCGACCGAGATGTTTGAGACTGTCATCAATCTGAAACCGGAGGAAACCTGGCCCGCCGGCGTGACGACCGACAAGCTGATCGCGAATATGAACCAGGCGCTGCAATTTCCCGGCGTCAGCAATGCCTGGACCATGCCGATCAAGGCCCGCATCGACATGCTCTCCACCGGCATCCGCACGCCGGTCGGCGTGAAGGTCTATGGCAACGATCTTGCGGAAATCGATCGTGTTTCCAGACAGATCGAAACGGTCGTGCGCAAAGTGCCAGGCACCACCAGCGCTTTCGCCGAGCGGGTTCTGGGAGGCTACTATCTCAACATCGATCCTGACCGCGCGGCGCTCGCACGGTATGGCCTTACCATTGCCGACATGCAGAAC
>Ga0070691_10000213_pt1 | contig 19601 bp, 12 predicted proteins | sample KBSK1101metaG_FD_64673 | JGI IMG/M metagenome (GOLD analysis project Ga0070691, IMG submission 64673) | Corn, switchgrass and miscanthus rhizosphere microbial communities from Kellogg Biological Station, Michigan, USA - KBS K1-10-1 metaG | ecosystem: Host-associated > Plants > Roots >... | reverse complement strand
CCGCACTGGTACGACCGGCATGAGATGCGGAACCGGTTTTTCGACGACCTGCATCTCACGCCCGCGCAGCGCGACTCGGCGACGGTGATTTTCGACGAGCGCAACCGCAGGGACTCGATCCTGACCGCCCCGGTCCGGCCGGCGATGGACTCGGCCAGCGACCAGGTGCGTCAGCGGCTCCTGCAGTTGCTCACGCCCGAACAGAAATCCATTTACGAACAGATGCAGCGCGACAACGCGCCGCGAACGGAGAAGAAATGAAGTCCTGGGTCATTCGCACTGTCCTGACGGCCGCCCTCGTTCCCGCCCTCGCCGTCGCGCAGCAGGGCGCCGACAATCCGCGCCCGATCAGCGTGGAGGACGCGGTGCGCCTCGCGGTGCAGAACTCGCCGGTCACCGTCGCCGCCCGCAACTCGGAGCTCAGCGGTGAGGCGGCCGTCAAGTTTGCCAAGTTTCAGTTCCTCCCGAGCCTCTCGCTGAACTACTCAGCCGGCAATCAGGGCGGGACGCAGTTCATTCAGGGCGTCCCCGTGCCGCTTTCGGGCCTGCCGTGGTCCTACAGCCGCAACATCAGCTCGAACATCACGGTGTTCGACGGCGGCGCGCACTGGTACAACTACAAGGCCGCGGGCGCGACGCTCGACGCCGCCAGCGCCAACGATGTCTCGCAGCAGTACGCCGTTGCGCTCAGCGTGAAGACGCAGTACTTCGCCGTCCTTGCCGCGCGCGAGCAGGAAGCCGCGGCACGCCGGCAGCTCGAGGAGGCGCAGCAGTCACTCCAGGTTGCAGCCGCCAAGATGATTGCCGGCGCGGCGACTCGCGCCGACTCGCTTACCGCCGCGCTCGCCGTCGGCACGGCGCAGCTCGCGATCATCACGGCGCAGAACGCGCTGCTGAACGCGAACGCCGCGCTCACACGCCTCGTCGCATCGCCCGTGATGGTGACCGCGGTGGCCGCCGACACGGCGGACATCGGGCACATGGATATCGACGAAGGCGCGCTGACGAAGATGGCGCTCGAGGGGCCGGCCGTGCGCGCGGCGACCGCCTCGTACTCGGCGAGCATGGCGGCGCACAAGGCGGCGACCACGCCGTACATGCCGTCGATCACCGCGTCCGGCTCATACGGGCAAAATCCGAAGGGCACGCAGGGCTTCACCTTCGGCGGCGGCCCAACGACAACCAGCACCAGCCTTCGCATCACGGCTTCCTACACGATTTTCAACAACTACTCGCGCGAGCAGTCGCTCATCCAGGCGCGCCTCGCCGAGGACAACGCGCAGGCCAACCTGCGCGACGCGAAGTTCCAGGCGCAGCAGAACCTCACGCAGTTCCTCGTGAACTACCAGACGGCGCAGCAGACCATCGCGCTGCAGCTGCTGCAGATCCAGTCAGCCACGGAAAACCTCCGCGTGCAGACGCAGCGCTATAACATCGGGACGGCCCTGCAAGTCGATGTTACGACGGCCCAGGCCGCGCTCGACCAGGCGCGGTTCAACCTGATCAGCGCGCGCCTCGCAGCGCGCACGGCGAAGGCGAACATCGAGGCCCTCATCGGCAAGGACATCAGGTAACAGGCATTCCGCAGTCCGCAGTCTCCGCACCGCGCATTCCAGTCCCGCATTCTGCATCCAAATCAGTCTCCATCCGGAGTTTGCTGTGAACCGCAAGATCTTCTACCTCGCACTTATCGCCGCCGCCGGCTGTGGACCGTCCGCGCCGAAGCAGGCCGCGATTCAGACCGCGACCATCCAGCGCCGCGACATCATCGTGACCGCCGAGGCGACCGGCGTCATCGAGCCGATCAACATCGTCGAAGTGAAGTCGAAGACGGCCTCGGGCCAGGTCATGGCCATGCCGATCGACATCGGCTACTTCGTGAAGCCCGGCGACCTGATCGTGCAGATCGACACGACGATCCTGCACCAGCAGTACCTGCAAAACCAGGCCGATTACACCGCGGCGGAAGCCAACCTGAACGTCGCAAAGGCCCAGCTCGCGCGGCAGCAGGAGCTCTACAAGGAGCACATCATCGCGATGCCGGATCTCGAGACCGCGCAGACGGCGTTCGCGAGTGCCCAGGCGACCGACGTGCGCAACAAGGCGGCTGTTGACCTCGGCAAGCAGGCCCTCATCGACGCACGCGTCGAGGCCACGACGACCGGAACGATCCTGACGAAGCCGGTCTCGATCGGCCAGGTCATCCAGGCCGGCGCGACATCGGTCAGCGGCGGCACCGTCATCGCGACGATGGCCGACCTCACGAAGGTGCGCGCACGCGCGCTGGTGGCCGAGACGGACATCGGCATGGTGAAGCCGGGACAGGTCACCAACGTCGTCGTCGACGCGTTCCCCGACCATCCGTTCGTCGGCAAGGTCGACCACATCGAACCGCAGGCGACGGTATCGCAGAACGTCACGATGTTCGACGTGCTCATCGCGCTCGACAACAGCGACCGCCTGCTCCAGCCGGGCATGAACGGCGAGGTGTCCATCATCGCCGACACGCGCCTCGATGCCATCGCAGTACCCAACGACGCGATCCGCTCGCCGCGTGAGGCCACGCAGGCCGCGGCGCTGCTCGGACTCAACCCCGACACCGTGAAGGCGCAGATGCGCGCCGGCCAGGGTGGAGGCGGCGGCGGCGGGTTCGGCGGCCCGGGTCAGGGCGGACGCGGCGGCCGCGGTGGAAACGGCGGGCGTCAGGTTCAGGTCAGCAACGGCGAGCTCGCGCTTTCGCTGCAGGGGGGACAGGGCGGCGGACAGCGCGGCCCGCAAGTTCAGGTTACGGACGCGGACTGCAAGAAGGTCGAGACCGCGATGAAGAAGAAGCCGGATGCCGCCAAGAAGCTCGATGATATTCGAGCGAAGATGCGCGACCCGGGTGCCGACCGTCAGAAGATGATGACGGACATGAAGGCCGCGTACGCCGAGCTCGGCGTTGATGGACAGGTTGCGGGCGCATGCGCACGCAAGGCGCGCGGCGGTGCGAACGGTGGCGGTGCGAACGGCGGCGGTGCGGCGGGCGGCGGACGCGGCGGCATGGGCGGCGGCGCCAACAATGCGGCACAGGCAACGACCGGATCAGCGGCGGGCTCGGGCTTCGGCCAGGGCGCGAACAGCCGCACGCGTCCGCGCACGGGCCTCGTGTTCGTGCAGAGCGGCAACACCTGGATCGCCAAGACGATCCGGCTCGGCGTCGCCAACTACGATTACACGGAAGTCCTCGACGACGGCCTGAAGGAAGGCGACAAGGTCGCGATGCTGAGCGCGGCGGCGCTGCAGGCCAAGCGCCAGGCACAGAACGACCAGATGAAGGCCGGTGCGAGCCCGCTGGGTGGCGGAACGCCCGGACGCGGCGGCGGCAGGGGGAGATAGTCGCATGCTGATCGCGGAAACCCTCCGCGTCGCACTCGGCGCACTCCGCGCGAACAAGCTGCGGTCGCTGTTGACGATGCTCGGCATCGTCATCGGCGTCGCGGCGGTGATCGCGGTCGTGGCGCTGGGCCGGGGCGCGCAAAAGCAGGTGAACGACCGGATTGCCGCGCTCGGCACGACGCTCCTGACGGTCAACGCCGGTCAGGCGCGTACGGGCGGCATTCAGGTCGGTGCGAACACGGCCAAGCTGACGATGGACGACGCCGACGCACTGAAGAACCGCGCGGAGCACATCCTCGCGGTGCAGCCGGAGATGTCGGGCAACCTGCAGGTCTCGTATCTGAACCAGAACACCAACACGTCCATCGTCGGCGTCACCTCGAATTACCCCGAGGTGCGCAAGTACGACATGGAGGTCGGGCGGTTCTTCACGAACAGCGAAGATCTCACCCGCCAGCGCATGGCGGTCGTCGGGCATACCGTGCTCGACAACCTCAACATCCAGGCGCCGGAAGCCATCCTTGGCGAGGCCATTCGCATCCGCGGCATCCAGTTCACGGTGGTCGGCGTGTATGCATCGAAGGGACAGACGAGCTCGTTCGCCAATCCCGACGACCAGATTTTCATTCCGATCAACACGGCACGCTTCCGCGTTCTGGGCAACAACCGCATCCGCTCGATCAGCATTCTGGCGTCGACGGAGGATGAGATTCCCGACGCCATGGCGAGCATCGAGAAAGTCCTGCGGCGCGAACATCACCTGCGCGTGGGAGCGCCCGACGACTTCCAGATCCGCAACGCGTCGGACTTCCTCGCGACGCTCGGCGAGACGACGCAGGTGTTCAGCCTTCTGCTCGCCGGCATTGCGGCAGTTTCGCTGCTCGTCGGCGGCATCGGCATCATGAACATCATGCTCGTGTCCGTCACGGAGCGCACACGCGAGATCGGCATTCGCAAGGCGCTGGGCGCGACGAAGCTGAACATCCTGTTCCAGTTCCTGATCGAGGCGGTCGTGCTGTGCCTTCTCGGCGGCACGATCGGCATCGTCCTTGGCGCCGGTGGAGCGGTGGCGTTCCACCGGTTCGCGGGCTGGAACACCGAGGTTGGCATTTCGTCGGTGATCGTGGCGTTCGCGTTCTCGGCGTTCGTCGGCGTGGTGTTCGGGGTGTACCCGGCGCGGCGCGCAGCGGCGCTTGATCCGATTACGGCTCTGCGTTACGAGTAACGAGCCCTCCTCGCTGCCGGCTGCGGGATCTTCGATACGCTGCCGGCTGCGGGATTTCGATACGCTGCCGGCTGCGGGATTTCGATACAACTGCGGGCTGCGGGATTGAGGTGAGATTTCGGACGCAGCAGAAAGGGCGCGACTTCGAGTTCGCGCCCTTTCTGCATCCACCCTTCCCGCAGCCCGCAGCGATGCGAGGTCCCGCAGCCGGCAGCGAAGCGAAGTCCCGCAGCCCGCAGCGAATCGACCCACTTGACCCCCTAAATGACATATCTTAGATATATCTAACGTAACATCGTTAGTAATATCTAAATATATCGTGAGGAGGTGGCGGAATGTTTGATCACAGGTGCGGACCGCGTGACCGCGAATGGGCCGGACGCGGGTGGGACTGGAAGAGCGATCCGTCCAACTTCGGATCGTTCTTCTTTGGCGGCGGACATCGTCGCGGTGGACCGTGGCGTGCCGGCAGGATGTTCGAGCAGGGCGGCCTGAAGTTCGTAATCCTCCGCCTGCTCGACGAAAAGCCCCGCCACGGCTACGACATCATCAAGGAGCTCGAAGAGCGCTCCGGCGGCCGCTACACGCCAAGCCCGGGCACTGTGTACCCCACGCTGACCATGCTGGAGGAAATGGGCTTCGCCAGCAGCTCAACGGAGGACGGCGGCAAGAAGGTCTACTCGATCACCGACGCGGGCCGTCAGCACCTGGCCGAGAACAAGGGCGCCGTGGATGAGGTCATCGATCGGCTCGCGCAGGTCGGGGCATCGATCTTCGGCGAGCAGATGCGGGCGGCGCACGAGGCCATGGGCGCCCTCGGACGGACCTACGTCCATGCGACCATGCACCGGACGGCCGACCCCGCCTACGTCAGCCGGGTCGTCGAGATCCTGCGAAAGGCTGCCGCCGACATCGAGGAGTTGATGACCGCCAAATAGCAGGCAAGGGGGCGAGTCGCTAGCTTTCCCAAACGGGTCGCGGACTGTCCGCGACCCGTTTTTGGTCGCCCATGCCGGTAGATCCAGCCTCCCCATCCGAATCGCCCGACCTGCACCACACGCCCTCCATGGGGGTGACCGCGGTGCGTCCGATCCCGCCTGAACGGGCGGTGGTCGAGGAGAACCCCACCGGGCATCGCCTGGGCATCCTCACGGTCACGGCCCTCGGGGTGGTCTACGGCGACATCGGGACCAGCCCGCTGTACGCCCTCCGCGAATGCTTCAAGCCGGAGTACGGCATTTCCGCGACCTCCGAGAATGTGTACGGCGTGCTCTCGCTGATCGTGTGGGCGCTGACGCTCGTCGTGAGCATCAAGTACATCGTCTACGTGATGCGCGCCGACAACCATGGCGAAGGCGGCATCCTCGCGATGCTTGCGCTGATCATCGAGAAGACGACGGTTCGCACCAGCCGGCGCGCGGTGCTCGTCGCACTCGGCCTCGTCGGCGCGGCCCTCCTCTACGGAGACGGCGTGATCACGCCGGCGATCACGGTCCTCGGCGCCATGGAGGGCCTCGACGTCGTCTCGCCCGCGATATCGCACCTGGTGATTCCGCTCACGCTCGCGACGCTCGTCATCCTGTTCCTCTTCCAGCGCTTCGGCACGGCGAAGGTCGGCGCGATCTTCGGCCCGATCATGGTGGTGTGGTTTCTCGCGATCGCGGTGCTCGGCGTGAGCGAAATCAGCCGCACCCCGCGGATCCTGCTCGCCATAAACCCCGTGTACGCCGTTCGGTTCTTCGTTGAGCGCGGGTCGGCGGCGTTCGTGCTGCTCGGCGCGGTCGTGCTCGCGGTGACCGGAGCCGAAGCGTTGTACGCCGACATGGGACACTTCGGCAAGAAGCCGATCCGGCTCGCGTGGTTCGGCCTCGTGTTCCCTTGCCTCCTGCTCAACTATTTCGGCCAGGGCGCACTCGTGCTGCGCGACCCGTCCGCCGTGGCGAATCCGTTCTATCTGCTCGCGCCGAGGGTGATCCTGTATCCGATGATTGCGATCGCGACGGTCGCCGCCGTGATCGCGAGCCAGGCGCTGATCTCGGGGGCGTTCTCGCTCACGCAGCAATGCGTCCAGCTGGGATACAGCCCGCGCGTGACGATCATCCACACGTCCGCGCGCGAGGCGGGACAGATCTACATTCCCGAGGTCAACACCGCGCTCGCGATCAGCTGCCTGCTCGTGGTCGTGGGATTCGGGAGTTCGAGTGCGCTCGGCGCGGCGTACGGCATCGCGGTCACCGGAACCATGGCCATCACCTCGGTGCTGTTCGTCGTGGTGGCCGCGAACCGCTGGCACTGGCCGCGGTGGCGGGCACTGTCGCTGGCTGCGGCGTTCCTCGCCGTGGACATGGCGTTCCTGGCGTCGAACACGCTCAAGATCGGCCACGGCGGCTGGGTGCCGCTCGTCATCGCCATCGCGCTGTTCACGCTGATGACCACGTGGAAGCGCGGGCGCCAGATCCTGCGCGAGCGCCTGACCGAGATTGCGATGCCGCTCGACACGTTCCTCGCGAGCCTCGCCAAGGGGACCATTCCGCGCGTGCCGGGGACGGCCGTGTTCATGACATCAGACGCGGCGGGAGCGCCGGTCGTGCTGCTGCACCACCTGAAGCACAACAAGGTGCTGCACGAACGGGTGATCCTCCTCTCGGTGCAGACGACCGGAATTCCCGAGGTGAAGAACACCGACCGCCTGACGCTGGAGCGGCTCGACCACGGCTTCGTGCGCGTGACGGTGCGCTACGGCTTCATGGAGTCGCCGGACGTGAAGGAAGTGATGGAACTGCTGCGGCGCCAGGGCGTGCGCTCGCGGCCGCTCGAGACGAGCTACTATCTGGGCCGCGAACAGCTGATTCCGCGCAACAAGGCGTGGAAGCGCGGCGGGCTCACCATGAACATCTGGCGCAAGCGCCTCTTTGCCGTGATGGCGAGGAACGGGCGCAGCGCGGCGGAATTTTTCCAGCTTCCGCCGAACCGCGTCATCGAGCTCGGCACGCAGATCGAGTTCTGACCGCGCGCGCCGCGGTCAGATGATCACGCGGTGCCGCGCCCGCAGCGTCATGCGCGGGATCTCGAGGCGCAGCCTGTCCATCGAGCGGCGCATTTCGGCCATCGCGTCGGGGAGGTCGCGGCCGAGCTGTTCGTGGATCAGCGGCATCTCGCTCTCGATATCGGCGCGTACGCGCGGCATCTCGTTGCGCATCTCCTCGCGAATCTTCGGCAGTTCATTGCGAAGTTCCTCGCGAATCTGAGGCATCTCGTTGCGAAGGTTCTCCCGGATCATCGGCAGCTGATCCTGAATCTGCTCGCGGATCATCGGCATGTCCCGCTGGATGATCGCGTTGACGCGCGGGCCGATCTCCATCATGTCGCCGTTCATCGAGTACGCGAAGCCGGGCGAATCGTCCTTCGACTCGAGTTCCTTCGCGGCGACGGTTTTCACCTTCACCGTCTTGTAGTGGCCGTCGGCCCAGACCTGGAGCGTGACTTCGTCGCCGGCCTTGATCTTGCGCATCTCGCGGATGAGGCGGTTGGTCATCGCGCCAGCCATGTCGGGCTCGCCGGCGTCCTCGCGGGCGACCTTGAGGTTCACGCCGTTGATGGACGCGATGCGGTTGCCCTCTTCGAGGCCGGCCTTGTCGGCGGGGCTGCCGTCGGTGACGGACTCGATGAACAAGCCGAGGGTGTCACGGCGGCCGCTCGATCCCGTCGCGATGCCGAGCATCGCGCGGTCGGAGTCATCCGTGCGGTACGAGCTGAACGTGCGAACTCTCGGAGCCGGGGGAGCGGACGGCGGGGACGACTGTGCGCCCGCAGTCGGCGCGGCGGCGGCAAGGAGAAGGAGCGGCACAAAGAGACGGCGCATGTTGCCCTCGGAGTTGGGCAGTGTGGCCGCGACGGCGAGCAATCGCGCAACACTGCAGTTTCGGTCTTCGGTCTTCGGTCCTCGGTCTTCCGTCCCTACGACACGCCCCCGGTTCCAAAGGGTTTCCATGTGGGCATCGGACCCCCTTCCCGCCATATTTCCCCCATGCCCGCAAAGAACGGAAAGCCCGACCTCCACACGTTCGAGCACCATTGGCAGGACGAGGCCGACGCGGCGTATCTGTACCGCGTGCTCGCGTCGGTGGAACCGGACGCGGCGAAGCGCGACGTGTATCAGCGCCTCGCTGTGGTCGAAGACCGGCACACGGAAATTTGGGCCGACGTGATCGCGAAGAACGGCGGGCGCGTGGGAAAGTTTTCTCCCGCCGGTCGCACGCGGCTGCTCGCATGGCTGGGGCGCCGGTTCGGCCCGGGATTCCTCCTGCCGATGCTGATCGCCGAAGAGGGACGCGAGGTGAAGAGCTACCTCGACCTTCATCGCGAAACCCCGCGCGGTGCGGCCGGCGGCGATGAAGCGCTGCTGCTTGCGCGAGAGTCGAAGGACCATGCCAAGACGATCTCGGGTCTGGCGGGGCGCGTGGGCGAGCCGTGGCACGCGACGGAATCGGGCGGCCTGCTTCGCAATGTCATTTACGGGTTCAACGACGGGCTGACCGCGAACTTCGGACTCGTCGCGGGCGTGATCGGCGCGGCGACCCTCGCCCAGGACCACGCGATCATCGTCGCGGGCGTGGCTGGGCTGATTGCGGACGCGCTCTCGATGGGCGCGAGCGGATACCTCGCCGCGAAGAGCGAGCAGGAGGTCTACGCGCACGAGATCGCGATGGAGAAGGAGGAGATCGCGCTCATGCCGGAACTGGAGCGCGACGAGCTGGCGCTGATCTACGAGGCGAAGGGGATGCACCGCGAGCCGGCGCACGCGCTCGCGACCGAGGTGATGGCGGATCCGGACCGAATGCTGAAGGAGCAGGTGCAGGAAGAGCTGAAGATCGGCGGCCACGACGAATCGCCGTTCCGCGAGGGGTGGATCACGGGCACCGCGACGGCGGTCGGCGCCGTGATTCCGGTGTTTCCGTTTTTCATCTGGCACGGCCAGCTCGCGATGTGGATTTCGTTCACGCTCGCGATGGCGAGCCACTTCGGCATCGGGGCGGCGCGGAGCGTGTTCACGGGGCGCGGCGTGTTTCGCTCGGGCCTCGACATGTTCGTCGTCGGCGTGGGCGTCGCGGCGGTCGGCTATTACGTCGGCGAGTGGGTCGCGCGGCTTATTGCGTGAGGCCTGAGTAGTCAGGCCTGCGTAGTCAGGGCTGAACGTCGGGTGTGAGTCGAGTGGCGTGAGGGCTCAGGTTCGGGAAACGGGCAGGGGGATGGTTCTGCGGCCAGAAGCATCCCCCCTCGTTCGTCTCCGAAGCCTGAAGACTCGAGATCCGGTTGACTCAAGCCTTGAGTTCAAACCCGGTCACTATTTCTCCAATCTTCGAATCCAGATATTTCTGAACCGCACCGGATGCTCGTGATCCTGCAATCCGAGCGGCAGGCGATCGGGCTGCGCTTCGTACGGCGGCCGGCGCATGTTCGCCGTGGGACCGACGGGCTCCACGTCGTCCTGCACCAGCACGGCGTTGTGGAACACCGTGAACCGCGCCGGCTTCAGCAGTTTGCCTGAGGCATCAAAGCGCGGACGGTGGAACACGATGTCGTAGCTCTGCCACTCGCCCGGTTTGCGGCTCACGTTCACGAGCGGCGGGTACTGCCCGTAGATCGCCGCGGCCTGGCCATCGGCGTAGGTGACGTTCTCGTACGAGTCGAGCACCTGCACCTCGAACTTTCCCATCAGGAATACGCCGCTGTTGCCGCGATCCTGGTCCTTTCCGCGCGGCGGATTCGGTGCCATCCATTCGACGTGCAGCTGCACGTCGCCGAAGCCCTCCTTCGTGTGGATCCCGCCTGTGCCCGGCGCGACTTCCATCGCGCCTCCTCCGACGAGCTTCCACGGTGCGGGACCGCCCTTGTCGGATTCCCAGTTGTCGAGACTCTTGCCGTCGAACAGCACGATCGCGTCCGCCGGGGGCGGAACCGGCAGCGCGGGCGCGCCGGGCGTGACGACCTGCGGGAGCGGCCGCTCGCGCGAGTGCTGGGGCCAGTCGTTGATCCCCGGCTGGGGATTCTGTGCCGCCATTGATGACGCGAGCAGCACGCTCGCGGCGAACAGGGCCTGTGATCTCATCGCGCCCTCCGGTTTTCGTGAAGTTCGGTCCTCGGTCTTCGGTCTTCGGTCCCCGGTCTACATCACCACATTCAACAACCGCTTCGGCACGAACACGACTTTCTTCGGCGTGCCCGTGATGAACTTCGCGATCGCCGGATCGGCCTTCGCGGCCGCCAGCACTTCGGCCTCGCCGGCATCCGGCGCGACGGCGACGGTCCCGCGGGTCTTGCCGCCGACCTGCACCGCAATCGTCACGGTCTCCTCAGCGGCAATCGTCGCGTCGTATGCGGGCCACGCCGAGTCGAACACGCCCGACGTGTGGCCCAGCATTTCCCACAGCTCCTCGGCGACGTGCGGCGCAAACGGTGCCACCAGCGACACCACCGGCTCGATTTCCGCGCGGTGCGCGACACGCTCACCGCGGCGCACCGCGTTCATGTACTCCATCATCGCGGCGATCGCGGTGTTGTACGACAGCTTCGGGATGTCCTCGCCGACCTTGCGGATCGTCTGGTGCAGCTTGCGCATCACCTCGCGGTCGGGCTCGCCGCCGGTGCGCGCGTCGCGCACGGAAATCCAGAGGCGGTCGAGGAATCGCTTCACGCCGCTGATTCCCGCGTCGCGGAAATCGCCGCCTTCCTCGAACGGCCCGAGGTACATCAGGTACGTGCGGAACGTGTCCGCGCCCCAGGCGTCGATGTACTCGTCGGGGTTCACGACGTTGCCCTTCGACTTCGACATCTTCGCGCCGTCGCGGATGATCAGGCCGTGCGCGCGGAACTTCGTAAAGGGCTCGTCGAACCCGAGATGGCCCGCGTCGCGCAGCACCATCGTCAGGAAGCGCGAATACAGCAGGTGCAGCACGGCGTGCTCGTTGCCGCCGATGTAGGAATTCACGGGCAGCCACTTCTTCATCGTCGCCGCGTCGAACGGGACATCGTCGCGGCCGACGCACGGATAGCGCAGGAAATACCAGCCGCTGTCGAGGAACGTGTCGCTGACGTCCGTCTCGCGGCGCGCCTGCCTGCCGCACCTGGGACACGGCACGCGATACCACTCCTCGTGGCGCGCGAGCGGCGACACGCCCGAATCGTCCGGGCGGAAGTCGGCGATGTTCGGGAGGAGGACGGGAAGATCCTTCTCCGGCACGGGCACCGTGCCGCACGCATCGCAGTAGATCACCGGGATCGGCGGACCCCAGTAGCGCTGCCGCGAGATGCACCAGTCATGCAGGCGGTAATTCACGACGCCCTTGGCCGCGTGCTTCGACTCGAGCCAGTCCGTCACGAGCCGTTTCGCCTCGCGCACCGGCACGCCATCGAACCGCCCGCTGTTGCACAGCACGGCCTCGCCATCATCGACGTACGCGGCAGTCAGCGGCGTGCGCGGCGTATCCAGCGGACCCGCGACCACCCGCCGGATCGGCAGCGCGAACTTCTGCGCAAACTCGAAGTCGCGCTCGTCGTGGCCCGGCACCGCCATGATCGCGCCGGTGCCGTACTCCATGAGCACGTAGTCGGCGGTCCATACCGGCATCATCTCGTTCGTTGCGGGATTGACCGCATACGATCCCGTGAAGACGCCGGTCTTCTCCTTGTTCGTCTTGCGGGCGACGAGATCCTGCCTCGCAGCGCTCGCGCGATACGCGGCCACCGCCTCGCGCTGCTCGAACGACGTGATCGCGTCGAGCAGCGGATGCTCGGGCGCAACCACGACGTACGTCGCGCCGAAAATCGTATCGGGACGGGTCGTGAACACGCGCACTTCGTGCAGCCCGCTCGACGTCTCCGCCGTCACCTCCACCGCGGCGCTTCCCGCGTCCTCGAAGGGATTGAGCACCTGGAAGCGGATCTCCGCGCCCTCGCTGCGCCCGATCCACGAGCGCTGCGCGGTCCTGGTCGTCTGCGACCAGTCGAGGCCGTCGAGGTTGCCGAGCAACCGCTCCGCATAATCGGTTATCCGGAAAAACCACTGCTCGAGCAGCCGCTGCTCGACGAGCGCGCTGCACCGCTCGCAGCGCCCGTTGATCACCTGCTCGTTGGCAAGCACGGTCTTGTCGTTCGGGCACCAGTTGACGGCCGCCTTCTTCTTGAACGCGAGCCCGCGCTCGAGGAGCTTCAGGAACACCCACTGCGTCCACTTGTAGTACGACGGGTGGGTCGTGTCGACGGTCCTCGACCAGTCGACCATGAGCCCCGCGCGCTGCAGCTGGCGCGTGAAGTTGGCGATGTTCGCCGGGATCAGCTCCATCGGATGCACGCCGACCTTCAGGGCGTGGTTCTCCGAGTGGATCCCGAACGCGTCGAACCCGATCGGCTCGAAGACGTCGAATCCTTGTAGCCGCTGGAACCGCGCGTAGATATCATTCCCCGTGAAGGCGAAGAGATTGCCCACGTGGAGCCCCTCCGCCGAGGGGTAAGGGAACATCATCAGCGCGTAGTACGGACGGCGGGCACCGGCGATATCGGTTCTGTTTGCGGCGCTGGCGGCCCATCGCTCGCGCCACTTGCGCTCAACGGCGCCCGGATCGTAGTCGGCCGGCTCGAAACCCTCCGGGGCAGTCGGGGTGTCTTCCGGTAGGGGTTCAGTCATCCTAATTCGTTGGCGGAAATGGGCGAGACGATCCAGAGCAATCTAGCCGCGACGTCGGGACGAACAAGCGCGCAGCGCCTCGCGGAGCCGGGCGAGACGCGGTCGCACGTGATCGATCGCGTCACCAACTCCGTTGCGGTGATTTCGGGCGTCGTGTTCGTCGCGCTGCTCGCCACGGGATGGTCGTCGCTCGGCCGCATCATCTCCGGCGGCGACGGCTGGTTCCTGCTTTGGTTCGGCATTTCGGTCGCCGCGCTCTCGGGTTCGCTCGTGATCGTGCTCATCGTATCGCCGACCGTCGGCAAGCAGCTCCGCGAACTCGCGGAAGTCGCCGAGTCGGTCGCCGCGGGCAACCTCGGCAAGTCGCCGGACGCGACGACGCACGGCGGGCAGATCGGCCGCCTGGCGCGCGCGATGGCGGTGATGACGGCGGACCTCCGCGAACTTTCGTCGCTGCTCACGCTCACGTCCGGCGAAACGTCGACGCTCTCGGCGGAGATCACGCACGGCACGGAGCACATGGCGCAGGCGGCGTCTGGCATCGCCGACACAGCATCGCAGCTGAGCGAACAGGCGCAGGGGATGGCGGGCACGATCCAGCACCTCACCACGGAGGCCGCGCGCCTCCGCGAGCACGCCAAGATGGTCTCGGCCGGGGCGCGCGAGGGAATCGCACGCAACACGTCCCTGCGCACCCTGGCCTCCGAGAACCACGAGCGCCTCGACGAAAGCGCGCGCCGTCTCGAACAGCTGGCCAACGATGTGCGCGCGAGTGCCGGCGCGACGGAATCGCTGGCCCGCGCCACCGACCAGGTGCGCCAGTTCGTGACGCTCGTCCAGAAGATCGCGCGCCAGTCGAAGCTGCTCGCGCTCAACGCGGCGATGGAGGCGGCGCGCGCAGGCGAGCAGGGCGAGGGCTTTGCGGTCGTCGCCGATGAAGTGCGCCGCCTCGCGGCGACCGCCGCCGAAGCGGCAGAGCACACCGACGCGCTCATGAAGGAAGTCCTCGGCAACATGACGGCGGCGCGCGAATCCAGCGCCCGTGCGCTCTCCGCCGTCGACAGCGTGCACTCCGCGACCGAACTCGGCCGGACCAGCTTCACGCAGGTCGAGGCGGGCGTCGCCGACGCCGAGTCGTGGACGACGACCATCGCGGAGTCGGCGAGTGCGGGCAGCGCGCTCGCCGCCGAGATCACCCAGCGCCTCGATTCTCTTGGCGCGGGCACGCACGCCTTTGCGAACGCGATGCAGGACGTGGCCGCTGCGAGCCAGGAGCAGAGTGCCAGCACGGAAGAAATCGCGGCGGCGGCCGCGCACCTCACGCTCGCCGCCGAGCGTGTCGCGAAGGCGTCCCGTTCCTTCACGATGTGAGCATGGACACCACCGGGCCCTTCGACTCCAAGCTGCGCGACGCGTTCGAGCCCGCGTACATCCTCGAGCGCGAGCTGATCGGGGGCGGGATGAGCCGCGTGTTCCTCGCGACGGAGCGCGCGCTCAACCGGAAGGTCGTCATCAAGGTCCTGCCGCCGGAGCTCGCGGCCGGCGTGAACCGCGAGCGTTTTCGCAGGGAGATCCAGCTCGCCGCGCAGCTGCAGCATCCGCACATCGTGCCACTGTATGCGGCCGGCGAGCATGGCGACCTGCTGTACTACACGATGCCGTACATCGAGGGCGAGTCGCTCAAGCATGCGATCCACGAGCACGGCACGAGGAAGCCGTTCACGCTGCGTGAGGTGGTGCGCATCCTGCACGACGTGTCGGACGCGCTGGCCTATGCGCACGCGCGCGGCGTGATCCACCGCGACATCAAGCCCGGGAACGTGCTGCGCAGCGGCGCGCACGCGGTGGTCACGGACTTCGGCGTGGCGAAGGCCATCTCGGCGTCGCTGCCGGCGGTCGGGATGACGACGAGCGGGATGGCGATCGGCACGCCGGCGTATATGGCGCCCGAACAGCTCGCCGGCGATCCCGCCGCGGACCATCGCGTGGACATCTACGCCGTGGGGCTCCTCGCGTACGAGCTCCTCACGGGCGAGGCGCCGTTCAATGAGACGTCCCCGCAGGCGACGCTCGCGGCGCAGATGACGCGGGAGCCCGTCGCCGTGGGACGGAAGCGCCCGGACGTGCCGCCGTCGCTCGCCGCGCTCGTGATGAAGTGCCTCGCGAAGATGCCGGAGCAGCGCCCGCAGACCGCGCAGGATCTCGTCGTCGAGCTCGACGCGATGGCGATCGGCTCCGGCGACTTCGCACCGGCGGCCGTGCCGGCGAAACGGTGGGGGAGGGTTCTTGCGGCGGCCGCGGTCGTCGTGGTCTCGATCGGGGTGATTCGGGCAAACCGCGCCGGTCTCCACGCCACGCCGCCGGCGCCGAAGACGGATTCCGCCGCAGTGCCGAAAGCGGCGCCACCGGCTGCCGCCGCGCTCACCCGCGCGGATTCGATGGCCATCGCGAGCGCCGTCGAGCGCCGCGTGGCCAAGCGCGCGTCAGCGACTCCGGCGACGGTGAAGGTGGACAGCGCGATGCTGGCCACGATCCGCTCCGAGGTGGAAAAGTCCGTGCTGGATTCACTGCAAAAAATGCAGCCTCCGGAACCGCAGCGCGGCGCGCAGCGCGCGGACCGGTTCAACGGGCGCCCCGACTTCTCCGGCATGACGCGCGCGCACATCGACTCGATCGTCCGCATGACGCGCGGGCTGGCCGACGGGGCAAGCGGGTTCAGCGGGCCCGGCGCGTTCCCCATTCCGCCGCGTGGCAGTGTCTCGCGTGAGGCGTTCGACGACCGCCTGGCCCACATGGGACCGCCGCGGCACGTCGTGATCGCCGACCCGCCGCCCGACCGCTCGCACCCGGATTTCCAGGCCGCAGGCATCGCGGTGCTGGATGAGCTGCGAAAACAGCTTGCCACGAACTCGCGCTACCTCGTCGTCAACCACGACTCGACGAACGCGGCGCTCGAGCGCAGCCGCAACCGCGATTCCGTGATGGCGTGGCTCGGCGGCGACATGAACGTCTCGATCCGCACCTACCCCACCGCGAGCCGCGACTCGGTGCGGTGGCAGGTCACGCTCGTCGACCCGAGTTCGTTCACGCGGATCACGACGGTTGCCCTGGGCCCCGTCGCGAAGACGGGCGACCCGTCGGTTGCCGATTCGCTGGTGCGCCTGACGTCGCGCGCGCTCTGGCAGCTCGACCACATGCCGCGCCGGCCGGTTGCCCCGGTGACCCCCGGCATGACGCCGCCGGCTGCACCGGCGGCGCCCGTCATCAAGAAGCCGTAGCGCTTACTTCTTGCGGTTCGGGTCCTCGGACGCCTTGAACATGTAGGCGCACTCCTCGAGGCGCGGGCCCTTCTCATCGCAGACGGCGAACTTTGTGCCCTCGTACGCCGCCGCGCCGGCGTAGCGCCCGTCTTTCGTGAGCGCGTAGAACGTGAGTCCGAACAGCGGCCGGCCATTCGGCGCGAGCAGGCGCTTCTCCGAGTGCGCGATCACGCGCTCCATCGTTTTCATCAGCGCGCTCTGTGGATCGTGGCCCTGGCGCATGAACTCGACCGCGAGGAACGCGCCGCACACCATGATGTTCGACTCGCCGCGGCCCGTGGAACCCGCCGCGCCGACGGAGTTGTCGGTGTACTGTCCGGCTCCGATAATCGGCGAGTCGCCCACCCGGCCCGGAATCTTCCAGGAGATTCCGCTCGTGGTCGTCACCGAGCTCACGTCGCCGATCGCATTGACGGCATCCATGTTGATCGTGCCGTGCGTCCAGTTCACCTCGCCGTCGTACTCCATCTCGGGCTGCTCGGCGCGGTTTCCCTGGGCGGCGTTCCAGCGGAGCCAGTCGGCCTTCGCCTTGGGATCGGTCCACGGTTCGTACTTGCGCGTGGCTTTCCACTTCTCCCAGTCGGCCTTGGACTTTTCGGTGAGCAGGTTCTGCTCCTTGAACCCCATGGCGAGCGCAAAGCGCTTCGCGTCGTGGCCCGCGAGCATCACGTGGTCCGTGTAGTCCATCACGGCCTTCGCAACGTTCGACGGCGTCGCGATCCCCTCGATGGCGCAGACGGAGCCCGCGCGCTTGGACGGCCCGTGCATGCAGCTCGCGTCGAGCTGCACGACGCCCTCTGCGTTGGGCAACCCGCCGAGGCCCACCGACTGATCGTCGGGATCGAGCTCGACGCAATTGACGCCGGCGATGATCGCGTCCAGCGTATCAGTGCCGCTCACGATCTTGTCGTAGGCGACCTTGATGCCCATGCCTTTGTCCGTGTAGCCATTGGCCGCGCTGATCACGCACGCCCTGCCCTTGAAGTTCTTCGGCGTCGCGGCGCGCGAGCGATCACGCTCGGCAAGCCATTCTTCGGGGCTGATCTGGCGCGGGAGGAAGCCGAGGGCCGCGAGGGTCGCGGACTTTTCGAGGAAATCGCGGCGGGAGTCGGACATACGATCGCTCCAGGTGCAGAGGGAGAGGATTTCGAATTGTATGACGGGAGGTGGATGCGGGATAGCGGTCGGCTGCGAGCACTGGCGACCGGGGGTAGTCGGTCGCATGATCCACCATGCTCACTACCGTTAGTCGGGTAATCCGGACGCTGCGCCATTCGCCCGTCTTTGCGGCCGTCGCGATTCTCTCGCTCGCCGCCGGTATAGGGCTCTCGACGGCGACGTTCGCGATCGTGGATTCGATGATGAATCCGAAGATCCCCATTGCCGATGTCGACCGGTTGTTCCGCGAAGATTTGCGGTTCGGCAATCAGAAGAATCGCCCGTCGATCCTCGAGCAGGTTCGGGCGCTCGAGGCGCTGCCCGGCATCGAGCGCGCCGGGGTGAGCACCGGCGGATTCAACCTCGCCGTGAGTGCGAACGACGTCCAGACGTGGCTGGGCGTGCAGACGACCACGCCCGACTTCTTCGCGACACTCGGCGTCACGCCGGTGATCGGACGGATTCCGAGCGGCGAGGAGATCCGGCAGCAATCGGCGGTGGTGCTCACGAATTCCGCGTGGAGACGGCTCTTTCCGAAACGCGCGTCGATCGACGGCGCCACGGTGACGATCGCGGATCGGGAGTACGCCGTCGTCGGGGTGCTCGGCCCTGGCTTCGAGACACTCACCTACGGCGACGTCTGGATCCCCGCGGCATCGGCCGCCGACCTCGAGGGCCTCACCTATCCGGCGATCATCGCGAAGCTCCGCGTCGGGACGGACTCGATCACGATCCGGCCGCAGCTCGCTGCGCTCGCCGCCCGCTTTACGGCGGCGTATGTCGCGCACGGCGCACCGGCGTATCAAGTCCGCCTCCGCGGCATGCGGCCGAAGCCGCCGAGTTTTCGCGACAACGAACTCGCGCTCCTCATGGCGGGCATCGCGATCGGCGTGCTCGCGATCGCGTGCACGAACGTCAGTGCCCTCTCACTCGCGCGCGGCCTGTCGCGTCGCCGCGACCACGCGCTGCGCGTGGCACTGGGCGCGTCACGGCTGGCGATTGGCGGCGAAGTGCTGTCCGAGGTCGCGGTGCTCGGGATCTTCGGCGCAATCCTCGGTTTCCTGTTTGCGGCCGCGTTGACCGGCACGCTCACCCACATGGTGCCGGAAGACCTCGCGCAGCGCGGCTATCTCATTCCCGAACTCAACGGGCGCGTGTTCGCGTTGACGTCATTGACGCTCTTCATCGGGATCCTCGTGGCCGGAGCGCTGCCGGCGTGGCGCGCAAGCCGTTCGAATCCGTCCAGCGTGCTCAAGGACAACGCCGGCACGACGACGGGCCGCTCGCGGCACGAGTTCAAGGTGCTCGTGATGGGAGAGCTTGCCATCGCCATGGTGCTGCTGATGCTGGCGAGCCTGCTGACACTCTCGACGCGCAATCTCGTCAACTACGACTTCGGTTTCGACGCGCACCGGGTTCTCACTGTTCGCGTGACCACGCCACGCGGCCGTGACTCGCTGAGCACCAATCAGGGCGTCGCGCTGATGGAAACGTCCGCCCGGCGCGTAGCGGCGATGCCGGGCGTCGCCGCGGTTTCGACGCAGGGTTTTGGGCGGCTCGATGGCGATCAGGTCACATCCGACGACAGCCGCAACACCGCCCCGCTCCGCTTGAAGACGGGATTTGTCGAGGCAGGCGCGGGATACTTCTCGGCGCTCGGCACTCCGCCGGTCTCCGGGCGCGACTTCCAGGAGGGCGACGCGGTCCGCGGCGCGGTCATGCTCTCAAAGCACGCGGCGAGGCTCCTCTTCCCGCACGGCGACGCCGTTGGCCGGATGGTGAAGCTCGGCGGCGAGCGCTCGAACCGCGCGTGGCTGCCTGTGATCGGCGTCGCACC
>Ga0070691_10000211_pt1 | contig 19650 bp, 19 predicted proteins | sample KBSK1101metaG_FD_64673 | JGI IMG/M metagenome (GOLD analysis project Ga0070691, IMG submission 64673) | Corn, switchgrass and miscanthus rhizosphere microbial communities from Kellogg Biological Station, Michigan, USA - KBS K1-10-1 metaG | ecosystem: Host-associated > Plants > Roots >... | reverse complement strand
ATGCCGGATGCGTGCTCAGCGTCCGGTGAGCACGCGCAGGCGGGCCTGCTGCTCGGTCATCGTGCCGCTGACCGCGACCTCGGGTACGTCCGTCGACGCCGGACCGACGACCGTCTGGTACGCCATGCTGGTGACCCGCTGCTGCGAGCGCACGATCATCGCCCCGGCCACGATCACCGCGAAGCCCGCGGCGATGAGCCCGACGCGCATCCAGCGCTCCGGCACCGTCCACCACTCGTCGGCGATGACCGCCGCGTCGATGCGCGCCGTGATGCGCTGCTCGAGCGCGGCCCACCACGAGGCATCCGAGGGGGCGGCATAGATCGCGCGCAGTTCGCGCGTCAGGTCGTCGTCCCGAACGAGTTCGGGTCCGCGGTATTCCGTCGTCATAGTTCGCTCCGTACTGAACCGAGCACCTCGCGCAGCTGGCTGCGCGCGTAGTGCAAATCCGATCGCGCGGTTCCCTCGGGAATTCCGAGTGTCACGCCGATCTCCGCATGCTTGAACCCCTCCACATCGTGCAGCACGATCACCGCCCGCTGCCGCGCGGGCAGCGTTTCCAGCGCCTCCTGCAGACGGCGGCGAAGCTCGCTCGACTCCGCCGGATCGCGGAACGGCGACGCCACCGTCTCCGGCAGCTCGTCGGCGTCACGCACCTTCCGGCGGCGCGTGATATCGAGCGCCGCGTTTGCCACGATCCGGTGAAGCCAGGCGCCAAACGCCTGATCCGGAAGGAACCGGTGAAGCGCGCGGTACGCGTGCAGGAACGCTTCCTGCACCGCGTCTTCGGCGTCCTCATGGTTCACGACGATCGCCCGCGCCACCGCATACGCGCGCCGTTCGTGCGTGCGCACCAGTGCCGAAAACGCCTCGCGTTCTCCGCGCTGCGCCGCAAGCACCAGTGCGCGCTCGTCGGCGGGACGCTCAGCCACGACGCGCGCCCCAGCCGGGAGCAGGCTCCGTGACCGGACTGCTCTCGCAGGCGCGGTCATGCGATCCCCTCACGTTTCACACTCCAAGTACGGGGCGCTGGACCCGAACGTTGGTGTCCGGCCGCTAACCGGTGTCACGGGGCCGCGCTGCCGACCAAGCCGAGCAAACCGGCGCGATCCCGCATCGAGCGGATGACCGTCGCGATGTGCGCGTCGAGGTCCACGCCGAGCTCCGCCGCGCCACGGAGGACGTCGTCGCGGTTCACGCCGCGAGCGAAAGCCTTGTCTTTCATCTTCTTCTTGACCGATGACGGCTCCAGATCGTTCACGCTGCGCGACGGACGGACGAGCGCGCAGGCCGTGCACAGCCCCGCGAGCTCGTCCACGGCGTACAGCGCCTTCGCCATGCGTGTCTCCCGCGCGACACCGGTGTAGTCGGCGTGTCCCAGGATCGCCTGCAGGACATCCTCCGGATACCCGAGCGCCCGCAGCGTTCGCACGCCTTCCGATGGGTGCTCGGCGTCCGCCGCGTGCGCGTTGTTCGGATAGCGCTCGTAGTCGAAGTCATGCATCAGCCCGGTGAGCCCCCAGCGCTCGACGTCCTCGCCGAAATGCGCGGCGTAGGCGCGCATCGCGCCCTCCACCGCAAGCATGTGCTTTCGCAATGAGTCGCTTGGCGTCCACTCCTCCATCAGCGCCAGCGCCGTCTCGCGGGCCGGAAGCGGCGTGCCGGCGGGAATCTTACGGTCTCCCGCCGACGAGCTTGTCCAGGTCGGCGTCCTGCTGCGTGAGCAGGTCGGTCGCCGCCTGCTTCTGCGCGTCGGGAACCAGCGCGAGGGCGTCCGCCACGTCGGTCTTGCGGCGCTCGCGGAAATCGGCGACGAGGTTTCGGAGGTCGCGCATGGACGACTGCATCTTGGCCTGCTCCGCCGCCGACGGCGTCGGCGCCGCGCGCGATTTGTCCGCGTCGCTGAAGCCCGGCGACATCGCGCTGCCGGACGAGGACGACGCCAGCGGCATCGTCCACTTGTGGATCGAGTCGTATTGCGCCATCAGCGGGTCGTTGCGGTCGTCGATCTTCTTCTGGACCGCCTTCAGCTGCTTCACGACCGAGTCCGGGAGCGCGAGCTTCTTGCGTTTGTCAATGAGAAGCGCGGCCGGGTTCATCCGGACGAGGTCACGCGACGACGGCATGTTCTTGGCGGATGGTCCGGCCGCGGCCGCGGGGTCGGCCGCGTCCGCCATCACGCCGCCGCCCCTCTTTTGCGCCAGCAGCGCGGCGGGAAGGCAGGCGGCGAAGGTCATCGCTACGAATCGTGTACGCATGGTGAGATGCTCGCTTGAACGGTGGGACCGGCAGGGGTGGGCTGCTGCCGAAAATTACAACAGACGGCCCTAGTGTGCTTGTACGGCCGCGCGGCCGCGGCCGTGCTGCCAGAAGATCATGAGGGGAACGGAGAAGCAGAGCGCGATGCCGCTCAGCAGGTAAATCCTGGAAAAGGCCAGCACGCTCGCCTGGGCCGTCACCATGCGGTCCATCACCATCAGCGCCTGCTGGTGGGAGATCGCGGGGTTCATGCCCCGGGCGACCATCCCGCTGCTGATGAACTCGAGCCGGGCCTGCGCGTCGGTGCCCACCGTTACCACGTGCTGCGTGAGCTGGCTCTTGGCCTGGAACGTGAAACGCGAGAGGAGCGTCGCGACGATGGCGATGCCGAGCGACCCCCCGAGCTGGCGCGTGAGATTGAACATGCCGGTGCCCTGCGCGATCTCGCGCGGCGCCAGCTCGGCCATGGATGCGCTCGTCAGCGGAATGAAAATCAGTCCGAGTGAGACGCCTCGAATGATCAACGGCCAGAACATGTCGCCGGCGCCCGCGTCGGACGTCAGCTGCGACAGCGTCCACATGCACCAGAGAAACCCCACCACGCCGACGGTGATGAGCGGCCGCGCGTCGATCTTCGATGCAAACCGGCCCATCACAGCCATCGTGATGGCGGACGCGATCGCGCCGGGGAGGATCACGAGCCCGGTCTGATTGGCCGTGAACCCGTGCAGGCCCTGGAGGAAAATCGGGAGCACGAACACCGACCCGAACAGCGCGAAGCCGAGCAGCATGGCCATCGCCACGCCGGTTGCGAGCTGCCGGCTCTTGAGCACGCGGAAGTTGATCACCGGTTCTCGCGCGGTGAGTTCACGCCACACGAGTCCGATGAACGACGACGCGGAGATCACCGCGAGCGCGGTCACGAAGCGCGATTCGAACCAGTCGTAGCGCTCCCCGCGCTCGAGCATCCACTGCAGGGCGCCGACGCCGGTCGTCAGGAGCGCGATGCCGGCCCAGTCGATCGTCTCGGCACGCTCCTGATGATCGGCGTTGCGCACGTAGTTCCACACCATCGCGCCCGCGATGATGCCGAGCGGCAGGTTGATGTAGAAAATCCACGGCCACTCCCAGTTGTCGACGATGAACCCGCCGAGCGTCGGGCCGAGCGTGGGGCCGACCATGATGCCGACGCCGAACATCGCCTGGCCGATGGCGACCTCGTGCGGCGGGAACGCCTCCCAGAGCGTGGCCTGCGCCGTCGAGAGCAGCGCACCGCCGCCAAGCCCCTGCACGACGCGCCAGAACACGAGCGCCTCGAGCGTTCTCGACGCGCCGCAGAAGAACGACGCGGCGACGAACAGCGCAATCGAGGACGTGAGGTATCGGCGGCGGCCGTAGTACGCCGAGAGCCATCCCGACATCGGGATCACGATCACGTTCGCGATGATGTAGCCCGTGGAGACCCACGAGATTTCATCGAGCGTCGCGCCGAGGTTCCCCATCATGTGGGGAATCGCGACGTTGACGATCGACGTATCGATCAGCTCGAGCATCGCGGCCATCGTGACCGCGATGCCGATCAGGTACTTGTAGCGGTACTTGTCCGCCGAAGCATCAGCGGCTGGCGTCATCATGCGCTGGGCCTACTTGGTCGCGACGTGGGCGGTGACCGACATGCCGGGACGGAGCGGGCGATCCGCGCCGCATCCCTTCGTGACGGCGATGCGCACCGGGACGCGTTGCACGACCTTGGTGAAGTTTCCGGTCGAGTTGTCCGGCGGCAGGAGCGCGAATTTCGCGCCCGTCGCCGCGCTGAGGCTTTCGACCTTCCCTTCGGCGGCGCAGCCGGGGTACGAATCGACTTCGATGGCCACCGGTTGTCCGACGCGGATGTCCGCGAGCTGCGTCTCCTTGAAGTTCGCGGTGATCCACACGGCCGAATCGGATACGAGCGTGAGCAGCGGCTGGCCCGGCTGCACGAGCTGGCCGACCTCGATCTGCTTGCGGCTCACGATGCCGGACACCGGCGAGACGACCCGTGTGTACGAGAGCTGCAGCTCGGCGTTGTCACGCGTCGCCTTTGCGGCGATATAGCGGGCCTGTGCGAGCTTGCTGCCGATTTCGGCGTTCGAGAGGTTCGCTGCGGCGCCGTTCGCCTGACGCTGGACGGCGGCGAGGTTCGCCGTGGCCTGGTCGAATGCCGCCTGCGCGGCGTCGAGCTGCTGCCTGGACACGACCTGCTTCGCGGCGAGTTCCTTGTATCGCGCGAGGTCCGACGTCGCTTTCGACAGCGCGGCCTGGGCGGACTCGATCTGGGCCTGCACGACCTCGCCCTGGCTCGTGGCGCCGCGGATCTGCGCCTCGGCCTGGCCGGCGACGCCGTTCGCGCCCGCGATGTACGCCGCGGCGGCGAGATCGGCGTTTGCCTGCGCGAGGCGTACGGCATACTCGGCCGAGTCGATCGTCACGATCGGCTGGTCGATCTTCACGTGATCGTTTTCGTCGACGCTGAGGGTCTTCACGTATCCGCCGACCTTCGCGAGCACGGGGACGATGGTGCCGTCCACCTGCGCGTTGTCCGTCGTGACGTGTCCCTCATTGTAGATGATCGTCTTCACGGCCCAGCCGATGCCGAGCAGCGCGATGACGATGATGATGGGGAGAACCGGGCTGCGCTTGCCGTTCGCTGCGCCGGCTTCGCTGGCTGAGGTGACAGAGGAGGCCATTGGAAATCTGCTCTTGGGCGGGAGTGGATGAAGTAGTTGGGTGGTGGTGCGGTGCAGCCGGATTACGGAAGGTCGGTGACGGTGCCCTGCGCACGCGCAAGCGCGACGCGGGCTGACTGGAACGCGGCGCGCGAGTCGACGATCTGCGTGCGAGCGGCGTTGAGGCTGAGCGAGGCGGTGATGACGTCCGCGTTGCCCGAGACGCCCGAGCGAAACCGGTCGCGCGCCTGAACGAGCTCCTGTTCGGCGAGGCGCAGCCGCTCCTCGGTCGCGGCGAGTTCCTCGCGCGCCGAGCTGAGATCGAGCAGCGCTCCGCTCACGTCGATCGCGGCCTGCTCCGTGAGGTCGCGCTTGCGAACGCCGAGCTCCTGAACCGCCGCCTGTTGTTCCTGGATCCGTCCTTCGCGCCGGAACCCGTCGAACATCGGCACCGAGAGCTTGATGCCCCAGTCATAGGTGGCGATGAGGTGGCTCGTGCTGGAGCTCGTCGGACCCTGGTCAATGAACGCGGAAAGCGCGGGCAGCCGCTCGGACTTGATGGATTCGATCTGCCGCTGCGCGGCGGCAATCTGTGCGTCGGCGGAGCGCAGGTCGGCGCGCGTCCGCAGCGCACGCTCGGTGGCTTCCTGCTCGCTTGGCAGGTCGCCTGTTGTCGGCAGGCCCGGAAGCGAATCGGCGAGCGCGACGGCCGTGCTGAGCGGGAGTCCGAGCGCGCGGTGCAGCTCCAGCCGCGCGCGGTCACGCTCGTTGCGGGCCGAAATGATCTGCGCGCGGATCGCTGCGAGCTGCGACTGTGCGCGCGTGACGTCGAGGGCGATGCCCGTGCCGGCGGTGAGCTGGTCGCGGGCGATGCCGAGCAGTTCTTCGGCGAGCGTCGAATCCGCGACGCGCGCGGCGACCTGCGCGTCGGCGCGCAGCACGCGCACGTAGACGACGGCTGCCGCCGCCGCCGCGCCCTGTGATTGCGCCGCGGCCTCGTCGCCGTACGCCGCCGACGCGGCGCGTGCGGCTTTCAGTTTGGCGAACGCGGTCGGGTCATAGATGTTCTGCGCGATCGTGCCGCGAATGTCGTACGTGCGGACCGGGCCGAGCACCTGGCCGTTCGGGTCGAACAGGAACTTCCCGGTGGTCGGGTCCGCGAAGTTGATGCCGAAGCTCGCGCTGTTGAACGTGTGCTCGCCCTCGAACACGCCGCCCGTGATGTCGGGGAGGAACGCGGCCTTGCTCTGGCGGACGCGCGCTTCGGCTTCGTCCGCGCGCAGGCGCGCGGCCTCAGGTGCGGCGCTCTTCTCCGCCGCAAGGCGCGCCGCGCCTCCGAGCGTGAGCACGATGGGCTGCTGTGCGGTGGCAGGAACTGCGCTCGCCGCCAGGGCGAGGATGGCGATGACCGCGCGCAGCCGGCCGGTTGCCGGGAGATGAGTGAAATGGAATGCCGATCTCATGCGAGTGTGGCTCCGGAGGGTGGTGCCGCGTGCGGCGGAGTGGCCCGCAGCGCGTGAAGGACGAAATCGGTGATGTTTTCGAGGATCGTGTCGACCGCGGGGCGATGCTGCGGCGGGGCTGGGGCACGGGGCCCGCTCCAGAGGACGTGCATCAGCACGACCGCCTTGACCATCTGCGCCGCCACGTGGGGATCCGTCTCGCGGAACTCTCCGCTGGCGATGCCGCGCGAGATGATGTTCGAAAGAATGGTGTTCGAGCGCGTGACGACTTCGTTCCAGTGAAAGGTCGCGAGGTCGGGGTACTTGTGGAGCTCGAGCATCACGAGCCGGATCCACCCTTCGCTGTCCTGAAGGCCCAGGCATTCCCACTGGCGTGCGATGAAGACCTTGAGCTGACCTTCGGCGGTCTCTTCGGAAAGGCTCGCGCTGTCGGCGTTGGCAATAGCCGGGCCGACTCTCTGGCGCACGACCTCGCGAAAGAGCTCTTCCTTGCTCGGGAAGTAGAGATAGATGGTGCCTTTCGAGACGCCTGCTCTCGCCGCGATCTCTTCGAGCTTCGCCGCGTCGATTCCGTGTTCGGCGAACACGCTGAGTGCGGCGTCGAGGATCTGCTGCGGGCGCTCTTCAGGCAATCTTCGCCAGCGCGGGTCGTGGGCAGCGTGTTGGGTGTTTGACATATAAGTGACTGAACGGTCAGTCAAAAAAAGTGCGTTCAAAAGGCGAGCAAACGCTCGCCTGATGAGTAACTTACCGCCGAGTCAGTTATGCGTCAAGGGCCACTGTTGCGACGCTCGCCGATCCCGTCGATGCCGCCTTGCCCGCTTCGCCGGAATACCGGCCGGCCGTGAGCTTGACGATGCTCACCAGAAGGATTCCGAGCACGATCGCTCCGAGGATGAGGCCGCGATACGCGGCTGCGCGATCGGATTCGTGATGCTGATGGGACATGAACGAAGAGTGGTGAGTGGTGGGCGGTGAGTGGAGCGGTGAGTGGAGCGGTGAGTGATGAACTTCGCGATAGCCGATCTCTCAGCTCACGCGAACCTTGGTCATCGAGTCGTTCTGCTTGATCTTCTGCATGACGTCGAGGCCGCCGGTGATCTGGCCGAACACGGTGTGCACGCCGTTCAGGTGCCGCGTGTTTGCCTCGCTGAGCACCATGAAGAACTGGCTGCCGCCCGTGTCCTTGCCGGCGTGCGCCATGCTGAGCGCGCCCACGGCGTGCTTCCGCGGGTTCCCGGCCGTCTCGCACTTGATTGTCCAGCCCGGGCCGCCGGTGCCGATCTTGCGATCGCCCGCCGGAAGGTCGCGCGAATACGGATCACCGCCCTGCACGACGAAGTCGGGGATGACGCGGTGGAATTTCACACCGTCATAGAAGCCGGAGTTGGCGAGCTTCTCGAAGTTGGCGACGGTCCCCGGAGCGTCCTTGTCGAACAGCTCAGCGGTGATCGTGCCGACGTTGGTCTCGAACGTTGCGGTCTTTGCCATGCGTTCAATTGTATAAGGTCACGTCGCCGAGGGGCAGATGCGCTTCAGGACGCACGCGGAGCAGCGCGGCTTCCTGGCGTCGCACACGCGGCGCCCGTGCCAGATGAGCAGGTGCGAGAGGAGCGTCCACGACTCGCGCGGGAAAATCGGCATCAGCGCGTGTTCGATCTTCACGGGATCGGTTTCCTTCGTGAGGCCAAGCCGGGCGGCGAGCCGCGCGACATGCGTGTCCACGACGACGCCCTCGTTCACGCCGAACGCGTTTCCGAGCACGACGTTTGCAGTCTTGCGCCCGATGCCCGGGAGCACGACCAAGTCATCCATCGTCCGCGGCACCTCGCCGCCGTGGTACGTCATGAGCGCCTTCGCCATTCCCACGAGGCTCTTCGCCTTGTTGTGGAAGAACCCGGTGCTCTTGATCAGCTCCTCGACCTCATGAATGTCGGCGTTGGCGAGCGCTGCCGCATTCGGAAAGCGCGCAAACAGCGCGGGCGTCACCATGTTGACGCGCTTGTCGGTGCACTGGGCGCTGAGGATCGTCGCGGCGGCCAGCTCGAACGCGTTGCGGAAATCGAGCTCGCACTTCGCGTCCGGATACTCCTTCCTCAGGAGGCGTTCCACGTCGCGCGCCTGCTTCTGCAGCGCCGCGCCCTTCAGCAGCTTGGGGCGCTTCGTTGCGGTGCTCTTCTTTTTCTTCGGGGGCGCAGGCTTCACGACGGGCGGGGCGCGCGGTCGCGGATCAGTCCTCGACGCCGGCGAACGACGAAAGTCGGTCGATCAGCGCGTGGAGCTGCTTTTCGGTCAGGTCGATTTCCTGGGCCGCACCCTCGACGTCGAGAAGCCCCGCGCGCATCGAGATCGCAACCTGGTTCAGGTAGCGGATCTTCGCGAGGATCTCGTCGGTCGCCTTGCGCAGCCCGTGGAAGCGGCGCTTCTCGGCAAGCGCGCGGCGGTGCCGCTTCACGAGTTCGTCGGAGGTCAGCCGCTTCGCGAGGACGAGCACCTCTTCCTTCGTGCGCCCCGGCAGCGCGCCTCGGTCCGGCAGGCCGAGGTCATCCCACGACTCGTCCGCAAACCACAGGCGCCCCACGTACTCCACGCCGTCGAAACCGACGCGGCACGACACATTGTAGCGTCGGCCGTCGCTCTCGATGGTCGCGATGTGCGGCTGCGTGATTTCGTCGTAGCTGGGCATTTTTGCTCTTACGGACGAATGCGGGATGCGGGGGAGGGAACTCGGACCGGGAACGGCCTAGCGCGACTGCAGGAACCGTTTGAGCGCGGAAAACAGCTTTACGGGTTGTTCAACATACGGTACGTGACCGCAGTCATCCAGCGGCACGAACTCGGCCCCGAGCGAGGTTGCGATCGATTCCGAGCTTGCCAGCGGGATGGGATCCTGCCTGCCATGGACGACTATCGCAGGGCAGTGGACGGCCCCGAGATCGCCGGTCAGGTCGAAGTCGCCGAGGCTCTCCCAGACCGACTGCTGAACGCGCCCCGTCACGCGAAACGGCGTGAGATCGGTTGCCCGGGCGGGGTCCGCAAAATACCCGGCGACGCTCAGCTCGAATGCGCGCTGGCGATAGGCGCCGGGATCGCGTTCCTTGAGCCCGGACGCCGCGAGTTTGGTGCGCATCGCCTGAATTGCCGGCCCATTTTGCCGGCGAGCGAACTCGGCCTCGAACACGTCACGGTACCGGCGCGAGACCGGGGCCGGATCAATGAGCGCGAGCCGCGACGGGCGCGGTGAAAGACGGCCGGCCGCCGCTTCCCGCGCGTAGAGGAGCGCGAGCAGGCCGCCCCACGAGTACCCGACGAGCGTGAGCGGCTCGACAGCAAACTCGCGCACGACGTGCGCGAGGTCTTCGACCTGAACCTGCCACGTGACGCGCGACGGCGTCGCCTCCCTGGACCTGCCGCCGCCCCGCTGGTCATAGAAGATCAGCTCGAACTCCGCGGCCAGCTCGAGCAGTTGCGGGAGCAAATACGCGTGATCCGCTCCCGGTCCGCCGTGCAGCACGAGAAGTCGCGGCGCGCCTTCGGGGCCGTACGAGCACCAGTAGAGTGGCGAGGCGGTGGAGCGCGTGAACCCCGAGACACGCGGCGCGGGAATTGGGGCAGGCGCCACGGGCTATCTCTCGGTGCGGGGTGTAGTTGGGAAGTGCGGCAGGGCGTATGTTACGCGGACGGAAATCGCGACACCAGCGGCGGGGCGCGTTCCGCCCGCGGCAACCGTGGCTTCATGGACAATTCACTCACTCTAGCCCGCTATTTCGCGCGCCTGGTCTGGCTCCTGGTCAACGAGGGCCAGGCGATCAGCGACCAGAAGGCAGCGCTGCGCGCCGTCGTCACGGTGTCGAAGGAGTCGTCCGTGCGCCTCCGGAACAGGGAGGGGCGCCTCGCCGTGAACCAGCTGGTGATGCCGCAGGCGCTCACCGGCGTGCAGGAACTCGCCGCGCGCCTCGCCGTGCATTCGATCGAAGAGATCGAGATCGACCAGAGCGCGGCGGCCGCGGAGCTTCTCGCCCTGGCGCGGCTCCTCGCCGTGGAGTCGACGACTTCCTCCGACGCGGCGGATTTCGCGCAGCGGCTCTCCGAGCTCGCCAACGAGACGGTTCGCGTGAAACGCGCGGCGGCGACGGAACCGGCGCCGGCACGCACCGCCGAGCCGGATGCGCCGAAGGAGCCGGCGGCCGAGGAGGCCACGGACCGCGTCCCGCGGCTCCTGACCCGGCTCACCGAACAGCTCAACGCCGTCACCGCGCATGAAGTGCTCGATGAGATCGCCTTCGTCGCGGAGCAGGCCACGCGCGAAGGACGCACGGCGGACGTTGCCGAGACGTTCGCCGCGATGCTCGATCGCGAGAGCGGGATTACCGATCCGGACGTGCGGCGAATCTTTCTCGTCGGCGTGCGCCGCATCACGAAGCCAGTGATCCTTCGGCCGATCGCCGGCCTCCTCGTCTCCCATCCGGACACCGCCGCCCGCACGGAGCGCATCCTCCAGCGCGTCGGACAGGACGGCGTGGATTCCGTCGTCGACCAGTACACGGCCTCGCGGTCGATTACGGAGCGCGCGACATACCGCGCCGTGCTGCTCCGCCTGCCGCTCGCTCGCGAGGCCCTGCTGCAGATGCTCGCCGACCCGCGCTGGTACGTCGTGCGGACGGCCGCTGAATTCCTCGGCGAACTCCGCGCCGAGGAGGCCGAGCGGCCGCTCGCCGAGCTGCTGAGCCACGAGGATGAGCGCGTGCGGCGGGCCGCGACGCGCGCCCTCTCGCGCATCGAGAGCACGTTCACGCTCGACGCCGTGGCGCGTTCGGTCGTGGACGCGTCGCCGTCCGTTCGGCTGGAGGCGGTGGCGGGGCTGGCAACGCGAAAGACCGGACGCGCCGGCTCGCTGCTCGCGAAGGCGATCGACACGGAGGAGGATCAGGAGGTGCAATACGCGATCCTCGACGCGCTCGGCCGGGTGGCCACGCCGGAAGCCGTGCAGAAGCTTTCGAAGTCCGCGGAGGCGGCCGGCGGGCTGTTTACGTCGCGAAAAAATATCGGGCTGCGCGTGGCCGCGGTGTACGCGCTCGGCGAGGCGCACACGGCGGGCGCGCTGACCGCGCTGCAGGCCCTGGCGGGCGACAAGGACAAAGACGTCAAGGAGGCGGCGGCGAAGACGCTGCTGCTGCTTCGGGGATCTGCGGCCTGACCCCGGAACGCGGGCGTCGGCGGTTCCAGCCAATGAAAACGCACACACCTCAGGGAGTGCACGCTCCGTGATACTCATTTTTCTCGCGATCGGACTCGTGGCCGGCGTACTGGCCGGCATCTTCGGGATCGGCGGTGGAATCCTCGTCGTCCCGGCGCTGGTCTTCTTTGCGAAGATGACGCAGCGCACGGCCATCGGCACGTCGCTCGGCGCGCTGCTCCTTCCCGTCGGGGCGCTCGGGGTCTACTCGTACTGGCGCTCCGGCGACGTGGATGTGCGCGCGGCCGCGTGGGTAGCGCTCGGGATGTTCGTTGGGGCGTACGGCGGCGCGGTGGCCGCACACGCGCTCAGCGAGTCGTCGCTGAAGCGGGCGTTCGCGGTGCTCCTGGTGCTGGTGGCCGGGCGTCTCTGGATGACGAGCTGACGCGCGTCGCGAACGCCGGATCGACCGGCGAGAACAGCGACGGGTTGAAGATGCGGGCCATCACCTCGATGCCGTCCACGAGGCGCGGACCGGGCCGGCTCGTGAGCGCGTTTCCGTCGAGGGCCCACACGGCGACGTGTTCGGCGAGCGGCCACGCGGGTGACGCGACGAGTTTGCGTGCCTCCACCGCCGCGCGCTCGACGCCGTAGCCGCATGGCGCCACGAGCACGACGTCCGGCTTCGCGGCGATAACCGCGTCCGGAGTGACCACCTTGGAGTGATCGCCCGGCGTGGCGAGAACGTCGACGCCGCCCGCGCGCCTTATCATCTCGGGCACCCAGTGTCCGCCGGCGAAAATCGGATCGGTCCACTCGATCATCGCGACGCGCGGTCGCGGTGCGCGCGCCGCCTTCAGCGTGTCGTGCACGAATCGCATGCGGGCGCGCATGCCGGTGAGCAGCTCGTCACCTTCGTCGTCGAGTCCCATGGCCGCCGCCGCACGGGCGATGTCGTCGAACACACCATCGAGCGTCGTCGCGGAGAGCGAGACGACCCGTGGTGCGGGTGACAGTCGCGCGGCCAGCGCGCGAACGTCGGTTTCGACGACCGCACACACGTCACACAGCGCCTGCGTGAAGATCAGGTCGGGCTTCAGCGCGCGAATGCCCGGTTCGTCGAGCGTGTACAATGACTCCCCCTCGCCCATCACCGCGCGGACCTGCGCGTCCACGGCGCGGGGCGCTCCCGCTCCGTCCACGCGGCTCGCGGTCACCCGAAGGCGCGACGCCACCTGCGCAGGGTAGTCGCACTCGTGCGTGATGCCGACGAGCGACTCGATCGCGCCGAGCGCCGCGACGATTTCCGTCGCCGACGGAAGCAGCGTGACGACGCGCGTCACTTCGCCTCGTACACCATCTTGCCGCCGACCCACGTCGAGAGCACGTGGGTGTCGAGGATGGTCTCGACGGGCGCGCGCATGATGTCCTGGTCGAGCACGACGAAGTCGGCGTATTTCCCCGGCGTGAGCGACCCGAGGTCGTGCTCCTGGAACGCGGCGTACGCCGGCCAGATGGTCATCGCCTTCAGCGCTTCTTCGCGCGTCATGCGCTGCTCGGGGTACCAGCCGCCCGGCGGCCAGTTGTTGGCGTCCTGCCGGGAAATGGCCGAGTGGAACGAGATCATCGGGTTCACGCGCTCGACGGGGAAGTCCGTTCCGTTCGGGATGATCACGCCGGTGTTGAGCAGCGAGCGCCATGCGTACGCGCCGTAGAGGCGCGAGACGCCGAGGCGGGTGGCGATCCAGTACATGTCGCTCGTCTGGTGGCTCGTCTGCATCGACGGAATCACGCCGAGCTTTGCGAAGCGCGGGATGTCGGAGTAGTGGAGGTTCTGGGCGTGCTCGATGCGGAACCGGTGGTCTGCAACCGGAACCGCGGCGAGCGCGGCCTCGTATGCGTCGAGCGCGACGCGATTCCCGCGATCGCCGATCGCGTGCGTGTTCACCTGGAAGCCCGCGCGCAGCGCGCGCGTTGCGACGTCCTGGATGTGCGCCTGCGTGGACTTGAGGAGACCGGTGTTGCCCGGATCATCGCTGTACGGCTCGAGCAGCGCGGCGCCGCGCGAGCCCATCGCGCCGTCGGCATAGAGCTTGATGCTGCGGATCCACAGCGTGCCGCCGTAGAGCGCGCTCTGCGGTCCGCGTGCAAACGCCTTCGCGATGGCGGTCGAGTCGTCGCCGATCATGACGTACATGCGCGCGTTCAACAGGCCGGCCTTGCCGAGCTCTTCGTACGTGTCGAGCACGTCCTGCGGTTCGCCCGCGTCGTCCACGCCCGTGAGGCCCCACCGGTGCATGTCGGCGATCGCGGCGAGGAGTTCGTGCTTGAGTTCTTCGTGCGTGATCGCAGGGACGGCGTGCTGGGTGATGGCCTGCGCGTTGTCCACGAACACGCCGCTCGGACTGCCGTCGGCGAGGTGCTCGATGCGTCCGCCGGCGGGCGCCCTGGTTGCCGCGGTCACGCCGGCGGCTTCCATCGCCTTCTTGTTCGCGAGGTTGGCGTGGCCGTCAATGCGCTCGAGCAGCACCGGATTGTTCGGCGTTGCCGCCGAGAGTTTCTCGTGCGTTGGGAAGCGCGTATCGGCCCAGCGGTTCTGGTCCCAGCCGTGCCCCGTCACCCAGACGCCGGGCGCGACGGTCTTCGCCTTGGCGACGACGCGCGCGATGATCTCGTCATAGCTCGACGCGCCGGTGAGGTCCACGATCGCGAGCGTCTGGCCGAGCTCCGCGACGTGCCCGTGGGCGTCGATGATGCCCGGGATCACGGTGCGGCCGTGGAGATCGACGACCTGCGTCTGCGGGCCCTTCAGCGTGAGTGCGCCGCGCGCGTCGCCGACGAACTCGATGCGGCCGGCGCGCACGGCGAATGCCTCGACGAACGGATGGGAGTCGTCGACGGTATAGATGCGCGCGTTGGTGACGATGAGGTCGGCGGGCTGCTGCTGGGCGGCGAGCGGGGCGGCGAGAAGTGAGAGCGCGAGGGCGATTTGCCGGGTCATATGCAGGCGGGGATGGAGTGGTGAGTTAATATCGCTCGCGACGGTCGGTCGCGTGAGCATCGCAACGTCGGGGTCCAGCCCCGATGCTCGGATGGATCGTGTCCTGAGCCCCGACTTATGCGATGCTCGCGCTCCCTCCCTCAAGCGTGACCTTCCCACACACGGTTTGTTCACACAACGCGAAACCATTGTGCGGGCGTCGGCCTCGGGTGCGCGCGCGTCTCGAAAATGGATTGTGCGCGCGACTCGACGATGGATTGTGCGCGCGACTCGACGATGGCTTGCGCGCGGGCGTTGGAGGAAGGGAGCGGGAGGGTTGTGAAGTCGGGGCTCAGGACGCGATCCAACCGAGCATCGGGGTTAGACCCCGACGCAGCAACCCTCCCGCGACCGACCGTCGCGGCGCCGAGTCCGCGACCGACCGTCGCGGCGACCAGCGATCACATCTCACACCTCACTGCTGCCGCGTGCTCAGCCACTTCGCGCGGAACGCGAGTTGTTGGTCAGTCGGCGTCATCCCGGCGTCTTCGAACGTGACCACCTGCAGCGCCGGATTTTCCTCGATGGTCATGGAAGCATCCCGGTGCCCGGCGCGATTGTCGTAGCCGATCATCACCTTGTCGCCCGGCTTGTGCGCGGCGATCGCGGCACGGAACTCCGCGTCCGTGGCGACCGCCCTGCCATCGAGTGACGTGATGTGGTCGCCGCGGTCGAGGCCCGCGTCATAAAGCGGCGTCCCGATCAGGATCGGCGCCGTAACGGTGAGCGCCGGAATCACGGCGTTCTGTGCGCCGCCGCGGCCGCCGCCCGCCTGGTACTCGCCGATCCACGGCGTGCCGGCTTGCGCTTTGCGCACGAGAATGCCGGCATTCGCGAGCAGCTTCGGGTAATCCGGAAGCTCATGCCCCGCGATGTAGCGCTTCCAGAACTCCCACGCCCACGCGGAGTCACCCGACGCGGTCGCGAGCGCCCGGCGCGCGTCGTCGAGCGTGTACGGGATCTCGGGCTTGCCATGGTTCTTCCACATCGTGCGCATGAAATCGTCGAGCGTGTGCCCGCCGCGCGAACGCAGCGAGAGATCGATCGCGAGCGCGATGCCGGCGCCGTACGTGTAGTACGAGATGAAGATGTTCGCGCGATTCTGCGGGTCGATCGAAACGGCGGCGTCCGTGAACGGCGCCTGCTGGCTCATTCCGATCGGCCCGTAGAAGCGGCGCCCCGGCGCGTTGGTCACCGCGTTCACGATGCCGCTCAATCCGCGCACGAACGCGTTCGCCTGCGTCACGCCCGCGCGCGCTTCGAGCAACGGTCCGTAGTACTGTGTGAATCCCTCGGCGATCCACAGCGCGTCCGACATGTTCGCGCGATCGTAGTCGAACGGCTCGAGCGTCGCCGGCCGGATCCGCTTCACGTTCCAGGAGTGGAAGAACTCGTGCGCCACCGTCGAGAGCTCGCGCGCGGGGTTCGTGCCCATGCTTGCGTTCCCGGTCACGCTCGTCGAGTTGCGGTGCTCCATCCCGTCGCCGTTGCAGCTCGGCCGGTAGCACGCGACGAACGTGTACGTCCCGTAGTCGTACGAAGGAAACTCGCCGTACACCGCCGCGGCCTCCTGCACGATCTTCCTGGCGCCTTCTGCATACGCGTCAATCGTCGCCGACGGCGCGGGATCGTCCACGGCCGCACGGAACTTCAGCGTCTTCCCGTTGTTCGTTTCCGTCCACTCGCGCCACTGGATCGGGCCGATGTGCGTCGGGCTGTCGAACAGGTACTGCATGCTCGGCCCGGTGAACCGCTCGGAGTCGGCCGTCGGCACGAGCTGCGTCGCGATCGTCCACGCCGGGTTCGGGCGGTGGATCGTCACGCTCACGGGACGGTGCTCGAGTCCGCGCGCATACACGAACGTCGCCGGCGGCTGGATGTGCGCCTGTACGGCATCGAACCCCGGATACGTGCCGTCCGCGCGGTCGGCGAACACGGTGTAGCTCACGGTCACCGTCCCGTCGTGGCCGGAGACATCCCAGCCGTACGGATCCGGCCGCGTCACTTTCAGTTCGCGGCCGTGCGAGTTCACGGCCCTGAACGAATAGACGTTCTTCGCGAACTCGTGCAGCGCATACCGGCCCGTCGAGCTCCGTGCCATTCGCACGTGCAGCGTGCCCGGCGGCACGGACGTGAAGGTCGCCTTCACCTCCGCCTCGTGGTGCACGATGTTCGGGAACGAGATTTCATAGGAAATCGCCGGCCCCTTGTTGCCCTGCTCGATGGGATGCAGCTGCGCCCGTGCGGAGGTCGTCGTGGCCGCGGCGGCAAGCAGGCACGTCGCGATTGTTCTGATCGGTCTCATTGATTCGCTATCGTGTGGAGGTGGCGCGCCAGGGTCACGCGAGTGAATCCGGCCCTGTGCCGCTCTCGTCTATCGGAGCGCCTTGGTTCACGTCCTTCAATAATTCGATCGAGCCGATATGCAGCGCGATATCGCCGAGCACGCGGCCGTCGGCGGCGAGCGACGCGCGCTGGAGCCACATGAACTTTCCGGTCTGCGAACCGATGTAGTCGCTCAGGCGCTGCCGCGCGGCGGCGCTGACGAATCCGCGGATCACCCGCCCGCCGAGCAGCACCGCCTCGACGCTGCGCTCCTCGACGCCGGTCGGCGGCGCCGTCGCGATCGGCAAGTCGCCGTCGGGAGCGGTCGCGAGCACGATGTGATCGGACTGCACGATGAGGTGTCCCGGCGGCTCGCCGATTTTCGGGCGGTGTGCGCGCATGAGGTTCATCCATCCTCCGCGCCGGCCGTTCAGGTATGGAACGAACGCCTGGTCTTCGCTGATCTGGATGAATCCTTCCACCAGCGAGCCGTCGCGCATCACGAGGTGAACCCGTCGTGAATGGGCCTGGCGAACTCGGGAGACGGGTGACGTCACAGCATGCTCATGCGGCAGGGCGTCTCGCGACGCGGTAGAGTGGAACGGCGAGGAGCAGCACGTACATCGCCATCGCGACGATCGGGTTTTCCGTAATGGTCGTCACGCCGGATCCGAGCCAGTGGGATACGGCGACAGCCTGATCCTTTCCGAGCGCCTGCAGGCCCGCGACGCCGACGCCGAGTATGGCGCCGCCGGCAATCAGGCCGGACGAGAACAACACGCCGGGTCCGGAATCGCTCGTATCCGCCGGCGTCGCCGACCCGGCGGACCTCCGTTCCACGAGCCAGCGCACGACGCCGCCCATGAAGATCGTCGCCGACGTCGAGATCGGGAGGTATGTGCCGACGGCGAACGCGAGCGATGGAATGCCGAGGATCTCCATGACGACGGCGACGAACGCGCCGATGAGAATCAGTCCCCACGGCAGCTTCTGCGTGAGGATGCCGTCCACGACGAGCGCCATGATCTGCGCCTTGGGCGAGTCGAACTTGTCGATGTGGCGGCCGCTCACATCCACGGGCTCGCGTCCGCCGATTCCAGGGTCCACATAGTAGGCGATCTCGCCGGCGTCGCTCACGAGGTAGCGTCCCGCCGGTGCGTCGCCCGTGCGCTCGAACAAGTGGCCGACGCGATACGACTTGCCCTCGGCGACCTTCCTCTCGCTCTCGAAGTTGCCGACCTGCACGCCGGGGTAACTGCGGGCGACGATCGTCGTCTTGGCATTGTTGAGGAACGCGATCATCCCGCCGATCATGATCGCCGACGTCGTCACGCCGAACAGCAGCGAAATCTGCTGCCGCATGGGGGTCGCGCCGACGAGAAAGCCCGTCTTGAGATCCTGCGACGTGGCCGCGCCGACCGCGGCCGCGATGCACACGACGCCGCCGATCGAAAGCGCGAGCACGCGGTGCTCGATTCCCGTCCATCCGACCGCGAGGAAGATCAGCGACGTCATGAGCACCGCCGCGACGGTCATCCCCGAAATCGGATTCGACGACGATCCGATCTGGCCGCAGATGCGGCTCGACACCGATACGAAGAGGAACGCGAAGATCACGGCGAGGATCGCACCAAAGATGTTGATCCCGATCTGCGGGAGCGTGACCATCGCGATCACGATGGCGATGACGCCGCCCACGACCCAGATCATCGGGACCTCGCGATCGGTCCGCTTGATGGACGCGATGCTCGCCGCCCCCCTGATATCCCCGAACCCCGCGACCATCGCCTGCCAGATCATCGGCATCGCGCGCGCGAGTGAAATCAGGCCGGCCGCCGTGACGGCGCCGGCGCCGATGTAGAAGACATAGTTCGCGCGGACCTGCGCCGGCGACATCGAGCTGATCAGGGCGGTCGCGGGGAAAATCGGCGCCGTGAGGCCAGCGCCGAACAGCTTGATCGCAGGGATCAGCACGAAATACGAGAGCATGCCGCCCGCGAACAGGTACCCGGCGATCTTCGGCCCGATGATGTAGCCGACGCCGGTAAGCTCCGGGCTGATCTCGGCGTCAATCTCGCCGAACAGTTCCGTTCCGCCTCCGGGCAGCGTTCGCTGGAGAATCTTCGCCGGCACTTCGGCCCAGAGGTGCATGCCGCTGTTGAGCACCTTGTACAGCGCGCCGAGCCCGAACCCCATGAACACGGTGCGCGCCTGCACGCCGCGCTCCTCGCCCACGATGAGCACTTCGGCGCACGCGGTGCCTTCGGGGTATTTCAGCGTGGCGTGCTCCTTTACGATCAGCGTCCGTCGCAGCGGGATCATGAGGAGCACACCGAGCAATCCGCCGACGACGGCGATCGCCGCGACCTTGGACCACGGCAGGGCGTAACCGAGCAGCAGGAGTGCGGGGAGCGTGAACACGACGCCTGCGGCGACCGATTCGCCCGCCGAACCGGTTGTCTGCACGATATTGTTGCGGAGGACCTGCGGTTCCGTGTTTCCCATCGCGCGGGTGACTGCGCGGAAGATCGTGATCGAGAGGACCGCGATGGGAATCGACGCGCTGACGGTGAGGCCGACCTTCAGCGCGAGGTAGACGCTCGACGCGGCGAAGACGAGGCCGAGCAGGCAGCCGAGGATGATCGCCCCGACGGTTAGCTCCGTGAGCGATTTCTCTGCCGG
>Ga0070691_10000210_pt1 | contig 19694 bp, 19 predicted proteins | sample KBSK1101metaG_FD_64673 | JGI IMG/M metagenome (GOLD analysis project Ga0070691, IMG submission 64673) | Corn, switchgrass and miscanthus rhizosphere microbial communities from Kellogg Biological Station, Michigan, USA - KBS K1-10-1 metaG | ecosystem: Host-associated > Plants > Roots >... | reverse complement strand
CGGCAGCCCGCGCGCCATGCCCGCGCCCCCGCGCATCAAGTCGGCCGCGATGAGCGCCGAGATCACCCACATGAACCCGATGACAAAAATTCCTGTCGCATAACTCCGGAACGTGGCGCCGGTGAAGTCAAGAAAGTGGAAGCCATACTGCGCCCCCTGCTGATACGTCTGCGTCCACACCGCCGACTGGAAGTGAGTGGTATTCCACCACAGGACGTGGACGCCGAACAACACGAGCGGGAGCGAGGTCATCCACATCGGGAGCACGCGCCGCAGGCGCTCCGCCGGGGCGCCCTTCTCCTCGAACGCACGGAACAGCACGTACAAGCCCATCATCACCCCGTACGCCAGCACGCCCGTCTCTTTCGAGAAGCACAGCAGCGTTCCCGCGAGTGTGGCCCACCACAGCCGGCCGCTCAGCAGCGCGGCGAGCGTGGCGAAGAAGAACACGTACACGCCGAAATCCACGTTCGGCTGGATGAGCGTGGAGAGCATCACGGGGTGCACCGCACAAAGCACGGTGACGATGTCCAGCCGAATGGCATGCGCCGGATCGGGAAACAGGCGCGCGAGCACCACCCGTATGCACGCAAGCGCGGCGAGACCGAGCGCAATGTTCGTGATGTGCAGCGCGGCGACGTCGCCAAACCGAATCACCTGCGACAGCGCGAGAATCCCGATGAACGCCTGCGTCGGATGGCCGCCGCAGCGGAGCGATTCCATCGAGAGCCCCGCAAGCCCATGCGAGGCCGCATTGACCGCGCAGAGGGCGTAGACGCGGCCGTCCCATATCGGGACGTAGTGCACCTCCGGCACGAGGATGCCGACGAACACCAGCGCCGTCACGATGAACGCCGCCACCCGCGTGCGCCGCGCGCTCACTGGTGAGGGGTGAGGAGTGGACGGGAAAGCCCGGCGCGCCCTATCAGCTGCAGATGGTGCGCGACGACCACATGGCCGCGCGCCTCGGCGCGCGTGACGCCGACCTCACGGTACAGCAACTTGAGCCTCGCCATCGAATCGTCGTGATCGGGGCGGTACGTAAAGTCCAGATACCACACATCGCGCGGCCGCTGCGGCGACGCCAGCAGGTCGACTTCGTCCCAGTAGCGCGGCACGATGACGTTCTCCTCGCGCAGCGTGCGGTCGCGCGTCTGGTCATCGAGCTGGCTCCACAGGTTCCAGCGCACGATGCGCGCGGTCGCGAACGCGGTGGAATCGGTCGCGTGCAATTGCCGGAACAAGGCGTTCTGCACGTGGTGGTATCCGGTGAACTGCAGATTGTAGACGAGCTCGTCGCGGCCGGGTCCGGAGTACTCGCCGGTGATCGACGCCATCCGGTACATCTCCTGCTCGCCCGTCGAAAACGTGCCGTATATCGCCCGCGACACGGGATCGACGGAGCGGTAGATCGAGACCGCAAACAGCAGCGCCATCGCGCACAGGATTCCGGTGCGTGCGCGTCTCGAAATGGCGAGGCGCACGAGGGACGCGTACCCGAGCATCACGACGAGCGGATACAGCAGCGCGAAGTAGCGGAGATTTCCCCACGTCCTGTACGACGTGAGCAGGTACGTCAGCACGAACGTGAGCGTCGTGACGAACGCGAGGCGCGCGGAGTCCGCGCCCTCCACGCGCCGGCCCGGCAGCCGCCGCGCCATGCGCAGGCCGCCGCGCAGCAGATCGGCCGCCATCAGCGCCGACACGATCCACATGAACCCGATGACGAAGATGCCCGTCGCGTAGCCCTCGAAAACGGCGCCGCTCAGGTCGAAGAACTGAAAACCGTCGAGCGTCGTTCGCTGCCACCCTTGCTTCCACACCGCGGGGTGCGCGTGCGTCGCGTTCCACCAGAGCACATGCACGCCGAACAGCACAAGCGGGAGCGCGAGCATCCACATCGACAGCACACCGCGCACGCGCTCTGCGCGCGTCCGCTTTCCGGCGATCGCGGCAAACAGGACGAACAGCCCCGTCGTCACGCCGTACGCGAGCACGCCGGTTTCCTTGGAGAAGCACAGCAGGACGCCCGCGAGCACGGCCCAGCCGACGCGTCCGCTGAGCAGCGCGGCGAGCACGGCGAAGAAGAAGACGTACACGCCGAAGTCCACGTTCGGCTGGATGAGCGTCGACAGCAGCACCGGGTGCACCGCGCAGAGCAGCGTGACGAGGTCCAGGTGCCGTGCGTGCACTGGATCGGGAAACACGCGCGCGAGCACGATCCTGATGCACCCGAGTGCCATCAGGCCGAGCGCAATGTTCGTGAGGTGCAGCGCGGCAATGTCGCCGAACCGCACCAGCTGCGACAGCGCGAGGATTCCGGCGTACGACTGCGTCGGATGGTTGGCGCAGCGCAGGGATTCCATCGAGAGGCTCGCAAACCCGTTCGCGGCCGCGCCGATCACGCAGTTGGCGTACACCCTGCCGTCCCAGATGGGCACGTAGTGCAGCTCCGGCAGCAGGATGCCGACGAACACCAGCGCCGTTGCAGCGAACGCGAGGGTGCGCGCGCGGTCCCAGTGCATTACGGCTTCGCCTCGAAGAACCGGCCGGTGGCCTCGTCGAACACATACGGCGTGCGCCCATTGGCCGCGCTGAGGAGCCGAAGGTCGTCGGGCCCGCGGTCGTGCACGATCCAGCTCGCGGCGCCGGGCAGCATGCCGCGGTTGTCGACGAGCGAGATGTGCATGTTGCGGGCGGGCGCGTATCTCACGAACACGATGTTCGGTTTCTTCGGCAGTCCGTCGACGGCCGCGCGGAACACGCGCGATTCCGCGGAGACTTTCGCGAGCGTGTCGCGCGCCGCCGTGACGTCGGTGGCGAGCAGCACAGCGAACACCGCGGACACGACCGCTCCGGCCCACCGCGGGGTCGCGACTGCGGGGAGCGCGCGCACCGCACGCACCGTGCCGACCGCCGCGACGAACGAGAGAACGGGTATTGTCTCGAGATAATAGACCACCCAGTCAGGCGTGTGTGCCTGCGACAGGTACGCGCCAATCAGCAGGGCGCTGCTGCCGAGTGCGAACCAGCCGGGCGCACCGAGGGCGCCAAGCCCGACGAGGAACGCCACAGTGAACGGAAGCCGCCACCCCGCGAACGTGTCGCGAAAGAGAAGGCCGCCGCGTGCAAGCGCCGTTACCCACACGGGTGCAGACACCTGGGTTTGCTTGATGTCCTTGAGAAACGCCCGCACGCGCTCCATCTCGGGCGGAAGCGCGCGCTGCGGCGGCACGGAATCCACGGTGTACCCCGGAGTGTCGAACGGCAGGTACTGCGCCGTGTAGAGCGCGAGCGGGGTCGTCTTCCAGCTCCCGGTGGTCTCGGCGTTCCACAGCGGGAGGATGCCAAGCACGAGGAACCCGGTGACCAGGCCGATGGCGAGGCTGCGCCAGCCTTTCGTCCTGATCACGTCGCGCACGACCACGACGCCAACCGGTATCGCAAAGACGAACATCGTCGCCGGCCTCGTGATGGCGCCCCACGAAATCGCGAGCGCCAGCGCGACCATCCATCGTGCGCGGCGCGTCTCACGCCACTCGAGCAGGGCCCACCACGCCGCGAGCCAGCACAGCGACGTCGTCGTCTCGGAAAAATACGCCGCGCGAAAGCGCAGGTTGCCGAACGTCCCGACCCAGAGCACCCAGGTGAGCGCGGCGGCGAGATTTCCCGCCACGCGGCGGGCGAGCGCGAACACGAGCGCGCCCGTCACGCCCGCGACGAGCAGCGGCACCAGCGCCGGGAGCCCGAGGGCGAAGCCCGGCGCGATCATCATCGCGTAGCCCGGAGGATACTTGGACGCGAACACCGGCGAAACGAGCACATAGAGCTGTTCGAAAAACTCCGGCGCCGGCGGCGACGGGACGCTCCAGTGCAGGTGCGCGTACTGGTCGGCCTGGAGCCAGTACGCCCACTCGTCGTGCATCACGGGCACCGGGCTGAGCGACCCCCACACGATGAACACCGCGACGGCGGCGAGCACGCCGGCGACTGCCGCGGGCCGCCATCCGTCGAGCATGCGCCGGGGCTCGCCGGTCGCGCCGGTCACTGTTCTCCCTCGTGATATGCCATTTCGAGATTCACGTCCCAGAGGGCCGAATCGTCGTCCTTGCCGGCGGCGATGTTGTCCACCGCCATCATCGCCGTGAGCATCGAGTGGTCCTGGTTGTTGTAGCGATGCATGCCGTTGCGCCCCAGGCAGAACAGGTTCGGCACGCCGGTCACGAAACGGCGAACCTCGTCGAGGCGCCGGTAGGTCCCGAAGTACGCGGGATACGCCTTCGGCATGCGCAGCACGCAGCCGTCGAGGACGTCGGTTTGCAGCGCGAACCCGATCGTCTCGAGCTCGCGCGCCGCGAGCGCGACGAGGTCTGCGTCGGACGTCCGCCACAGGGCATCGCCTTCGTCGACGAAGTATTCGAGACCAATCCAGACGGTGGACGCGCGATCCGCGACGAGATACGGACTCCAATTGTTGAAGATCTGGATGCGCCCGACGCGCACGCCGGCGTCCTGCACGTAGATCCAGTTGTCCTCCACCATCGCCTTCGCGGCGCCGCCGCGCACGCTCACGTGCAGCTTCTTGAGCAACAGTCCCACCGTGAGGAAGTCGCGGTAGCGCAGCCCGCGCGCAACCTCCAGCACCGGCGCCGGCGGGAGGGGAGCGATCCGCTCCATGAGCTCGCGCACGGGCATCGTCGAGAGGAAGAAATCGCATTCGACCTGCTCACGCACCCCGGTCGCCTCATCGACGATCGTCACGCTCGCGACGCGACCGGCCTCCATGCGCACGCCGTCCACACGCGCACCGTGGCGAATCTCGCCGCCAGCCGCGACGACCTGCCCCGCCACGGTCTCCCACATCTGTCCAGGGCCGAGCTTCGGGTAGAAGAACCGCGTGATCAGCGACGTCTCGCGCTCCTCCTGCCTCTTCTTGAAGTCGCTCGAGAACAGGTCCCGGACCGCATGCGACAGCGCGCGCGTGAGCGACAGCCCCTTCACGCGCTGCGCACCCCAGTCAGCGCGAATTTCGCTGCACGGCACGCCCCACACTTTTTCGGTGTAGCCGCGGAAAAACGTCTCGTACAGGCGGCGCCCGAAGCGATTGATGAAGAACGCGTCCAGATACGTCTCGTCGCGGCGCGGCAGCAGCTGTGCCTTGATGTAGCTGAGGCCGATCAGCGCGGTGTTCACAAAGCCCAGACGCCACGCCACGGACACCGTGATCCCGATGGGGTACGGAAAGAAATTTCGGCCGAAATAGATCCGCGAGAGGCGCGGACGCTGCAGCATCACGCGATCTTCCACCTCCGGGTCCGGTGCCGGATGCGTGGTCTCGCGCATCCGCGGCCCGGGCGCACCGCGAGGAGAGAGCGTCTGGAGCCTCGCCTCGCGCGCGTACTCCACCTCGAGCTTGCGCGCCGACTCATCGGCAGCGGGTTTCCCCTGCAGCGGCAGCTTCGAAAACCACCACCGCATCACGCGTTCGCTCTTGGAGAAAAAGCGGTGGCCGCCGATGTCGATGCGGTTGCCCTTGTACTCGAACGTCTGCGCGATCCCGCCCGTGGCGCGCGTGCGCTCGAACACCAGCGGCACGACGTCGGTGCGCGCGAGCAGTTCCCACGCCGCGGTCAGTCCCGCCGGCCCGGCACCGGCGATCACGGCAACTCGCCGGCCGCTCACGCGTCGGTCACGCGGGAACCCGAAACTCCAAATCGTCCCGTCCGTACGCTTCGTACGCGTGGTGGCATTGTCGTATATTCGGAGCGCGCGGCACTCCATACAAGGGAGACCATGACGGAAACGGCCCTCGACATCCGGGCGATCTCGAAGAGCTACGGCGATTACCAGGCCGTCCGCTCGCTTTCCCTCGCTGTTCCCCAGGGCGCCGTGTACGGCCTCCTCGGGCCAAACGGCGCCGGAAAGACGACGTCGATCCGGATGATCCTCAACATCATCGCCCCCGACGAAGGGAGCATTTCCATCCTCGGACGGCCCAATACCGAGCGGGGCAGTCTCGACCGGATCGGCTACCTGCCCGAAGAGCGCGGCCTGTACAAGAAGATGCAGGTGCGCCGGGTGCTCCGGTTTCTCGGGCAGCTCAAGGGACTCACCGCACGCGAGGCCGACCGCCGCATCGATGAATGGATGGAGCGATTCTCGCTCAAGACCGCCGAAAAGGACTGGGGCCAGTCGAAGATCGACGAGCTTTCGCGCGGCATGCAGCAGAAAGTGCAGTTCATCGGCACCCTGCTCCACGATCCCGAACTCGTGATCCTCGACGAACCGTTCAGCGGCCTCGACCCGATCAACGCGCAGGCCCTGAAGGACACGGTCGTCGACCTCAAGAAGCGCGGTAAGTCGGTGATTTTCTCCACGCACATGATGGAAAACGCCGAACGCCTCTGCGATTCGGTGTGCATCATCGCGCGCGGCGGAAAGGTGCTCGACGGCACGGTCGCGGGCGTCAAGCAGGAGCACGGCGGCAACAACGTCGCGCTGGCGCTCGCGGGCGGCGGCGGCGCCGAGCTGGTCAACCGGGTGGTCGCCGATCACAAGATGGTCGAGCGGGTCGACGACTCGAACCGGTTCTTCGAGATCGCCCTCCAGAAGGACGCCGATCCGCAGGCGCTCCTCCGCCGCCTCATCGACGCGGGCGCGAAAGTCCAGCGATTCGAACTCGTGCAGCCGTCGCTGCACCAGATTTTCCTCGAGAAAGTCGGCGCGACGGGCGTCGAAATGGGGATGTCGGGCAATGGATAAACTCTGGGTCGTCATCAAGCGCGAGTATCTCGAGCGCGTGCGGTCGCGGTGGTTCATCTTCACCACCATCTTCGGACCGGTATTCTTCGGTGCCGTCACGGTCCTCCCGACGTACATGGCGAGGCGCACCATCAACAGCGGCCGTGTCGCGAGCATCCACATTCTCGACGCGACCGGCACGGGCCTCGGCCATCGCGTCGCGGACCGGCTCGCGCAGCAGCAGCACACCGGCGGAGCGGGCGGCTTCGGCGGCGGCCGGTTCGCACGCGGCGCCAGCACTGCGCCCCAGTCGATTCCGAGCGTGGTCGAGGACCTCAATCCGCCCAGGCTTGCGGCCGCCGAATCAATCGCGACGAAGGACGTCATGACCGGCGTGAGCCCCGGTTACCTGGTGCTCGATTCGGCGACCGTCACCGGCTACAAGGCGCGATACGCGGGCCGGAACGCGTCGGCCGTCGGACAGATCGAGGAGATGCAGACGGCCATCCGCCAGTCGATCATCGCGTCGCGTCTCGAAGGCGCTGGCATCAGGCCGGACCGCATCGACTCGCTCACGGACGTCAAGGTCGACCTCAGTTCCGTGCGCCTCGATGAACGCGGCCGCGGCGACAGCGGAATCGTGAGCTTCATTTTCGGCGCGATCGTCGCGTTCATGCTCTACATGATGATCATGCTCTACGGGCAGAACGTCATGCGCAGCGTGCTCGAGGAAAAAACCACGCGCGTCGCGGAGGTCATCATGGCGAGCGTGAAGCCCGACATCCTGCTCGCCGGAAAGATCCTCGGCGTCGGCGCCGTCGGCCTCACGCAGCAGATCGTCTGGGTGGGCAGCGCCGCCGGGTTCATCACGTACGGCGCCGTGATGGCGAAGGCGATGGGAATGCCGCAAATGCAAGGCATGACGTTCCCGACCGTCCCGCCGTCGCTCCTGCTGTCACTCGTGCTGTTCTTCGTGCTCGGCTACGTCCTGTATTCCGCGATGTTCGCGGCGGTCGGTGCGATGGTCGGCAGCCAGGAGGAAGTGCAGCAGGCCGCGCAGCCGGTGATCCTCATGCTGGTCGCAAGCATCATCTTCTTCGAGCCGGTACTGCTCAACCCGACGGGCACGCTTGCCGTGGTGACGAGCATCATTCCCTTCACCGCACCCGTCATCATGCCGGTGCGCATGACGACGATTCAGGTTCCGCCGCTCGAGCTGGCCGGTTCACTGATCGGCCTCGCGGTCACGTGTTTCGTCGTGATCTGGGCGGCGGCACGGATTTATCGCATTGGGCTGCTGATGACGGGCAAGCGGCCGAATCTGCCGGAGCTGATGAGATGGATCAAATACGCGTAAGGCAACTACCAAATCCAGTGTTGGGTGTTGAGGTTCAAGTGATCAGGGCCGAGTGAACGCAGTCACTCTGCCCTGAATACTTTCACCTCAGTACCCACCACTGTAGTTGGCTACTTACCCCTCGTCGCTTGAATCAGCGCTTCCATGTGCGCGAGATACCGCTCGAGCGCCTTTCTCCCCGCCGCCGTCAGCTTGTACTCGGTCTTCGGCACCCGCCCGTCAAACGACTTCGTGCATGCGAGATAGCCCGCGTCCTCGAGCTTCCTGGCGTGGACGCTGATGTTGCCGTCCGACGTCTTGAGCAGCTGCTTGAGCTCGTTGAACGTCAGCCGCTCGTTCACGGCGAGGGCGCTGACGATGCCGAGGCGAATGCGCTCGTGAATGACTTTGTCGAGCGCGGGCGCCATGGATTCATCTCCTTTCAGCGCGCGAAGACCCGAGGGTGTCGCGCGCGCCGCACGCTCCGCGCGGCGTTCCGCCGCGGACGACGATTGCTTAGCCACCGTGATGCCTCATGATGTGGTAACCGAACGCCAGGTGAAGTCCGCCGAATCCGCTTCCGAGCGCATACCGCTGTGCTTCCGGCGGCAGCGCGAAGCAGACCGCGCCGAGCACCATGAAGGCGCATCCCATCACGGGCACGGGGCGAACTGAGAGGGCGCCGCCCGCCGCGATGGCCGCACCATAGACCGTGAGCCATGCGCCGGGCAGGAGCGACGCCGCACCGCCCGCCGCGAGGGCGGCCGTCAGGACCGCGCCGGCGGCCAGACCCGGGAGGAATGCGAGCGTGAACCGCCGCGCCGGCCCCGCGACGAGCGACTGGCCGGCGAGCCGCGCCTTCCGGCGAATCGCGAAACCGGAAATCCCGCCGGCTACGACTGCGGCCGCGATCCAGACGGCGAGAAACGATCGTGGATCCGTGCTGATCGACGCGGGCGAGGCCGCGACCGCGGCGGCGGCGCCGACGACGCCGGCGCCGATCGTCCCCGCGCCCGACACACTGGTGAACGCGCCGGCGTGCGCCATCGTGTCGCGAATGAAGCGGAGGTTGTCCGCGGCGCGGTCGCTGAGCACGGTGGGCATGGGCGAAACCTGCCGCTTCTCCGGTGAATTCACAAGTACTTTACCTCGCCAAGTGGAGAGCCGCGCTGCGCCAGCGCACTTCGTACCGCTGCACCCACTCCGAGTCGGGATATTCGGCGAGCAGCCAGGCGTGAAACGCCGGGTCTATCGGACGCAGCGCGCGGCCCTGGTTCGTCAGCACGACCACGCGCACGTCGTGCGACTCGAGCTCGGACTCCAGCGTCGCCGCCGATGCCGCCGCAGAGTCGTCGAAAACGTCGAACATCGTGTGCGTGGGATTGCGGAGCCCCGAGAGGAAATAGAGCTCGGGCGCGTCGTGCCAGACGTACATCCATTCGCCGGACGCGTGCCGCCGGATGGATCCGGTCAGCTGCGCGTACAGCGTGGAGTCTTCGCGCGTCACGAGGATTCCGCCGCGATCCAGTGCGAGCCGCGCGAGGCCGTCTTCCGGGCGCGTCACTCCGCGCGGCGGAAGAGAATCAGGATTCCGGGCGCCAAAGAGAAGCACGAACGCGAGCAGGCCCGCCGGCACCGCGCGCGGCATCGCGGGCTGTGACAGGAGCAGCGCGGCGAGCGCGAGCGCGAGCAGCGGCACGAAATAGAGGAAATACGTGTACAGCGCGAACGGGATCTGGATCATGCTCGCCGTCACCGCCGCCGCCACGAGCAGGAACACCAGCGCACCGCGCTCGCGCCCGATGCGCATGCGCGCCGGCGCCGCAACGAGCCACCACGCGGCGAGCGCGGCGCACACGGGCGCCATGAGCCTCAGCCCGTACCACGTCTCGAGCACCAGCGGTGAGCCGTCGTATGCACACGCGAATGCCGCGGCAAACATCACCGCAAGCCCGATGACATCCACGCGCCGCAGCGGCTGGCGTACGAACGGGGCCCCCGCCAGCAGCACGACAAACGGCGCCACCGATACGCCCGCGCTGCGAAGTCCCGGCAGCGGATACGTCGCGATCGCGAGCCGCAGCCTCGGCGTCACGAACAAGCCGCGCGCGAGGTCGCCGAGCGTGTGTGTGTGCACATACGGCGAGAGCCAGGGCAACAGCGCCAGCGCAATGCCGGTCAGGAACGGCCCGGTGAGCGAGGCGAGGGCGGTGAACCGCACGCGATCCGCGCCCGCCGCAACATGCCACTCTCGCCAGACGAGCACGCAGACGAGCAGGACGTTCGGAAGGATGAAATGGAACGCCGTGTTCACCGAAAGGTCGGCGCGCACCAGCTGCATGACGAGCGCGAGGTACACGAGGAGGCCGGCGGTGACGGAGAACGCATACGCGCGCACGGCCGGCGGCTGACCGCCAGGCGGCGCCGCGACGTCGTCCTGCACCTGCCACACGATCCAGAGCAGCACCGCAGCGACGAAATACAGCCCCGTGATCTTCACGGCGATACCCGCGCCCGCGGCAACGCCGGCTGCGATCAGCCACGCCGGCCGTCGCCGGTGCATCCACTCGACGATCGCCGCAACGCCGAAGAGCGCGAGGAACAGCGTGTACCAGGAGGGCAGCGGATGCGGCGAGAGCGGCAGCGTCCACACGGCGGCGCACACCGTGAGGCACGCCGCGCCCCACGCGGGCAACATCCGGCGCGCCGCGGCGAACATCGCGGCAAGTCCGAGGAGCCACGCGACCGCAACGGTCGTGCGGAGCGTCGTCAGCCGCGTTCCGAGCGCGCGAAACGCCTCGGCGTTCAGGTAGTCGAGACCGCCCGACCACAGGGCGACGAAATCGCGATGCGGAACGTCCCCGCGCATCACGCGCTCGGCGCCTTGCGCGAGCACCCCCTCGTCACCCGGGGTCCAGCTTACATACAGGTGCGGACGAACGGCGAGATACGCCAGCACGAGCGCGCCACCGAGCGCCAGAAGCGTCGGTGCGCGCCCGCGCGGCGCTTCAGGCACTCACGCTCTCCTGCACGCAATACGTGTCGAACGCCGCCGTCATGTCCGCGGCGATCGCGTCGGCCGAGCGTCCCTCGATCTGGTGCCGCTCGATCATCGACACGAGGCGGCCGTCCTTGAACATCGCGATCGACGGCGAACTCGGCGGATAGCCCGTGATGTACGACCGCGCCTGGCGCGTGGCATCGGCGTCCTGCCCGGAGAACACCGTGTACAGGTGATCCGGTCGTGCGCGGTGCCCCAGTGCCATGGCGACCGCGGGACGCGCATTGCGCGCCGCGCACCCGCACATCGAATTCACAACGACGAGCGTCGTGCCCTTCTGGTCCTTCAGCCTGGCATCAACCTCCGCGGCCGTGCGCAGTTCCTCGATGCCGAGGCGCGTCAGCTCCTGGCGCATGGGGGTGATGAAGCGTTCGTCGTACATCATTGGTTGGTCTCCTACTCGTCTCGGGCGAGCGTCAGGATGGCTGCTTGCGGCACAACGAGGTAGCGCTCGTTCTCGAACGTGATCTCGACCGCCGCCTTGCGGAAAAAGAGCGCGTAGTCACCGACCCGCGCTTGCATTGGAACATAACGGGTATCTTTGCCGGCCGAGATCTTCCATGGCTCGTCGAGGTGTTCCTCGACGGCGGGCAGCGGCTGCCCGGGTCCCGTGGCGACAACGGTGCCGCCCTGCACCGCCTGGCTGTCAGCGGCGGTCGCCGGAAGGTAGAGGCCGACTTTCGTGCGCTCCTCGCCTTCCTCCGTGCGAATCAGCACGCGATCGCCGACGACGATCAGGTGCTTCCGGCCCTTCTTCATTGAGCGTCTCCCTTCGGTGGAGTGGGTTCGGCTGCACCTTCCTGCACGGACTCCTGATGCACCGAAGCCCGGTGAATGCGTTCCGCCATCGAGGTTCGCTGCTCGGCCATCAGCAGGAGGCGGCGGATGATCGAAACGACGACCGCGAGTACCATCGTGAACAGGATGATGCCGACGAGCCGCAGCACGACCGTGCGCATGCTGATCGTGAGCCAGTCGGAAAGCTCGGCCCGGGCCGCGCCGAGCGGCTCCAGGCCGAGCGTCGTGAGCGCCAGGCTCATGATGATCTCCGTGCCGGACTCGAGGAGCGCAAACGCCGGCGCCCGCCAGATCCAGTGACGGAGCGTGTAGTTCCCGAGATGGATCGCGACCATCAGGAAGAGGAACACGAGGCCGATCAGGAATGTCCCGCCGACCCAGACCCAGCTGTCGGGCGCGCCATGCGTGAGCGCGTACGCGCGCCAGATGCGCAACGGCACGCCCGTGAGGATCGCCATGTACGGAAGTGACAGCGACGCGTGCCTGAACGCGTCCGGCTGCTCGAGCTTCCATGCGACGGTATTCCTGGGAAAGAACTCTGCGGTCATCGAGTGGAACGTTATACGCGACGCTCCCGGGCCAACAGCCGCCATCGCGCCCGGCCCCGCGTCCGGCTCAGCGCCCGATCAGTCCTCCAATCCACGCCAGGCTCTCGCTGACATGCGCGCGCCAGTACGTCCAGTCGTGCTTTCCCGGCCAGTCATGGTACGTGAGCGGAACGCCAAGTTTGCGCACTTCCCACTCGAAGGCCCGGTTCTCGTTGACGAGGCCGTCGTCGGTGCCGCAGTCGGCAAACAGGGCCGGAACTGCCGCCTTCCCCGCCTTCGTGACCAGACGGTCCAGGCGGCGCCCCGGATCGCGGGACCACCATGCGGCGGTGTCGCGTCCGAACGCGGGCGACAGCAACGGCCAGAACGTGCTTCCCCACCACGCCTCGAGCTCGGTGACGCTCGCCGCCCAATGGGGATGGCCGTCGAACGGCACCGGGCCCATATAGAGCGGCGCGAGCACTCCCGAATGCGACGCCGCGGCGGACCAGACGCCGGGATACTCGAACGCGAGGGCCATCGCGCCGTAGCCGCCCATGGAGAGGCCGGCGATCGCGCGATGCGCGCGGTCGGCGCGCGTGCGGAACGTACGGTCGGCGAACTGCACGATATCGCGCGCGATGTAGTCGTCGTAGTGCTCCCATGGGACGCAGTACGTCTCGGCCGGCTCGCGCGCCGGCGCAGTCCGCTTGCAGGCGTCGTACGTCACGAGGGCGTTCCATGTGGTGTACCAGCTGTCGTCGCCGTCGGGCATGACGACGATCATCTCGGGCCCGCCGGCGGCGACGAGCGAATCCATCACGACGTTCAGCTGGCCGCTCCTGGTCCAGTCCACCTCGCTCCCGAACGCGCCGTGCAGGTAGTACGCCACGGGATACCTCTTCTCCGGCGCCGTCGCATACGACGGCGGGAGATAGACGACGACGGCTTTCTTCGTGCCGAGTGACTGCGACCAGAGCGTGTCGGTAATCACGGTGCCGTGCGCAGAATCCACGGCCGGCGCTGCCTGTCGTGCAACGGGAGCCACCGGACCCCGTGTGGGCCCGGTGGCCGCGTTGAGCGCGAACAGCAGCGCTGCGATCATGCCATCACTTCACGACGGCGATGCACTCGATCTCGGTGCGCGCGTCGTTCGCGAGGCCCGACGCGCCGAACGCACTGCGCGCGGGGAACTTGCCGGGCGTGAACATCGTCTTGTACACCTCGTTCATCGCGCCCCACTCCTTCATGTCGGCGAGGAAGACGGTGCACTTCACGACGTGCTCCATGTCCGACCCGTTCGCTTCGAGGACGGTCTTGATGTTCGTGAGCGCCTGCTTGGTCTCGGGCCCGATGCCGCCGGCCACGAGCTTGCCATGCTCCGAGCCGATCTGGCCGGCGAGGTAGAGCATGTTGCCGACGCGCACGGCCGGCGAGAACGGCGCGGTGGACTGCGGGTTGGTGATGAGGAATTGCGGGGCCTGCGCTTGCGCGAGGGCAGGGGCCACTGCAACTGCGGCTAGTGCGATCAGTCGGCGCATTTGTTCTCCTTGGGGGAAAGGCGTGAACGGTCCTCGGTCTTCGGTCTTCGGTCCTCGGTCTTCGGTCTTCGGTCTTCGGTCCTCGGTCCTCGGTCTTCGGTCCTAGAGAAACTCGTGCAGCAGCGAGTGAAAATGGTGCACGCCAACCTCGCGTGCCGCGGAATAACGCCCGCGATCGTACGCGCGTGATCTCAGATTTTTCTGCACCTGCACGCAGATCTCGATGTCTTCGTCCTGGATCACATCGCTGAACGCCACGAGCCTGGTCCACTGGGGATCGGCCGCCGGGTTCGCCGGCGGCGTGGCCGAGTACCACTCGAAAATCACCTCGCATCGATCGTGGCCCCTCGGCAGCACGACGTTCGTCTGCATCTGGCCGAGGTACACGTTGAGCATCACGTTCGGAAAGAGCCAGTAGTACTGCGCTTGATCGCCTGCGTCGGCTGGCACATAGTTGCGCGAGGCCGCGTCCGCAGTCCGCAATACCGGCTTGAGCGGCGCGTGCTGGAGCGACCAATACCGGTGCGGCTCCACTCGATACGCACCGTAGTCGATCTCCTTGTTCAGCGACGGATGCACCACGGGGATGTGATATCCCTCGAGGTAGTTGTCGACGTAGACCTTCCAGTTGCACTCGATCGTCCACGATTTGCGCATCACCCAGCGCATCCGGCCGACGTCGAACTTCGCGGCGCGCTCCGGAATGTCGCCGAGGAAATGCGAGAGCGGCGGCGCGGCGGGATCGAGGTTCGCGAAGACAAGCGGGCCGAACGTGGCAACCTGGACGGGCATGAGCCGGAAGTCGGACGCGCGGAAGCCGGCGGAACCCTCCATTTCCGGAGCACGCAACAGCTGTCCGTCCAGCGCGTACGTCCAGCCGTGATAGCGGCACTGGAGCGTCTGGCGCGTGCCGCAGCCATGCGCGACGGGTCCGGCGCGGTGCAGGCAGATATTGTGGAAGCCACGTAACACTTCGCCATCGTGCAGCACAACGATCGACTCGGGGCCGATCTCAGCCGTGAAGAACTGCCCCTTCTCGGCAACCTGATCCACGCGCCCCACCAGCTGCCACGTGCGCCCGAAGACGCGCTCCTCCTCGAGCGCGAGGAACGCCGGGTCCGTGTAGCACCTCGAGGGAATTGTCGAAGCCCGTGCTATGTCCGCTTCGAATTTGAATACCTCGGTCTTCGGCCCTCGGTCTTCGGACTTCACTTGATCCAGTGGCCCAGGCGGCTCCATCGGATATCCGTGATGAACGACAGCGCGCGGTCGCTCTCGCTGGACGGCACGTACGAGTAGTACACGAACATCGGGCGGCCCCGCACGTTCGCGCGCGGCACGAAACCCCAGTAGCGACTGTCCTTCGAGTTGTACCGGTTGTCGCCCATCATGAAGTAGTGCCCCGGCGGGACGACGAACGGGCCCCATGTGTCGAGCATCGGCTGCGCTGGTGCCGCGCCGAAGCGCGACGCTTTCAGCCCAACCTTCTTTTGCCAGTCGAAGAGCTCGCTCACGTAGTTCGGGTCGCCCTTGTCTTGGTCGGGCGACGTGTACCCCTGCCGCTGCGCGAGGCCGTTCACATACACGACGCCGTCACGTCCATAGAGCGTGTCGCCGGGCATCCCGATGAGGCGTTTCACGAGCGTCGGCGTGGGATCCTCGCCGAGCGGCACCTCGTCCGCCTGGTACGGCGACTCGAACACCACGACGTCGCCACGCTGCGGGTTGGCGTAGCCCGGAAGGCTGAAGTGCGTGAAAGGCACGTGCGGCCCGTACACGAGCTTGTTCACGAACAGCCAGTCGCCGACGAGCATCGTCGGGATCATGCTCCCGGACGGGATGCGATATGCCTCGATGAAAAACGTGCGGAGAACAAGGAAGATCGCGATCGTGCCGGCGATCGACTTGAACCACTCCCATGTCTTCCGGAACGACGTGCCGCCGCCTGACCTCTGGCTGCGAGCGGCCGCAACGCTGTTCTTCGGCTTGGTCGGGGATTTCCTGGCTGCCACGATGATCGAGACCTGTTCGTTGCTCTAGGGGCGGTGAAAGCGGAGAGGGCGCATCCGCCTGAACTTAAGCTGGATGCGCCCCCGCTGTTCTGCGGCCCCGGACGCGGGGCCGTGCGACTGCTTACTTGACGTGCTTCGAAACGAGGGCCGTCATCTGGAACATGTTGACCGTCGCCTTTCCGCCGAACACCGCCTTGAGCTTGTCGTCGGCGTTGATGTTCCGCCTGTTCTTCTTGTCCTGGAGGCCGTTCTTCTTGATGTAGGCCCAGATCTTCTTCGTCAGTTCCGTGCGCGGCATCGCGGACGATCCGACGACGGCGCCGAGAACGGCGTCGGGCTGCACTGGCTTCATGAACGCTGCGTTGGGCTTCCGCTTGCCAGCCTTCTTCGCCTTTTTCGGGGCCTTCTTTGCCTTTTTCTTGGCGGCCATCGACGAGTCTCCTCGATAGGAAAGTGTGAACGAACCCGATGCTCACTCTAGGAACATCAGTCCGACCACTCGAAAGTAAGTCGGCTCTCCGAGAGCGCAAGAGGGACTTCCCCTCTGAAAACTCGGCGCTCCCCTCCGGACGTCAGGCCGCGGGCGGCAAGAGCGTCTCGAGCAGCGCCATCATTTTCAGGTCGAAGGGGTCCGCGGACACGTCGTCCTCGTCCACCTCATCGCGCTCGTGAGGCGTCTCCAGCACGAGTGAAATCCCCTCTGTACGAGGGTCGGCGAGCAGCCAGCGAAACGGCTCCACGCCGATCTCGCCCTCGCCGATCAGCGCGTGGCGATCCTTGTTGGACCCAAAGGGGTGCTTGCTGTCGTTCAGGTGGAAAAACCCGGGGCGCTCGCCGGTGATCTTCTCGAACGAATCCAGCACGGCCCGCTGCGCCGCGGCGCTGCTCCCGATGTCGTGCCCGCTCGCGAACAGGTGGCACGTATCGAGTCCGTATCCGGTGCGATGGCGAAGCTCGCCCGGGACGCGCGACAGCATCCGCGCGATCTCCTCGGCCGATCTGCCCATCGTCTTGCCCGCGCCCGCGGTGTTCTCGATGAGCACGCGGGTGCCGCTCGCCCCCTCCGGCACGGATTCCAGCGCATGACGAATCGCGTCGCCCGCCCGGTCGCACGCCTCGTCCGGGTCGCCGTCACCGGCCGACCCCGGATGGAAGCAGCAGGCGCCGACGCCGAGCGCGGTCGAGCGCTCGAGCTCGCGCGCGAGGCCCATCCTGGCGCGCGTGGCCTTCTCCTCCTCGGGGGACGCGGTGTTGAGGACGTACGCGCCGTGCACGAGCACGCGCGCCGGCGCGATGCCCGCGGCGTCGAGTGCCTCGCGAAATTTCACGGCGCGCTCCGGCTTGATCTTCACCTTCTCGTTGTAGTACGTCGGCGGCGCGGTGAACATCTGGAGCGCCGTCATCCCCGCGGCGCCCGCGCGGCGGGCCACCATCACCGGTCCGCCCGCGTCCTCCGGATGCGCACCGATGAACCGCGCGCTCACTTCTTGGCGGGCGCGGAGCCGCCTGAGCTGATGTCGATCATGCGCGCGCTTCCGAGGTACTCGACGCTCGTCGGGTTGTTCAGCTGGCGCAGCTTCTTCACGACCTCCGCGATCCGCTTGGCCATCTGGGTGATGGTCGTCAGCGACTCCTGCAGTTCGCCGTCGCTCACCATTCCCGCCTCGATGAGCGAGGTGTTCGAGAGCAGGGCGGCGAGCGGATTGTTGATCTCGTGCTGGAGCGCGAGCGACGTCTCGCCGATCCCCGCGAGGTACCGCGCCTTGCGCAGCTGCGATTCGGCCGTCCGCCGCGCCGCGTTCACCGCGATGCGCCGCTCGGCGATGCGCAGCCGCGCGAGGAGGTTGTCCGGCGTCACCGGCTTCGACATGTAGTCGTCGGCGCCCGCGTCGAGCACGGCCGTGAGGTCTTCGGTCTTGTCACGCGCCGTGATGACGAGGATGAAAGCCTCCTCACCATGCTCCGACGACCGGATCCGCCGGCACAGCTCGAGCCCGTCCATCAGCGGCATTTCCCAGTCGAGAATCAGGAGCGGAGCGGGGTCCGCCACGTACGCTTCCCACGCGGCCACACCGTCGGGCGCCGCCGTGCTCACCAGATGCCCGCCCTGCTCCACCATCCTGGAGAGCAGGAGGCGCATCGTCGGATCGTCGTCCGCAAGAAGAATGTTCATCGCCACTCACCAGTTCGCACGACCATGACTCCCTGTCCGCCATCGCGTGCCGTCTCGAGCCACGCAACCGAGATCCGATGTCCGCGCACGGCCACGGCAGGCCGTGACGCCTGTTGTGTCGCGGGCGACACCGGAAGCCGAGACTCGAAAATGTGGCCCGTCGTACGCGAGAGCGCGACCCACAGCTGCGGCGCGGACGCGTTCGGGTCGAGGTACGCGACGGCAACCGTGTCGCCGTTCCCCGATACCGCCGCCGTTGAAACTCGCTCGCCGTACACGATCGCCACGGGCGAGTGAAACATCTCGCCGGCGCCCATGGAGTGCGTGAAGAACAGGCCCGGTCCCTCGGACGCGACCATGAAGTACACCACGTGCACGTACCCGTTGGTCGTGTCCGCGAAGATGAACGGCGCCGGACGTTCGCACCCCGTGCGGCCCCGGTCGGTCGAGTCCGCGATTTCGGGCGCGTGCCAGCTGTGCCCGCGGTCCACCGACCGCGCGACGACGAGCAAGGCGTTGCTGTCCGCGCGCGGCGCCCACCACGCGGCGTACGCGGTGTCTCCGCGCGCCGTGGTGGCGACGAGCGAGCCGGCGCACTGCGGTGTTCCGCTGGGTGCCGAGGGAGGCGTCCACGCGGCAACCATCACCGGCATCCCCGAGGGGCCGAGCGTCAGCCGCGCGCCGGCCGGAACCGGAGTGTCCGTCCGTTGCTCCGCGTCCCACTTGATGGGATCCTGAGTGCATGCCGCCAGAGAGAGACAGCCGAATACAACGAGCGCGCGACGCATACGCTCAGAATAGCCGACACGCTCGTGTCATCAAAGAGCCCTTTGCTTATCTTTTACGGGCAAACCAACGCGAAACCTATTCCATCAGGCTCATGTCCAGCGCGCCGTTCGACGGCACCCGCCGCCTTCCCCCTCTTTATAACGAACCCATCCGCTCCTACGCCCCCGGCTCACCGGAGCGCGCCGCACTCAAGGCGCGCCTGGCCGCGATGGAAAAGGAGTGTCCGGAGATTCCGCTGATCATCGGCGGCACGGAAATCCGCACCGGCGACATCGAGAAGGCGACGTCGCCGCACAAGCACGGCCACGTCACCGCGACCTGGCACAAGGCGCGTCCCGAAGACGTGAAGGCCGCCATCAAGTCCGGCGCCGAAGCGCAGCGCGATTGGTCCACATGGCGGTGGGAAGACCGCGCCGCAATTCTCCTGAAGGCCGCCGAACTCCTCGCCACCACGTGGCGTCCCACGATGGCCGCGGCAACCATGCTCGGCCAGTCGAAGACGGCGTTCCAGGCCGAGATTGACGCGACCTGCGAGCTGATCGACTTCTGGCGGCTGAACGTCGCGTTCGCCGGCGAGCTCTACAGCGAGCAGCCGATGTCGTCGCAGGGCATGTGGAACCAGACGGACCTGCGCGGACTTGAAGGCTTCGTGTACGCGGTCACGCCGTTCAACTTCACGGCAATCGGCGGAAACCTCCCGACCGCGCCTGCGCTGA
>Ga0070691_10000205_pt1 | contig 19816 bp, 20 predicted proteins | sample KBSK1101metaG_FD_64673 | JGI IMG/M metagenome (GOLD analysis project Ga0070691, IMG submission 64673) | Corn, switchgrass and miscanthus rhizosphere microbial communities from Kellogg Biological Station, Michigan, USA - KBS K1-10-1 metaG | ecosystem: Host-associated > Plants > Roots >... | reverse complement strand
CTCACCGACGGCCTCGGCAACCGGGTGAACTTCAAGAACACGATCATCATCATGACGTCGAACATCGGCGCTCGCTTCATCCAGAAGAAGAGCTCGATGGGCTTCCAGTCGGCGGACATGGGGACGATCGACAAGAGCGTGTCGGACATGGTGCTCGGCGAGGTGCGGCGCACCTTCAACCCCGAGTTCATCAACCGCATCGACGAGATCATCGTCTTCGAAGCGCTCGGCGACGACGACCTGCGGCGGATCATGGGCTTGCTGGTCACCCAGCTGAACGAAAACCTGGTCGACCGCAAGCTGCGCATCTCGCTGGCGCCCGAGGTGATCGACTGGATCATCGAGGTCACCTGCAAGGACCGGTCGTACGGCGCTCGGCCGCTGCGCCGCGCCATCCAGCGCTATGTCGAGGATCCGCTGTCGGAAGAGCTGATTCGCGGCCACCTGCACGGTGGTGAGATCGAGGTTTACATGGACGCCGGGCAGCTCTCGTATCGGCCTGCCGGCGAACTCGAAGCCGGCCGCAAACTCGCGTAGCGCGGCCGGATGGCTGATCGCTGATGGCTATGGACGATAGCCATCAGCCATTTAGCCCTGAGCCATTCCCAGACCGTTTCCTCCCGTCATCAGTCTAAAATAGGCGCAATGTCATTATTCCGCCCGTTCGCGGTGGCGGCGCTGTCCTTCATCGCCTCGCCCCTGTTCGCGCAGGGCACGACCCCGACTCCCGCTCCTCAGGCCCAGGCACTGGAGCAGAACGCCGCGCAAGCGGCGCTGCCAACCGTGACGGTATGCGGCACGCAGACGGCGCCGCGCGCCCAGCCGCCCGCCGGGACCGGCCCGGTGGTGCTGTTCATCGCGCCCTGCTTCGAGGCGCAGGGCAACGCCTCGGTAATCGAACCGCAGACCTATCTCTATTACATCCAGTTGAAGCAGAGCCGGCCGTCCGAGGGCGTGTGGCTCCCCTACGACGACGACGCCGAGAAGATGATCCTCGGCGACTTCCATCGTCTGTGGAACACCAACTTCCTCGACAACCTGTGGATCGATTCCACCGACTACAAGTTCCCCAACGGCACGATCGGCAAGATCATCACCTACAACATGGAGGAGCGGCAGCGGGTCAAGATCGTCGACTACGTCGGCTCCAAGAAGATCGAGATCTCGAAGATCGACGAGAAGCTGAAAGAAGCCGACTCGATCATCCGCCTCGACTCGTTCATCGACCCGGGCCTGGTGCGCAAGGTCGAGGGCATCGTCCGCGACATGCTCCGCGAGAAGGGCTTCCAGTTCGCCAACGTCACCCACGACATCAAGGAGATCCAGGGCGGCCCGAAGCTGGTGCACATCACCTTCAACATGGATGAAGGCCCGAAGGTGAAGATCCGCCGCATCGATCTCATCGGCAACAAGGCGATCGGCGACGGCGCGATCAAGCGGCAGCTGAAAGAGAACAAGGAGCGCGGGGCGTTCCAGGACTTCATCCACTTCCCGACCTGGTTCCTGTCGCTCATCGGCGAGAAGGGCACCTACCAGGAAACCAAGTTCGACGAGGATGCGGAGAAGGTCGTCGCCTACTACCGCGACAACGGCTACCTGCGCGCCAACGTCGGCGTCCCCGAGCTCAAGGTGCTCGAGGATTCGGCCGACAAGAAGACCCGGTGGATCGAGCTGAAGATCCCGATCACCGAGGGCAAGCGCTACAAGGTCGGCGCGTTCGACGTCGCCGGCAACACCGTCGTCAAGACCGACTATCTGAAGCCGCTCTTCAAGATGGAGCCGGGCGAGTTCTACGGCGAGAAGCGGATCCGCAAGGGGCTCGAAAAGGCGCGCGAGGTGTATGGCGCGTACGGCTACTTCGAGTTCACCGGGTTCCCCGACTACAAGTTCCACGACGACCCCAATCCGAACCTGCCCGACGCGCCGGCCTCGATTGCCGCGCCCGATCCGGCCGACACCAACACCAACGGCACGCCGCTGGTCGACGTGACGATGCGGATGCAGGAAGGGGAGCAGTTCTTCGTCAACCGCATCACCTTCGTCGGCAATACGACGACGCGCGACAACGTGATCCGGCGCGAGATGCGCCTCGTCGAAGATGGCGTCTTCAACACCGAAGCGCTGAAGTTCAGCGTCAAGCGGTTGAATCAGCTCGGCTACTTCAAGCCGCTCGAGGGCGGCAAGGACGTCGACGTCCAGAAGACGCCGAACGAGAAGAACAAGGTCGACGTCAAGCTGAAGCTCGAGGAACAGAACCGCAACCAGCTCACCTTCGGCGCCGGCGTGTCCGAGTTCGAAGGGTTCTTCGGCCAGCTGTCGTTCCAGACCGCCAACTTCATGGGCCGCGGCGAGAGCCTCACGCTCTCGATGTCGGCCGGCTCGCGCGCGCAGAACTACTCGCTGGCCTTCAGCGAGCCGTTCCTGTTCGACCGCAACATCACCGGCGGCTTCAACATCTTCAAGGCCGACGTCCGCTACATCGGCCAGTTCACGCAGAAGTCGGCGGGCGCGGTGGCGACGATGGGCTTCCCGCTGAGCGGCTTCTCGCGGATGTTCACCAACTACAGCTACGAGCGCGTCCGCGTCACCGAGATCAACGAGATCTACCAGACGCCGGAAGTGCTGCAGCGCAACCCCTTCCTGCGCGATTCGCTGCTGCTCGGCCAGGGTGGCGAGCGCATCATCAGCAAGGTGGTGCCGTCCTACGTCTACAACACCGTCGACCAGCCGATCTTCCCGACCAACGGCAAGCGCTTCACCAGCTCGATCGACCTCGCCGGTCTCGGCGGCAACACCAACTTCTACAAGCCGATGGTCGAAGGGGTGTGGTACCTGAAGCACGGGAACCGGCTGACGCTCGGTATGCGCGGGCAGGCCGAGTACATCCACACCTTCAGCGGGTCGAAAGAGCTGCCGATCTTCGAGAAGCTGTTCCTCGGTGGCGAGTACAGCATCCGCGGCTTCGACATCCGCACCGTCGGCCCGCAGGATCCGTCGACCGGGCTCGTGCTCGGCGGCAACAAGAGCCTGCTGTTCAACATCGAAGAGCAGGTCACCATCGCCGGGCCGGTGCGGGCGATCGTGTTCTACGACGCGGGGCAGGTACAGCCCGGGCCGACGCTGCTCGGGCCGCCGGCGTTCGTGCCGCTCGGCGGCAACATCAACACCATCGTCGTGGCGGGCAAGACCTTCAACTGGACCGACTGGAAGACGTCGACCGGTCTCGAAGTGCGGTTCTTCATGCCGGTCCTGAACGTGCCGTTCCGGCTGATCTTCGCCTACAATCCGCAGCGCGAAGGGGTGCGCGACAACAACTTCCGGCTCCAGAAGGCGTTCCAGTTCCGCTTCGCGGTCGGGTCGACCTTCTAACCGAGCCTCGCCGAAGCGCCGCTGGCGCGAAGGCGGGGGCGAGAACCGCCTCAGGCGCGGGGCCCGTCCGGGTGATGGTGTCGGCGGTGGTGGAATCACCCGATCTGGTATAAAATCAAGGGCTTCCGACTGACGAAAGGAATCAAAGCAATGAGAGGTTCTGCTATTGCCGCGTCGCTTGCGCTGTCGATGATGGCGATGAGTGCCGCCCCCGTGTTCGCGCAGCCGGCGCCCGCACCCGCCCGGCCCGCGCAGCCGACGCCTGCCGCGCCGGCGCAGGCACCGCCCGCGCAGCCGCCGGCCGCCCCGGCTCCGACGCCGGCGGCTCAACCGCCCGCGCCGTTCCCGGCCGGGGCAAAGATCGCCTACTTCAACCCGCAGGCGGTATTCCAGAACTCCGCGGATGGCAAGGCGGCGGTGAGCCGCGTCAACGCACTCATCCAGAAGAAGCAGAACGAGAACGCCGAGAAGGCCAAGCTGCTCCAGGGCAACCAGCAGAAGCTGCAGACCAGCGGCAGCGTGATGAACGAAGCGGCGCGCACGCAGCTCGAGAAGGAAATCGACCGCCAGACCAAGGAAGCCGAGCGGTTCCAGCAGGACGCGCAGGCCGAGATCAACGAGCTGCAGCAGGAAGTGCAGAACGAATTCGTCAAGAAGCTGTCGCCGATTCTCGAACAGATCGCGACCGAGAAGGGGCTGCACATGCTCTTCAACGCCGTCGAATCGGGGATCGCGTGGGCCTCGCCCGGCCTCGATCTGACGGCCGATGTCGTGAAGAAGCTCGACGCCGCGTCGAAGCCCGCCGCGACGCCAAAGTAATCGACCAGGGGCTGGAGGCTGGGGACAAGGGGCTGGCTGCTGCGCGGGAAATCTCCGGCGGTGATCACAGTTCATCCAGGCCCCAGCCCCAAGTCCCCAGCCCCTGACCCCAGTGTGACCTCCATCAACATCCCGATCGCGCTCGACCGCCTCTGCTACCGCTTCCCCTCGCCGCTCGTCGACACCATCGTCGAGCACGAGCCGGGACACCGGCTGGTCGCGCTCAAGAACGTCACCGTCAACGAGGAATATTTCCAGGGCCACTTTCCCGGCCTGCCGCTGATGCCGGGCGTGCTGATGCTCGAATCGCTGTCGCAGGTGGCGGCGATCCTGCTGCTGCAGCGCGGCGACGCGCCGCCGAACGCGCGCGTGTACCTGCGCGGCGTCAACGGCGCGAAGTTCCGGCGGCAGGTCGTGCCGGGCGACCGGCTGCGGCTGGAGATCACGCTCGGCCGCCAGCGCACGTCGCTCGCCCGGGCGCAGGCCGCCGCCTATGTGGGCGATCAGATCGTCGCCGAGGCGGAGCTGCTGCTCGGCCTGGTGCCCGACGAGACCGAGATCGATCCGTCGGCGATCGTCGATCCGCGGGCGCAGATCGGTGTGGGCACGACGATCGGACCGCACGTGACGATCGGACCACACGTGCAGATCGGCGCCAATTGCCGGGTCGGCGCGTCGGCGGTGATCGACGGCTGGACGACGATCGGCGACGACTGCGAGATCTACCCGTTCGCCTCGATCGGGCTGGTGCCGCAGGACCTGAAGTTTCGCGGCGAGCACACGCGGCTCGAGATCGGCCGTCGCAACATCTTCCGCGAGTTCGTCACCATCCATCGCGGCACGCGCGGCGGCGGCGGCGTCACCACCATCGGCGACCGCAACGTGTTCATGGCGTACGTCCACGTCGCCCACGACTGCCATGTCGGCCACGACACGATTTTCGGCAACATGGCGACGCTCGGCGGCCACGTGGCGGTCGAGGACTTCGTCAACATCAGCGCCGGCTCCGGCGTGCACCAGTTCTGCCGCGTCGGCCGGCACGCGTTCATCGGCGGCTACTCGGTGGTGACCAAGGACGCGCTGCCGTATGCGCGCACCGTCGGCAGCCGGCCGGCGCGGATTTACGGCGCCAACACCATCGGGCTGATGCGGCGCGGCTTCACCCAGGACGTCGTCACCAAGATCAAGCGCTCTTTCCGGTATCTCCTGCAGTCGAAGCTCAATACGACGCGGGCGCTGCAGCAGATCGAAGAGGACGAGTCGCTGGCCTGCGCCGAGGTGCAGTACCTGGTCGACTTCATCCGCACCTCGCAGCGCGGCGTGATCCTGCGGCGCGCCTCGCGCCGGGCGGAAGAAGTGCTCGCGGACGAGTAGGGCGCGGCTGCCATGCCATGCGGCTAGGACTCATCGCTGGCAACGGACGATTTCCCTTCCTCGTCCTCGACGCCGCGCGTGGCGCCGGCCACGACGTCACCGTCGTCGGCCTCAAGGATGAAACCTTTCCCGAGCTGGCGGAGGCCGCCGCCAGGCCGCCGGCGGCGGCATTCCACTGGATCTCGCTCGGCCAGCTCGGCAAATTGATCAACCTGCTGAAGGACGCCGGCGTCAGCCAGGCGGTCATGGCGGGTCAGGTCAAGCACACCAAGCTCTTCGCCGACATCGTCCCCGACCTGACGCTGACCGGCGTGCTGATGCGCCTGAAGGCAAGGAACACCGACGCGCTGATTGCCGGCGTCGCCGACGTCCTGCGCGACAAGGGGATCGAGCTGCTCGACTCGACGGCGTTCCTCGCGCCGCTGCTCGCGCGCGAGGGAGTGCTGACGAAGCGGGCGCCGAGCGAAGAGCAGCAGCGCGATGTCGCGTTCGGCTACGGCATCGCCGACGCGATCGCCGGCCTCGACGTCGGGCAGACGATTGCGGTGAAGTCGGCAGCGGTGGTGGCGATCGAGGCGATGGAGGGCACCGACGCCGTGATCGCCCGCGCCGGCCACCTCGCCGGCGGCGGCGTCCGCATCGTCAAGGTCGCGAAGCCGAACCAGGACATGCGCTTCGACGTGCCGGTGGTCGGCGTGTCGACGATCGAGGCGATGAACGCCGCGGGCGCCGACGTGTTGTCGGTGGATGCGGGGAAGACGCTGATGATTGATGGCGATGCGATCGTCCGCGCGGCCGATGACGCCGGGATTGTGATTGTCGGGCGGGGATTGCGACGCCCGTGACGCCACGAAAGACACGAAAACACGAAACACACGAAAAAGAAAACCTTATTGAATATGTATTGTTCGTGTCTTTCGTGTTGCAGGTCTTTCCACGCTTTCGTGTCTTTCGTGGTTTGCAGGTGATGGGGTGAGCGTGCGCGTCGCGGTCATCGGCGTCGGTCACCTCGGCAAGCATCACGCGCGCATCCTGTCGTCGCTGCCGGGCGTCGAGCTGGTCGCCGTTGTCGACACCAACCGCGCGCGCGCCGACGAGATTGCCGCCGCCAGCGGCACGCGGCCGCGGTACGACGCGCGCGAAATCCTTGGCGCGGTGGACGCAGTGACGGTCGCGGTCCCGACCGAGCTCCACCGAGACATCGCGCTGCCGTTTCTCGAAGCGGGCATCCCAGTGCTGGTGGAGAAGCCGATGGCGCGGTCGCTCGCCGAGGCCGACGAGATGATCAACGCCGGCGGCGATCGCGGCGCGATGCTCGCGATCGGCCACACCGAGCGCTTCAATCCCGCACTGGCCGTCGCCCGGCCGCATCTCACCGATCCACGTTTCATCGAAGTGCACCGCCTCGGCACCTTCCCCGAGCGCAGCCTCGACATCGACGTCGTCTTCGACCTGATGATTCACGACCTCGACGTCGTGCTGTCGCTCGTCAACTCTGACGTCGAGTCGCTCGAGGCGGTCGGCGTGCCGGTCGTCACCAACCGCGTCGACATCGCCAACGCCCGCCTCCGCTTCGCCAACGGCTGCATCGTCAACCTGACGGCGAGCCGGATCAGCCGCGAGCAGGTGCGGAAGATCCGCTTCTTCCAGACCGCCTCGTATGTGTCGATCGACTACGCGGCGCAGAAAGTGGAGATGTGGCGGCTGGTCGACGCCGCCCAGGGCCGTCCTTCGATCCACGGCGGCGAGCTCGAGGTCTCGAACGAGGAGCCGCTGAAGCGCGAGCTGGAGGACTTTGTCGGCGCCGTCGTCTCGCGCCGCGCGCCGGTGGTGACCGGAGAAGCGGGCCGACGCGCGCTCGAGGTCGCGGAGGCGATTACCGATAAGATACGGGCCGCGATGTAGCGACCGAGAAGTCACGGAAGACACGAAAACACGAAAGACACGAAAAAGAAGATTTGTACTCTGATCTCAACGACTTCATCACCGACCTCGACAAGCGGAAGCTCCTCTCGCGCATCGCCGAGCCAGTGAGTCCGGATCTCGAGATAGCCGCCGTCACCGATCGCGTGTGCAAGCTGCCCGGCGGCGGCCCGGCGCTGCTGTTCGAGAAGCCGACGGGCTGCGACATCCCGGTGGCGTCGAACATCTACGGGTCGATCGAGCGCATGTGCCTGGCGCTCGGCGTCAAGACGCTCGACGATCTCGCGAAGGAGATCGACGAGCTGATGACGCCGCAGATGCCGGCCGGCATCATGGACGCGCTGAAGATGCTGCCGATGGTCGGGCGGCTGCGCGATCTGATGCCGAAAACGGTGAAGGACGCGCCGTGCCAGGAGATCGTCGAACGCGACGGCACGCTCGATTCGCTGCCGATCCTGAAATGCTGGCCCGAGGACGGCGGCCGCTACATCACCTTCCCGCTGGTGTTCACGAAAGATCCCGAGACCGGCATGCGGAACATCGGCACCTATCGCATGCAGGTCTTCGACGGCCGCACCACCGCCATGCACTGGCAGCGGCACAAGGGCGGGGCGCAGCACTATCGCGTCGCCGAACGGCTGGGAAAGCGGCTCGAGGTTGCGGTCGCGCTCAGCGCCGAGCCGGTCCTGCCGTACTGCGCCACCGCGCCGATGCCGGAAGGGCTCGACGAGCTGCTGCTCGGCGGCTTCCTGGCGCGCAGGCGTATCGACCTGGTTCGCTGCGTCACCGTCGATCTCGAGGTGCCCGCCAGCTCCCACATCGTGCTCGAGGGCTACGTCGAGCCGGGCGAGCGGCGGCGTGAAGGGCCGTTCGGCGATCACACCGGCTTGTATTCACAGCCGGACGACTTCCCGATCTTCCACCTGACCTGCATCACCCGCCGCAAGCGGCCGACCTATCTGACGACCGTCGTCGGCGTGCCGCCGATGGAGGACTACTATCTCGGCCTGGCGAGCGAGCGCATCTTCCTGCCGATGATCCGCAAGACGCTGCCCGAGATCGTCGACATGCACTTTCCGGCGGAAGGGATCTTCCACAACCTCGTGCTGGTGTCGATCGACAAGCGGTATCCCGGCCACGCGCGCAAGATCATGAACGCCTTCTGGGGGCTCGGGCAGCTGATGTTCTCGAAGACGATCATCGTCGTCGACAAGGACGTCAACGTCCAGGACCTCAGCCAGGTCGCCTGGATCGTCGGCACGCACTACGATCCGCTGCGCGACATCCAGATGACGAAAGGCCCGGTCGACGATCTGGACGATGCGGCGGAGCTGCCGGCGTTCGGCGGGAAGATGGGGATCGACGCAACGCGCAAGTGGGCGTCGGAAGGCTACACTCGCAACTGGCCGGCGCGCGTCGCGACCACCGAAGCCGCCGGCCGCCGCGCGGCGGAGATCGTCAGCAAGCTTCGCGCGCGCTGACGTCGGGGCTCGAGGCTGGGGGCTGGGTGATCCCGATGTCGAGTCCTGGCTGATACGTTTCCGTAGCGCAGCCCTTCAGGGCTGCCCCGCCAGTGTCAGCGATTCATCGTGCTTCTTCGTGTCTTCGAGTCTTCGTGGTCTCCGGCTCGCCGGCATGGATTTGAGATCGGGCCTCAGAAGTTCACCGCCGTGGTATTCGCCCCGCTGACGACGACGCCGACGCGCTCGCCATCGGCCGGCCGGTACGCGCCCGACAACAGCGCCGAGAACGCGGCGCAGCCGCCCGGTTCGGCGACGATGCGCAGCGCTTCCCACAACGCTTTCTGCGCGGCGAGGATCGCTTCATCGGTGACCAGCACCACGCGGTCGACGTGCGCCTGCGCCAGCGGAAACATCAGCTGACCCACCTGTCGGGGCGCGAGCGAATCGGCGGCGACGCTGCCGGCGGGCGCATCCACCGGCTGGCCTGCCGCCAGCGCCGCGGCGAGCGTTGGTGCGCCTTCGGGCTCCACCGCGACGATGCGCGCGTTCGATGCGTACCACGCCGCCAGGCCTCCGACCAGCCCGCCGCCGCCGACCGCGACCAGGATCGTGTCGAGGTCGGGCGCCTGCCGCGACAGTTCGAGGCCCAGCGTCCCCTGCCCGGCAATCGTCTCGCGCTGATCGAACGCGTGCACCTGCAGCGCGCCCGACGATGCCGCCCACTCGATGCTGGCCGCCAGCGCCTCGGCGTAGCGCTCGCCGATCACGGTGAGCTCCGCGCCGTACGAGCGGATGCGCGCGATCTTGGCCGGCGACGACACGGTCGGCACGAAGATCCGCGCCGGCACGCCGAGCCGCATCGCCGCGTAGGCGACCGCCGCGCCGTGGTTGCCGCCCGAGGCGGCGACCACGCCAGCCGCCGGCGGATGGCGCAGCAGCAGGTTGGCGAACGCGCCTCGCGTCTTGAACGAGCCGGCGTGCTGCAGCTGTTCGAGCTTGAAGGTGATCGGGGACGCCGGCAGCCCGAAATCGGCGGCGCTCGCTTCGACGACGGGCGTGACGCGGATATAGGATGCGATGGCGGCGTGAACGCGTTCGATCTCGGATCGGCCGACCGGTTGTGACATCGAGACGATCTTAACGTCGTGCGCTACACTCCTTCGATGGAACGTTCGAACAGATTGATCAGGCTCCTGACCGCCGCGGTGGCGGCGACGTCCGCGGCAGCGTCGCCGGCGGCGGCGCAGCCGCGCGAACGCCACCTCGAGGTGGCCGTCCAGGTGCCGTCGTCCATCTCGAGCGAATTCGATACGACCGATGTCGGCGTCGGCGGCCGCGCCGGCTGGCGGCCGAACGACTGGCTCGGCGTCGAAGCGGAACTCGATGCCTATCCGCTCGATTTCCCCGGGCCCGCGTCGTTCAGCGCGGGCCGCGTCGAGGCGCTGTTCGGCGCGACCTTCGGCAGCCGCCGCGGCGGGGTGCGGCCGTTTGCGCGGGTGCGGCCCGGGTTCATGCAGTTCCATGCCGCGGCCGAGCCGTTCGGATGCATCGCCATCTTTCCGCCTCCGCTCGCGTGCACGCTGGCGGCAGGACGCACGGTGTTTGCGCTCGACGCCGGCGGCGGCGTCGAGATCGACGCCACGCCGCGCGCGTTCGTGCGCTTCGACGTCGGTGATTCGATGCTGAAATATCCGGGTCCCTCGCTCGACCAGCGGTTCGAGCGGCGGGAGTCGTTTTTCAGCCACGATTTCCGATTCGCCGCCGGGGCCGGCGTCCGCTTCTGACGAGAACAAGGGGGTCCGATGATCGTCGCCCTGTTGCTTGCGCTGTCGATGCTGGTTGTCCCGAATCACGCGCGCGCGCAACCGCCGGACGCCGCGGCGACCACACGCGAGCTCACCGACATCGTGGCGCGCCTCGGCGCCGCCTACAAGTCGGGCGACTGCGACGGGTGGGGCGCGCTGCTCGCACCCGACTGGTCGGTGACGCACATCAGCGGACAGGTGATCGCGCGTGAAGAGGCGATCCGAAGCTGCAAGATGCCGGACGTGAAGATCGACACGATGGTCAGCGACGGTCTCGCCGTGCGCGCGTACGGCGACGCGGCGGTAGTCACCGGCCGCACGACCGTGAGTGCAGGCGGCCAGACGGTGGTGTTGCGCTTCACCGACTTCTTCGTCCGCCGCGACGGGCGGTGGCTCGCCGTCGCGTCACAGGCGACGCGACTCGGCCGGTGACCATGATGAAGACGACAGAGATCGCCCCGGCGCTGATGCGCCTGTTCTCCGAGCTGGTCGACGGCGCCGTCGAGCGCGGCGGCGCATTCATCCTCAACACCGGCGACGTCGGCCTGATGGAATCGCTCGAGAAGCTGTCGGCCGCAGACGCGTCCCGCTCGGTCGACGGCGGCGCGACGATCGCGGCGCACGCGCAGCACCTGCGTTACGGCCTGTCGCTGATGAACCGATGGGCCGAGGAAGGCGGCAATCCGTTCGCGGACGCGACCTGGGACGCCGCATGGAAGATCGCCGCCGTCGATCCACGCACGTGGGACGAGATCCGAAGCGGCCTGCACGGTGAAGCACATCGCTGGCTGGCGGCGCTGGGCACATCCAGGGAAGCGAGTGACGTGGAGCTCACCGGCATGATCGCGAGCATCGCCCACTTCGCCTACCATCTCGGCGCAATTCGCCAGATCGCCAAGGATGCGCGCGGGCCGAAGGAAGGAACCTTCTAGTCGCCGAACTCGATCTGTCCGTGCTCGCCGGCTTCGGCCACCTGCCCGCTCGCCACCGCGCGCACCACGCCCCACAGCCGCACCAGGCGGCTCGACGGCACGTCCCAGTATTCGACGCGGTCGATCGTCACCGTCAGGATGGCGCTGTCGGGATCGTCCGGCCCTTTGGGGAACCAGGCGCGGTAGGTCGGATTCCACGCCTCGCGCATCCGCACCGGGTCGTGGACGATCGTGCCGGTGCCCGACACCGACACGTAGCGATCGCCCTTGTCGCCGACAAACGCCACGTTGACCCGCGCGTCGGCAGCGAGCTCCGCGACTTTCTGCGACGACAGGTGGGTGAGAAACGTGAGCGAGCCGTCCGGCTGGAGCTGCTCGAGCAGCAGCGGCCGGCTCCGCAGCGTGCGGTCGGCGGCCACGGTCGTCAGCATGACGACCGTGATGCCGTCGATCAACCGCGCGAGCTCAGCGCGAGCTCGACCGCGCGCGCTTGCGTCCACGAGCGCCGCCCTTCGCCTTCTTGCGCCGCCCGCCCGCGCCGCCGCGGCGATCGGCCGCCATGCTGCGGACGCGCTTCAAGGCGCCGCCGACGGTCGAACCGACCCACTCGGCCCCCTTCTCGAGCATGCCGCTCTGCTCGTGCCACTCCTCGGAAGCTCGGCGGTTGACCGATCCTTCCGCGATCCTCGTCAGCTTTTTGTCCGCCGCGTGTTCTTCTTTCAGTGTCTGCTCCAGCAGCCGCGCGACGCCGCGCTCGCCGATCACCCGCGCGTAGGTGCGGACGGTGCCGTAGGTGGCAATTTCGTAATGCTCGACCTTCTGCGCCGCGGTAATCATCATCGCGTCGCGCAGCGCGCCGGGGTCGCTGCCTTCCATCAGTTCCTGGCCTTCGGTGAGCAGCCCTTCCATCGCCTCGCAGGTCTTGCCCGACGCGCGTTCGCCCAGCTGCTTCAGCGCCTGGGTGACGCGCTTCTTGTGCTGCCTGGTCTCGGCGAGATGGCCGCGGAAAGCGGTGCGCAATTCACGGCTGGTCGAGCGCTGGGCCATCTCCGGCAGCGCTTCGATCAACTGCTCTTCGGCGTTGAGCAAATCGTTCAGTTCTTCGACGAGGTGTTCGCGCAGTGATGCGACAGATGCCATGTAGAGCCTCCGCGGCCGTGCTGCATACGCCGAGCCAGGATGCGCTCATCGGGCCGGGGGGCGTAGTACCATTCAGCAGGAGCCGCGCATGCCATCCACCACTGTCCCGACGCCGTTCCCCATGCGACTCATCGGCGCGCTGGCGATCGATCCGATTACCTATGAAGAGGTCGAAAACGATCGCAGTGCGACGTGGCAGGCGCTGCTGGTCGTGGTGATGTCGAGCGCGGCGGCGGGCATCGGCGCCTTCGGCTGGGGCACCGGATCGGCGCGAGGCGTTCTGTACATCAGCGGCCTGGCGCTGGTCGCGTGGGCGACCTGGGCGCTGGTGACCTTCGAGATCGGCACGCGCCTGATGCCCGAGAGCGGCACCCGCGCCGACGTCGGCCAGTTGATGCGCACGATCGGTTTTTCGGCGGCGCCCGGCATCCTCCGCGTCTTCGGCATCGTGCCCGGCGCCACCTGGCCGGCGTTCGTGGTCACCGCCGTGTGGATGCTGATCGCCATGGTGGTGGCGGTGCGCCAGGCGCTCGATTATCAAAGCACCGCGCGCGCCGTCGCCGTGTGCGCCCTCGGCTGGGCGCTCTCCATCGGCATTGCCATCGTCGCGCAGTTGTTCTTCGGGCCGACGGTGTCGTAGCGGCATTCGTAAGGGGCACACAAACGACTGTGGGCACGTCCCACGACCGCCCGACCATCGAGCGGGTATCATTGTCTTAAGGACTGATGAACAGGATTCTCCCGCTAGTGCTTGGCCTCGCCCTGCTCGCCCCGGCCTGCGCCGATCCGGTCGCGCCGCCGGCGCCGACGCCGGTCGCGCCGACCATCACCGAAACCTTCAGCGACACGCTGGTGCAGCTCGGCACGAACACGCATGTCTTCACCGTGCAGCAGATCGGCGGTCTCAGGGTGACGGTTTCCGACATCAACCCCGACGCGGCCGTCACGTTCGCCCTCGGCACGCAGAGCCCGCTGCTCGGCTGTTCGCTCATCGCCCAGAAGCAACGCACGCCGGGCGCGGCGACGGAGTTCGTCGGCACCGCGACCGCGATCGGCACGTTCTGCGTGACCGTCTCCGACGCCGGCGCCGTCCTGACGGAGCCGATCACCTACACCGTGACCGTTCTGCATTCGTGACAGACGCCGAGTTGTCCACCCTCGCCTCGACCCACGACATCATCAGCCTCGGCGTCGCCGCCGACGATCTCCGTCGGCAGCGCCATGGCACCCGCACGACGTTCGTCCGCGTCGCCGATGTGGCGGCCGATGTCGGCGCGCCAGTCACGCATCCGACGGCCGCCGGTGAAATCCGGATCGCCGGAACGCCGGTGAGCCGCGCGGCCGCGGTCGCGCGTGTTCGCGAAGCCGCGGCGGCGTCGGCGAACGCGGCCGTCTCGGGCTTTTCACTCGCCGATCTCGAGCAGCTGTCGGCGCGCGACGGCGTGACGCTGCGCGCCCTCCTCGAGGAGCTGCGCGCCGCCGGGCTCGAGCTGGTTGCCGAGGCGCCCATCGATCGGCTGCAGAACCCGCGCCGGTCGATCGAGGAAGTGAACATCGCCGGCCTCGCGCTGGCGCGCCTCACGGTGCATCAGGCGCCGGCGGCCGATCCGCTGCCGCTGCTCAAGTCAGTTGCCGACCTGCAGCGCGCCGTCGCCGTGATCCGGGTGTTCGCGCCGCTGCCGCGCCGCACCAACCCCGCGGCGCCGACCACCGGCTACGAGGACGTCAAGCACGTCGCCCTCGCGCGCATCGTCGTCGACAACGTGGCGTCGATTCAGGTCGACTGGTCGCTGTACGGCCCGAAGCTGGCGCAGGTTGCGCTCACCGTCGGCGCAGATGATGTGGATGCGGTGTCGGCGGAGGACGAGAGCGGGGAAGGGCGCCGCCGCGCGCCGCTGGAAGAGATCCGCCGCAACATCCGCGCCGCCGGCCAGCAGCCGGTCGAACGCAACGGCCGTTTCGACCTCCTCCGTCACGAGCAGGCGCGGTGAGCGTGGCGGCTCGCGTGCGCCTTGGGGCCGTCGGGTATCTGAACGCGCGTCCGCTCGTCTACGGCCTCGAGCGGCATCCGCGCTTCGACCTGCGCTACGACATCCCGGCCGAGTGCGCGCGGCTGCTGCACGCCGGCGCGATCGATGTCGGCCTGATCCCGTCAATCGAGTACCTGCGCGGCGACGGCCGTTACGCGCTCGTTCACGGCGCGGCGGTGACGTCTCGCGGCCCGGTTGCGTCGGTGGCGATCTATACGCGCCGCGACCCGCACCACATCCGCACGATCGCGATGGACAGCAGCTCGAGGACGTCGGTCGCGCTCGCCACGGTGATGCTGCGGCGCCGGTTCGGCGTCGCCGCGGAGCCGATCTCGATGCCGCCCGACCTGGACGCGATGCTCGCCGCCGCCGACGCGGCGCTGATCATCGGCGACGTTGCGCTGTTCCTCGGCGCGACGCCGGCGATTCAGAAGATCGATCTGGGCGAGCTGTGGACGGCGACGACCGGCCTGCCGTTCGTCTACGCGTTCTGGGCCGGCTGGCCCGAGGTGCTGGCGCCCGAGGACGCGGACGCGCTGCTGCAGGCGCGCGATGCGGGCGCGGCGCGCGCGGCGGAGGTGGCGCGGCGCTACTATCCGGACGACGCGGCGCGGCAAGCGGTCGCCGAGCGCTACCTGCGCGATAATATCCGCTACACGTTCGGAGACGAGGAACTGGAAGGGTTGCGCACCTTCTACGCGTATGCCGCGGAGCTCGGGCTCGTCGCCTTCGACGGCGCGCTGCGCTTCTATCATGCCGAACATCACGGCGCTCGCTGACAAGGTCCGCGCCGGCGCCCGCCTCGACGCCGGCGACGCGCTCGACTTGTATCTGCACGCGCCGACGCCGCTGCTCGGTCAGCTCGCGGATCTGGTGCGCGCGCGCAAGCACCCCGAGCCGGTCGTCACCTACATCATCGATCGCAACGTCAACTACACCAACGTCTGCGTCGCGAAATGCAACTTCTGCGCGTTCTACCGGCCGGTGGGATCGCCAGAGGGCTACGTGCTCGGGTTCGATGAGCTGTTCCGCAAGATCGACGAGACGATCGCGGTCGGCGGCGTGCAGCTGCTGATGCAGGGGGGCCACAACCCGGATCTGCCGCTGACGTGGTACGAGGATCTGTTTCGCGCGATCAAGGAACGCTATCCGTCGTTCAAGCTGCACGCCCTGTCGCCGCCTGAAGTGATTCACCTGTCGCGTCTGTCGCAGTTGCCGGTGCCAACGGTGATCTCCCGGCTGATTGCCGCCGGCCTCGACAGCATCCCCGGCGGCGGCGCCGAGATCCTCGTCGACCGCGTCCGCCGTCTGCTGCACTGCTACGGGAAGGCGACCGCCGACGAGTGGCTCGACGTCATGCGCCACGCGCACCGCGCGGGCCTGCGGACGACGGCGACGATGATGTACGGGACGGTGGAGACCGAGGCCGAGCGGCTCGAGCACCTGTTCCGCCTGCGCGCGCTGCAGGACGAGACCGGCGGCTTCACGGCATTCATCACCTGGAGCTACCAGCCGGATCACACCGAGCTCGCCGGATCGGAGGCGACCGGCCTCGATTATCTGCGCACGCTCGCCATCGCGCGCATCGTCCTCGACAACTTCGACAACCTGCAGGCGTCGTGGGTCACGCAGGGCGGCAAGGTGGGGCAGTTGAGCCTGGCGTACGGCGCCAACGACATGGGCAGCGTGATGATCGAGGAGAACGTGGTCCGCGCCGCCGGGGCCAGCTACTGCATGGACGAAGCCGAGATCGTGCGCAACATCGAGGATGCCGGCTTCACCGCCAAACGCCGCAACATGCACTACGACATCCTCGGCGACCCGATCTTCCGCGAGCGCGACGTGCCGCGGATGCTGGAGCTCGCCACCGCGCGCGCTGAGGGTGACACCAGCGTGCCGCAGGAGCTGCGCTTCTATCCCGCGCGCAGCCGCAGCGGCAAGGACGCGCGAACCTGATTCGGTATCACGCCGCATGGATCCTGCCGATCGTCGAGCCGCCGATTCGCAACGGCTGGCTGGCGGTCGATCACGGCCGCGTCGTCGCCTTCGGCTCCGCCGGCAAGCGCGCCCTCGCCGACGGCGCGCGCGTGGTCAACCTCGGGCCGGTGGCGATTCTGCCGGGGCTGGTCAACGCGCATACCCACCTCGAGCTGTCGTACCTGCGCGACGAGGTCTCGCCGGCCTCGGAGTTCGTCACCTGGATCCGCGGGGTGATTTCAGCCCGCCGGCGGCAGCCCGATCCGCGCGCGCCGGAAATCATGCGCGCGATCGACGATGCGCTCGATGAAGCGGTGGCGTGCGGCACGGCGGTGGTCGGCGACATCAGCAACACGCTGGTCACCTTCGAGCCGCTGACGCGCAGCCGCCTGGCCGCCGTGGTCTTCTACGAGCTGATTCGCTTCAACGCGCCCGACCCGGCCGCCTTCGTCGAGCAGGCGGCGCGCGAGATCGACGCGCTGGTGCCGACCGACCGCGTCCGCGCCAGCCTGGCGGCACACGCGCCCTACTCGGTGGCGCCGCTGGTGCTGCGGGCGATCCGCCGCGAGATCGATCGGCGCCCGTTCGCGCCGTGCAGCGTGCACCTGTCGGAGTCGAGCGAGGAGGTCGAGTTCATCCGCACCGGCCGCGGGCCGTGGCGGACGCTGCTCGAGGACCTCGGCGCCTGGGATCCGGCGTGGCAGCCGCCCGGCGGATCGCCGGTGCAGTTCCTCGACGAGAGCGGCTTCCTCGATCCGCGCGTGCTCGCGGTGCACGGCGTGCAGATGACGATCGAGGATCTCGATCGCCTGGTGGCGCGCGGCTCGACGCTGGTCACCTGTCCGCGGAGCAACGGCCACACCGGCGCGGGAGCGCCGCCGATCGAGGACTTCTATAACTATGGTGTCGACGTCGCCGTCGGCACCGACAGCCTCGCGAGCGCGCCCGACCTGAACGTGTTCGCGGAGCTGGCGACGTTGCGGGCGCTGGCGCCGAGCGTGTCGGCCGGAGCGCTGCTCGACAGCGCGACGCGCCAGGGCGCGCGGGCGCTCGGCTTCGACGCCGATTACGGGACGATCGAGCCGGGCAAATCGGCGCGGCTGCTGGTCGTCACCCTGCCGTCGCGGTTGAGCGATGTGGAAGAATATCTGGTCAGCGGGATTGGGCCCGACGAGATCCGCTGGCTCGATGAAATATGACAATGCGGAGAGCGGATTTGCGGATTGCGGATGAGCACACGATGCTGAAACGCGTGGCGGTTTACGCCTCGTTCGTGCGGTTCAGCCACTCGGTGTTCGCGCTGCCGTTCGCGCTCGCCGGCGCGCTGCTGGCCGCGCAGCGGCTGCAGCCGGCCGATCCCGTCGGCTGGCTGGCGGGCGAGGGCGTGCGGCGGCTGGTCTGGATCCTCGTCGCGATGGTGGCGGCGCGCAGCGCCGCGATGGGCTTCAACCGCCTGGCCGATGCGAGGGTGGATGCGCTCAACCCGCGGACGGCCAACCGCGAGCTGCCGCGCGGCGCGATGACCCTGCGCGAGGCGGCGCTCTTCGTGGCGACTGCGTCGGCGGTGTTCGTGATCGCGGCGTGGCAGTTGAGCCCGCTGTGCCTGGCGTTGTCGCCGGTCGCGCTGGCGATCGTGTTCTGGTACTCGCTGGCCAAGCGCTACACGACGTGGACGCAGCTCTTCCTCGGCCTGGCGATGGCGGTCGCGCCGGTCGGCGGCTGGCTCGCGGCCGGCGGCCGCGGGGGATGGGAGCCATGGCTGCTCGCGCTGGCGATCGGCGCGTGGGTCGGCGGCTTCGATGTGCTCTACGCCTGCCAGGATCTCGACTTCGATCGCGCGCACGGCTTGCGATCGATCCCGGTCCGCTTCGGCGTGCCGGCGTCGCTCGCCATCTCGCGCGCGATGCACGTCGTCGCCATCGCCTGTCTGGTCGCGCTGGCGCTGGTCGCGCCGCTCGGACGGGTGTATCTCGCCGGCGTTGCCGCGGTGGCGGCGATGCTGGTCTACGAGCAGTCGCTGGTGCGCGCCGACGACCTCTCCCAGGTGAAGCGGGCGTTCGATCTGAACGGCTACGTCGGCATCCTGTATCTCGTCGTGCTGGTGGTCTCGCTGTATGCCTGAGATCGGCTCGGGTCCCGGTCAGCGAGTCGCCATCGGCGTCACCGGCGCGAGCGGCGCGTTGTACGCGACGCGCACCGTCGCGGCGCTGCTCGAGCGCGGCGTGCACATCGAGCTGGTTGTCTCTGACTACGGCCGCCGGCTGCTGCGCGACGAGCTGGGCGACGAGGCGTCGATCGATCGGCTGATGGCGTTCCTTTCTGGCAAATACGGGCCCGGCGTCGCGGCCGGCACGCTCACCCTCCACAGCAACCGCGACCTCGGGGCGACAATCGCCAGCGGCAGCCACGGCTGCAGCGGCATGGCGATTGTGCCCTGCTCGATGAAGACGCTCGCGGCGATCGCCCACGGCCTGTCGCGCAACCTGATCGAGCGCGCGGCGGACGTGATGCTGAAGGAGCGTCGGCGCCTGGTGATCGTCCCCCGCGAGACGCCGATGAGCCTGCCGCAGCTGCGCAACATGGTGCTGTGCGCCGAGGCGGGCGCGATGATCCTGCCGGCGATGCCGGCGTTCTACCAGCAGCCGAAGTCGCTCGACGATCTCGCCGACTTCATGGCCGGCAAGATCCTGTCGGCCCTCGGCTTCGAGCACGATCTGTATCCGCCCTGGACGGGACAGGTGGGGCAGCCCTGACCTCATGCGCAGCCGTGCTGGTAGCGCAGCCCTTCAGGGCTGCCCGTGCGGCGGGCGGCCCGAAGGCCTCCGCTGCGTGAGCCGCCGTTAAGCTCCCCGGAGAGCGGCGAGACTGCATTGACCGACATCTCCAAGTCGCCCGATCGCATCGCCGGCATGTTCGATGCGATCGCCGGCCGCTACGACCTGCTCAATCACCTGCTCAGCGCCGGCATCGATCGCCGCTGGCGC
>Ga0070691_10000199_pt1 | contig 20149 bp, 12 predicted proteins | sample KBSK1101metaG_FD_64673 | JGI IMG/M metagenome (GOLD analysis project Ga0070691, IMG submission 64673) | Corn, switchgrass and miscanthus rhizosphere microbial communities from Kellogg Biological Station, Michigan, USA - KBS K1-10-1 metaG | ecosystem: Host-associated > Plants > Roots >... | reverse complement strand
CGTAAACGAGGAGCGTCCCGATGAAGTGGTGGACATCATTGAACGCGGCACCGCGCGGATGGTGGCGGAAGCGGCGCATTCGCGCGGTGCACGGTTCCTCCAGATGAGTTCCGGTTCGGTGTACGGTCCGCAGCCTGCGGAGCTGCGGCGCATGAGCGAGGAGTTTTCCGGCGCGGCGAGCGCGGCCGACCCCGCGCAGCGATTTGGCGCGGCCAAGCGCCGCGCCGAGCAGCATGGCGAGGCCGCGGCCGCCCGTGGCGTACGGTTCGTGTCGGCGCGCATGTTTGCACTCGTCGGGCCGCGCCTGCCGCTCGACGGGCAGTTTGCGCTCGGCAACTTTTTCGGCGACGCGCTCGCCGGCCGGCCGGTTCGGCTCAGCGGCGACGGCACGCCCGTGCGAAGCTGGATGCACGCGGCCGACATGGCCGCGTGGTGCTGGACCCTCCTCGTGCGCGGCAAGGCGGGCGCGGCATACAACGTGGGCTCCGAGGATGAGCGGACGCTTTGGGATGCAGCGCAGCGAGTGGCTGCGCTCCCGTCGCCGCCCGTACACGCGGAACGTGCACGCGAGCCCGATGCGGCCTCGCGCCCTTCGCGTTACGTTCCGTCGATTCAGCGCGCACGCGACGAACTGGGGCTGGACGCATGGATCCCGCTCGACGATGCGCTGCGCCGCACATGGCATTGGCTCCGCGCCGGAGACATCGCAACGGGATGACGACCAGGGAACGCCACCTTCGCATCGGATCGCGCCGCATCGGGCCCAACGAGCCGTGTTACGTGATCGCCGAGATCGGGCTGAACCACAACGGCGATCTCGCGATCGCCAAGCAGCTCGTCGACGTCGCGGCAAGCGCCGGTGCCGACGCGGTAAAGTTCCAAAAACGGAAGCTGAACGAGACGTACCGGCAGGAGATCATCGACCAGCCGCGCCACGGCGAGCAGGGGCTCCAGTACATCGTCCCGCTGCTGATCGAGTTCGAGCTGTCCGACGACGCGTTTCGCGAGCTGTACGAGTACTGCCGTGCGCGCGACATCACCTTCATGTGCACGCCATGGGATCGCGGGAGCGTGGATTTCCTGGAGTCCATGCAGCTCGCTGCGTACAAGATCGGCTCGCCGGACATGACCAACTTCCCGCTGATCGAATACGTGGTCGCGACGGGAAAGCCCCTGCTGATGTCCACGGGAATGTCCACGGAGGATGAAATCCGCCGGACGCTGGCGTTCCTCGACGAAAAGCGCGCCGAGTATGCGCTCTTCCACTGTGTGAGTACGTATCCCGCGGCGCCGGAGGAGATCAACCTCCGGTTCATGCAGACGCTCAAGGAGTGGTCGGGGCGTCCGGTGGGATATTCGGGGCACGACACGGGCACATCCATCTCCCTCGCGGCCGTCGCGATGGGCGCGCGCATGCTCGAGCGCCACCTCACGCTCGACCGGACGATGCGCGGCCCCGACCACAAGGCAAGCCTGGAGCCCGCCGCCTTCGCGGACCAGGTGAAGGCCGTGCGCGAGGTGGAGATGTCGCTTGGTGCGCCGCATCGCTGGATGACGCGCGGCGAGACGCTCAACCGTCGCGTACTCAGCAAGAGCCTCGTCGCGGCGGCCGACATTCCCGCCAGCGCGACGATCACCCGTGCCATGGTTACGAGCAAGAGCCCGGGCCTTGGCCTGTCGCCGCAGCTGATGGACAAGCTCGTCGGGCGCCGCCTCGGGCGCGCGATGAAGCGCGACGACATGTTTCTCGCGTCGGACATTCTCGGCACGTCCGCATCGGCGGCGGCGCGCGAGATCGACGTGGGCGCGCCGTGGGGCGTCGTCGCGCGCTTCCTCGACGTCGCGCCGCTCGAGGAGAAATTTCTCGCGCGCGGCATGAGCTTCATCGAGTTCCACGTCAGCGACCGGGATCTCGACGCCGGCGCGGCGGCGTATGAAGCGGGAAAAAAACCGTTCGGGTTCGTGGTGCACGCGCCGGAATACGCGCACGACACGCTGATCGATCTCTGCGCCGCGGATGACGCGCAGCGCGCGCTCTCCGTGCAGCGGATCCAGAAGACCATCGATCTTGCCCGCGCGCTGGCGCCGCAGTTTCATCTCGATCGCGCGATGTTTCCGCGCGGACCGAAGATCGTGATGCATGTGGGCGGTATGTGGCCAAAGCCTGGCGGCTATGATGTCGCGGCCGCCACGAAGCGCGTGCTCTCCGCGCTCAAAGAGCTCGACTCGACCGGGGTGGACCTGCTCCTGGAAAACCTGCCGCCATATCCGTGGTACTTTGGCGGCCGGTGGTTCGGCCACATCATCTGCGACGTCGACAACACCGCGCTGCTCTGTGAGGAGTCCGGGCTCGGGCTTTGCTTCGACACCTCGCATGCGGCGCTCGAGTGCGCGCGCAGCGGCGCGAGTATGTTGGCGTTCGCCGAGCGCATTGCACCATTCGTCCGACATCTGCACGTATCCGACGGCGCGGGCACGTCGGGCGAGGGGCTTCAGATCGGCGAGGGCAGCGTCAACTTCGTCGAACTGTTGCCGGTGCTGCTGGAGAACCACCCCACGATGATTCCCGAAATCTGGATGGGGCACCATGAAAACGGCGAAGGATTCCGGATCGCACTGGAATACCTGACCGACATCCGCGCCGGGCGCGTGGCTGCGCACATGGCCGACCGCCGCATGCGCACGGATCTTGCCGCGCTCATCGTGTCGGACACGGGGACGATCTTCAGCGCGCTGAACGTGATCGACGCCAACCGGATGGGCATTGCGTTCGTCGTCGACGACATGCGCCGGGTGGTCGGTGTGATTACGGACGGCGACATCCGTCATGGGCTGGCGCGCGGCCTCAACAACCATAGCAGCGTCACCGAAGCGATGACCCGGTCGTTTGTTCATGGCCGCGTCGGAACGGCGGCATCCGAACTCCGCGAGCTCGTGAAGGGACGGCGCACGGGGATCGTCCCCGTTCTCGACGCGGACGGCCACCTCGTGGACTACGCCACCGCCGACGCACCCGGCGGGACGCGCGCATGACGATCAAGCTATCCGATTGGGTGTTCACGTTCGTCGCGCGCCTCGGGGTCAAGCATGTCTTTGAACTCACAGGCGGCGGGGCGATGCACCTCAACGACTCCCTCGGGGGCTGCCCGGAGCTCGAGTACGTTTGCACGCTCCACGAACAGGCCGCCGCGATGGCCGCGGAGTCGTACGCGAAGGTTGCGAACGACATAGCCGTCTGCCTCGTCACCACGGGGCCCGGCGGGACCAACGCGCTTACGGGTGTTGCGGGCGCATGGCTTGACTCGACGCCGATGCTCGTGATTTCGGGGCAGGTGAAGCGCGCCGACCTCAAGGGCACGACCGGCGTGCGGCAGATGGGCGTGCAGGAAGTGGACATTGTCTCCATGGCCGCGCCGGTCACCAAGTACGCGGTGACGGTCACCGAGCCGGCCGATATCCGCTATCACATGGAGAAGGCCGCGCACCTCGCGCGCACGGGACGCCCCGGCCCGGTGTGGATAGACATTCCGCTCGACGTGCAGGGCGCGATGATCGACGAAGCCACGCTGCGCGCGTTCGATCCGCGCGAGTCGGCGCCCACAGGCGTTGCGTCGCCTGACGAAATTTCCGCGGCGGTATCGCGGACGATCGAGCTTCTCAACGCGGCCGAGCGTCCGGTCGTGCTCATCGGCAACGGTGTCCGACTCGGGCACGCGCGCGCCGAAATGAGGGCGCTGATCGAGCGGCTCGGATTGCCGGTGCTCACCACGTGGCCGGCGCACGACATGGTCCCCGACGATCATCCCCTCATGATCGGCCGTCCCGGCCCCGTCGCGCCGCGCGGCGCGAACTTCGCGCTCCAGAACAGCGACTGGCTCCTGTCGCTCGGCGCGCGCCTCGATCTCGTCGTCACCGGCTACTCGCCGCAGCACTTCGCACGCGCCGCAAAGAAAATCATGGTGGACATCGACGCCGCGGAGCTGCGCAAGATGGGAGCGACGGTGCACGTTCCCGTGTGCGCGCACGCGGGCGACTTCATTGCCGAGATGGCGCGGCAGCTCGGCAGCGTGAAGGCGCGCGATCGTTCGTCGTGGAAGCGGCGCTGCGTGGAGTGGAAGACGAAGTTCCCCGTCGTCGCGCCGGAGTATCGCAACCTGCCATCGGGAGTGAGCACGTACGTGCTCGCCGAGGCGATCTCGGCGGCGTCGGCGCCGAACGACGTGATCGTCAGCGGAAGTTCCGGTGCGGGGATCGAGATCTTCTGCCTCGCGGCCACGCTCGTGGAGGGGCAGCGGCTGTTCCTTACCACCGCGCTCGGCGCGATGGGAAACGGCTTGCCCGCGCTCGTCGGCGCGTGCCTCGCGCACGGACGTCGGCGCACGATCGGCGTCGACGGCGACGGCGGCCTCCAGCTCAACATCCAGGAACTGCAGACGATCGCGCGCATGCAGCTGCCGATCAAGCTCTTCGTGCTGAACAACGACGGCTACGCCTCCATCCGAACATCCCAATCGCGCTATTTCAGCCGGCTCGCCGGCGCCGACGCGACGAGCGGCGTGACGCTTCCGCCGCTCCGCGGCGTGGCGGAGGCGTACGGATTGCCGCACGCGAAGATCGACACAGACCGCGACCTGGTGGCGCGTGTGCGCGCCCTGCTCGACGCGCCCGGCCCGCTCGTGATAGAAGTCATGACGCCGCGCGAGGAGCCGCGTGCACCGAGCTTATCGTCGATGCGCAAGCCGGATGGATCGATGGTCTCCAAGCCGCTCGAGGATCTGTGGCCGTTCCTGCCGCGCGAGGAGTTTCTTGCGAACATGATCATCCCACCGCTTCCCGAGTAGGCGGGCGGTGCGGATCCTGATTGCCGGCCTCGGCGCCATCGGACAGCGGCATGCCCGCAACCTGCGCACGCTCCGCGGCGCGGACATCGAACTCCTGGCGTACCGCAGCCGGCGGCTGCGGCATGTGGTGACCGACACGCTCGCGAAGGACGAAACGCGCGACGTCGAGACGGAGCTCGGAATCCGCGCGTTCGAGGATCTCAACGCAGCGCTCGAGATGAAACCCGACGCGGTGTTCATCTGCACGCCGAGCAGCCGGCACCTGGACGTCGCGCAGCGCGCGGCGGAGGCCGGGTGCGACCTGTTCATCGAGAAGCCCGTGTCACACACGATGGATGGTGTCGAGCGATTGAGGGCGACGGCCGCCGCGCGCGGGATCGTCGTGATGGTCGGGAGCCAGTGGCGCTTTCACCCGTGCCTCCTGGGGCTGCGGGACGCGATGCAGCGGGGTGTGCTGGGACGCGTGACGTCTGCCGGGATCAACTACGCCGAGTACCTCCCGGACTGGCATCCGTATGAGGATTACCGCACGTCGTACGCGGCTCGGGCGGACCTCGGCGGCGGCGTCGTACTGACCCAGATCCACGATTACGATCTCGCGTGCTGGCTGTTCGGCGCACCGCGGCGCGTGACTGCGGTTGGCGGGACGCTGGGCGGGCTGGAAATCGACGTCGAGGATACGGTCGACGCGCGGCTCGACGGCGGCGATGCTCCGGTGCGAGTGCAACAGACGTTCGCGGGGCGCCCGCCCGTCCGGACGATCACGGTTACGGGCGAGCGGTGCACGGGCACGCTCGACATGCTCGGCGCGCGCCTCTCGTTCGTGCCACCGCTTGCGCCGGAGATGTCCGTCGCGGAGTATCAGCGGAACCGGATGTTCGTGGACGAAGCGGCAAACTTCCTCGAAAGCATCGAACGGCGCGTGCCGCCGGGGGTGACGCTCGACGACGGCATCACGGCGCTCCGCGTCGCGCTCGCCGTGAAGGAATCCATGAAGACTCAACGCACGGTGGACCTCAGGTGAGGATCGGCGGATGACGGAACGGGCGGGGCGCGCACCCGGAGCGGATTTCTCGCTTGCCGGCCGCGTGGCCATCATCACGGGCGGAGCGGGGCTGGTGGGCGTGCGGCACGCGGAGGCGATCGCGGCCGCGGGCGGGATCCCCGTACTGGCGGACGTGGAGCTCGACGCCGCAACGACCCGCGCGAAGGAAATCGAGGCCGCGTTCGGGTCGCGGGCGATCGCCGTGCACTGCGACGTCACCAGCGCGGACTCGATCGAGAAGGCGCTCGCGCGTGTGCGCGAACAGACGGGCCGCGTGGACATCCTCGTCAACAACGCGGCGAACAACCCGAAGGTCGAGGGCACCGGGCTCGATTTCTCGCGGGTCGAGCGGTTTTCGCTCGACCAGTGGAACGCGGACATCGCCGTCGGCCTCACCGGCGCGTTTCTGTGTGCGAAGATCATAGGAGGCGCGCTCGCGGTGCAGAAGCACGGCTCGATCGTGAACATCTCCTCGGAGTATGGAATGCTCGCCCCGGACCAGCGGCTGTATCGCAAGGAAGGAGTGCCGGAGGACCAGCAGCCGGTGAAGCCGGTGACCTATACCGTGGTGAAGGCGGGCCTGCACGGCCTCACGCTGTATCTCTCCACCTACTGGGCCGGCTCGGGCGTGCGCGTCAACACGCTCACGCTCGGCGGAGTGGAGAACGGCCAGCCGCGCGAGTTTCTCGAGCGCGCGGCGTCGCGCATTCCGCTCGGCCGCATGGCGCGCGCGCACGAGTTCCAGGGCGCGCTCGTGTATCTGTGCTCCGACGCGTCGGCGTTCATGACCGGCGCGAATATTGTGGTCGACGGCGGGAAGAGCGTGTGGTAGCGCCGCTGCGCGCGCGGCTCGAATCGCTCTTCAGTGGAGAGGGCCGCGCCATGGCGGCCGCGGAGCGCGAGCGCTTCGATCTGGCAGCTCGTGGGCGGAGCGCGTCGATCGTGCTCATGGGCTCCGGCGGCCTTGGACGCCGGGCGCTTGCGGGGTTGCGCCGCCATGGCGTCGAGCCCCTCGCGTTCGCCGACAACGGCAAGGCGAGGCAGGGTACAACGATGGATGGAATCCCCGTGCTCTCGCCGGAACGCGCGGCTCGTCAGTACGGTGCGAGCGCCGCGTTCGTCGTCACAATCTGGGGGGCGAACAGTCCGCACCGTTTCGCCGATTCGCGGCGACAGCTGAACGCGCTCGGGTGCGATGTGGTGATCCCTTTTCCGTTGCTCTTCTGGAAGTATCCCGACGGCACGCTGCCGCACTACACGCAGGATTTGCCGCACGGCGTCGTCGACGCTGCCGCCGATGTGATCCGTGCCGCGGATTTGTGGGAGGACGATGCGTCGCGCGAAGAATATCTCTCACAGGTGCGCTTCCGCCTGCTCGCGGATTTCGACGGCCTCGCGCATCCGGTGAAACATCCGCAGTACTTTCCGGACGACATTTTCACGTGGCGCGACGATGAGTGGATCGTCGACGGCGGGGCCTACGACGGCGACTCGATCCGCGCGCTGGCGGCCGTGCGCGGCGGGCGCTTCGGACACGTGCTGGCGCTCGAGCCCGATCCCGCGAACTTCACGAAGCTGCTCGCGACGGTCGCCGAACTTCCGGCCGCGATGCGCGCGAAGATCGACTGCCGCCAGCTCGCGCTCGCGAGCACGCCCGGCACGCTGCACCTGGACGCGATGGGCAATGCATCCTCCTCCACCACAGCATCAGCCGGGACCGGAACGATCGCCGTCGCCGCAGAGCCACTCGATGCGATGCTCGGCGGAGCGGCCCCGACGTACATCAAGATGGACATCGAAGGCGCGGAGCCCGATGCGCTCGCCGGCGCGCGGAAAACAATAATTGCGCACGGGCCGGCGCTGGCCATCTGCGTCTATCACCGCCAGGACCATCTTTGGAGCATTCCGCTGATGCTGCGCGAGTTGCGGGACGACTACGCCTTCTTCCTCCGGCCGCACAATGAAGAAGGATGGGACCTCATCTGCTATGCGGTGCCGCGCGCGCGTCTGCTGGGGAGACACGCATGAGCGCACGGCGAACATGCCCCGTTTGCGGGAGCACCGATCCCAAGGTGCTCTTTCACCAGGAGTTCGCGGCGGTCGAGATGGCGACGCCGGTGACGGGCTACGACGTGGCCGTGTGCAAGACGTGCGGCGCAGGGTACGCGGACGGCATTCCCGACCAGCGCGCCTTCGACCGCTATTACCGCGACATGTCGAAGTACGAGTACCATCAGCGCGAAGGCGCCGAATCGGAGTACGACCAGCGGCGCCTCGCGATCATCGCGGAGATCATCGCTCCGCACGTGCCGCGGCAGGACGCGCGGATCCTGGACATCGGGTGTGCAACGGGCCGCTTGTTGGCGAATCTCCGCGAGCGCGGGTTCCCCAATGTCACCGGCCTTGATCCGTCGCCGGCATGTGCAGCCGCCGCGAAGAAGCTGTACGGCATCGCAGTGCACACGCAGACGCTGGCCGAACTTGGTGCCGGCGACGAGAGGTTTGACGTTGCGATTCTCGTCGGCGTGCTCGAGCACCTGTGCGACCTCGACGAGGCGTTCGTGCATCTGCGGACGATCCTGAACCCCGGCGGGCTGCTTTACGTGGAAGTGCCGGACGCGACGGCGTTCGCGGACTGGCAGAACGCGCCGTATCAGGATTTCAGCACCGAGCACATCAACTTCTTCGCGCCCGTCTCACTGGAGCATCTCATGGCGCGGCGCGGCTTCACGCGCGTGTTCCTAGAGCAGAATCATCGGGAGCAGAGCTACCGCACGGTGATGTCCAACGTGTCCGCGGTGTTTCGGAAGGCCGCAGAGGTGCCGCGCGGTCGCGTCGACCTGTTCGACGCGGACAGCGAGCGGGGACTCACGCGATACATAGAGCAGTGCCGCCGTGAGGATGGCGCCCTCAGGGCGAAGCTCGACGCGCTCGTCGACAGCCGCCGCCCGATTCTCGTTTGGGGAGTGGGCACGCACACCACCCGTCTCATGGCCACGAGCCGGCTCGCCGATGCGAACATCGTCGCGTTCATAGAGTCCAACGCGAGGTACCACGGCAAGACGCTCGGGGGCCGGCCGATCATCGCGCCGGAGCAGCTCAGGGAGCACGCAGAGCCGGTGCTCGTGAGTTCGCGCGTGTTCCAGCACGAGATCGCGGCGCAGATCCGCAGCGACCTCCACTGCCCGAACGAACTGATCCTGCTGTACGACGTGTGAGGCGGTCAGTCGGCGCCGGCCAGCAGTCGTTCGCGTCTCACTCTGGCGAAGTGCACGGCGGCGATTGGGACGGCGACGAACAGACTTGCTCCCGCGAACACCGCCGCCATCGTATTCGCCCCGCCAACCGTTCCGGCGATCGCGCTCGCGATCACGACCACGACGGCGCCCGACACGATCGGGGTCGCGATCTCCTCATCACGAAACGCGCGCAGCCACCCAGCCATCGCCTGCAGCAGCAACGCGCCGAAGTTTCCAGCCATTAGCGCAAGCAGTGAAAGCGGCGGGAGGAACCGCATCGCGAACGCCGGCAGCACGCGCGGCAGGATCAGCACGACGCCGGTGACCGGCACGCAGACCGCGACGAACACCATGGCGGCCTCCGCGGCCGCGCGGCGCGCCAGCGCATCGAACTCGCGCGTCTTCCCGCCGGCCACGAGCGCGCCGAACGACGGATACCGTCCGTGTAGCCACGCAATCGCCAGCGTAAGCGGAGCAGTCGCCACGGCGAGCGTCACGCCCAGCCGCCCCGCCTCGTCGCCGCCGCGCATCCGGAGCAGCACCGGCGCGAGCAGCTGTGGTGTGACCCACAGTGCGATCCACAGCCGTGCGCTTCGCAACTGTTCCGTCCGATAGCGTGCCGCAAGGCCTTTCACACCGTCGAGGAGCAGCGCCGGCAGCGACCGCGGTGCGCGCAGCAGGCCGCGATGCCGGCGAAAGAGCCATACGATCGCGACCAGGAATTGCGCCGTCGCCGCGAGCCACGCCGCCGCGAGTGGGCCGGCCGTGAGGATGCCGGTCCAGAGTGCGACGAGAATCCCGGCGGCCTGCGCCGCACGCATGCGCTGCACTGCGATGAGATCACCGCATCCCTCCGCCACGCACACGAACGGGATCACGAGCAGGTAGAGCGCCGTCACCGCCACGAACCCGAACCAGAGCACGGCGAACCCAACGCGCGACCCGCTGAGGTTGCCGCCGAATACCAGCGCGCCGCCTATGCCCGCCACGAGGAACAGCACGAGCGCCGCCGTGCCGAACCATCGCGTCGCGGTGACAAGCAGCGCCGCGACCGAATCGCGCGCGCTCGGGTCACCTTCGAGCCCGCCGCCACGCCCCCAGCGGAGCCGCGGCCATTCATGGCTCGCGAACTGGACGATGATCGTGCCGAGCCCGAGCTCGCAGAGCTGCGCGAACGCCACGATGTTGATCGCGACGAAGTACCATCCCTGGTCGTTGGGCGCGAGGCGCGTCGCCGCGAGGTACAGCGTGATGGGCGCGCCGCCAAGCGCGATCGCGCGACTCAACACCGTCGCGCGGACGCCCGCATCCGTCAAAAGTGTCCGAAGGCGACGGCCCAGCGCCGGGATCAAAAGTTGATCCGGTCCTTCTCGAACACGTGCGGGTGGTGCCGCACCTGCGTGTAGATCGACCCGATGTACTCGCCGACGATGCCGATGAAAAAGAGCTGCACGGAAGTAAGGAAGAAGAACCCGATGAGAATCGGGGCGATGCCGAGCGAGAATTCGTTCCAGAACAGCAGCTTCGCTGCGAGATAGCCGAGCGCGACGAGCAGGCTCACGATCGCGAGCGCAAAGCCGGTCATCGTCGCCATGCGCAGGGGCACCTTCGAATGGTTCACGATGCCGAGGAAGGCAAGATCGTACAAGGTGTAGAAGTTCTGCGAAGAAATCCCGCGCGCGCGCGCCGGCTGGCGGTAAGGCACGAGCGACGGCTCGTGACCGATCTCGGCGATCAGCCCGCGGAAGTATGGATACGGGTCGTCGATCTTCCTCAGCGCTTCGATCACGGACTGATCGTAGCACCCGAACCCCGTGCTTTGGCGCACGAGTTCGATGTCGGCGATCCGCGCCAGCATCCGGTAGTAGCGGTCGCGGAGCGCGTAGAACACGCCGCTTTCGTCGGCGGACTCCTTCACGCCGAGCACGACTTTCGAGCCGGCTTCCCATCGCCGCAGAAACTCGGGGATCAGGTCGGGGGGATCCTGGAAATCGCACGCGAGCGCGATGACGGCATCGCCATGCGCCTGCAGCAGGGCGTGGTACCCCGACCGCACGTGGCCGAAGTTCCGCGTGTTGAGGATCACCTTGACGTTCTTGTCCTGCGCGGCAAGTTCGCGCAGAATGACGGGCGTGCGGTCCTTCGAGCCGTTGTCGATGAAGATGTGTTCGTACCGGTACTGCGGCAGCGCCGCGAAGATCGCCTTCACGGCTTCGTACATCTCGCGAGCGTTCCCCTCCTCGTTGAAGCAGGGGGTCATGACCGAGATCAGGCGCATGGGCAAGAACATAACGCCGCCCGCGCCGCCCCGCAGTTATGATAGGGCGATCCAGAGCCATGCGGTCTCCGTAACTGCAGCCTTGAGGTCTCATGTGACGCCAGAAGAGTTTCGCAAGCAGGGGCACGCCATCGTCGACTGGATCGCCGACTACCGCCGCGACGTCGCGGCGCATCCCGTGATGGCGCAAACCGCGCCGGGTGAAATCCGCCGCACCCTTCCTTCGGCACCGCCGGCTTTGCCCGAGCCGTTCGCCGACATCATCCGCGACCTCGATCGCGTGATCGTGCCGGGAATCACGCACTGGCAGCACCCGTCGTTCTTCGGGTACTTCCCCTCGGTCGGCGTCCTCTCGAGCGTGCTCGGCGATTTCCTCAGCACGGGGCTCGGCGTGATCGGTCTGTCATGGCAGGCCGGCCCGGCGGTTACGGAACTCGAGGAGGTCGTCTGTGCCTGGCTGCGCCAGATGCTCGGCCTCTCCGCGGCGTGGACCGGCGTGATCCAGGATACCGCGTCCACGAACGCAATTGTTGCGCTCATCTGCGCGCGCGAGCGGGCTTCGCGCTTTGCATTGGGTCGTGGCGGACTGCAGGGTGAAGACCGGCCGCTCGTGATATACGCGTCCGCGCACGCGCACAGTTCGGTCGAAAAGGCGGCGCTCATGGCAGGCTTCGGACGCGAGAACCTGCGGCTCGTGCCGTGCGACGCGAACAACGCGATGCGCACGGATGAACTCACAGCGCTCATGGAAGCCGACGTGCGCGCGGGCAAGGTGCCGTGCGCGGTCGTCGCGACGGTCGGAACGACGACGGCGACCGCCATCGATCCGGTCTCTGCGATCGCCGGCGTTGCCAAGCGCTTCGGCGCATGGCTGCACGTCGACGCCGCCATGGCGGGCTCGGCGATGATCCTCCCCGAGTGCCGCTGGATGTGGGAAGGAGTCGAGGGCGCGGATTCGCTCGTTGTGAACGCGCACAAGTGGCTGGGCGCGGCGTTCGACTGTTCGCTCTACTACGTGCGCGATCCCGAACACCTCGTCCGCGTGATGTCCACCAATCCGAGCTACCTGCGGTCTTCCGCGGACGGCACGGCCACGAATTTCCGCGACTGGGGTCTTCCGCTTGGACGCCGGTTTCGCGCGCTGAAACTCTGGTGTCTCATTCGTGAGCAGGGAATCTCAGGCCTGCAGGCACGCCTGCGGCGCGATCTTGAGAATGCCAAATGGCTCGAGGCGCAGGTGCGCGCGGCGCCGCGCTGGCGCGTGCTCGCGCCGGTCGTGCTTCAGACGGTGTGCGTGCGGCACGAACCGGCTGCGCTCTCCGGCGAGGCGCTCGACGCGCACACGCAGCAATGGGCGGAGCGGCTGAATCGCTCCGGTGCAGCCTATGTCACGCCGGCGATTCTCGATGGGCGCTGGATGGTACGCGTGTCGATCGGGGGGGAGCAGACTGAGCGCTCGCATGTGGAGGCGCTGTGGAGAGAGATGAAAATGGCGGTTGAGTGAAGACCGAATCGAGCTCCGCACTCCGTCTTCCTCCTCCGCACCCCGCATCGGGTTGAAACTCTACGGCTCCATCGCCAACGCCCTAACCAGCCGAGTCAGCGCGTCCAGATCGCGCAGGTCCAGCACTTCGCCCGGCGTGTGCGAGTACCGCCCGGGCCACGACAACCCGATGTTCGGAGCGCCGAATGTGCCGATGGCGGAGCCGTCGGTGGAGCCCTGCGTCGTTCCCACCTGCAGCGGAATGCCCGCGGCGCGCGCCGTGGTGATCACTCGCTCCCGTTCGGCACGCGAAACGACCGTGCTGTTGTCGAGCCCGCGCAGCACGGGCCCCTTGCCCAGCGGCGCGAGCGCGAACGTCGGCAGCTCAAGCGGAGAGTCTGACGATACGAACGTGTCGATCGCGTAGGTGCGCGTGAGCGTCGTGCCGTACTTCGCGCCGAACGCGCGAGCGCCCAGAAGACCCGCCTCCTCACCGACGTCCCACACGAAGTACGTCTTGCGCGTGAGAGAGGCTGGGTCGATCGCGCGCACCGCCATCAAGAGGGCGGTTGAACCGGTGCGGTCATCGCTCGACCGGCCCGTGATCCGCACCGCACCGAGCCGCTCGGCATGCTTATACCCGACGACCATCGCGCCCGGCTTCACGCCGCGCGCGGCGAGTCCCGCTGAATCGAGCCCGAACCAGGCCGTCAGCGAGCGCGGCGCCTTCACGCGCACCGTGTCGCGGGGGATGAACACGCCGCGCAGCGGCTCGGCCGCGGAGCCGTTGTCGGCGCGATCGAAATCCAGCAGCGCGACCTCGCCCTCCCACGATGACGCGACGCCGCCGCCAACTGAACGCAGCGCGACGTCGCCGTTCGGGGCGATCTTGTCCACGACGAATCCGACCTCGTCCATGTGCGCGACGAATGCGACCGGATCCTTCTCGGGTCCGGCGGCGACGATGATGTTGCCCGCAGAGTCAGTCGTGGCCTTCGATTTCGCCCATGCGGGGAGCGCGGCCATCACCGCGTCGTGCACGCGCCACTCGTGCGGGTGCACGGCGGGAAGGTCGAGCAACGCGGTCAGCTGTTTCTCGGCGGGTCCGTAGGTGTCGGTGCGTGCTGCGCGCGGCGCCGGCGCAGCGTCCGCCGGAACCACCCACTGAGGATCCTGTGCGAGCGTGACGCCACCCACTGCCGCGGTCTTTGCAAGCAGGTCGCGCGCATCGGCCGCGCTGATCGACTCGACGAGCGAGCCGGTGAAGCTCGTCCGCGGCACGATCGCCTTGGTCGGCGGGGCGCCACGGCCGCCGCGCGCGGCGCCGATGAGCGTGAGGTCGTCGTAATGGCCGAGCCGCGCGAGTGCGCCGCTCAGGCCCGACCAGTTCATGACGTGCTGCGCGGAGATGATGAACACGGTCTCGCCGCTCGCCACCGTGCCCTGGGCCGCCGTCGCCACGGCCGCGCATCCCGCGCGCGCACCGGCTGCGGGTCCGGCGGCGTACCCTTCATAGGTCCACGCCGGCCGGTCCGCGATCACGGGATCGAGCAGCGCGATGCCGAGCCGCTCGGCATCGGCCCGCGACGAAGCGCCGACGTCGATCCAGATCTGGTCCACGCCGACGATGGTCGTATCCGCACGGTGTTGCTGCGCGAAGTGTCCGTTGAAGATCGCCCCGACGCCGAGCACGCCCACAGTGGAATTGCGCGCGGTAAAAATGCGCACGCGCTGCGCCTCCAGCGCCTGGTCCCAGAGCGGGAACGGTGGAGCCGCACCGGCACGATGGAGCCGGATGAAGCCGTCGTCCGTGATCTCGCTGACGACGTACGACGACACGTCGAGTGCGCACGCGACCACGCGGCGCGGCGATCCGCTTCCGACGCGGCGGATGAGATTGCCGACGGCATCACGAGTGAATCCCGGCAGCGCGCTCTTCAGCCGAGCCTCGGCGATCTCTTCGGCGCCCGCCGGAGCCGGCAGGGAAATCCACTTCGAGATGGACGCGGCGAGACGATCGTCGGACGGGTTCGATTGCGCGGTGGCGCGCGCCGCAAGCGCACACACGAGTGCGGCGGGGAGGAGCAGGATGCGTTTCATGGTGCAGACGATATGGGGCCGCCGCAGCGATGTCGAGTGGCGCGGCTTCCCGCACGAACGGTATCTTGCTCATCCCAACTTCCGAACCCCGCACCGCGATGAAGTTCGACGATCGGCCCGTTTTCCCCCGCGGTTTCCGCTGCGCAAGCACGAATTGCGGGCTGAAGCCCGACGCCAAGGACCTCGCGCTCTTTGTGAGCGACAGGGATGCGGCGGCCGCGGCGGTCTTCACGAGAAATCTTTTTCCCGGTGCACCGGTGATCCTCGGCCGCGAGACGATCCGCGGCGGCACGCTTCGCGCGATCGTCGCCAACAGCAAGTGCAGCAACGTCGCCACGGGCCCCGTTGGGATCGAGAACGCGCGCCGCATGGCCGCGGCAGCCGCAAGAGAAATCGGATCGGCCGCCGAACGAGTGCTCGTCAGCTCGACCGGCGTGATCGGCGTGCAGCTTCCCATCGAGAAAATCGAGCGTGGCATTGTCGGGTTGGCGGCCAAGCTGCAGCCGGATCCCATGGTTGGCGCCGAGGGGATCATGACAACCGACACCCACCCGAAGGCGCTGTCGGCGCGCGTGGGTGACGCGACGATCACCTGGGTCGCGAAGGGCTCGGGGATGATCGAGCCGAACATGGCGACGATGCTCGCCTACATCTTCACCGACGCACAGCTGGATGCTCCGGCGCTCGACGCGATGCTGAGGAGCGCCGTCCACGTCTCGTTCAACATGCTGAGCGTGGACACCGACACGAGTACGAGCGACACCTGCGCGATTCTCGCCAACGGCCTAGCGGGCCGCGTAGACGAGAAAGCGTTTCTCGAAACGCTGACCGCGGGCTGCATCAAGATGACCGAGACGCTTGCCCGCGACGGCGAAGGCGCGAAGCACTTGCTGCGCACGACGGTCCGCGGCGCCGGCAGCGAGGACGATGCGCGCAAGGTCGCAAAGTCACTGGTGAACTCGCCGCTGATCAAGACGATGGTCCACGGCGCCGACCCGAACGTCGGCCGCCTGCTGATGGCGGTCGGCAAGGTGTTCGACGTCAACGTGCGCGCCGCCGCGACGGACGCGTGGATCAACGGTCACGCGGTGGTGAAGGGCGGCGAGCGGCTTTCATTTGACGAGGCGACGGTGCGCGCCGCGCTTGCGAACGAAGTCGTGGACCTCGAAGTTGCGCTCGGACTCGGCACGTCCTCCGCGACGGCCTACGGCTGTGATCTCACCGCCGGGTACATCGAAGAGAACGCGGCGTACTACTCCAGTTAAGTTCCAAACCGCTGCGGGCTGCGGAACTCGACCCGCTGCGGGCTGCGGAACTCGACCCGCTGCGGGCTGCGGAACTCGACCCGCTGCGGGCTGCGGAACTCGACCCGCTTCGGGCTGCGGAACTCGACCCGCTGCGGGTTGCGGGATCCTACTTGAGCGACGGCGGCACGCGGCGCTTTGTGGCTTGTTCGAACGAGTACGCGAGCTCAAGCAGCCGTGGCTCGCTGCATGCCATGCCGGTGAAGCTCACGCCATACGGCACGGGCTGCGCGTCGAATGAGCGCGGCAGCGGCGGGTTGAGCGCGTTGGGAATCCGTCCGAACGGGACGATCACCGTCGGATAACCGGGTTTCGCCGCGATCGCTGCGCCGCTCGCGCCGGGGAACAGCAGCGCGTCCAGGTGTTCGGCCTTCATCACTTCGTCAATCCCGTGCGTGCCGCCGAGGTCGATGTCCTTGCGGCGATCGGCATCGTACTGCGCCTTGTCGGCGACGAGATCCATTTCGTCCGAGATGTCGAGCTGCGACTGGCCGTACTTCATTGCGCCGCGTCCGGCGTTGGCGATGTTGAACCAGCGGAGTTCGGTGAGCGACTTGAGCGGCGCGGCCGCGCCGAGCGACGCAAGCCACGCGTTGAAGTCGCGCTTCATGCCGTAGTTGAAGTCGATCGAACAGTCGGCGTTGTGGCCCTTCCGGTTTTCCCAGCCGCTGCACGTGTTCCAGTAGAGGATGTTCCGGAGCGTGTCCGGCGTCGTGACGCTGGGAATGTTCGCCGGATCAACGATCACGGCGCCCTGCGCCTTCAGCGCCGCGATGGCTTCGGCCATGGACGCGGCCTGCGCTGCATTGAGCCCGCCGCGCGGCGTGGTCGTCCCGGGAACGGTGAACGGGTCGTAGTAGAACGCACGCGGGATGCCGATGCGCGCGCCCTTGAGGCCGTCGCGCTTCAGGTACGGCCGGTAGTCGCGGTTGGCGGGGGGCGTGCACGTGCGCGTCGCGGAGTCGTGCGGGTCGGGCGACGGGCTCTCGAGCGCGCCGAGCATGATCGCCGCGTCCTCGACGGTCTTCGCCATCGGGCCCGGCGTGTCCTGGTCGGCCGTGATCGGGATGACACCATAGCGGCTGATCCGGCCGACCGTCGGCTTGATGCCGGCGAGCATGTTCTGGTTGGACGGACTGAGCACCGAGCCCGAAGTTTCCGTGCCGACGTTCGCCGCCCAGAAACTCGCGGCGGTGCCGATGCCGGAACTGGAGCCGCCGGTGCCCATCACCGGGCGGCCGTCGTTGAATCCCGGGCGCGGATCGGGCCGCGGATCGTACGGGTTCATTCCGTAGCCGCCGATGGCGCTGTAGTTGCCGGGCATGGGTGTAGGGCTGCCGGCGACCCAGTTCGCGAGCTCCGTGAGGACCGTCTTCGCGATGATGATCGCGCCGGCGTCCTTCAGGTTTTTCGTGAGCGTCGCTTCGTACGGCGGAACGAGACCCTTGAAGGCGAGCGCGCCTCCCGTGGTCGGCATATTCGTCGTGTGGATGTTGTCCTTGAGCGCGACGGGAATGCCGTGCAGCGGGCCGCGGATGTGCCCAGCCGCGCGCTCGCGGTCGAGCTCGTCCGCCTCCGCGAGCGCGGTGTGGCTCACCGCGATCACCGCGTTGAGGGTCTTGTCGTACGTCGCAATGCGCGCGAGGTACAGCAGGACGAGCTCGTGCGACGTCACGCGCCCCGATGCAAGTGCGGCCTGCATCTGCGGGATCGTTGCTTCGGCGACGTCGAACGTGGGGTGCGACTGCTGAGCCGAGGTCACGAACGGCACCAGCATGCAGAGCGTGAGCGCGAGTCGTTTCATAATGAGCAAGTCCTTGTCGGGGGCACGATCGTGCCAAGAAAGTATCGGTTTAAGCTCGAAGGTTACAGCTCAAGCGTACGGCTCACAGGTCGGGAGGGTCATAGCTCGTCCTTGAAAGCTTCAAGCCCTGAAAAGGGAACCGTGACACGTCCGGGCAATGCGCTGTACGCTTGAGCACTGGGCATTGATGAGCGCTGCACTGCTCGACTGGAGTGCGATAATCGCGGTGACAGTCTCATGACCGTATATTCCCGATTGCACCATTCACACACGAGGTCACGAGGTTCCGGTGAAAAACTCATTCATTCTCCGCGCGGGATTGCTCGCGCTTGCGCTTCCCTTCGCTGCCGCCACGGCGCAGCAGAAGTGTCCGGCCACCACGCCCGGCGAGAAAATGCCGCTCACCTACAAGGGCGGTCCGACCGTCGCCGACATCACCGCGTGCGACCTGATGACGCGTCTCTACATCTACGCCGCCGACTCCATGCGCGGCCGCGAGGCGGGCACGCCCGACAACATCCGCGCGACGGCGTACATCGAACGCGAAGTGAAGCGGCTTGGCCTGGTCCCCGCAGGCGACAAGGGCTCGTACTTCCAGTACATGCCCGTCACGGCGCGCGTCGTGACCAAGGCGTCATCCATCACGGCGGGCGGAAAGACGTTCCACCCCGGTGCTGATTTCAGTGCGGCTGGCGCCGCCGAGCGCAGCGTGAGCGCCCCGGTCATATTCGACGGAACTGCAGGCGATACCGTCAACGCGCTGAGCGCGGACGACGTCCGCGGGAAGATCGTCGTGATGATGGCCGGTGCAGGGGGCGGGGGACGCGGCGGATTCGGCCGCGGCGGTCGCGGAGGCGCGCCGAACCCGCTCGCCGACGCGGCGGCGATTGTGCTCGTGAGCCAGAAGGTGACACCGGCCCGGTTGCAGTTCACGCTCAACGACACCGTGCAGAACGATGGCCGCGCGGCGTATGCGGCGGCACATCCGCAGGAGGCGAATGCCGGCGGCCGCGGCGGCCGTGGCGGCGGTGGGCCCGCTCCGCTGACGGTTACCGTGTCACCGACCGTTGCGTCGGCAATGCTCGGCCGGCCGGTCGCGGGCGCAAAGCGCGGCGACAAGGGCGGCCCGGCGACGATCGACCTCAAGGACGAGACGCTCCAGGAGCCGACGCGCAGCGTCGTGGCGATCATTCCCGGCAGCGACCCGACGCTGAAGAACGAATACATCGTGATCGGAGCACACTCCGACCACATCGGGATTTCGAACACCAACCCGCCTGTCGAGCACGATTCGCTCAAGGCCTACAACATGGTCGCCCGCGTGGAGGGCGCGGACTCGCGCGGTGCGATGCCGCCGACGCCCGAGCAGTGGGTGCGCATCAATGCGCTGAAAGATTCGCTGCGCAAGGTGTATCCGGCGCGCGTGGACAGCATCAGCAACGGCGCGGACGACGACGGCTCGGGTTCGGTTTCGATTCTGGAGATTGCCGAGGCGTTCGAGAAGGGCCCCGTCAAGCCGAAGCGCTCGCTGATCTTCATCTGGCAGACCGGCGAGGAGAAGGGGCTGTGGGGCTCGCAATACTGGACGAATCATCCGACCGTGCCGCGTGATTCGGTCGTCGCCGACCTCAACCTCGACATGGTCGGGCGCGGCGCAGCAACGGACGTGACCGGAAAGAACAAGGAAGGCGAGGAGCTGTTCGGAGCGCCGAACTATCTCCAGCTCGTCGGCTCACGCCGCCTCTCCACCGAACTCGGCGACATCGCCGAATCGGTGAACGCGACGGAGGCGATGCCGTTCAAGTTCGATTATTCGATGGACGCGAACGGCCATCCCCAGAACATCTACTGCCGCAGCGATCACGCGAACTACGCGCGGTACGGAATCCCCGTGATTTTCTTCACGACGGGCGGCCACGCCGATTACCACCAGGTGACGGACGAGCCGGAATACATCCAGTACCAGCACATGGCTCGCGTCGACAAGTTGGTGTTCGACATCGCGATGAAGGTCGGCGACCTCGATCATCGCGTGACGGTCGACAAGACGAAGCC
>Ga0070691_10000197_pt1 | contig 20234 bp, 18 predicted proteins | sample KBSK1101metaG_FD_64673 | JGI IMG/M metagenome (GOLD analysis project Ga0070691, IMG submission 64673) | Corn, switchgrass and miscanthus rhizosphere microbial communities from Kellogg Biological Station, Michigan, USA - KBS K1-10-1 metaG | ecosystem: Host-associated > Plants > Roots >... | reverse complement strand
AGGCCGAGCTCGACGGCGACGGCGCGGTCGCGATCACCGGCAGGGGAATCGCCGCAAAGCTGGTCGAGCTGACCGCCGAGGCCAAGCCCTCCCTTGCCCACGGCGACGAGGAGCCGCTCGTCGGCTGGACCTATCCGTGCGACCGCGAGCGCGTCCCGGTCTGGACCGCGACGCTGCGCAGCCGCGGCAAGGACGCGACCCTCGTCGCCGCGCTGAGCCTCGACGGCGACCCGATCGAAGCGGTGCCCGAGGCGATCGGGCGCCACCTGTAGGTGGCGGGGGAGCGGTGGCGGGGAGCATCCTCCTGATCGACGCCGGCGCGGACTTCGCCTGCGAGGTCTACGAGCGCGAGGGCAGGGGGGAGTGGGCGCAGGCGATGCCGCTGGTGCTCGAGAAGCTCGGCTACCTCGGGCTGGAGACGGCCGGGCCCGCGGCGCTCGCGGATCCGCGCAGCTGGGAGCGGCACGCGGCGATCCTCGTGCCGCGCCTGCCCGCCGGGGCGTGGTCGCCGCGCGCCGTCGCGTTGGCGGGCTCCGGCAGGGCGCAGCTGCTGGTCGAGCTGCCACCGCGCGAGCTGCGCGATCGCCTCGGCATCCTCACCGCCGAGCCCGCTGGCCGCGACGGGGTGGTGACGGCGACCGACGCCGAGCTCGCCGCGGCCGTCGAGGCGTCCTCGACGACGACCAACGCCTATCTGCAGTCGCCGCGCTCGCGACCGGTGGACCGGGTGGAGGGACTCGGCTGGGATGAGCTCGGCGTGCCGATCGGCGCCGAGCAGGCAGAGCGCTGGCGCGCGCCCGGCTGGGATGCCGAGCGCTGGAGCCTCTCGGCCGAGGCGCAGGTGCTGGCCGAGTGGCGCGACGCCGGCGGGGCGGGCGAGAGCCGGCCCGCGCTGGTGCGGCGCGGCCCGCTGTTGGCGGCCTCCTTCTCGTTTTTCGGCTTCCTCGGTCAGCAGACGACGATCCAGCCCTTCGCCGGCGCCGAGCACCTGATCTGGACGCGTCCCTTTGCGCTCGAAGCGATGCTGGCTGCCTTGCTCGACGAGATGCACCGGCGGGCGCGGGTACCTCGGCCGCGGATCATGCCTTGGCCCGAGGGCGTCGAGTGGGCGCTCAACGTCCGCCATGACTTCGACCGGGCGCAGTCGCGTGGCCAGGTCGGGCGCGTGCTCGCGGTCCACGCGGAGGCCGGCACCGCCGCCACCTGGTATTGGCGCGCCCGCCATGTCGGCGGCTCGCGCTCGGCGGCGGACCGGGTGCGCTCGCGCGGCAGCGACGGTGCCGCCGTCGCGCGGATGGTCGCCGGCGCCCCTCGGCAGGAGGTGGCCCTGCACACTGAGCTACTCTGGCTCTCAGCCGAGGCCGAGCGGCGGGCGCTTGAGCGCGCGACTGGGAGGCCGGCGTTCGGGACCTCGGCACATGGCGACCCGAACTGCTTCCGCTGGCAGGGTGCCCCCAACGTGCTCTGGGCGGAGCGGCACGGCTTCGACTACACCGAGTTCATCTCGCACTCCCACCTGCACCCGCACCGCTTCGCCGCGCTGCGTGCCGACGGGACGATCGAGCCCTCGCGGATCGTCTGCCTGCCTCATCACGAGTCGCTCGATCGCTCGACCACGCCCGGGGATGCCAACGTCGAGGGCGTCCTCGCCGCCGCCGAGTCCTACCGGCGGGCCGGCGGCCTGATGCAGGTCCTCAACCATCCCGACCTCAATCTGGCCGAGCTCGCCGAGGTGCTGCGCGACCTGCCCGACGAGGGGCGGCTCGACTGGACCGCGGCCGAGGCGGCGAGCTGGTGGCGGCGCACCCACGTCCTCTCCGAGTTGCGGTTGGACCACTACGAAGACGGCCGGGTGACGCTGACCTCGGCCCGCGGCGTGCGCGGCGCGGTGCTCGAGCTGCTGCTGCCCGACGGCGCCCGACGGCGCTACTCGCTGCACATCGAGGCGGGAGGATCGGTGACGGTCGGCGGCGGCGCCGGGCACGCCGCCAACGGCCGCCCCGGGGTGGGCGCCAACGGCCACGCTGCGGTCGGCGGCGGCGCCGAGCGCTGGGGCGAGGCGGTCGCGCCCGCCTTCGTCCGCGCCGCGCGCGCCTACTACGCGGAGCACGGGCTGGACCCCGCCTCGCCCGAGGCCGAGTGCACCCTGGCAACCAACTCCAGCCTGGTGCCCGGCCGGGTCGATGCGATGCGTCGCTATCTCGGCGAGCTGGGCGGCGTCACCTCGTTGCGCGGCGCTCGCGTGCTCGACTGCGGCGCCGGCTTCGGCGCCTTCGCCGCCTACCTCTCGCTCGACCGCGACGCGCCGCTGGTCACCGCGGTGGAGATGCGGCCCGAGTTCGCCGCCCTCGCCAAGCGGGTCGCGGCGCAGACGGGCCTCGGCGACGCGATCGCATACGAGGTGGGGGACATGCGCTCGCTCGACGGCATCGCCGACGGCAGTTTCGACGTCGTCGTCGTCAACAACTCCTTCATCTACCTGACCTCGAAGGGCGACATGCGGCGCGCCGTCGCCGAGCTGCGGCGGGTGACCGCGCCCGGCGGGCACGTCTGCTTCTTCCACGCCAACAGCTGGCAGGCTCGCGAGCCGTTCACCCGGGACCCGATCGTCCACCTGCTGCCCGCCGGTGCCGCCGACGCCGTCTCGCGCCTGACCGGCTGGCAGCACAACCACGGCCGCGTGCGGCTGCTCTCGGCACCGGCGCTGAGCCGCATGCTGCGCCAAGGGGGCTTCGACCGAGTCGAGATCGGCGCCGTCCGCGGCGGCCACGTCGCCCGCCCCCCCCGCGCCTACCTGGGCCGTTTCTACGCGGCGGTCGCGCGGCGGGGGGAGTAGGGCTACGGATGCCCGACGCACCCGGCGCCGAGGCAGTGGATGAGGTCGAGGAGCTCGAGCTCGAAGAGATCGAGGCGGAGGCGGGCGCGGGCGAGGAGTCCGACGAGCCGCAGTTCGAGCCGATCTTCACCGGCGCGCACGGCGTCGGCACCAGGCTCGCCGGCCGCATCGGCCGCCACGCCACCGCCTACGGCCTCGCCGCCGTCTCGAGCATGCTCGCCGGCCTGGTCAGCGTCGCTGTCTTCACCCGCTTCCTCGACCCCAGCGAATTCGGCAAGATGGCCGTCCTCTCGACCGTCTCGACGATCATCACGCTGATCGCCACGCTGGGAATCATGCAGGGGACGATGCGGCGCGTCTACGGGAGCGCCGGCGACGACGAGGCCGGCGACGTGGACGTCGCCGAGAGCGGGGTCGTGTCGGGCGATCCGCGCCTGGCGCTGACGACCGGCCTCGCACTGTCCTGCGTCTTCAGCGGCGCCCTCTTCCTCCTTGCCCTGGCTCTGCAGGGCCCCATCGCCGATCTCTTCGGCGGGCCGCAGGACAGCACCCTGATCCTCCTCGCGGCGGGCGCCGGCGCCGCCGGCGGGGTGATGCGCTTCGCCCAGAACATCCTCCGCCTGCAGCTTCGCTCGGGCGCCTACCTGGTCGTGAACCTGGTCTATGCCTTCGGCGGCATTCCGGTGGCGATCCCGCTGCTCGAGGCCGGCCTCGGCATCGAAGCGATCCTGATCGGCTTCATCGTCGCCAACGCCCTCTCGGCGGCGATCTGCCTGCTGCTGCTGGTCGCCGACCTGCGGCCGGCGGTTTCGCTGCGCGAGGCATGGGAGATACTGCGCGGCGGCGTCGCCTACCTGCCGCTCGTGCTCTCCTTCCAGACGGTGCAGTTGGGCGACACGTTCCTCGTCGCCTCCTTCGGCAGCTTCAGCCAGATGGGCGTCTACCGGGTCGCGCAGCGCATCGCCATGCCGATCTCCTTCGGCACGTCGGTCTTTCAGCAGGCCTGGGGGCCGCTGAGAAGGGACATGACCCAGGTCGCCGTCGACAGGGTCGACGAGTCGCGCGCCTACGCCGCCCACCTGTTCACCTATTACGCCGTCTTCGTCACCGCGCTGATCCTCGCGGTGGCGGTTCTCGCCGACCCGCTCGTGCGCTTGGCGTCCAGCGAGTTTGGCGAAGCGGCGACCCTCGTTCCGCTGACCGCGCTCAGCGTCGCCGGCCACGGCTGGTTCATCTTCGCCTACCGCAACGCACGCCTGCCCAGGCACATGCTGTGGATGGTCTGCCTCTCCGTCTCCGCCGGGATTCTCTTCATCGCCTTCTCCGTGTTGCTGATCCCCGCGCTCGGCGCGGTGGGGGCGCCGCTCGGGGCGATCGCCGCCTGGGGGCTGGTCACCCTCGTCCTGCTCGGCGCCAACCAGCTGATCGGTGCCCCGATTCCCTACGAGTACCGGAATCTGCTCCTCCTCGGTGGCCTCACCGTGCTCGTCTGGCTCGTCGCCCGCTGGGCGCTGCCCGACGACCCGGCGGGCACCGTAGCCAAGCTGGCGCTGTTGCTCGTCTGGACCACGGGCCTGCTCGCCACCCGGATCGTGCCGACGGCCGAGGTGCGCGCCGTCGGCCGCTTCCTCCGCGACGCCAGCGGCATCGATTCGCGGCGTGAGCTGCGGGCCAGGCTGGCCGCCCTGGACGGCACCGACGCCGTCCTGGTGGACGAAGTGGTCCGGCGCAAGCGACCCCCGCAGGAGGTCGCCGAGCGCACGGGCCTCTCGGAGGAGGATGTGATCGCGAGCACCGTGCACGTGCTGCGCAGGGCAGCCGGGGGAGGCGAGCCGAAGGACACCGACTCCGAGCTGGGCATCCTGCTCCTGCGCCCGATGTCCCGCTCCGAGCGCGACATCGGCGTGATGAGCATGGTCGCCGCCGGTGCCGACCCGATCGACGCCGACATCGTCAAGCGGGCGGCGGGGGTAGCCTCCTCACGCCGTCGCTGAGCTCGCCTTCAGGGAAGCGGCGTGGCGAGTCGGGCGCGAAACTCGCGCAGCGGTATCTCCTTGTGGAGGCGCAGGCCGAGGCAGATCGCTATTCCGGCGATCCGGCTCCGCAGGCCGGGGCGGGCAAGCATCAGGCGAACCTGATCGGTGCAGGCCGCCTCCTCGCTGAAGTCGTCCTGCTTCAAGTACCGATAGAGGTGGCTGACCATGTGGTCGATGCCGGTCTGGCCGCCCAGCTCGAACAGCTTCCTGGCGGGTATTCGACCCCAGGGGCTGTCGGGGTAGATGAAGGTTTCCGGCTCTCTATCGGGCTCCGGAGGCCACTTGATCTCCCCGCACCAGACCTCCTCCGGCGCCGGATCGGAGCTGATCTGCCAGCTCCTGCTTTCCGTCCGTACGCGGTCCAGCGTGGCGCGGTCGGCGCCGATCGCCGTCATCGTTGCGACCGAGTCCTCGACCCAGCGGTCGAGCTCCGGCCGTTTCAGCTGCCGCGGGCGCCGGCGCCCGGTGGCCAGCATCGCCAGCCGGTTGATCAGGTTCATGCCGGGACGCGGCAACGCGCTGGGGGCGGGAGCCTCCTCTCGATCTGAGGGCTCGGGGTTCACGTGCATCCCCTTGAGCTTATTCCTCTCGGCGGGCGGCTGTGTCGCTAGCGAATAGCAAAGGCATCCGCCAGGACCTCCATCGCTTTCCGGCGACGAGTGGAGGGCGGCGATCGGTGGTCATCCTCTGCGCGCTCCGAGGCGAGCGCCACGGCCATTTCCGACAGGACCTTGGAGCTGACGCCGTCGTCGACGCGCGACGCCAGCAGGTTGCCGAAGTGCACGTGGTGGGTGCCGACGAGGCGCTGGTGGAAACCGGTGAGGGCTCGCACCGTCCTGGCGTGCATGGCGAGGTAGAGGACCGCGACGAAATTTGCCAGCACACCGCCGGCCGCCGCGAGCGTGGCGATCATGATCTGCTGCGTGTCGGGCTGGTCCTCGTGAGCGATCAGGTAGAAGGCGACGCCGATCACGACGAAGCCCCCCGTCATGCACAGAACGCCGAGATAGGAGAGCATCGCGCTCTGGCGCAACGTCTCGTCGTAGTAGCGCTTCAACTCGAATTGGTGCTTCAGGAAGAGCTTCTCGGCTCGCGCCTCGGAATCGTCGTTGTCGGTGAGCAGGCCGCGCTCGTAGTCACCCTCTCGCAGGTCCGACTCCAGGGTGCGGACACGCTGCCGGCTGATCACGAGCACCACGCCCATCAGGGCCTCGAAGATCGCGCCGAGCGCGACCACCTGCACTCGCGCGTCGGCGAAGACCTGGAAGGCGGCGACCGTGACCGCCGGGATCACGAGCACGCAGAAGAGCCCGATGTTCCTCATCAGCCGCTGGGTGAGCAGTCGTACCTCCACATCCGCCTGGGCGATCAGGTTCTCGGCGCGGCGGAGGGCGATCGCCGTGTCGCGGGGGAACGGATCCGGTTCGGCGCGCAGGGCGCAGAGCTCGCGGTACAGGCGCGCCCCGGTCTCCTCGCCGTGACGGTGACGCTCGCGACTGTGGACGATCAAGAGCCCGTACATGATGATGCCGCTGGGGATGACCGCCGCGAGCGCGAGAGTGATCGCGGCGGTCATCCAGGGGATGTAGCTCGACCCCGCCACGATTACGGCGAGAAGCACCACGGCGCCCACGATCACCCGAAGGGGGAGCGTCAGGCCGATGACAGCCTCGGTCGACTTGCTCTTCCCGGCTTGCTTGTCTCCGTTGGGCTCGGGATCAGGCTCGGGATCAGGCTCAGGCTCAAGCTCGGGATCAGGCTCGGGATCGGGCTTCTCGTAGAGGTTTGCGTCTTCGAGTTGGACGAGTCGTTGCTCGAGCATCTGCTCGGCAATCTTTCGCGCCATGTCGTTTGGTTTATGGGGGCGACTCCCATTCCCGTTACCACCCACGCTCCCCGACCCTATCCACGCTTTGAAGTTTTTCACCGGTGCGATCCTATGGTTTTGTTTCGGGCTTTGCAAGCAGCACGCTTGTCTGAGAGATGGTCGGCGTCCTTCATCGCATGAGGCCTTCAGCCTCGGCGAATTCCTCGTCATGGGGTTCGAGGCGCTGAGGGCGTCTTAGACTGAGGCGATCTTGCGCAATCATCCGCAGTCTCGGCCGTTGGTTCAGTATTGGCATCACGAGGACATCCCCGTCGACGTTGGTGAGATGCTCTCGCTTGCGCGTGAGAGCAGCCCCGACATGCAGCACCTCGTATTCAGCGAGAGGAAGGCCGCAGACCTCATCGAGGCGCATTACACGGATCGAGAGGTGGCGGCTTTCGCTGCCTGTGCGGTTCCGGCGATGCAGGCGGATTACTTTCGCTACTGCGCGATACACACGCTGGGCGGCGTGTACTGCGATGCGGACTCGCGATGCTCAGGTTCGCTCATGCCTCTGCTGCAAAGCAGCGGCATCCTTTTCAAGGGGAGCGTGCCTGGATCCATAACCAATCACCTATTTGCCTTTAGAGAGCCCGGTCATCCTTTGCTCAAACTCGCCATCGACATCGCGACCGCCGGGATAGAGAGCCGTTTCTCCGAGAGCATCGTGTTGGTGACCGGGCCGAGGGTCTTTTGGACGCTGGCGGCCATCTTGCGCATTGGCTCGTTGGATACTTTCATCGAGCGCGTCAACGTTTTCTTCGATGCCCATCCGGAGGCCAAGGACCTCGAGCAGGTTCAGCTGGTCGACCGTGAGCGTATGCATGTCTATCTGGAGTCCATCCGCGAGGCGATTGGAGACCATGCTCGCGTTGCCGCTGCCTTTGAAGCTGTTCGCGTATTGCCGAACGCAGAGATCCCCACGATCGTTGGCGGCGGCGGATCTCATCTCGCCTATAAGAAGACGACGGATCACTTCCCGAATTGGCCTGGGAGCATCTACCGTTGACCGAAGCCATCCATCGGCGAAGCTGGACCCTCCCGTCTCAGCGCAACAGCGCTGAGACGGTTACCGGTCGCAAGCCCTGCGCCAGCAGCGCCGGTACGAGCCGTCTGACCGCTTCGACCGTCGGTTGACGACTGTCGCTGTCGCGCTTGTCCGAGGAGATGCCATCGTGCAGGCAGACGATGTCGCCCGGGCCGGCCTGTTCCATCACCGGCCCGTAGACCTGCTCGGCTGAGTTGGCGGACCAGTCGGAAACGGCGATCGAGCGCAGGACGACCGCTCGCACGCCGTAGCCGGTTGCAGCCTTGGCGACCTGCTCGGGGCCCTTGAAGTAAGGCGGGCGGACCAGGTCTGGCCGCCGGCCGCCGGCTTTCTCCACGGCTTCGGTCGTGCGTTCGAGCTCTGTTCGCAGCTCGGCTCGGCTCAGCGTGGTCGAGTTGCTGTGACTCCAGAGGTGGTTGCCCAGCTCGTGGCCGGCGGCGGCGAGCGCGGTGACCGCCTCGGGGCGCTCCTCGACCGCGGGCCCGCGCAGGAAGAAAGTGGCGTGGCAGCCGTGCTTCTCGAAGACGCCGGCGATCTCCGCGGTCCAACTAGACGGTCCGTCGTCGAAGGTGAGGGCGATCTCCGCACGCTCACCGCTGCCGCGGCTGACGATCATGGGACTTTCCGTCATTGGGTTCATGGCTGGCCTTCTGCCTCGGCCGGTGCGGGCTTCTCCCTGTTCGCATGCAGAGCCTCGAGTTGCTCGGGAGTGTCCGCCGCGAACCAGCGCTGCGGATACAGGCGCGAGCACCTCAGCTGTCGCTGGGCAGCCAACTCGGCCCAGATCGTGGAAAAGTCCCCAGTCGCGCTTGCGTATGCCCTGACCTTGCTGGGATTCAGTATTTGGATGCCTGAGCAGTAGACATCGGAGCGTTCGCTGCGGCTTACGCGAGTGACAAGATGGTCGTCGTGGAAGATCCAGTCGCCCCCTAAGCCCTCTATTGGTTCGACTGGGACGAGCATGCACGCGGGTTCTCCGGCTTCGCGATAGTCCTCCTCGAGGAGATCGAAATCTAGATCGACGACGTTGTCGCAGGTGAGGACGAGAACGGGCTCATCCAGCGCTCCGAGCAGCGTGCCGAATATCCACCAACTATTGGATTTACCGTCCGTATTGAAGACTGACCTCACTCCGTGGTGAATCACATGCTCTGCAAGCATCGCGCCCTTATAGCCGACCGTAATATGCACATTTGGGATGCGGCGCTTGATCTTGTCGATCCCCCGCCCGATTAGGGTTGAGCCTTCGTAGGGCGCCATCGCCTTGGGTCGATCGGTCGTGAGGGGCATTAGCCGCTGTCCGCGCCCCGCGGCCAGGATTACGGCGTGTCGAAGATCCTTCACTGGTCAATCGCCGATCCGGATGAGAGCTAGCATCTCTGAGTCGGTCAAACGGGAAGCCGTTGCTGATGAGATCGGCGCCGTCAACGGCTTCGCTGAAGGTTGCGCGAAGTCGATCGTGTAGTGCGGAACGGGATTGCCCGAAAGTGCAGAGGCGAATGGCAGCTCGGCCTCACCGACGAGGTACTCATCTTCACGATCTCCCTGTCTCACCGGTACGCTTTCCCAGCGACCGCCAAAATGCTGCACCCAGACGTCGAGAAGGTCTCGTATCAGTGCAGCACCCATCTTTTTGACAACTACGGTTCCCCGCACCTCCTCGATGCGGTCGACCGCGGTCTGGACAAGCTCGGCGGCTTCATCGACAGTGAAGAAGAAACGGCGCATGTCGGGGCCGGTGCTTTCGATTACGCCGCCCTTGCGGTGCATCTCACGCCACAGCGTCAATGCCGATCCGGTGGACCAAGCCACGTTTCCATAGCGAACGCAGGCGACTCGCGTCCCCTGCCGGCCGTCCATAGCGCAGAACATGCGCTCCATGAGCGACTTCGTAAGGCCATAGGTATTGCGAATGGGTGGCGAGGCCTTATCCGTCGATACCCCGATCAGGGTCTCGACATCACGTTCAAGCGCTACCCGCAGGACGTTCTGAGAACCGCCTACGTTGACGTCTACGCAATCAAGTGGCTGGATCTCTGCCAAATCGACGAACTTCGTTGCCGCGGCATGGATGACGACCCTGGGATCCGTCTCGAGGAAGACATCGCGTACGGCGTCGATCCGGCATATATCCATTGGCAACACCCGACAGCCGGTCGTGGTCGCGGCCTCGGCATTCTGTCGGTAATTGCGGCCAGTCAATATGACATCGAACTCGTCCTTAAAGGTCGCGGCCAAGTGACGGCCGAGAAAGCCAGTTCCGCCAGTCACGAGAAGCCTGGGAGTGGACGCTGATGAGCTCATGGTGCGAGGACGCCTTCGCCCAGGGTGAAACCAACCGGTCGCGAGCCCAGGGGTAATTGTGGGGCCGTCGGCGGGATGCCGCTAACCTGGTTTCCACCGTGTATCGCGATCAACCACGCGATCATCGACTCATCCTGATGCGTTGGATAATGCTGATGAAGTCTCACATGCCAGGCGCTGCCGTTCTCGCCAGGCATTTGGAGGCGCTGGTTTCCTTCATATCGACGGAAGAGGGCAGTGTGGCCGGCGCTCATGACGCCCCTCGGTAATGCCTCCCGGGGTCGCTCGAAAAAGGAGTGAAAGGGACTGTTTGGCATCCAGCCTCGATGGAGCTGTCCTCGACGTACGTCCATCCGATATCCACGGGGGAAATTGAGCAAGAGATGGCTATGACTCGAGCGATGGAATTGCTCGGCGTAATCCTGTATGGCTGCCAAGTACTGGTCGGCGATAGCATCGTCACTATCCAGCCGGGTCGTGATCAGGACATCGGTATCCGGCTGCACGAGTTCTCTGACAATGGCGATCCGCGTGCGGCGCTCGCTGGTCAGGATGACTCGGAGATTGGCGAGTCGATCCTCCTCGATTCGTAGCTGCGTCAGGATATCCGGATCGGTTGACTCGTCGCAAAAGACGATCCAGGTGAATGCGTCGGTGGTTTGGGCGGCGACCGACGGTAGGGAGAACATCCTCACCACGCGAAGTCGGTCGGCGAGCCACTCGGAAGTGAATCCGGGCAAAACGGAGAAGCGAGTCTCAAGCAGGTGCTGGACTTTGGGCATCGGGAATGACGCGATATCCGGCTGCCGACGCAAACGTGGCGAGCCGGTGGGCGTAGGTATGGTTATTTGCCACGACGCGGGTAAGGTGAGCGACAACCTCTTCGCAGAGGACGCTGTCTCTCGATAGCAGGTCGATTGCTTCGACCGTGCTGTTCGCATCGTCGACGGTCGGTACGAGGGTGACCCAGGGATCGTCCATGCTCCAGCCGACCGCAAAATGACGCAAGGCACGAAATTTGTGTGGCGTAAGCACGATGGCTTCGGCGGCCGCGGCGTCGAAGACCACTTGGGGCGCGAGATGGGGTTCGCCATACCGCGCGTCGGCTCCGATCACAATTTTCGCGCTGCGGAGCAACTGGAGTGAGTCTTGGCTCGAGCTTTGACTGTCGACAAATGGATCCAAGTCGGGGGGGAGCCCCTCGAGGCTGGCGATCTGATGGATTCGCAACCCCCGCTTCCCGGCTCCCCGCAGAACGGCAGCAAGGCGCTCTCGCCAGGGTGCCGGCCACTTCTCGCTCCAACCACCCAACCATAGGACCGTGTCTGCTCGCGTCCCTTGTCCCGGCATCTGAGGGCCTGGTTTGAGATCGGTTGCCGGCCACATGAAGACAGGGGCGGTCGCTCCGCTTGCTTCCAATGCAGGAAGGTGCTTGAAGTCCACGGTGAACACGCGCTTGAACTGCGCGCAGCGCTTGCGCCAGAACGGCGCCAACGGGCTCGCGGTGATCCACAAAAGCGCGGGCACGTCGGCTCGTTCGCAGGCGATCAAGAGATCGTCGAGCTCGGTCTCGGCGGCTTCCCAAGCCTCGTTGGTCTCGACGAGAAGTAACGCGGCCGAATCCCGTATGTGGTCTCGCCAATCGTCGGGACGCAGAATCTCCACGGAACAGAGAGGGGAGATGTGGGAGGCGAGCCGGTCGCTGGTCGCCAGCCATAAATCGAGCTGCGACAGCGATTGCGGTGCCTGACCCCCCTTAGTCATCCGGTATGGCAGGGTAATTGAATCAGTACGACAAGGTATTTAGACGCCGCTCGACCTGGGCCTCACGAACCCAGGATCGACGTTCGAGGGGGCTCGTTTCTCGCGGCACTCAACATGGTTCGAGTAGCCTTTTGACCACCCCAACATTAAGGTACGCGCTAGGTTTCTAGCATGGAGACGGGTGCGGGCACTCGCGCGGGGGGAGGTACTCGATGAGGCTGCTCACGGTCGGCTCGCTTCCCCCCGAGTGGGGAGGGCCGGAGCGCGGCGGGGTCGCCACCTTTCATGCCTCGCTGCTGAGCGGCTTGTTGGAGCGGGTGGATGTGGAGGTTGTCGGCACGCTGCCGCCGTCGCCGCTCGATCGCGAGGTCCCCATGCCTGTGTTCGCCCGGCCCGCGGACATCGGCCGGGCCGCCTTCTATGGGGATCTGCTGGAGAGATTGAGGCCTGACGCGGTGGTGATGAACCACGTCGCCAACACGTTCGGCGTAACCCACGCGCGACTGCGCTCTCCGCCGCCGGCGCTCGGCGTGGTCCACTCTTGGCACAACGTCACCTTCCGTGCAGGCGAGGAGCGACGGCACGCCATGGGGTTGACCGAAGAGGCGATGTCTGGATTGAGTGGCGTTGTCGTGCCGTCCCAGCACGGCGTCGCCGAGGGACACCGGCTCGGATTCCGCTATCCGGCCGTCGTCGAGGCGATCCACAACCCGCTGCAGCCGCTCTACATGGACAAGTCCATCGACGTTGCCGGCGGCGAGCGCCATGGTGTCGTCTTTCTCGGCGGGCTGATTCCACGCAAGGACCCAGGAGCGCTGGTCGAGGCAGCCGCACTGCTGCCCGGGACCAGCGTTGTCCTCGCGGGCAAGGGGGAGCTCGAGGAGCCACTGCTGGCACTGATCGACCGTCTCGGGCTTGACGACCGCGTTCGCCTGGCCGAACTGCCTCGCGGGGACGACCACCTGCCTCGCGTTCGCGACCTCTTGCTTGGGGCGGAACTACTCTGTTTGCCAAGCCGCAGTGAGTCCTTCGGCCTCGCCTTCATCGAGGCGCTCTCCTGTGGCACGCCGATCGTCGGCTTCGGTCCTGCCGTGCGCGAGATCCGCGATGCGGTGGGCATTGAGGTCGGCGAGCCGCTCGACACCGAGTCGCCTGAGGAGATCGCGGCGGCGATCGAGCGAGTCGGCGCCGCCGCCTGGGATCGGGGCCTGCTCCGTCGCGCGGCGATTTCCGCATTCGGCCTTCCTCGAATCATCGACCGCTACGTCCGGTTGTTGCAGCGTGTGACGAGACCGACCCTGGAGGGGTCGCGGCTTCGATGAGCACCGCCACCCCGACGGGCGTATGCGTGCTCGGCATGTCGCGCAGCGGCACCTCGCTGACCGCGCGGCTTCTTCGCCAGGCCGGCGTTTACCTGGGACCGGACGAGGAGCTGCTGCAGGAAGACCTGCGCCAGCTCCAGGGCGAGGGTGAGGACGTCCTCGCACGGGCCAGGGAGGCCAATCCGGGCGGCTTCTTCGAGCACTACCGGATGACCCGCCTCAACGAACGCATCCTCCGGGCGCTCGGCGGGAACTGGCGCGAGCCGCCGCCCACGCCACCGGGATGGCAGTTGTCGGACGCGCTCCTCGCCGAGCGCGAGGAGGCCCAGTCTCTGATCGAGGAAAGCTTCGGCGACCGGCGACCATGGGCCTGGAAGGACCCGCGCAACTCGCTCACCCTGCCGCTCTGGCAGGCGATCGTGCCCGACATGAGTTACGTGATCTGCCTCCGCAACCCCCTCGATGTCGCTGCTTCGCTGCAGCGGCGCGACGGGATCTCGCCGGAGCATGGGATCGACCTGTGGCTGATCTATGTCGCCAGTGCCCTGGTCAATACCTCGGGCCGGCCGCGGCTGCTCCTTCCTTATGAGAGCTACTTCCGCGATCCCGCGGAGGCCTCGGCTCGCCTCGCCCGGTTCGCTGGCTGCCCAGTCGACGCCGAAAATGGAAATCCACCCCTCGACGGAGCAGCCGACGAGCGGCTCTGGCGCAATCGCACCTCTCGCATCGAGGCTGCGCGCAGCCTCCCGGCCGAGGCCGCGGCTTTTTACCTGCTGACGGAGATGCTGGCCTCCGCGGCGCCGGAATCCGGCGGCGGGGGAGATGGAGATGGCCTGCACGCGGCCGTCGATGAGTACGCGGAGCGGGTGGTAAACCGACTTCCGGTCGCAGAGGGAGGGCCGATCGCATGACCGCCGCGACGAGGGCCGTGCAGTCGCCCGCTTCCGATCTGCGAATGCTCGCCGAGGAGATCCGTGGGCGCCTCGGCCCCACTTCCGAGATTGCCGACTGGCCGCTCGTCTCGCTCGTCGTCCTCAACCGCGACGGCGCCGAACACCTGCGCAGGCTGCTACCCGGCCTCGTCGTGCTCACCGACTATCCGAGCTTGGAGCTGGTCCTCGTCGACAACGCCTCCACTGACGACTCCCTTGACTTCATCCGCACCGTGGAGGCGCCGTTTCCCATCTCGATCCTTCCCAACGCCCAAAACGAGAGCTTCTCTGATGCCTGCAACCAGGGCGCCGAGCTCGCCGCCGGCGAGCTGCTCCTCTTCCTCAACAACGACGTCGAGCCTTTCGAGCCGGGCTGGCTGCGGGAGCTGGTCGCCTGTCTGCGGGCGGCGAATGCGGCGGCGGCGGCCTCGACGCTGCTCTGTCCCGACCGCGAGCACCAGCGGAGCTTTCGCCATGGCTACGGCGTGGCACACCGCGGTCTCGCGTTTCGAGAAGAGGAAGGTGCGATCGGTCCCGTGCTGCATGGCTGGGAAGCGGACCCGCTCGACGAAGGCCTCGGCGTGGATTTGACACGAGGGGCGGTGGCCGCCGCTTGCCTCCTGGTGAAGCGCCGGCCCTTCGAGCAGGTCGGCGGCTTCTCGCACGGCTACGTCTACGGCGCCGAGGACGTGGACCTCTGTCTCAAGCTGCGATCCGCCGGGCATGGCGTTCTCTGCAGCGGGCGCTCCATCGCCGTCCATCACCCGGTCTCGACCCGGCGCACCGCTCCCTTCGAGGAGGAGCGCACCCGCAAGCTGGCGAATCGCCGTCTCCTGCTGGAGCGCTGGGGGCCGCAGCTGCACCGCGAGTACGAGCTCGACCGGCTCGACGGCAAAGACGAATGGGCGGCCGCGGAAGGCGGAGCGGACGGGGACGGCGGCCCGCCGCCCGCGCGGTCTCGGGTGGAAGCGCTGTCCTTTTGCATCAAGGCGATCGACCCCCCGCGAGGGGTCGAACTCGACGCTATTGCCGCCGCACTGGAGCGCCGCGCCCATCGCTGCCTGTTGCTGGAGGGCGAGCTGGCCGAAGACAGCGAGGGCCTCTGCTGCGACGTGGCCCTTCACGTCCGCGGCGCCGCCCGGTACGTGCCGAAGCCGGCGCAGTTGAACGTCCTCTGGGACATCGGCGGTTCGGCTGCCCTGACCGCGAGTGAGCGTTCGCGCTACCAGCTGGTCCTGGCCGGCGAGTCGGAGCGCCCCACCGATGAGTTCGTTGACGAGCTGTTGGGCGCCGTCGAACGGCGCATTCCAGAGGTGGGCTATCGCCGGCGGATCGAGGCTGCGGGGTCTCGAGGGAACCGATCGAGATGAGCGACTCCAGGCAGGCAGAGGTCTCTCCAGGCTTGCGAATAAGCCAGTATTGGGATACCGACGTTGCCCCCGATTACATGGACACCCTGTTCGCGAGCTTTCGCGACCGCAACCCCGACTTCGAGCACCGGGTCTTCAGCGAGGTTGAGACGGAGAGGTTCATCGCTGAGCACTTCGGATCACGCGAGTTGGCTGCGTTCAAGACTTGTGCGGTCCCCTCGATGCAGTCCGACTACTTCCGCTATTGCGCCGTGTTGGCGCTCGGCGGCGTCTACGCCGACGCCGACTATCGCTGTGTCAGTTCCCTTCGCCCCTTGGTGGACGGGCTCGATACCGGCGAGATATACCTCAGCCCGACGCCCCTTTACCTCGGGGAGCGGGAGGCAACCCGCGTATGGAGCGGTTTCTTTGCCTTCAGAGAGCCCGGTCACCGGTTGCTTCGGTTGGCCCTGGACATCGCCACGGCAAACGTGGAGGCTCGCATCCCGGAGCGGATCTGGCCGGCGGGGAAAAACGTTGTCGAGAGCATCTGGCTGACCGTCGGCCCCGGCGTCCTCTCACTTATGCGCTTCATCCGCGAGTGGGGTTCGTTCGACGCCTTCGGCGAGGCGGTGGCCGACACGCCTGCGGGACCGTTCGCCGATCTCTACTGCGAGGCGATCGGCGACTATGACCGGATCACGGAGGCGTTCGACGGTGTGCGCGTCGCTTCTCACGAGGAGATGTCGCGGTTCGTCACCCCCGACCAGACCCTTCCGTACAAGCAAACCGATGTTCACTGGCACAACGTCGAGACCGCGATCTTCAGATAGTGGAGCAGGATCGAGGTCAAGCGCCCTCCGGCGACCTCCGCCCGATCGTCGTCGGCGGCTGCTATCGCTCGGGAACCTCGCTGGTTAGGCGACTGCTCGACTCTCACCCACGTATCCATTGCGGCCCGGAGGTCAAGTTCTTCCGCGACTTCCACGCCGATTTCATCGATGTCGAGGATCCGATCGCGCATCTGCGCTTCCTGAGCACGGCACGCTCATTGCTGCCGGAGACGGATCTGCTCGAGGTCTTCGGAGGGGCTCTCGTTGAGATCCACCGCCGTGCTGCAAAGAGAGCGGGAAAGGCTCGTTGGGCGGACAAGGTCCCCGAGAACGTCGTCTTCCTTGACGAGTGGCAGCGTCTGCTCGGCGAGCGCTGGGTCTTCCTCCACGTGGTTCGCAACCCACTCGACACGCTCGCCTCGATCGAAGAGTGGAAGTTTCCGAAGTCGATCCCCGTCTCGCTGGACGATCGGATCGATCTCTACGTCGCCTATGCCGAAGCCGGCCTCCGATTCGCCAGTGAGAATCCGGATCGCTACGTGCTTCTGGTCTATGACGATCTGGTTGCGGATCCCGAGGCGAGCGTACGACAGCTGATGTCGAGCCTGGGTGAGCGGTTCTACCCGGAGCAGCTGACGATCGATACCTCCGCTCATCAGCCTGGCCTGGAGGATCCAAAGGTGGGGGAGACCTCGGAGGTCCACACTGCAAGCGTCGACCGCTGGCGCGACGTGCTGAGCACCGAGCAGGTGAATCGAATCGAAATGAGAACTGCAGCGATCTGGGACCGCCTGCAGAGCAGGGCATTGGGCTAGGTGGGGCGCCGGCTCTGTCCGTCGTCGATGTAGTGCTGCGTTCGTGGCTTGCGCGGATCGAGGTCGTTGTCGGATTGGGTCACTCGCAGCTCCGACTCACTCGGAAGTCGAATGTCTGACGGAGTCAGGTGTGCGCGCCAGCCGTGTCGGCCTGCTTCGATCTCGTCGGGATCGTACTCACGCTGCACGTACTTTTCCACGGCGTGCGGAATGCTTAGAAAGAGGTAGTGCTTCATCGGAAAGGACTGCGGGTAAGCGTGCAGGCCGGGGAAGGAGACTCGGTGTCCCCCCGAGGGCGCGAGCTCCACATCTGGCATTGACTTCCACGCCTTCAACTGGTGGCTCTTCCAGGCGTCGGGGCGATCAGGGAACGTTGGTGCGAATGGGTAGTACGTTCTGAGCGTGCGCTCGAAGTCCGGATGGTCGTGATGCGGTTCCTCGCGCGTCGGCATGAAGGTGAACTCGAAGAAGTTGACCGCGTTGAAGCCTTCCCGGTCGACCATGGCAAGCGCATCGGCCAGCGTGCCCTCACCCGGCGGCGGCAAACGCAGCTCGTCGGGGTCGAGGTGGATGAACCAGTCGGCCTCGAGCTCGCCGGCCAGCTCCTCCTTGCGCCGCAGGAGTCCCACCCAGTTGTAGCCGCCGTCTCGCGGAAACTGCTCTATCCCAATCAATCCTCTGCCGAGATGGCGTTCGGCGATCGTCACGGTTTCGTCGTCTGAGCAATTATCGATCAGGTACGCCTCGACATCGTGATCGTGCAGATGTTCGAGGCATGGCCTGATGAAGCGTCGCTCGTTGTAGCTCGCCAGCAGCGCTATGACCCTCACCGATCGCTCCCGGGCTGCGGGACGCCGAGCACATCGACTTCCAGCCGAGTCACCTCGGCGGTCAACTCCGCCCTTTGGCGATGCAGCTCGGACAGCTGAGGATCGCTGGCTGCTGAATCCTCGATCTTCTGGTTCACATGAACCAGATCGACTAGGAGCTTGCGCTTTCTGGCGATGGGGGATTTAACCAATGCGTATTGGTGGTCATCGACCTGGTCCAAGTAGCTCTGCAACCGCTGCTGGTCTAGTCCGAACTGTCCGGCAAGGTTCGGCAGGTTGACCGGAATCTCATCTCCAGTGGCCTTTTTGATACCCGAGCCAGCCTGTTTATGGCGGCAGTAGAGCCACATCGGCGAGTCGGTCGGTATGACCTCGGTCGCGAACCCTTTGGTCGCGCCTAGTTTCTCTGCCACTCTTGAATGAGCGCCCGACATCGCCGTCGCTTCGTCTGAAAAAAGAGAACAGACAAAGACGCTCATGCTGTGAAAAGGCAGGCAATATCTGCGTATCGCCGGGAGGTGTACGAACCGTTCACCGTGGTCGTGCAGTTTCTCGACATCGAGCATCTCATACATAACCCACTCGAGGCCGTCTTGGAACGTGAGGCTCAGCCCAGGAGCTCGACTTGGCTGTTCAAGCCATTTCGCCACACGTTGTCTGACAGCTCCGACCATCATGGTGCTCCATGCGTCATCGTCGTCTATCCGGGCGGTGACCAGATAGGGGCTCTTGTCCGATAGGCGCCGATCCCGTGCGAGCTCCACCAGGCTCTCCGGCGTATGGAAGGGCCGTTGGTCGAGAAATGCGCGATCGCCAAAAGGCTGGAGCAGCTCCTCGAGGTCTTCCCGTATGTCGCTTGGTAGCTGGTCGTCGACAAGGATGGCCCAGCGGAAGCTCTGGTCCTGTTGTGCCATCAGGGATGGTGCCGTAATCGATGAGATCAGTGCCATTCGGTGTATGAACCAGGCACGCTCTTTGATGCGCAACCCGAACCGCGTACAGACCAGGATGTCGGGCACACCGGTCTTCATCGATTCGTCCCGTAGTCAGGTGGTTCCCCAGTGACCCGCACACGTCGATCCTAGCTCCGGAGTTACCCTTCTGTCGATGCTCTACCTGCACTGCGGCTGGCCGAAGACGGGTACGAAGAGTATTCAGGCGGCGCTCTTCCGGCAGCGGGGTCCATTGGGCAACGCGGGGTTCGTCTACCCCGACAAGTGGCGTCGGCAGCTGGTCCCACAGCTCGCCGACGGCAGCCACAATGGCTTCGCCGATCTGCTGACGGCGTTTGAGGATTCCCCGTCTGCCGTTGACGAGTTGCGGGAGTTCCTGGCAGCCAACGCCGACGAAGACGTCTTGATCTCCTCCGAGCTCATCGCGACGTGGGTGCGGCAGCCTGTCAACCACGAGGTCGCACGGAGATTCCTTGCCGCGGTGGGTGAGGCGATGCCGGTCACCTGCGTTTGGACCTTGCGCAGGTTCGACGAGCTCGCCTGTTCGCTCTACCTGCAGATGATCTCGATGGGGATCCGGCTGCCCGCGCCGGTGGAGCTGATTGGAAGCGTCAGCCCGAAGGGGCTCTTCGCCGGGATGCGCCAGATGGAGGAATGCGTGGAGGGTGTCGCTTACGTTAGGTACCGGCCCGACGGCGGGCACAATGCCGAGCTGCTGCGCGCTTTCGAGATACCCGTTTCGCTGAGCGAGGCGATCGTGCGGGAAGCAACCGACGAGCCCCGGCTCAACCCGAGCCTGACTCACAAGCAGGCAGTCGCGCTGCTCAACGTGGAGTCGCTCTCGGTGCGGGCAGGGGTCGCTCTGGACGAAGAGGTGCTGCGGGAGGTCTTCAACGCGGGGGAGCTCGAGTTCGAGGGCGATGGCCCCTGCCAGTTGGTCGATGACCGGGTTAGGCGTGGCTTGCGTGAGCGGGCGCTCGAGTGCGCGCTGGAGACTGGCCTGGAGTACTACCTGCGCTTCTACGAGGGGCAGGAGGAGGTCGACGAGCCTTCCTCTACGTTCGCCGGTACCGGTCCCGAGCTCCTCGACGACGAGGATCTGAGCCGCTTGGTCGAGGTCAGCTCCGCCGGCGTTCGAGGATGAGACGGGCGCCTCGCGCCGGGTTGAGGACGACATTGCGGCTCCGCAGCGCTTCCGCCTTTGGATCTACGACCCGCACCGTGACCCGCGCGAGCAGCGCCGCCAAGATCACTCGCATCTCGTGCAGGGCGAAGCGCGCCCCGATGCAACGACGAACTCCGCCTCCAAACGGTATCCAGGTATTGGGGTCCGGCTGGCGGTCGA
>Ga0070691_10000196_pt1 | contig 20245 bp, 12 predicted proteins | sample KBSK1101metaG_FD_64673 | JGI IMG/M metagenome (GOLD analysis project Ga0070691, IMG submission 64673) | Corn, switchgrass and miscanthus rhizosphere microbial communities from Kellogg Biological Station, Michigan, USA - KBS K1-10-1 metaG | ecosystem: Host-associated > Plants > Roots >... | reverse complement strand
CTTCTCCGGATACGAAACGGCGACGCGCGGATCGAGCACGAGCTTCGTCGCGTCCGATTCCACCTCGGCGAAGTCCGGCCGATACGTGCCGGTCAGCGTGAGGTTGTTGGTGATGCCCCAGCGCATGTTCGTCCCGAAGCTCGGGCGTGAGACGCCGTAGTTCCAGGACGACGGGGTCGCTCCGGGGGCCCCCAATGCGTGCGACGTCACGAAGGGGTTCAGGTCGAGCGCCGAGCCGCGGTCGAGACCGGTGATCCCGACCAGAGTTCCCGACTGGCCGAGGAACGATGCGGAGGCCAGGCGCGCAGGAACCCACGTCTGCTCGTGGCCCGAGTGCTGCACCGTGCGGATGATGTTCACGCCCCAGTCCTGCGGATCCTCCGCCTGGTACTTGATGCTGCGGAACGGAATGCGGATGACGACTTCGTAGCCGCCGGGCGTGACGTGCCCCTTTGATTCGTAGACGAAATCGGGGCTGAGATCGGTGGTCGGGCGTCCGGTTTGCGTCGTGCCCGTGTTGAAGCTGCGCGCCTTGCCGACGCCCTCGGTCATCGTGCCGTCTTCCTGGATGCCGAGCGGGTTCACCGCGAAGACGAGCGCCTGGCGTGAGTGCAGGAACGGTGTGAGGACGACCTGGATGTTGTCGTCAGCGTCGATCTTGTCGCGGTCCGCGAGCTTGTAGTGCACACCACCGTGCGGCTCGAACGCGCGCACGCCGAAATAGATGGCGCGCGGCGAGTACCAGACGAACACCTCGGTGGAATCTTCGGCGGGCAGGCCGTCGAGCGGCGAGTACTCCGAGAAGCCGGTGAGCAGGGCGGCGCGCTGCCAGACGGGATCGGTCAGCGTGCCATCGACTGAAACGTTCGCGTCGATGCGCGGGATCTTGACCGAGGTTTGCCCGCTGCGGCCGCTGTACACGGTCGCCGGCAGGTCGTCGGTGTTGGCGCCGGGCGCAGCGCCGAGCAGGGCCGCGAGCGCGGCGAGTACGATGGGCGAAGTCATGGGCTAGGGGTGCGCTGTGCCCGTGACTACCTCGACTCGCTGCATGATGTCACCGGCGCGGATCCGGTCCACGACGTCCATGCCTGAAATGACCTCACCGAACACCGTGTAGTCGTGGTCGAGTCGCTTGTTGTCGACGAGGTTGATGAAGAACTGGGCGTCGCCGGTGTCGTGGCCGCGGGTGGAGATTCCGACGGTGCCGCGCAGGTGCGAGTGTCCGCCGAGCTCGTCGCGCATGAACTGCGCATCGCCGACCTGCTCGTTGGCGCCCGGCGAGCCGCCCTGGATCACGAAGTTGGGGACGTAGCGGTGGAAGGAGAGGCCGTCGTAGTAGTGGGCACGCGCGAGGCGGGTGATGCGGGCGATGGTGGCAGGCGCGTCTGTCGTGAACAGATCGATGAGGATCGTTCCGCCACCGCTGGACGGTGCCATGGTGATGCGCAGCTGCATGTGCTGCGCGCGGAAGATCTCGGCGAGCGGCTCGGGGCGGATCGGCAACGGGCGCGCGTGTGGAACGACCACGGCGCCGGTCCACGTAGTGAGCAATGCCGCTGCCTTCGCTGCGACGGTCGTATCGAAATCAAAGACATACGGCCGGAGGCGTGTCGTGTCGGCGGCAGAGCCGAACTCTGCGAGGCGTGCGAGGATGGCGACGCGCTCGTCGCGGGCATTTTCGCGGCGTTCGGCGCTGAGGCGATCGAGTGCGGTGAGCAGCGCGGGTACCGCGAGGCTCGAGGTCGGGGATCCCTTGAGCGCGTCGGCACCGGCGAGCACCACTTGATAGCCGTGCGCGGCGAGCGCATCGACGTACGCGCCGTCGTATGCGTGCCGCGCTTCGCCCGCGGCGAGCGCGGAGATCGCGGCGGCGCGAACGTTGTCATTCGGGTCGAACGCCAGCTGCTTCAGGGTCCCGCCGTCGTCGGCGCAGGTGCGGAGCGAGTCAATGGCGATGAACACGATGCGCAGGTCGGCATCGTGCAGGCGCGGCACCAGTCTGGAGCACGTGCCGGTGGTCGCCGGCCGTGGAGCGGGGGCGCGCACCGGGCGGTTGGCACGCGGAGCCGGCGGCGGTGACGGCGCCCAGTGCAATCGCTCCATCGCACGGTTCGCGACAAAGCGGATGGTGCTGTCGCGGCTCTTCTGGCCTTCGAGCAGCGGCGCAATGCCTTCCGCTCCGGTGCCGCGCGCGTCTTCGGCGACGAGCATCCGCTGGAGCAGCGAGTCGTTGGATGGTGCGGCGCCCGTCGTCGCGTGGCCCGCGCACGCCGACAGAAATGCGGCTGCGCCGATGATCCGGCGCAGCCGCACTTCGTGTTGTATCTGCGGGTAACTCTGAGGCGTCAATCGCCCGCCTTGGTCTTCGGTTTCGGCTTCACGTACTTGTCGAGCCACGCCACTTCTTCCGCGAGGACATCGCCGATCGATTCGCGCGCGCGATATCCGTGCGGTTCTGCCGGCAGCTGGATGTATTTCGCCGTGCCGCCGTTTCCCTTCAGCGCCGCAAAGAGCCGCTCGCTGTTGATCGGGAACGTGCCGGTGTTGTCGTCCGCCATGCCGTGAATCAGGAGGATCGGCGTCTTGATGCTGTCCGCGTACGTGAAGGGCGACATCCGTGTATAGAGATCGGTCGCCTCCCAGTAGGTGCGCTCCTCATTCTGGAAGCCGAACGGGGTGAGCGTGCGGTTGTACGCGCCGCTCTCGGCGATGCCCGCCTTGAAGAAGTTGGTGTGCGCAAGCAGGTTCGCGGTCATGAACGCGCCGTACGAGTGGCCGCCGACGGCGATGCGGTCGCGATCGGCGACGCCCATCTCGACGATTTTATCGATGGCGGCCTTGGCGCCGGCGACCAGCTGCTCGACGTACGTATCGTTGGGCTTTCCGCCGTTCTGGGCGATGATCGGGATCGTCGGATTGTCCATGACGCCGTAGCCTTGCGTGAGCATCATCAGGCGCGATGCGCCCGACGGCCGCGTGAAGCGATACGGCGATCCGCTCACCTGCGACGCCGCGGCCACCGACTCGAACTCCGCCGGATACGCCCAGAGGAAGAACGGCAGCGGACCGTCCTTCGCCTTGTCGTAGCCGGCGGGGAGATAGACCGTCGCGGTGAGGTCCACGCCGTCGGCGCGCTTGTACTTCACGAATTCCTTCGAGACGCCGGCGAACTCCGGCGCGGGATCCTTGGCGTGCGTGAGCTGCGTCAGCTTGCCTGATGCCACATCGCGGATGAAATAGTTCGGGACGTCGTTCACGGACTCGCGCAGCGTGACGATGCGGTTGCCATCGGCGTCGAGCATCACGTTCGGGACTTCATAGTACGGCGCGTCGGAGCGGAAGAGCTGCGTCGTCTTGCCCGTGGCGAGCTCGTACTTGTTGAGGAACGGACGGTCGCCGTCTGGCGAAGACCCGATGCCGGTGAGGTAGGCGTACTTGCCGTCCTTCGACGTGAGCAGGACGTTGTCGCCGAACGGCCCGCGGGTGACTTCAAAGCGGCCGGGGTCGCTGTAACGATCGTCGGTCGCGTGCTCCCACATCAGACGCGGCGGCTCCGACGGGTTCGACGGATTGATCGCCCACGTGCGCGAACTGCGTGTCCTGCGCGACGCCTCGGAGACGATCGCGAAATTCGCGTTGGCCCACGTAACCGAGCCGCCGCGTCCGCCGCCGATGCGCGAGTCCACGGCGATGAGTTCGGTCGGCGTGCCGGTGAACGGCGCCGCGAGCGCGAGGAGGTGGTCGTGCTTCGGAACGTTCGTCGACATGTTGCCGCCGTCGAGCGCTTCGACCCAGGTGAGCGTCGCCGGGACGTCGTCGCGCCAGCCGACGGTGCGTGGGCCCGCCTCGACGGCGTCCTGGCCGCGCGGCGCGGATTCCTGGAGCGGCGTGTCCTGAATCTTCCGCACGACTTTCCCGGTGCGGTCCCACACTTCAGTGAGGGCGGGGAACCGTCCCTCGGGAACCTGATATGAGTACGGGCGATGCACGGTGGAAACGATCATGTACTTCCCGTCTGGCGAGGGCACGGCGCGGGAGTGGATCCCCTTGCCGCCGACCTTCGTGACGGTGCCGTCGAGCGCGACGATGGCGAGCTGCGACGTGAAGTAGTAATCGAACAGTTTTTCGTCCTGCGGGCTCTCGAGAAGGTCCTCGAACGTCGGCGCGGGATTTTTCTTTCCGTCGGCCTCCTGCACGATCGGCCCGACGGGAATTTCGGCGGCCACCGGCGCGGCGCCGCGACCCGCGGGAACGGTCTGGCAGAGCAGTTCAGTCGCGTCGAGCCATGAGCACGGCGGCGTGATGGCGTTGAGCGCGACGTCAGACAGTTTGTGCGCCGCTCCGGTCGCGGCGTCGGCCACCCAGAGCTTCACGGCGTCGGCGCTCGTGACGGTGAAGACGACCTTCTTCGAATCGTCGGACCACATCACGTGCGAGATCTTCGCGCCCGGCGGCGTCTGGATGCGGATTTCGTTCGCGCTGTTGAGCGCGCGCACGGCGAGGCCGTGCGCGAACGTCTCACGCCACGAACCGTTGGTGCGGGGGTTCACGCGCGTGCCGGCGAGCCGGAGGTACGGCGCGCCAACCTCGCTGATCGGCGGGAGGCCGTTGCGCTCGGTGAGCAGCATGCGCGACCGGTCCGGACTGAACGACGCCGCGGGGGTCGGCGGGGTGTCGAGGATCTTGGCGATCGCAGCGGGCGGCTCCTTGTATACCATCTGCGCCCCCACGGGGGCGGCGGTGATGACCAGGAGCAGTGCGAGGGTACGGCGCATGGGAGGGCTCGGAAAAGGGTCGATCACTAATAACGCTTCTCTCGTCCAACGGCGTCAGGGGGAGTTGGGGGGCGCTCGCTGGCCTCGCGTCCAGGAGCAGTGGTGGGTGCTGTGGGCGCAGTGTTCGGTGCTGAGTGAACGCTGTCACTCATCCCTGACCACTGGAGCCTCACCACCCACTACCGGTGTTGAGTCTCGTATGCGCTGATCCGGCAAATACTTGGGGGAACTGCAACTTCAGCGCGAGTTTTGTTGTAGTTCCCCCGGGCATTGTGCAATATCCGCAATAATCGCCCTTTGTTTCCGCGAAAATCCGCGGCAAAGGGGGAATAGCCTCCATGAGAAAACCCCGGCGACTTGAGCCCGACCGATGCGAGCCCCAGCTTTGACCGTTGCAACAGCCTTCTTCAATAAAAGAGGACCCATGACCAGCTCTACCACCATCCGCACCGGCCGCCGCCTGGCCCTCATGCTCGCGCTCGCAGCTGCGCCGCTCTCAGCACAGCTGCCGCAGGGCGTCACGAAAGGCGCGACGGTTGAAGGGATCACCGAATACGACCTCTCGAACGGGCTGCGCGTCCTGATCTTCCCCGACGCGAGCAAGCCGACGGCGACGATCAACATCACCTACCTCGTCGGGTCGCGGCACGAAGGATACGGCGAGACCGGAATGGCGCACCTGCTCGAGCACATGAACTTCAAGGGCACGCCGACGCACCCGGACATCCCTGCCGAACTCACTGCGCGCGGCGCACGCGACAACGCCACCACGTTCTTCGACCGCACCAACTACTTCGAAACGCTCCAGGCGACCGACGACAACATCAGTTGGGCGCTCAGCCTCGAAGCGGATCGCATGATCCACAGCAACATCGCGAAGAAGGACCTCGAGAGCGAAATGACCGTCGTGCGGAACGAATACGAATCAGGTGAGAACTCGCCGTTCAACATCCTGTTCGAGCGCACGCTGAGCACCGCGTATCTCTGGCACAACTACGGCAAGAGCACCATCGGCGCGCGCAGCGACATCGAGAACGTGCCGATCGAGCGGCTCCAGGCGTTCTATCACAAATACTACCAGCCCGACAACGCCGTGCTCGTCGTGGCCGGCAAGATCAACGAAGCGAAGGTGCTCCAGGAGATCGCCGACAAGTTCGGCTCGATCCCGAAGCCCGTGCGCTCGCTCGATCGCGGCAACATGATCTACCCGACGTACACCGTCGAGCCCACGCAGGACGGCGCGCGCGAGGTCTCCCTCCGCCGCACCGGCGACGTGCAGGTCGCGATGGCGCTGTATCACGTGCCGGCCGGATCACATCCCGACTTCGCGCCGATCGACGTGCTTACCGAGATACTGGGCAACGAACCCGGCGGCCGCCTCTACAAGGCCCTTGTCGAGCCGAAGAAAGCCTCCGAAGCGCAGGCGTTCAACATCCAGCTGAAGGAGCCGAGTTTCCTCGTCGGCAGCGTCACGATGCAGAAGGACCAGTCGCTCGAAGACGCAAAGACGATCCTGATCCAGACGATGGAGAACGTCGCGAAGAATCCGCCGACGACCGAAGAGGTCGAGCGCGCGAAGGCATCGCTGCTCAAGGAGACCGACCTGCTCCTGAACAGCTCGGCGGACGTCGGCCTCACGCTCACCGAGTGGGCCGCGGCCGGCGACTGGCGTTTGCTGTACGTGCACCGTGATCGTGTGAAGAAAGTCACGCCGGCCGATGTGCAGCGCGTGGCAGCTGCGTACTTGAAGCCAGACAACCGGACCGTGGGGTTGTTCTACCCGACCGAGAAGCCCGACCGCGCGGAAATCCCGCAGGTGACCGACGCCGACATCGCGGCGATGGTGAAGAATTACAAGGGGAACGTGACCCTGGCCGCGGGCGAAGCCTTCGATCCGTCGCCGGCGAACATCGATTCACGCACCATTCGCACGACGCTACCGGGCGGCTTCAAGCTCGCGCTCCTGCCGAAAACGACGCGCGGCAATACGGTGAGCGCGCGGCTGTCGCTGCGGTTTGGCGACGAAAAATCGCTGTTCAACAAGAACACGACCGCGACGCTCATGTCGAGCATGTTCGACCGCGGCTCCAGGACGATGACGCGCCAGCAGGTCAAGGACGCGTTCGACAAGCTGAAGTCGCGCGTGACGTTCGGCGGCGCCGGAAACAACACGGTCGCCATCATCGAGACGACGCATGAGAATCTCGACCCGACGCTGCGCCTCGTGGCACAGATCCTCAAGGAGCCGGCGTTCGACGCGAAGGAGTTCGACCTCCTGAAACAGGAGGAGCTGGCGGCGCTCGAACAGCAGCGCTCCGATCCGCAGTTCATCGCCGTGCGCACGATCCAGAAGAAGATCTCGCCGTATCCCAAGGGCCACCCGATGTACGCGGAGTCCACGGACGAGGCGATTGCGTCGCTCAAGGCGGTGAACGTCGAAGACCTGAAGAAGTTCTACGCGGACTTCGTCGGCGCGACGTACGGCGACATCGCCGTGGTCGGTGATTTCTCGAAGGACTCGGTCACGGCGCTCGCGAAGGAGCTCTTCGGCTCGTGGAAGAGCCCGCGCCCGTTCGCGCGCCTGGTGCGCCGGTATTACGACGCGCCGCAGACGAACGACAAGATCGAAGCGCCCGACAAGGCCAACGCATTCTACTGGGCGGCGCAGAACATCAAGGTGCGCGACGACAGCAGGGATTACGCGGCGCTCGTCATGGCCAACTACATCTTCGGTGCGGACCCGCTCAGCAGCCGGCTCGCCGTGCGCATTCGCCAGAAGGACGGCCTGAGCTACGGTGTGCAGTCCGGCATCGGCGCGCAGTCGCTCGACAGCTCGGGGGTGTTCCAGGAGATCGCGATCTACAATCCCGAAAACGTCGCGCGACTCGAGACCGCGTTCGGCGAGGAGCTCGACCGCGTGCTCAAGGATGGCTTCACGCAGGACGAGCTCGACAAGGCGCGCCAGGGCTGGCTGCAGCAGAACCTGCAGACGCGGTCGAGCGACGCCGCGCTCGCCTCGAAATTCTCCGCGCAGTACACGACGGGCCGGACGATGGCGTTCGACGCGAATTTCGAGAAGATGGTCCAGGCGCTCACGGTCGCGGATGTGAACGCGGCCATGAAGAAGTACATCAATCCGGCCAAGATCACATCGATTGAAGTCGGCGATTTTGCGAAGCATCCGCCGAAGGCGGTGGTGAAGCCGTAACCGGACCGAGGACCGAAGACCGAAGCGCTAATTCCTTTCGGCCTTCGGTCTTCGGGCTTCCGCACCTTTCGCTGCCCTCCTCTCCGCGGCCACGATGTGCGCGGCCAGCAGGCGCACGCGGAGGTCATCGGGCTTTCGCGCGACAAACGCGCCCATCACGTCGAAAATCCCGCGCGCCTTTTCCGCCTCCCCGGTATGGAGATAGGCGATCGTCGCGCCGTCGCGGAACACGTCTGCATTCATCCACGCGATGCCCGTTTCGTTTGCCTTCCGAAGGATGGCAATCTCAGGCACGGCATGCTGCCAATCGTATGACGCAATCGCGTGCATGAATCGCAGCGTGGCCTTCGCTTCCGGTGGCGCGTGCTGCGCGTCGAGGAAATGCGACACCGATGCATACCACGCCTCGTCGACCCATCCCATCGTCCCGTTATGCCGGTCCGCTTCCACGTTCAGCACGAGCTTCATGAAGATCGGCCAGTCCACGGGCGGATGTCCGGCGTTCATCGCATCGCGCAGCACCTGCGCGCGCTCCGCGGCTTCGCGGAAATCCTTGTCGAAGTCGTCGGCCTCTCCGCTATCGGGCTTCTCACCTGAACGCAGGCGCGCGCCGAGCGCGAGCGCGTTGATTCGCGCGATGTCGAACGCGCTGTTCTTCTCGGGCGTCGGAAGCACGCGGCGCTCCATGAGCGCGTCCGCCACGTCGTACCGGCCGAGCGTCAGCTCGTAGAAACCTTTCGCGACGACCTTCATGTAGCGCGTGCGTTCGCTGAGCAGGTCGAGCGTCGGATAGAAATCGGAATTGACGCCATGCGCATCGTCCGCCAGCGGGGCGAGTGCCTCGCGCGAAATGAGCCGGGATCCCTCCAGCACGTCCGGCGTCATCGGACGAAAGTGCGCGAGATCCTTCGCGATCAGCGGGAGCTGAAACACGCGCCAGTCGGGCTTGGGGAGTTCGTCGTTGTTCGACGCGACGATCAGGACGTCCGACTCCGCCGTGAGAAAAATCGTATACGACCGAAAGTTCTTGTGGATCGCCTTGATCACGCCCATCACGAGGCTGTCGTCGATCTCGTAGAGGTGCAGCCACTGGCCGAACACGCCGTGCGGCGTGAGGTACGTCCGGATGCGCTGGTAGAACTCGTCCGTGAACAGGCCGCTCACACCGCTCACCCACGGATTTGACGGTTCCGAAAGGATGAGGTCGAACTTGCGATTGGCCGAAGCGAAGTAGCTCTTGGCGTCGTCGTGCACGTACTGCGATCGCGGATCGTCGAATACGCGCCGGTTCGCGGGATAGAACGTGTGCGATCCGTTGATCATCTCCGGCTCGATGTCGATCGTGACGAGCTTCTGGAGCGACGGGCTGCCAAGCAGGAGATGACTCGACATTCCCGACCCGTTCCCGATCACCGCACCCTGCTTCGCGTCGGGCACGTGCGCGAGCGTGATGAGCGGCAGGAGAATCTGCGTGGATTCGTCGCCGTCGAGGGCGACGATCGTCGTCGTATCCGTGACCGGCTCGAACCAGTTCGGCGAGAGCGACGCGTCGGGCTTGCCGTTCGTCGCAATCGAATATCCGCCGTCTTCCGCCTTGCTCACGCTCACGGTGGCGGTGCGTCCGTCGCGGTAGAATACGATATTTCGCGAGCCGGGGTCGGGCACCCGCCCGTAGCGGAACACGCCGCTCGTCGTCACGCTCCGGTCGAAATGCACGTTGAGCGCGGACATGACGACCATGAAGACGGTCGCGCCGGTGAGGCCAACCGCAAACCGCCGTGTGTCGGCCGCGCCGCGGCCGGCGAGGAACATCAGCCACACGCCGAGCGCCATGTCGATCACGGCGCCGCTGATCAGCAGCGTCTTGAGCCCGAGCAGCGGCATGAGCACGAGCGCCGCAAGCCCGGCGCCGATGATCGATCCCAGCGTGTTGACGCTGTAGACGATTCCCACGGCGCGCTCTCCGCCGCCGGCATTCAGCAGCATGCGCGTGATCAGCGGCAGCGTGATTCCCGCGCAGAACGTCGCGGGGAGCATGACGGCGAGCGCGATGCCGTATTTCGCGGCCGTGAACAGCGTGTAGCCCTCGGGGTTCTGGTCGAGGCCCTGGATGAGGAACGCCATCCAGTCGAACGACATCATGTACGCCGAGAGCGTCAGGATGGCGAACGCGCCCATGACCCACTGCGTGACGCCGAGCGCGCGCACGGGATCGCGGAACCGGTCGGCGCGCGTGCGCACCCAGAACGCTCCGAGCGACAGCCCGAGGATGAACGCCGACAGCATCAGTTCGAACGAGTGCGTGGCGCTGCCGAGCACGAGCGACAGCATGCGCACCCACGCGATCTCATAAATGAAACTCGAGAGCGCGGTGCCGGCGGTGACGGCCAGCAATACGCGCCAGAGCGTCGGCAGCTCGGCGGACGGTGCGCCTCCGGCCGCGTCGTGCGCGGGGGCCGGCTTCGCATCGGGATCCTCGTTCTCGCGCGAAATCCGGATCGCGCCGAACACGAGGAGCCCGACGAGGATGTTGATGATCGCCGCCGTCAGGATCGTGCCGGGCAGGCCCACCGCCCCAATGAGGTAGAACCCGGCGACGAGCACGCCGACCGCGGCGCCGATCGAGTTCGCGAAGTACAGGACGGCAATCAGCCGCCCCGTGTCGCTGCGGCCGTCGCGCGACACGAGCCGGATGAGGCCCGCGCTCATGAGCGGGAACGTCGCGCCGAGCAGCACGGCCTGCGGAAGGATCAGCAATCCCGCGATCGACCATTTCACGATCACGAGCGACGCGCCGCCGGCGAGCGCCGGGAAAATATGCGCGTATGCGAGGCCGGTTACGCCGATGAACGCATCGTGGAACGCGAGTCCGAGAAGGCCGACGAGCCCCTCGACGACCGCGTACGCCACCAGCGGCTCCCTGATCCCGGCGCTCCGGCGCGCGGCGACCGCGGACCCGAGCGACATCCCGCCGAGATAGATGACGAGGACGATGACCTGCGCGTACGCGCTGTGGCCGACGAAGAGCCCGAGATAGCGGCTCCAGATCGATTCGTAGATGAGGCCGGCCGCGCCCGAAAAGACGAAGACCGCGATCAGCAGCAGAGACATGATCAGCGCGCGCTCGTGCTGGCCGGTGGATGGCGGTGATGCGTGGCCTGCTCGTATCCGTACGCGAGCGTGATGAGCCTGCCCTCGCTCCACGCGCGTCCGAAGAACGTCATGCCGGCCGGGAGCCGGCCGCCGCGGGTGTAGCCCATCGGCACGGTGATCGCGGGGAATCCGGTGCTCGGCGAGAATATCTGGCTGTTGTCGCCGGCGGGCGTGTTGAGGTCGCCGATGAGCCGCGGTGGATTGCTCCACGTCGGATACACGAGCGCGTCGAGGTGGAGCGAGTCCATCAGCGCGGTGACGGCGACGCGAAGCCGCTCGCGCGATGCTTCGCGCGCCTTGCAGCCGGGATTGTCTTCCGGCGGAATGGTATCCGCGTTCTCGGTCTGGAGCTTGAGCTGCACCGACGGGTGATACGCGCGGCTGCGGAGGATGTCGTCGATGGATTTCACCGGCGCATTCTGCCCGCGCGCGGCGAAATAGCGCTGGAGGTCGTACTTGAACACCGGGCAGTTGCCTCCGCCGCGCATGGCGGCGGGATCAACGGCGGCCGGATCGATGATCGTTGCGCCGGCCCTCTGGAGATCCTTCACGGCATTGTCGAACACGGCGACGACTTCACTGTCCTGCGTCGGACGTCCGTCGCGGTCTGCATGTTCGTACGCCTGGTGCAGCACGCCGATCCGCGCACCCTTCAGCCCGCCGGGAACGACGAACTTCCGGTAGTCATCCTCGCGATGGCCGCGGCTCGCGGCGGTCACCGGATCCGCGGGATCTTCGCCGGCGACGACGTTGAAGACTTCGACTGCATCGGCCACGGTGCGCGCCATCGGGCCGGCGATGTCGGAGCTGTTCGCGAGCGGCACGACGCCGGCGCGCGACGTAAGGCCCATCGTCGAGCGAATGCCGACGAGGTCGTTGTGCGACGACGGGCCGCGAATGGAGTTGCCCGTGTCGGTGCCGAGCCCGACCTCACCTTCGTTGGCGGCCACCGCGGCCGCGGTGCCGCCGCTCGAGCCCGCCGTCACGCGATCGAGCGCGTACGGGTTCTTCGAATATCCGGGAAGGATCGAGCTCACCGTTTCATACGGCGAGAACGCCCACTCGGCCATGTTCGATTTCGCCAGCACGATCGCGCCGGCGGCGCGAATTCGCGTGACGAACGTTGCATCCTGAAGCGGGATCCATCCCTTGAGCGCGAGCGAGCCCGCGGTGGTCTGCAGGTCTTTCGTCTCGTAGTTGTCCTTCACGACCATCGGGATGCAGTGGAGGGGGCCCACCGGTCCCTCTGCCTTGTATCGCTTGTCGAGCGAATCCGCGACGGCGAGCGCGTCGGGATTGATCGTGACGAGCGCGTTGATCGCGGGGCCCTGCTTGTCGTATTTCGCGATCCGCGCGAGATAGGCGGCGACGAGCTTATGGCAGGTGAGCGTCCTGGCCTTGAACGCGGCGTGGACGGCGGCGATTGTCGTCTCTTCGATCTTGAACCCCGGCGCGGGCTGCTGGGCGGCAAGGAGCGCGGGGGTGAAGAGCAACAGTGCGGGGATTCGTTTCATGGCGGGTGGGTTGGCTCACCACAATACTGTGGTCACGCGAGTGAAAACGACACCCAGTGTTGAGTGCTGAGGGGAAGGGTTGGGTGTAGAGTGACAGCGGTCACTCTACACTTACGACTTTCACCTCACAACACACCACTGGGGTTGGCTATCAGCCCTGAAGAGACTTTATCCGGCGTTCGATATACCGTCGCTCTGGCTCCTGCGTGGTGAGCTCGAGGGCGGCCGCGTACGCCGCAAGCGCGGCATCGTTGCGCGCGAGCCGGCGCAGCAAATCCGCTCGGGCCGAATGCGCGAGGTGATAGCTCGTGAGTTCACCCCGTGCGAGCAGCGCATTGATGAGATCGAGCCCGCGCTCCGGCCCGTCGCGCATCGCGATTGCGGCGGCGCGGTTGAGCTCCACGACCGGCGACGGATTCATGTTCAGCAGCAAGTCGTAGAACGCGACGATCTGCGCCCAGTCGGTTTCGCCCGCACTGGATGCATCGGCATGCACGGCGGCGATCGCAGCCTGGATGGCGTACGGCCCAACGCGCCGCGTGCGCAGGGCGCGTTCGGTGAGCTCTTGCCCCTCTCGGATCTGGCTGCGGTTCCACCGCGAGCGATCCTGTTCGTCGAGGATCACAAGCTCGCCGGCGTCATTGGTTCGCGCGGCACGGCGTGAGTCGTGCAGCAGCATCATGGCGAGCAGACCGATCGCTTCCGGCTCCGGGAGAAGCTCCACCACGAGCCGCGCGAGGCGGATCGCCTCGCCGCACAGGTCCGCTCGCGTCACCGCCTCGCCGAACGTGGCCGAATAGCCTTCGTTGAAAATCAGATAGAGCGTCGCGAGCACGGCGTCGACCCGGTCCGGAAGATCGGCCGCCTCCGGAATCTCATACGGAATCCGCGCATCGCGAATCTTCCCCTTCGCCCGCACGATGCGCTGCGCAAGCGTCGGCGACGGAACCAGAAACGCGTGCGCGATCTCCTCGGTCGTGAGCCCGCCGATCGTGTGCAGGGTGAGTGCGACCTGCGCGTCCGGCGACAGCGCGGGGTGGCAGCACGTGAACACGAGCCGCAGGCGGTCGTCCGTGATGTCGCCGGATTCGGCGATCACCGGCTCCTCGTGCGAAAGTTCCTCGATCTGGCGCTCGAGCTCCGCGCGCCGGTCGTCGAACGCCACGCGGCGCCGAAGCTGGTCGATCGCCTTGAACCGGCCTGCGCTGACGAGCCACGTCCGCGGATTGCCAGGCACGCCCTCCATCGGCCAGCGCTCGAGTGCGGCGACGAACGCGTCGTGCAGCGCCTCTTCGGCGATGTCGAAATCGCCGAAGAGGCGGATGAGCGTCGCGAGCACGCGGCGCGAGTCGTCGCGGTAAACGCGATCGACGATCTCCCGTACGCGTGCCGCGTCGCCGGATCCGGCTGCTGCGGGCACGAGCTCAGGCCGCAAGTCCGGTCACATCACCATGATCGGACGCACTTCGATGGCACCCGTCCTGGCCGCGGGAATCCGCGCCGCGACCTGCACGGCGTCGTTGAGGTCCTTTGCCTCGATCATGTAATAGCCGCCGAGCTGCTCCTTCGTCTCGGCGTACGGGCCGTCCGTTGTCGAGACTTTTCCGCTGCGGCTCCGCACCGTCGTCGCCGTCGACGTCGGCTGAAGCGGGTTGCCGCCGAGGTAATGCCCGCTCTTCTTGATCGCTTCGGTGAACGCGCCGTACTCGGCCATCATCTTGCCGCCCTCTTCCCTGGTCATCCTGGCCTGCTGCGCCTCGCTGTCATAGATCAGGCAGAGATACTTCATTGAAGAACCCTCGCGTGGTATGGGATATGGTGTGACTTCGACCAATAGTCGAACGGGGCGCCCGCAAATCGACATGGCCGGCAAGAGATGACGCGGCAACTCCTTATAGTTCTAACATTACCGGACCGAAGGGTATTGATCGCATGTCTTCCATCGCCATTGTAGGCCGCGGCCGCCTCGGTCGCGCCCTCGCGGCCGCGCTCGCCGGCGCGGGCGAGACCGTCCGCGGTCCGCTGGGTCGCGCAGAGGCAACCGGACCGGCAGACATCGTGCTGCTTTGCGTGCCGGAGCGCGAGCTTGCCGCCGCGGGCGCCGCGATTCAGGCCGGCCCGCTCGTCGCGCACTGCAGTGCCTCAGCCTCGCTCGACCTGCTGGCCCCGCACGAGCGGTTCATTGCGCATCCGCTGATGACCGTCACGCGGGATGGCGCGCGGTTCGCGGGTGCCGCGTGCGCGATCGACGGCAGTTCGCCGCGCGCACTCGCTGCGGCACGCGGCCTCGCCGAGCGCCTCGGCATGCGTCCCGTTCACGTTCCGGCGGATCGCCGTGCGCTCTACCACGCGGCGGCGTCGATGGCATCGAACTTCCTCGTCACGCTCGAGAGCGCGGCCGAACGGCTCGCGGCTGCGTGCGGCGTGGACCGCGCGGGGCTTGCTCCGCTCGTGCGCGCGGCCGCAGGAAACTGGGCGGAGCTCGGCGGCGCGGCTGCACTTACGGGGCCCATCGCGCGCGGAGATGACGTGACGGTTGCGCGTCAGCGCGCGGCCGTGGCGGCGGAAGCGCCGGAACTCTTGCCGATGTGGGATGCGCTCGCAGCAGCGACGCGGACGCTCGCAGCGTCGTCCCACGGAAACTGATTCGATGCGCATCGTGGGTCTGATCGAGGACCTCCGGCGTTCGCTCGACACCGGGCGCCGCGCGGGGCGCCGCATTGGCTTTGTTCCCACGATGGGCGCGTTCCACGAGGGGCATCTCTCGCTGATGCGCCGCGCGCGCGCCGAGTGCGACGTCGTGGTCGTCTCGCTGTTCGTGAATCCGGCGCAGTTCACGGAGCCCGCGGACCTCGCTGCGTATCCGCGAGACGACGCGCGCGATGAGCGGCTGGCGGCTGCCGAAGGCGTTGACGTGCTGTTCATGCCGCCCGTGAACGAGATCTATCCGCCTGGATTCGCGACGACCGTGGAAGTCCACGGCGTGACGGAGCCGCTCGAGGGCGCCGCGCGCGGGGCCGCACATTTTCGCGGTGTGGCGACGGTGGTGACGAAGCTGTTTCAGGTTGTGCAGCCGGACGTCGCGTATTTCGGGCAGAAGGACGTGCAGCAATGCGTCGTGATCCGCCGCCTCGTGCGCGACCTGGACATGCCGGTGCGGATCGAGGTGTGCCCTACGGTGCGCGAGAAGGATGGCCTGGCGATGTCGAGCCGGAACGTCCGACTGTCGCAGGAGGCGCGCGCGCGCGCAGTGGGGTTGAGCGAGGCCCTGCGTGCGGCCGATGCCGGCGTGAAGGCTCGCACTCGCTCCACCGCCGAGCTGGTGCGCAGTGCACGCGGTGCGCTCGCCGCGCGTGGAATCGCGGACGCCGATGTCGAATATCTCGCGATCGTCTCCGTGGATACGCTCATGCCGCTGGATGTCGTCGAAGAGCGGGCGCTGGTCGTGATCGCTGCGCGCCTCGGCGGAGTGCGGCTGATCGACAACGCGATCCTCGAGGTGCCGCGATCATGACCGCCTCGAATCGCTCTCGCGTGGCCGCGCTCGCCACCCGGCCAAAGGATGCGCCGCCCTTGGTCATGCTCACCGCGTACGACTACCCGTCGGCGCAGGCGGCCGACGCGGGCGGCGTGGATATGATCCTCGTGGGGGACTCCGCCGCGACGAACGTCCTCGGCTATCGCTCGACGCGCGAGGTTTCAGTCGAAGAGCTGCTGATGCTCACGCGCGCCGCGCGGCGCGGAGTTGCTGCTGCGCTGCTCGTGGGCGACCTGCCGTTCGCGACATACGAGACGAGCGACGAACTCGCGGTAGCAACGGCGCGGCGATTCGCCGACGCCGGGTGCGACATGGTGAAGGTGGAAGGTGCCGCCGAGATCGCATCGAGGGTGCGCGCAATCGTCTCGAACGGCATTGCCGTCGTCGGGCACGTCGGGCTGCTCCCGCAGGGCGCGAGAAGCGCGGACGAGCTCAAGGTGCGCGGGCGCTCGGCGGAAGAAGCTGCTGGAATCGTGAACGACGCGCGCGCGCTCGAGGAGGCCGGTGCATCGGCACTGGTGATAGAGGCGGTCCCGTCGCCGGTGGCGGAGGCCGTCGCGCGGCGCGTCCGCATTCCGGTGATCGGGATCGGTGCCGGCGCGGCGGTCGGCGGGCAGGTGCTCGTGTATCACGATCTCCTCGGGATCGGCACCGGCCACGTTCCAAAGTTCGTGCGGCCCTATGCGTCGCTGCACGAGGAGTCCGTCCGCGCGATATCGGCGTACGCGGCGGACGTCCGCGCGCGGAAGTTTCCGGCGGACGCGGAGTCCTACACGATGCCGGACGCGGAGCTGGCCGCTTTCAAGGCGCGCTCGTAGGGAGTTGCTGTCCTCCGCCTGTCACACAGGAACAACCGCGCCGCCGCGGGTACGAATAGTTCACACGTAAAGGAGCTTGCCATGAAAGTTCACCTGACAATTCTGAGCGCTGCGCTGATCGCCGGAGCTGCGGCCTGTGGCGGCAGCACTCCGTACTCGACGGGACCGAACGGCACGCCGCCGGCGAACACCGTGGACGCACTCGCGTCGCTCGCCTTCAACCCGTCGTCGCTGACGGTCTCAACGGGGACGGCCGTAACGTTCTCGTTCGGATCTGTGACACACAATGTCACATTCACGGCGGCGACCGGCGTCCCGGCGAACATCGGAGACACGCAGAGCGCGAATGTTTCGCGGACCTTCTCGACGGCGGGAACGTTCTCGTATCACTGCACGATCCACCCGCAGATGACGGGGACGATCGTGGTTCAGTGATTGTCCGCGCGCGCCGCGCGACATCCGGCGCGCGGTTGCCCGGCTTATCAGTCGGGGAGCCACTCGAGCTCGGCGTCCTCGCGAGTGCCCGCGGCCGCGGCGATTTTCGGTGCTGCACCGGCTGAAACTTCGCGCCACCACGGGTCCACCATCGGCTCGCGTGACAGTTCGGCCGGTTCACCGAGCCGCGGCATCAACAGGCGCACACCGGCTGCGGGCGCGAGGCGCGCGACGGTTTCCGGCGGCTCATCCCACGCATGCATCGCGAGGTTGAACGTGCCCCAGTGGATCGGCAGGAACGCGCCGCTGCCGAGCATCGCATATGCCTTGAGCGCGTTCTCGGGTCCCATGTGAATGTCGCCCCACGAGGGGTGATACGCGCCGATCTCCAGCGCGACCATGTCGAACGGGCCCAGCTTCTTCGCGATTTCGAGGTATTCGGGCGTGAGTCCGGTGTCGGCGCCGTAGAAGAACGAGTGCCGCGGGCCGCGCAGGTGGAACGACGACCACAGCGTGGAGTTGCGGTCCTTGATCGCGCGCCCGGAGAAATGCTGTGACGGCGCGGCCGTCACCGTCACGCCCTTCAGCTGCGCAGTCTCCCACCAATCGAGCTCGGTGATGCGCGACGCTGGTATGCCCCAGCGCTCGAGGTGGGCGCCGACGCCGAGCGACGTCACGAACGGAACGCGCTTCTTCGCGAGCGCGACGATGGTCGGACGATCGAGGTGGTCGTAGTGATCGTGCGACACGATCACGGCGTCGAGTGTGGGCAGCGCTGAGATCGGCGCGGCCGGCGGATGGAAGCGCCTTGGCCCGGCGAACGAAAGCGGCGACACGCGCTGCGCCCACACGGGATCGGTGAGCACGCGCACGCCGTCGATTTCAATCAGCAGCGTCGAGTGGCCGAGCCAGGTCACGCGCAGGCCGCTCGCAGGTTTCTTCGCCCACTGCTTCACCGGATCGACGAGCGGGAGCGGCCCCGACGGCACGCGCCGCTCGCCGCCGCAGAGAAAGTCGCGCATCGACGGCCGCTCGACGCCGGGCTTCAGTCCCGCCGACACCGGCCGCGTGTTGACGAACACGCGGCCGTCAAAGCGCGGCGACGCCTTGATGCGCTCGAGGCGCGCGCCCCTGGCGCGCCCGCGGTAGGATGGCACCGGCGTCTTACTTCGCCGACGCCATCCGCTGTGCTTCGCCCAGTGCCGCGGTGGCCGCGTCAAAGCGTGTCGCGAGATCCGCGATTTCCTTCGTCGTTCTCGCTTCGTCGCCCGCGCGGATCGCCTCGTTCACCGACGGGAATACCATGTTCGCGTAGCCGTTGTCTTCGTCGGCGACGTAAATGAGGTTCCGGAACCACGGCCGCGTCACGAGGCCCTGTGGGCGCGTGAACGCGCGCTCGACTTTTCGCAGCGCCGCGTTGGTGCTCTGCAGCACGTCCTTCGAAGGCTGGCCGGCCAGCAGCGCATCACGCGCGGAGTTGAACGACGTTGCGGCAGCCTGGAAGCGGTCGATCGCGTCGCGAACCGCACTCGTGTTCCCCTGCCAGTGCTTTGCGGCGATCGCCTTGTCGATCGCCGGCAGATAGCGCTTCATCGTGCTTGCGTACTCCACGTAGTCGTACGGGAGCACGTCCGCATTCGCGACGCGAAGCACCATCGCCGCGCCGATGCTTGCGGCGGCCGCATGATACTTGTAGCCGGGATCGCCGAACTTGGCCATCCAGTTGAGGTCGTCATACTGCGAGTGATAGACACCGCCGGCGCCGCCGAATCCCCATTCGGCGATCGGAATGCCGAGGTGATTGTAGAAGCCGGCGAAATCGGAGCCGCCACCCGGATCTCCCATCTCCGGCTCTGCGCCGTCCGCGACGCGCGACTCGCGCCGCCACTCGGCGTACACGCTTCCCTTGCCGTTGGGATCGGGCACTTCGTTCGCGACGTCACGCAATGCCGGGCGCAGCGACGGCGAACCTCCGCCGCCAAAGCGCACGCCCTGCGCGGCGACGTCCTGGTTGAAGTACGCATCCGCGTTTCGGAGGAGACGCGTCGAATCATCCTCGACGTACTCGGTGGACCCGATGAGGCCCCATTCTTCCGCGTCCCACGTCGCAAACACGATCGTGCGGCGCGGGCGATGCCCCGCCTTCACCTGTTCGGCCACCGCGCGCGCGGCCTCCATCACGCTCACGGTGCCGCTCACGTTGTCCGCGGTGCCCGGCCCCCAGCCGTCGCGATGGCCGCCGATGAGGATCATCTCGTCGGGGAAATCCGTGCCGCGCACGATGCCGAACGTGTCGTAAATCTTCTTGAAGCCGTTCGTCGCGCGATCGTCGCTCACCTGCACCCGCGCCTTCACGGGTCCCGGGCCGACGTGGTAGCGAAACGAAAGCCCGCCTTGCCATCCGCGCGGAATCTCCGTGCCGCGCAGGCCGCGCAGGAGCTCACTCGCGTTGCCGTAGCCGATCGGGACCACCGGGATGTGCGGCACTTCCATCTGGTCCGCCGGAATGCGCTTCGCGCCTTCCGTGCTCGGATATCCGGGCGTGGACGGATCGCCGTCCACATTCATCACGCTGCCGCGCTGCACGCCGGCCGGACCGCGCATCGGGCCTTCGGGATAGATGTCGCCCTGCACGTAGCCGTCGTCCTGCGGATCGCTGTAGATGAGGATCGCGATCGCGCCGTGCTTCTCGGCTTCGCGCGCCTTGATGCCGCGGAAGCTGCGGCCGTAGCGCGCCATCACGATCTTGCCCTTCACGGAGACGTGGAGCGAGTCGAGCTGTGCGTAGTCTTCGATCAGCCCGT
>Ga0070691_10000186_pt1 | contig 20683 bp, 22 predicted proteins | sample KBSK1101metaG_FD_64673 | JGI IMG/M metagenome (GOLD analysis project Ga0070691, IMG submission 64673) | Corn, switchgrass and miscanthus rhizosphere microbial communities from Kellogg Biological Station, Michigan, USA - KBS K1-10-1 metaG | ecosystem: Host-associated > Plants > Roots >... | reverse complement strand
TCCGCATCGACCATTACCTCGGCAAGGAGCCGGTGATGGACATCACCTACCTGCGCTTCGCCAACTCCACCCTGGAGCCGATCTGGAACCGCCAGCACGTCTCCCACGTGCAGATGACGATCGCCGAGGACTTCGGCGTCGACGACCGCGGCCGCTTCTACGACGCGGTCGGGGCGATGCGCGACGTGATCCAGAACCACGCCCTGCAGGTGCTGGCGCTGGTCGGGATGGGGCCGCCCACCGGCAACCACCACGACTCGATCCGCGACAAGAAGCTCGAATTCTTCAAGGCGATGCGGGCCGCCGACCCGAAGCGCTACGTGCGCGGCCAGTACGACGGCTTCCTCGACGTCAAGGACGTCGCTCCGGACTCGACCACCGAGACCTTCGCCGCGGTCGAGCTCGAGGTCGACAACTGGCGCTGGAGCGGCGTCCCCTTCTTCGTCCGCGCCGGCAAGTGCATGCCGGCCAAGTCGAGCGAGGTGACGGTCGTCTTCAAGCGGCCGCCGCGGCTCGGGATCGGCGGCGGCAGGACGCCGGAACCGAACCAGATGACGATCCGGATCGAGCCCAAGCCGGGCTCGCGGATGCGCCTGTTCGCGAAGAAGGCCGGCGAGGAGGCCTTCGAGGCGGCCGACCTCGAGGTCCTGTTCGAGAAGGTGCCGGGCGAGGACCCCGAGCCCTACGAGCGCCTGCTCGGCGACGCGATCGCCGGCCGCCACACCCTCTTCACCCGCCAGGACACGGTCGAGGAGACCTGGCGCATCGTGCAACCGCTGCTCGACGAGCCCGGTCCCGTCCACCCCTACGCGCCCGGAACTTGGGGCCCTGAGCAGGCAAAAGACCTGACTCGCGGGATCGCGCAGTGGTCGGACCCCTGGCTTCCCACGACCTAATACCTAGCGGCATGCTAGGTTTTGGCCGCCCTTATTAGGGCCACCTAAGGATGATCCCCACTTTCGTCATAACGCTGCGCGAGGGCGTCGAGGCCTCTCTGATCGTCGGCATCATCGCCGCCTTCCTGGTCAAGGAGGGGCGCGAGGACGCGATGCGCCAGATGTGGATCGGAGTCGCGATCGCGATCGCCCTCTGCACCGCCGTCGGCGTCGGCCTCGACCTGATCGGCCAGCAGCTGCCGCAGAAGGAGCAGGAGGGGCTGGAGACGGTTATCGCGGTGATCGCCGTCGCCGCCGTCACCTACATGATCATCTGGATGCGCCGCCACGCGCGCAGCATCAAGGGCACGCTCGAGGGCGAGGCGGCCTCGGCTCTGGCCACCGGCTCGACCCTGGCCCTGGTCGGGATGGCCTTCCTCGCCGTCCTCCGCGAGGGCTTCGAGACCTCCGTCTTCCTGCTCGCCGCCTTCCAGGACGCGACCGACACCGCCGCCGCCGGCGCCGGCGCCGTGCTGGGGCTAATCGCGGCGATCGCGATCGGGCTCGGGCTCTACCGCGGCGGCGTCCACCTCAACCTCAACCGCTTCTTCCGGGCGACCGGGCTGATCCTCGTCTTCGTCGCCGCCGGGCTGCTCGCCTCGGCCGCCCACACCGGCCACGAGGCGGGCTGGATCAACAGCTTCCAGGGCCAGGCGCTCGACCTCACCTGGCTGGTCCAGCCGGGCACGATCAGCGGCGCCCTGCTGACCGGGATGCTGGGCCTGCAGCCGAGCCCGACGGTCATCGAGGTCACTCTCTACCTCGCCTACGCGGTGCCGATGGCGCTCTACGTGCTCTGGCCCGACCGGCTGCGCCGCCGTCCCAGTCGCAGCCCCGCCTCCGGGCGCCAGAGTCAGGGCGCCCCGGCTCAGACGCCGGCCTAACCCCGTTCTCCCACGATGAGTCCAGTCACCCGCCGTCGTCTCTTGACGTCCGCCGGCCTCGGCGCCGCCGGCATCGGCCTCGGCGCCGGCGGCTACCTGGTCGGGCAGGAGACGGCCGAGGCCAGCGGCGAGGGCACCGGCAGCGTCCCCTTCTACGGCGAGCACCAGGCCGGGATCGCCACCGCCGCCCAGGATCGCCTCCACTTCGCCTCCTTCGACCTGCTGACCGAGAGCCGGGCCGAGCTGCGCGAGCTGATGCGCGAGTGGACCGTGGCGGCGGCGGAAATGACCGGCGGCGAGATGATCGGCGACGTCAACGAAATCGCGCTGGCGCCGCCCGAGGACACCGGCGAGACCGTCGGCCTCCTTCCCTCCAACCTCACCGTCACCTTCGGCTTCGGCCCCGGGCTCTTCGCCAAGCCCGGTCTCGGGCTGGCCGGCAAGCGACCGGCGGCGCTGCGCGAGATCCCGCCGCTGCCCGCCGACGAGCTGAACCCGATCGAAAGCGGCGGCGACATCTGCGTCCAGGCCTGCTCCGACGACCCCCAGGTCGCCTTCCACGCGATCCGCAACCTGGCCCGGATCGGCCGCGGCACGGTGGCGATGCGCTGGTCCCAGCTCGGCTTCGGCCGCACCTCTAGCACCAGCCGCAGCCAGGACACCCCGCGCAACCTGATGGGCTTCAAGGACGGGACCGTCAACATCAAGTCCGAGGACACCGCGGCGATGGACCGTTTCGTCTGGGTCGGCGGCGAAGGCCCGGCCTGGATGCGCGGCGGCACCTACGTGGTCACCCGCCGCATCCGCATGCTGCTGGAGATCTGGGACCGCTCCCCGCTCGAAGACCAGGAGCGGACGATCGGCCGGGCCAAGTACAGCGGCGCCCCGCTCGGCGGCAAGGACGAGTTCGAGCCGCTGCCGCTCGAGGCGGAGACGAACGGACACCCGACGATCCCCGTCGACGCCCACGTCCGCCTCGCCTCGGCGCAGGCCAACGGCGGCGAGCGGATCCTGCGCCGCGGCTACTCCTTCACCGACGGCGTCGACGAGAGCCTCGGCGAGCTTGAAGCCGGCCTCTTCTTCATCGCCTTCCAGCGCGACCCGGAGAAGCAGTTCGTCGCGATCCAGCGCCGGCTCGGCTCGATCGACGCGCTGAACGAGTACATCAAGCACGTCGGCAGCGCCGTCTTCGCCGTCCCCCCGGGCGCCCGCAGGGGCGGCTACGTCGGCGAGGCGCTACTCGCCTGAGCCCCACCTCGGGTGGTCGAGCTTCGTCGCGCTATCCGCCACGAACCTCGACCACTCCTATTCCGACCGCATTCGTCGGTTTTTGTTAGGGTCACCTAACTCTCGTCCCTGAGAACACCCACCAAGGAGCCCACGCACCGATGAACCGACTTTCCCTCCGTCCCCTGCTGATCGCCGCCGCCTGCGGCCTGCTGGCCGTCTTCGCGGCCGCCTGCGGCTCCGGCGAAGACGCCCCCCCGGGGGCTCAGAAGATGAGCTTCCAGCTGACCGACGCCGGCTGCGAGCCCAACCGGGCCAAGGCCCCGGCGGGCCCGATCACCTTCGAGGTGGAAAACGCGGGCACCAGCAAGGTGACCGAGTTCGAGGTGATGGACGGCGAAACGATCCTGGGCGAGAAGGAGAGCCTCTCCGATGGTCTCTCCGGCAGCTTCTCGCTGACCCTGGAGGCGGGGGAATACGTCCTCTACTGCCCGGGCGGCAGCGACGAGCGCGGCACCCTGACCGTCACCGGGGACCTCGAGGCCGACAGCAGCCCCGAGGTGGAAGCGGCGATCGAGCAGTACCGCGCCTATCTCGAGAAGAACACCGATGCGCTGGTCGCGGCGACCAGGCCATTCGTCGCCGCCGTCGTCGCCGGCGACGTTGCCCGTGCCAAGGCGACCTACGCCACGGCCCGCATCCCCTACGAGCGGATCGAGCCCGTGGCCGAGTCCTTCGGCAGCCTCGACCCCCGCATCGACGCGCGCGAGAACGACGTCGCCGCCGGCGAATGGAGCGGCTTCCACGTGATCGAGAAGGCGCTCTGGGAAGAAGGTACCGCCAAGGGCATGGCCCCGGTCGCCGAACAGCTCGAAGCCGACGTCGCCGAGCTGGCCCAGAAGGTGAAGACCGTCTCGCTGCAGGCGGTGCAGATCGCCAACGGGGCGAACGAGCTGCTGGGCGAGGTCTCGGCCACGAAGATCACCGGCGAGGAGGAGCGCTACTCGCACACCGACCTGGTCGACTTCGAGGCCAACGTCGAAGGGGCCGAGGCGGCCTTCGAAGCGGTCGAGCCGCTGCTCAGCGCCACCGACCCGGAGCTGGCCAGGGAAATCGAAGCCGACTTCGCCAAGGTCTACGGGGCCCTGCAGCCCTACGAGACCGCCGACGGGTTCGTCAGCTACGAAGAGCTGACCAAGGCCGATACCCGCAAGCTGGCGCTCTCAATCGACACTCTGGCCGAGAAGCTGAGCGAGGTGCCGGCGGCGATCGTCGGCGGCGAACAGAGTTAGGGACGAGGTGCCGCAGGCCGGGCGGGGCCTGTCACCGGTGGAGAGGCCTGCGGGCGGGCCAAACAGGCTCCGTTCTCGGCCCCTCCACCGGTGCCACCCACCCGGTCAGCGCCTCCCGTCGAGCAAATAGCGCTCATTCGAGGGGCGAGGCCCGTCCTCTGCGTGGCTTAGCCTGAGCGGGTGACTCTCGCCACTGGAGATAGAGCCGATCAGCTGCTCGGCGAGCTCGGGTTCGAGCATTGGCGGCCCGGCCAGAAGGAGGCGGTCGAAGCGGCGCTGGAAGGGCGTGACTCGCTGATCGTGATGCCGACCGGCGGCGGCAAGAGCCTCTGCTATCAGCTGCCGGGGCTGGCGAGCGAGGACCTGACGATCGTCGTCTCGCCGCTGATCGCGCTGATGCGGGACCAGTGGCAGCGGCTGACCGCCGCCGGGCACCCGGTGGCGATGATCTCCTCGAACATGGACGCCGAGGCGGCGCGCCGGGCGCTGTGCCAGGTCCGCGGCGGCGAGGCGCGGATCGTCTACTGCTCGCCGGAGCGCTTCGGCTCCAACGTCTTCCTCGAGGCGCTGGCGCAGCGGCGGATCGACCTGATCGCGGTCGACGAGGCTCACTGCGTCTCCGAGTGGGGTCACGACTTCCGCCCCGACTACCTGCGGCTGCCGCAGATCGCCGACCGGCTCGGGCGGCCGACGGTGATGGCCTGCACGGCGACGGCGACGAAGCCGGTGGCGGCCGAGATCGCCTCCCGCTTCGGGATGCGCGAGCCGCTGCAGGTGCGCTCCGGCTTCGACCGTCCCAACCTCTCCTTCGACGTCGTCCCGCTCGAAGGCACCGGCTCCAAGGCGCGGCGCCAGGCGCTGCTGGAGGCCGGGCTCGGCGACGCCGCCAACCGGCCGGCGATCGTCTACTGCGGCACCCGCAAGGACACCGACGAGGTGGCGGCGACGCTGCGCGAGGCCGGGCAGCAGGCGCTCGCCTACCACGCGGGCATGGAAGCGGAGGAGCGCACCTCGGTGCAGCGGCGCTTCATGGGGGGCGAGGTCGACGTGATCGTCGCCACCAACGCCTTCGGCATGGGGGTCGACAAGGCCGACGTGCGCTCGGTCTGGCACATGGCGATCCCGACCAGCGTCGAGGCCTATTACCAGGAGGCCGGCCGCGCCGGGCGCGACGGGCTGCCGGCGCGGGCGGTGCTGCTGGCGATGAAGGCCGACCTCGGCCGCCTCGTGCGCTTCAACGAACAGCGGGCCGGCGACCCCGAGCTGGCGATCGCGCATGAGCGCGGCTGGCGCGCCTACCACGCGATCAAAGGCTTCATCTACTCCGGCAAGTGCCGGCGGCGCTCGCTGCTCGACCACTTCGGCGACCGCCTCGCCGGGGCGCCTCTGGAGCGCTGCTGCGACGTCTGCGAGCCGCAGAGCTGGCTGCCGGACCCGGAGACGATCGCCGTGCGCAAGCCCAAGCGCGCCGGCGCCGCGCCGGCGCCCGACCTCTCGCCGCAGGACGCGCCGCTGTTCGAGGAACTGAAGGCCTGGCGCCTGCGCGCCGCCGCCGGCAAGCCCGCCTACACGGTCGCCAACAACCGCACCCTCGCTGCGATCGCCGCCCTGCGGCCGGCCGACGCCGCGGCGCTGATCGAGATCAGCGGCGTCGGCCCCAGCTTCATCTCCAAGTACGCCCCCGAAGTCCTGGCGATCGTCGCCGCGGACTCCGGGGCCGTTGCCGCTTAGCCGCGCGGGCCGCGCGAGGTCAGCCCCTGCAGCACGACCTCGATCGGCGAGCGGTGACGGCCGTTGCCGTTCGTGGTCTCACGGGCGCGGCGCACCTCGAGCGCGATTTCGCCGACCTGAGCGCCGACGTCGCCGGCTTTGCGCGCCGCCTTGGCGAGGTCCTTGCCGCTGATCTTCGGCAGGCCGCTTTTGCGGTGAGCCTGGCGGGTGCCGAGCGCGACCCCGCCGGCAGCGCCGGCCAGAGCGGCCCCTCCCGCCATCAGCGGCACCTTCGCCTTGCCGGCGGCGCGGCCGATCGAGCTGCCGGCGTCCTTGGCGGTCTCCTCGACCGACTCGACCGCGGCTTTCGATTTGTCGACCAGCGCTTTCGGTTTGCTGTTCGAGCTGGCTTTGCCGCTTCGCCGCGCTTTCGGTTTGCTCGACGAACGCGCTTTCGGTTTGCTCCTCGTTTTCGCTTTGCTCGCGGCAGCTTTGGTTTTCGGTTTCGCTCTTTTCGAGCGCGTTTTGGTCTCAGCCATCGTTCTCTCCTTGTCTGGTGGGTTCCCTCCCGGTCCCCGCCTACTCGCTCAGCTCGCGCTCGCGCGAGCGGGCGCGCTCCTCGTCGAGGTCGGCCTCGACCTGGGCCCGCTTCGCCTTCTCCTCGGCGATCGCGGCCTCGGTACGCCGCTCGTCGGCGCGCTCCCGGTGGTGCTGGACGTCGTCGTGCTGCGCCTTGTCCTGAACCTGCGCGAACTCGCGCCGCCGGCTCGATCTCCGTGCTGCCGAAACCAGCATCGCGATGACGATCAGCGCGACGACGACGATCACGATTACTAGAAGCGTCGACATCTCTCCTCCTCGTTGGCTTGCACAACCTTTCTGCCCTAACCACCCCGGATCGAAACGCTTCAGGCGTGTTTGAGCAGGTCATGGGCACACCCGGTCGAAGAGGTCGCGGATGACCCGTGGACACAAGGTCAAGGCCGCCGCCTGCGCGCTTGCAGTGCTGGCCCTGCTGGCCCTGCTGGCCCTGAGCCTGGCGCCGGCGGCCGGCGCCGGCCCGCTCGAACCGCGCGGCAAGAAGGTCTGGTTCGGGATCTCCGACACCGGCGACCCGGCCGACTTCGGCGCCTTCTCGACCGCGGTCAGCAAGCACCCGGCGGTGATCGAGTCCTTCCGCAACTGGGGCAGCGACTTCCCCGAGTCGATCCGCCGCTGGCAGACGGCGCGGGCGCGGCCGATGGTCCACGTCACCACCGCCGACAGCAACGACGGCCACGAGATCCTCACCCCGAAGGCGATCGCCGAAGGGGCCGGCGACGACTACCTGATCCGCCTCAACCACCTCTTCGCCGAAAAGGACATGCGCGGCTACCTGCGGCCGCTGGGCGAGCCCAACCGCTGCCTCAACGTCTACGCCTCCTTCGACTGCGGCGGCGGCGCCCGCGGCGGCCCCCACACCCCGCGCTGGTACAAGCTCGCCTTCCGCCGCTTCTACGTGATCGTCCACGGCGGCGGCAAGGCGCGGGCGATCAACCACCGCCTCGCCGAAGCCGGCCTCGGCCCGCTCGACGCCAACCTCGGCGGGCTGCCGAAGGCGCCGGTGGCGATCGTCTGGAGCCCGCTGCCCTCCGGCTCCCCCACCGTCCCCCGCAACCGCCCGCGCTACTACTGGCCGGGCTCGCGCTGGGTCGACTGGGCGGGCACCGACTTCTACGCCTCCTACCCGGAATGGAAGTCGCTGACGGGCCTCTACAACCGCTACCCGAACAAGCCCTTCGCGCTGACCGAGTGGGGGGTCGAAAACGGCGACGACCCGGCCTTCGTCAGCAAGCTCTTCTCCTGGGTGAAGAAGCACCCGCGCTGCAAGATGCTCGTCTACTACCAGGACTTTGGCAGCACCAGCAGCTACCGGATCCAGAACTACTCGGCCAGCCTCGCGGTCCTCAAGGACCGCCTCCACTCCGGCCTTTTCCCGGCTTACGCGCCGGGTGCCCCGCACCTACCGCCGCCGCCCCCCGGTGGGGTTGCAGCGCGGTGATGCTGGAGTAGCCGGTCAGATAAAGGCGGCGCCCGTCGGAGATCACCGGCGTGTAGGTGCCCTTCGGGTAGCGGAAGACGCGCTTGCCGCTGCGCATCATGAAGCCGGAGGTCGTCTTGTTCGTGAACTCGGCGACGTAGACGATGTCGCCGACGGCCGAGAGCGAGCCGATCACCTGGCCGCCGGCGGAGCGGCTCCAGCGCAGATTTCCGTCCTTGGCGCCGAGCGCGTAGACGTTGCCGTCGAAGGAGCCGATGAAGACCGTCGGCGGGCTGTGGCGGGTGTTGGCGACGGTCGGGCCGGAGTAGGCGTAGCCGCCGGTCGAGTAGCTCCAGGCGAGCTCGCCGTCGCTGGTGTCGAAGCTGTAGACACGGCCGTCGTTGTTGCCGGCGTAGACGCGGCCGTAGGCGACCGCCGGGGTCGAGTAGAACTGGCCGGAGGCGCCGAAGCCGGGACCGAGCGAGCCGCTCTGCCAGATCAGCCTGCCGCTCTTGGCGTCGACCGCGTTCATGTAGCCGCCGTAGTCGCCGACGAAGAGCTTGCCGCCGTAGTAGGCGGGGGCCGACTTCACCGGCCCGCCCAGCGCGGTCGCCCAGCGCACGTCGCCGCTGATCGTGCTGAGCGAGTAGAGGTTGCCGTCCTCGCAGCCGAAGTAGACGCTGCGGTCGATCACCACCGGCGAGGACTCGGCCCGGCCCGGCAGCGAGCGCTTCCAGATCGTCTTGCCGGTCTTGGCGTCGAGCTTGACGATGTGGCCGGGGACGAGGTTGACGATGTAGAGGCGGTGGCGGTAGTAGGTCGGCGAGGAGGCGTTGAGGCGGCCGATCCGCCGTTCCCACAGCACCTTGCCGGTGTCGGCGTCGAGGGCATAGGCGTAGCCGCTGTTGTTGACGGCGTAGAGCTTGCCGCCGACGTAGATCGGCGGGAACTCCAGCAGCGGGCCGTCGGTGTGGCGCCAGAGTTTGTCGAAGGGCGGCTTGATCCCGTTCACCGGCAGGTAGCGGGTGCGGGCCGGGTTGAGGCCGTACATCGGCCAGTTGACCGTCTTCGGCTGCTTCGGCGGCGGCGGCTTCTGCGGCTTGAAGGTGGCGTTCGGGTTGTGGACGTCGGCCGGGCGCTTGAGCAGCTCGTAGCCGACCACGGCGGCGCTGAAGAGGATCGCCAGCACCAGCAGCGCGGCCGCCGCCTCGCGGTTGCGGTGCAGCAACGCCTCGCCCTCGCGCAGCAGCGCGGCGGGGCGCGAGCGGCGGGCCTCGGGCCCGCCCTCAGCCATTGGCGACGGCGCGCCGCTCGGACTCGTTGACGATGCCGTTCAGCAGCGCCTTGATCCCCTGCTTGACGACGGCGACGACGGCGACGCCGACCAGCGGCAGGGTCGGGGTCGTCCGCACCGCGTAGACGACGTGGGTACCGCCCTCCCGCGGGGTCAGTTCGACCGTGCCGACGTGGTCGCGGACGGGGGCGCCGGAGAGCAGCTTGTAGGAGAAGCGGTGGGGCGGCTCGTAGGCGATCACTTCCTCGCGCAGCGGCGGCCCGGCGGAGGTGAGGACGCGGATCGCCCCGACCCCGTTCGGCGGCGGCTCTCCCTCGCGCTCGAGCACCGACTTGCGCATCGGCGTGATCTCCGCGTAGAGGTGGTGTTCGGTGAGGACCGCGAAGACGGTCTCGGGGGAAGCGGCGACCTGCCGCTCGTAGGTGAAGCTGGCCATCGGCGAAAGGCTATAGACCGCGCCGGGTCAACTCAGCTTCCAGCGCTGCGGGTCGGTCTCGGCGACCGTCGCCACCGCGCCGGCGAGGGCGAGGTGGTCGAGGCAGGAGAGGACGATCTGCAGGACCCAGGCGCTGGCCGGCGTATTCAGGTTCTCGGCGCCGACGATCTCGGCGACGATCTCGAAAGCGGTGCGCTCGCCGCCGGCGAGCGCCTCCCGCACCTTGTCGAGCAGCTCCGCGACCTGGCGCCGCGCCTCGGCGATCTTCGCCTCGGGATCGCGGAAGGGGCGGCCGTGGCCGGGCAGGCAGAGTTCGGTCTGCAGCGGCTCGACCTCGGTCAGGCTGCCGAGGAACTCGCCGACCGGGTCCGGGGTGTGGCCGTAGTCGAAGAAGAGCACGGTGCGGCCGAGCAGGTGGTCGCCGGAGATCATCAGCTTGCGCTCGGGGTTGTGGAGGACGACGTGCGAGGGCGCGTGGCCGGGGGTCTCGTGAACCTGCCAGGCGCCGAGGTCGGTCTCCACCTCGACCCCTGGGACGAGGTCGCGGTCGGGCACCTGGATCGCGTCGATGCCGGTCTCTTCGTCGCCCTCGCGGGCCTCGCGGTAGCGCTCCAGCGAGGCGACCGGGACGCCGCTCTGGCGGGCGACCTCGAGCCGGTGTTCGAGCGCCGCCGCGGGATCGTCGGCGAGCAGCCGCACGTGCTCCCAGGCGGGGTGCATCCAGAGCTCGCAGCCGGCCGCCTCGACGATCCCGGCCGCCAGCCCGTAGTGGTCGACGTGGGAGTGGGTGCAGACCAGCAGGCCCACGTCCTCCACCCCGAACCCGGCCTGGGCCAGGGCGAGGTCGAGCTGGCGCAGGCGGCCCTTGCCGCCCATGCCGGTGTCGAAGAGGACGACGCCGTCGCCGGCCTCGACCGCCCAGGCGTTGCCGTGGGGCACCCCGGGCCACGGCAACGGCAGCCGCAAGCGCCAGACCCCCGGCAGCACCTTCTCGGTCCGCGCCGCATTCGCTCTCCCCTCCCCAGCCATCAACTTATCCTCTCAAGCCGGCCGATGGGCCGATATGTCGGCGCCAGCTAGACAAATCGGCCCATCGGCCGGCTCGCTGCTGCGCTAGCTGGTGGCGAGGCCGATGGCCAGCAATGGGAAGGCGAGCATCACGCCGAGGTAGGCGCCCATTGCGGCGCCGCTCTTGAGGCTCGCGGTGCGCGAGCGAGCGCCGGCGACGACGCCGACGAGGAAGATGAAGGCCGCGATCCCGAGGCCGATCCAGAAGACGGGGGGCATGCGCCGCGACAATATCGAAAGCGGGTCCGGTATTCGGCGAGGAGGAGGTCGAACCTCTGGCCGGCGCTGCCTGGCGCTGGTAGGTTCGCCCGCGAGCGGATAGGTTGGCGGCCGTGAGACTGCTCGCCTTCAGCGACCTCCACCGCGACCTCGGCCAGGGCGCGAAGCTGGTCGAGATGTCGGCCGAGGCCGACGTCGTGATCGGCGCCGGGGACTTCGCCTCGGTCCACGAGGGACTGGAGGAGACGATCGCCGCCCTGGCGGCGATCGAGACGCCGACCGTGCTCGTCCCCGGCAACAACGAGACCGTCGACGCCCTGCGCGCCGCCGCCTCCGGCTGGGCCGCCGCGACCGTCCTCCACGGCGAGGGGACGACGATCGAGGGCACCGAGTTCTTCGGCCTCGGCGCCGGGATCCCGGTCACGCCGTGGGAATGGAGCTTCGACCTCGAGGACGGGGCGGCGGCGGAGATGCTCGCCCCCTGCCCCGAGGGGGCGGTCCTGGTCCTGCACTCGCCGCCGCGCGGCCACTGCGACGCCGCCGCCGACGGCACCTCCTTCGGCAGCCCGGCGCTGCTGCGGGCAATCGAGGAGAAGCGCCCGCGGCTCGCGGTCTGCGGGCACATCCACGAGTCCTGGGGCTGCGAGAGCGAGATCGGCGAGACGCCGGTCCGCAATCTCGGCCCCAGCGGCACCTGGATCGAGATCTGACCCCGGGCGTGGAGGCGAGCGGTCCCAAGCGCGCCGGCCTCGTCCTGGCCACGCTGATCCTCGTCGCCGCCGTCGCCAACCTCAACCTGGCGGTCGCCAACGTCGCCCTGCCCGACATCGGCAAGGCCTTCGACGCAGGCCAGACCACGGTCGACCTGATCGCCGTCGGCTACTCGCTCGGCCTCGCCGCCTCGGTCCTCTACCTCGGCGCGGTCGGCGACCGCTACGGCCGCAAGTCGATGCTGGTGCTGGGGATGGCGCTCTCGATCCCCACCTCGCTGCTGGCCGGCTTCGCCCCCTCGGCGACCGTCCTCTTCATTGCCCGGGTGCTCGGCGGGGTCGCCGCCGGCATGGCCTACCCGACGACGCTGGCGCTGATCACGGCGCTGTGGTCGGGCCGGGAGCGGACCCGGGCAATCGCCCTCTGGTCGGCCCTCGGCGGCGGCGCCTCGGCCCTCGGCCCGCTGCTCGCCGGGGCCCTGCTGGAGGGCTTCGACTGGGGCTCGGTCTTCGTCGTCAGCGCGCCGCTGGCGGCGATCGCCCTCTATCTGGTGATACGCCTGGTGCCCGCCCACGTGAACGAGACGACCGCCCCCGTCGACCACTTCAGCGGCGTCCTCTCGATCGTCCTCGTCGCGACCCTCGTGCTGGCGATCAACCTGGCCCCGGAACCGGGCAAGGGCATGACCGCGATCCTGCTCGGCGCCGTCGCCCTGATCACCACCGCCGCCTTCGTCCTGCGCCAGCGCCGGGTCCGCTTCCCGCTCTACGACCTCGAGGTCGCCGGGCGGCGCACCTTCTGGGTCGCCGCCACCGCCGGCATCATCGTCTTCGGCTCGCTGATGGGGGCGATGTTCATCGGCCAGCAGTTCGTTCAGAACGTGCTCGGCTACTCGACCCTGGAAGCCGGCCTGGCGATCCTCCCCGGCGCCGTCGGGATGATCCTCGTGGCGCCGCGCTCGGCGCGGCTGGTCGACTCGCACGGCTCCCGCTTCACGCTGCTGCTCGGGTTCGCCTTCTGCCTGCTCGCCTTCGCGGTGATGCTGGTGCTGTGGGACGAGGATGCCTCCTATCTCGTGGTCGGCCTCGGCTACCTGCTGGTCGGCGTCGGCGTCGGCTTCGCCGGGACCCCGGCCTCGCGCTCGCTGACCGGTTCGGTGCCGGTCACCCGGGCCGGGATGGCCTCGGGCACCGCCGACCTCCAGCGCGACCTCGGCGGGGCGATCATGCAGTCGATCTTCGGCGCCCTCCTGACCGCCGGCTACGCCGCCAGCTTCAGCTCCCAGATCGCCTCCTCGCCGCAGGCCGACCAGGTCAGCGAGAGTGTCCAGAACGAGCTGACCAAGTCCTTTTCCAGCGCCGGCAACACCGCCGAGCAGTACCCCGAATACGCGCAGCAGATCGTCAGCGCCGCCCGCACCTCGTTCCTCGACGGCGGCGACTGGACCTACGCCGCCGGGATGATCGCGATCGTCCTCGGCATGGCCGTCGTCTTCCTCCTCTTCCCCAAGCGCGACGAGGAGCTGGGCCTGCTCGAGCGCTTCCACGCCGAAGACGAGACCGCCGGCCCCGCATAATCGGGGCATGGCCCACCACCTGCTCAGAGCCGCCGACGCCTTCTGGCGCCCTTCGAACCAGATGGGGGTGGCGAACACCGACCTCGCCAAGCAGCTCGGGGCCAAGGCGCTCGGCGGGCGGCTCTGGCGCCTCGCCCCCGGACAGGCCTCGACCAGGCACCGCCACCGGCTGACCGAGGAGCTCTATGTGCTGATCGAGGGCACCGGGCGGGTGCGGATCGACGCCGAGGAGCCGCTGACCCTCGGCCCGCTCGACTCGCTGCTGGTCGAGCCGGGCTCGGTCCGCCAGCTCTTCAACGACACCGACGCCGACCAGCTCTGGCTGGTCCTCGGCGCCCCACCGGAGGCGGCGAACACGCTGGAGATGACGGCCGACGTCCTCGCGGAGCTCTATCCCGACGGGCCGAAGGCGCTGCCGCCGGAGCTGAGCGGCTGAGCCCAGGCACTAGGTTGGAGGGCATGCAAGCCGAGCCCTCCGCGGGCCTCGCCTTCGAGAGCGCCGGCGGCCGCTGGCTGCTCGCCACCGCCGTCGCCGGCTCGGGGATGGCCTTCCTCGACGGCACCGTCGTCAACGTCGCGCTGCCGGACATCGGCCGCGACTTCGGCGCCAGCACCAGCGCCCTGCAGTGGATCCTCAACGGCTACCTGCTGACGCTGGCCTCGCTGATCCTGCTCGGCGGCTCGCTCGGCGATCGCTACGGGCGCCGCCGCGTCTTCGTACTTGGGATCGGCCTCTTCACCGCCGCCTCGCTGCTCTGCGCGGCCGCGCCCAGCGCCGAGCTGCTGATCTTCGCCCGCCTGATCCAGGGCATCGGCGGGGCGCTGCTGACCCCGGGCAGCCTGGCCCTGATCGAGGCCAGCTTCCGCCCCGCCGACCGTGCCCGGGCGATCGGCGCCTGGTCGGGCCTGGGCGGAGTCGCCACGGCGCTGGGGCCGCTCCTGGGCGGCTACCTGATCGGCGCCATCTCCTGGCGGGCGATCTTCCTCATCAACCTCCCGCTCGGCGCCTTCGTCGCCTGGGCGGCGACCGCGCACGTGCCGGAGAGCCGCGACCCGATGGCGGCCGGCGGGCGGCTCGACCTGCAGGGCGCGGTGCTGGCCGCGCTCGGCCTCGCCGGCACCACCTACGCGCTGATCGAGGCGCCGGGCCAGGGGGCCTCGGCCGCGGTCGTGGTCACCGCCGTCGGCGGCGTCCTGGCGCTGGTCGCCTTCTTCGTCGGCGAGCGCCGCAGCCCCAACCCGATGCTGCCGCTGGAGATCTTCCGCTCGCGCCAGTTCAGCGCCGCCAACGGCGTCACCTTCGTCGTCTACGCGGCGCTCGGCGGCTTCTTCTTCCTGCTCGTCTCCTTCCTGCAGATCTCGCTCGGCTACACGCCGATCGAGGCCGGCGCCGCCTCGTTGCCGGTCACCCTGCTGATGCTGCTCTTCTCCGCCCGGGCCGGTGCCCTCGCACAGCGGATCGGGGCCCGCCTGCCGCTCACCCTGGGACCGCTGATCATCGCCGCCGGACTGCTGCTGATGGTTCAGATCGAACCGGGCGACAGCTACCTGACCGCGATCCTGCCGCCGGTGATCGTCTTCGGCCTCGGCCTCACCCTGGTCGTCGCCCCGGTCACCGCCACCGTGCTCGCCGCCGCCGAAGTCCGCCACTCCGGCATCGCCTCCGGCGTCAACAACGCCGTCGCCCGCGTCGCCGGGCTGCTCGCGGTCGCGGTGCTGCCGGTCGTCGCCGGCCTCACCGGCGACAGCTTCTACGATCCGGCGAAGATGACCGACGGCTTCCACGTCGCGATGGTCGTCTGCGCCGCCCTCGCCGCCGCCGGCGGCGTCCTCGCCTGGCTGACGATCAGCTCGACGGTCCTCCACGCGGAGGCCGAGCCTGGGGGCGGCACCCCCGAGCGGCTGGCCGAGGACCTCAGCTGCGGCATCGGCGCCCCACCCCTGCGCCCCGGCCGCGAGGCCGAGTGCGAGCTCGCGGGAGCCGCCGCGGCGACTAGAGGTGAACCGTGACGAGGCCGACCAGCGTCGTCACGTAGGTGGCCAGCATCAGGCGCCACAGCCATTCGAAACGGTCGCCGAGCTTCTCGAAGCGGGCCTCGAACTTGTCGAAGCGCGCGTCCACTTTGTCGAAGCGCGCATCGACCTTGTCGAAACGCCTATCGACCTTGTCGAAGCGGGCGTCGACCTTGTCGAAACGCGCGTCCACCTTGTCTTCGAACCTGTCGATCCGGGCATCCACCCGGGCGAACCCCTGATCCGTCCGGTTCGCCAGATCGTCGAGCCGCTCGTCGGTCCAGGCTTCCCTCATCGCCTCCATGATGCCACCGTAGACAAAACACTTCTACCTGTGGCGCGAAGACTGCAACAAATATGTGCCATCTCTGAGTTGCTCAGAGAGCGGCCACGCCGGCCGCGGCGGCCAACCGCGCCAACCGCTCGAGGTGGGCATCGCCCGGATTTCTACACTACGCCGCGATGGCGCCAACTCCGTTCAGCCGCCTCCCGCACCCGCTCTGCGCGCTGCTGGCGGGGGCGGCGCTGTGATCGTCTCGGTCCACCTCGCCACGATGGGCCCGCGAGCGGCGGCGGAGGTGCTGCTGCGCCCGCCCCGACCCGCTCGCGTCCCCGGCCTCACCTACGCCGAGACGACGACCACCGCGGCGCTCGGCGAGCCGCTCCTGCCCCCGCGCGACCTCGGCCGGTTCGGGCTGATCGCAGCCTGGGAGGACGACGAAGCCCTCGACGGCTTCCTGCGCGCCCACCCGCTCGCACCCCACTTCGCCGCTGGCTGGCGGGTTCGCCTGCGGCCCCTCCGCACCTTCGGCGCCTGGGCCGGGATGCCGGGCCTGCCGGCGCAAGCGCCGCCCGACGACCAGGAGGGGCCGGTGGGAGTCCTCACCCTGGGGCGCCTGCGCCTGCGCCGGATCGGCGCCTTCCGTCGCGCCGCCGCCCCGGCGGAGAGCGACGCGATCGGCAATCCGGCACTGCTCGCCGGCACCGGGCTGGCCCGCCCACCGCGCCTCGTCGCCACCTTCTCGCTCTGGCGCAGCTCGGCCGCGATGCGTGAGTACGCGATCATGCCGGGGGGACCCCACCGGGCGGCGATGCAAGCCGACCGCGCCAGGCCGTTTCACCACGAATCGGCCTTCGTCCGCTTCCGCCCCTACGCATCGAGCGGCAGCTGGGACGGCCGCGACCCGCTCGCCGCCGCGGAGCCCTGAGCCTGCGGGCGACCTCAGCCGCGAACCTGGCAGGGCCGCACGAAGGTGCCCCGCAGCAGGGTGCCGTCTTTGAACCCGAAGGTCCCGATCGCCTGCAGGCGCCCGTCCGCGCAGCGGGCGTTGACGTAGCTGTGCCGCACGCCCTTGAAGGTCCATTTGCGGTTGATCGTGATCGAGCCGGAGATCGGTATCCCGGCGCCTCCCGCGAGCTTCGGGATCTCGGCTATGACGCGGTAGCCATAGCGACCGTGATGGATGGTTTCGATCCGGATCGGGACGACGAAGGTGACCGGCGCCGGGACCGTGGTGTAGGCGTGGGCGAACACGGTCGGATCGCCGCCCACCCGCGGGCCGTTGAAGATCGTGATCGGCGAGTTGGCCGGGATCGGGGCCTGTTCGGGGAACTTGACGACCGCGTGCCCGAAGCCCTTGCCGACGATCGCGCCCGGACAGAGCTTGCGGGCCTGGGGCACCGTCGTCGCCTCCAGTTTGGCCGCGGTGCATTGCGGCAGGCCGGTGGTGTCGACCGAACCGTGCTTGTCGAATTCGAACTCGATCGTCTTCAGGACCGGCGGCAGGGTGCCGTCGACGGTGCTGATCTTGCCGTTGCCGAAGATCTTGATCGGCGCGTCGACGTTCCGCGGCAGCGCGGTCGGCGCGAAGCCGCCCTGGCCGTCGAGGACGAGGTTGCCGGCGACGAGGTGGACCTTGGTGACCTTCCGGGCGGCGAGCGCGTTGCCGACGGCGACGAGGAGCAGGCCAGCGGCAACCACCGCCACGAACCCGCGGATCCTCCTCCCGTCCATCGAGCCAGCTTAGCTCAGGACCCGCGGCGCTTCGAGCGCTTCCTGGCCGGCTTGGAGGCGTTGCGGAGAGTCTGTTCGCCCGCTTTCTCGGTCGCCTCGCCCATCGCGATCTGAAACATCGCCAGGACGGCGTCGGAGGCGAGCGGTCGCATCCGGTCGAGCGCGTTGCGCACCTTCGCCCAATCCTGCTCCGGCAGGCCGGCCTTGTCGAACGGCTCCCAGATCTCCTTCACGAAGAGTTCGACGAAGGTGTGCGCGGCGGCGTCCGCCTGGCGCCGCAGGTCGTCGGCGGTGTCGAGCACCGAGCTGGGGTTGACGCCGAGCTCGACCAGGGCGCGGCCGGCGCGCTGCAGGCGCGGGCTCAGCGCTTCGATCCTGCCGTCGGGGAGCTCGCGTATGACCCCGAGCTTCTCGCCGCGCTGGATCAGCTTCGCGTCCAGCTCCGTCGCCCCCCAGATCTCCGCCAGCTCGTCCCGCTCCAGGATTTCCGGCGTCTCGTCCTCGAACGGGGCCCAGACCGCCCGTGCGAAGTCGACGATCTCCGTAGAGGGTCCGTCGGTGCTCTCCAGCACCCTCCGGATCGCCTCCAGGTTCAACCCCTCCCCCTGCATCTCGCGCGTCAGCTCGATCCGGGCGACGTGCTCCTCGCCGTAGAAGCCGGTGCGGCCGTGGACCTCGGGCGGCGGCAGCAGGCCGCGCGTCTGGTGGGCGCGGATGTTGCGCACAGTCATGCCCGTGCGCCGTGCCAGCTCGCCGATCGTCATCTTGCCGTCGGGGGCCTTGGCGCTTTTGGGCCGGGGACTCATCGGCCCATGGTAAGCGGCAGCCGCTGACCGTTCATCTTTCCCCCCGCATCCGAGCAGAGGAAGGCGATCGCCTCGGCGACGTGCTCGGCCGGGGTGAAGGTCGGGAATTCCTCGCCAGGGCTCTCCTCGCGCATGCGCGGGGTCAGCAGCGCCTCGACGACGACGATGTTGGCGGTCGCGCCCCCGGGCCCGAAGCCGTCGGCGAAGGCGAGCGTCCAGGCCTCGGCGGCGGCCTTGGCGGCGGCGTAGGCGGCGTTGGTGTTCGACGGGGCCTGCGCCTGCTTTGCCGAGACCAGCACGAAGCGCCCCTGCCCACTCGCCGCGAGCTGGTCGTGGAAGGCCCGCGTCGTGTGCTGGACGGTGCGCACGAGCAGGTCGTGCAGCAAGTCCCAGTCGGAGAGCGGCGCCTCGTGCAGGGGCTGCCCCCCGCGCCAGCCGCCGACCAGGTGGATCAGCCCGTCGACGTGCCCGAAGCGCGCGGTCAGCGCCGCGCACCACTCCCGCGCCGCCTCCTCGTCGAGCAGGTCGACCGCGCGACCGTCCCAGCGCTCTGGGCCGATTCCGAGATTCGCCCCGACCGCGTCGAGCGTCTCCTGGCTCCGATCCGTCCCGGCCACGGTCGCCCCGCCGGCCGCCAGCCGGCTGGCCACCAGCGGCCCGAGCCCGCCGCCGACTCCGGCGACGGCGATCACACGACCCTCGAGTGTGTCCGAGCTCATCGCTCCATCCTCGCGCATCTGTCCCAGGGCGACCTCGGCAAGTACTCTGAGTTTCGAGATCTTCGGTCGAATCGCTCGTCTACCCCCCGGCCAACCTCAATAGAATCGACTCACCATTAGAGGGGGAGTGCCAGAGCGGTCAAATGGATCAGACTGTAAATCTGACGGCTATGCCTACGCAGGTTCGAATCCTGCCTCCCCCATCAGGTAGTCGACAGGTGCTCCACCGCCGGAAACAGCAGTTCACCGTCCCCAAGCTGCTCGAGCGGATCGACGGCGGCTAAGCCTGCGCCGCTTCGAGCCGCTCCTTCATCCGCTCGTTGAAGGCGGTGATCGCCGACAGCGGGCGCATGAAGACGGTCAGCTCCCTGACCCTGCCGTCGTCGTCGAGCTCGAGGAAGTCGATGCCCTCCAGCTCGCGGTCGCCGACCCGGGCCTTGAAGCGCAGGCAGACGCTGCCGCCGCCGGCCAGCTCGTCGACGTAGGTGAGGTCCTCGAGCGTCGCCGCGACGTGGGTCAGAACCTGGCCGACCATCTCGCGGCCCTCGAAGCCGCGGAAGAGGATCGGGCTGTGGAGGACGACGTCCTCGCGCAGCGTCTCCGTCATCAGCTCGACGTCCTTCGCTTCGGCGGCGACGCGGAATGGATGACGCTCGGCCATGGGCCCACTCTAGAGCGGCGGGGCGAGTTCATGTCGCTATGCGGTACAAACTCACCCATGCCAAACGACCATTTCTACGCGCGGCTCTCGAACGCGCTCGGGGCGCGCGGGCTGCGCTGGACCGGCAAGCTCAACGCGCCGCTCTACCGCCTCAGCGGCGGGCGCATCGGCGGCAGGGTCGGCCGCGCCCCGGTCCTGCTCCTCACCACCACCGGACGCAAATCGGGCGAGCCGCGGACGGCGCCGGTCCTCTACCTCGCCGACGGCGACGACGTGGTCCTGATCAACACCAACGCCGGCAACGCCAAGATCCCGGCCTGGTCGCTGAACTTGAAGGCCAACCCGGAGGCCGAGGTCGAGATCGGGCGCGAGCGCCGCCCCGTCCGCGCCCGCATCGCCGAGGGCGAGGAGCACGAGGAGCTCTGGCGCAAACACAACGAGCAGTACGCCGGCTTCGACGACTACAAGGCGAAGCTCGAGCGCGAACCGTCGGTTTTCGTGCTCGAACCCCGCTGAGCCCTGACGAGTCAGCTGGCTTCGCGGAGCATTTGGGCCTCCGGAAGTCGCTGCAGCTTTTTCAGCGTGTTGTTCTCGATCTGGCGGATCCGCTCGCGGGTGACCCCGAAGGTCCGCCCCACTTCCTCCAGGGTCAGCGGCTCGGCGCCCGAGAGCCCGTAACGGAGTTCGATCACCTGGCGCTCGCGTTCGGGCAGCGCCTGCAGCGCCCGCTTTACGCCCTCCTTCTGCAGGTGCTCACTCGCTTCCTCGAACGGCTCCAGGACGGCGTCGTCGGCGACGAAGTCGCCGAGCTCGGATTCGTCCTCGTCGCCGACCGGTTTCTCCAGCGAGACCGGCAGCTGCGAGACGCGGAGGATGTCGCGCACGTCGGCCACCGTCCAGCGCAGCTCCTCGGCGATCTCCGCCGGCTCCGGCTCACGCCCCAGCTTCTGGACCAGCTGGCGCTCGACGTGGGTGACGCGGTTCAGCTTCTCGACCATGTGGACGGGGATGCGGATCGTCCGCGCCTTGTCGGCGATCGCCCGCGTCACCGCCTGGCGGATCCACCAGGTCGCGTAGGTGGAGAACTTGTAGCCGCGG
>Ga0070691_10000183_pt1 | contig 20760 bp, 19 predicted proteins | sample KBSK1101metaG_FD_64673 | JGI IMG/M metagenome (GOLD analysis project Ga0070691, IMG submission 64673) | Corn, switchgrass and miscanthus rhizosphere microbial communities from Kellogg Biological Station, Michigan, USA - KBS K1-10-1 metaG | ecosystem: Host-associated > Plants > Roots >... | reverse complement strand
GACGTCACCACCACCCAGGCGCCCGGACGGCTGGCGCGCTTGAGCGTCGCGGTCTTCGTGGATGCCTCGCGCGACCTGGACGTCGCGGCCATCCGGGCGCTGGCCGCAGCGACCGTCGGCATCGATCCGCACCGCGGCGATACGCTCGGCGTCGAGCCGGTCGCATTCTCGCGCGAGCGGGTTGCGCGCAAGGACGGCTGGTGGCTCGCGTACGGGGCGCTCGTGCCGCTGTTACCGGTGCTCGCGATGGCGGTCGCGGCGCTGCTCGCGCTTCGGCTGGTATTGCCGCCATTGCGCGCGCTGGCCGCCGCGGTGATCGAGCGCGTGGGCATCGCGCGAACGCGCGACCTGGTCCGCGGGTTCGCGCCGTCCCACGTCGCGAGCGTGCTTCGCGAGGAGCCGCCGCACGCCGCCGCCGCGATCATCAGCGCCTTACCGGTGGCGACCGCCGCCGCCGTGCTCGACCTCTATCCCGCCGCCGAACGCGCCGCCATCGTGCGCCGCATGGCGCGGCCACGCTCGCCGCTGATCCCGGACGCGAGCGAGGTGATCGACCGTGCCTGACGGCTTCGTCTCGCTTGAGGATCTGCTACGCAAACCGCCGGCGACGCGCGTCGACGAACCCATGGCGGCGGCCGCGATCGTCGACGTCGTGCCCGAGCCGAGCGACGGTGACGAGGGCGCGGAGCGCCGGTTGCGCGCGAAGCTCGCGATGCCGTGCGGATTCGGGCGCGCGTTCGATGCCGCCGGCGTCTCGCTCGACGACGGGCCGGCGCTCGCGTTGAAGATCGAGGACGCGGCGGTGCCGCAACCGCTCGATCGCGTCGCGTTGGATCGACCGCTCTGGACGGGCGTGCGGGCCGTCGACGCGATGCTCACGCTCGCGCGCGGCGCGCGGGTCGGCGTCTTCGGAGCGCCGGGCACGGGCAAGAGCTCGTTGCTCGACGCGATCGCGCGCGGGAGTACGGCCGACGCGCTGGTCGTCGCGCTGGTCGGCGAGCGCGGCCGCGAAGCCGAGGCGTGGATCCGTCGCTCCGATCCGCGCACCGTGACGATCTGCGCGACCGGCGACCGCGATGCCGCAGAGCGGGCGCGCGCCGGCGAGGCTGCGTTCGCGCACGCGAGCGCGCTCCGCGCACGCGGTTTGCACGTGCTGCTCATCGTCGACAGTCTGGCGCGGTACGCGACCGCCTTGCGCGAGATCGCGATCGCGAATGGCGAGGCCACCGGACGCGGTGGGTTTCCGCCTTCGGTCTTCGCCCGGCTCGCGCGTACGCTCGAGTCGGCGGGCGCAACCGCCGCCGGCAGCGTGACCGTCGTCGCGTCCGTCCTGGACGACGGCGACGAGCGTGATCCCGTCAGCGATGCGGCTCGCTCACTGCTCGACGGCCATCTGGCCCTCTCACTCGAGCGGGCGCGCGCCGGACGCTTCCCGGCCATCGACGTGCTCGCCAGCGCCAGCCGCACGATGACGGCGGCGGCCGCACCCGCGCACCGCGCGCATGCGGCTCGCGTCCGTGCCGCGCTCGCCTGGCTCGCCCACACGGCCGACGCCCGAGCCCTGGGGGTCGCTTCGGTCGACGCGGGTTGCCGCCGGTACCTCGAGGCCGAGCCGGCCATCGAGCGCCTGCTGTGCCAGGGCGCCGAGCCCGGATCCCCGGCCGGTACGCTGGCGAGCCTGGCCGGCGTTGCCGATATACTAGGGTGACCATGGACATCACCAGCGACATCGCGGCCGTACAGCAGCGCATTGCCGAGATCACCGGTGCCCCGGCGCCCGGTGCCCCCGTGCCCGACGGTGCACCCGGGTCGTTCTCGTCGATGGTGCAGGCGGCGATGGACCCGGCGGCTCCGGCCGCGGCGCCGGTCCCGTCCGATGCGCCCGCGATGGTCCCGCCCGCCCAGATCGACCAACTGGTCTCCCAGAACGCCGGCCGCTGGGGCGTCGACCCCGCCCTGGTCAAGGCGATCATCGCCAACGAGTCCGGTTTCAACGCCAACGCCACCTCGAAGACCGGCGCCCAGGGCCTGATGCAACTGATGCCGGGCACGGCGGCAGGCCTGGGCGTGACCGACTCGTACGACCCTGGCCAAAATGTTTTTGGCGGGACGCGTTACATTCGGGGCCTCCTCGACCGTTTCCATGGTGACATGCGACTCGCGATCGCGGCATACAATGCCGGACCGGGGGCGGTCGAGAAGTATAACGGTGTTCCCCCGTATGCCGAAACGCAGAATTACGTCCAGAACGTGCTCTCCAGCTACGACAAGTACCGCGCTCAGAAGTAGCGGTGCCTGCGCGCTCGGCTGCGCGCTTCTGCTCGCCCTTACCGGCCAGACGCCGCCGACCTTACAGTCGGCGCTGGCGTTGCACACGGCCGGGCTCGCGCGCCTGGGCGCGCACGATCCGGCTACGCTCGAGACGATGGGCTCGATGAGCGGCAATAAGTTGGATGGGCGCTTCCACTCGTGGCACGACGACCGGCACGACCGCTTCGATCAGGCTCTCGGCCCGCGCGTCGAGCGTACCTACCGGAACGGCGATCGCGAGTTCATCGTCAACATGAGCGGCAACGTCCGCGAACTCGCCGGATCGTTGGTCGCTCGACAGGTCACGCAGGACTTCATCTCGTCCGGCGATTTCGTCACCCAGCCGCAGTACGACACGCTGCTCGGCGCGACCAAGCTCGTCGACGGTCGCGCGGTCGTCCAGATCCGCGTCGCCCCGCCCAAGGGCGACGTCGAGACGGTCTCGCTCGATGCGAAGAGCGGACTCATCGACCAGGTCAGCTACGTCGAGAACGACGGCATCGCGACCATCTCGTACGACGACTATCGCGTGTTCCACGGCGCGCTGGTGCCGTTCGTCGAGAGCGACTCGAACGGTGAATCTGCCTTCGATGTGACCCTGCACGTGGAGAAGGTCGTCGTCGATCGTTCGATCGCGCCGGAGATCTTCGCGCTTCCTGCGACCTCGACGATCTCGAACGACGCGCCGATCACGGTGAAGCTGACCTACAGCAACGGACACATCTACGCACCGGTGGTGCTGCGCGGCCATCCCTATACGTTCTTGGTCGACACCGGCGCGCAAGCGGTCTTCGTCGACTCCACGGTCGCGACCCAGAACGTGCTGATCCCGGAAGGCATCCTGGAGATCAGCGGATCGCGCCGCTCGACCGCGCTCGGAATCGCACCTCTCGAAAGCATCGAGATCGGGGGCGCGACGCTCCCGGTCGGGATCGTCTCGATCGTGGATCTGGCGAACTCGACCGCCGGCGCGTTCCCGATCGACGGCGTCCTCGGCTATCCGTTCTTCGCCTCTGCCGAGGTGCGCATCGATTTCAATCGACTCACGATGACGATCGGCAAGCCCGGCTCGCTGCCGCTCCAAGGCGATCGGCTCGACCTCGACACCGATCGTCAGCTGCCCGAGGTCGCGGCCGATATCAACGGGACCAGGACGAAGGTCTTGATCGACACCGGGAACAGCACCGAACTGCTGGTCTTCAATCCGTTCGTCCAGACGCATCCGGGCCTGATCCCGTTCACCGCATCGCACCAGATCAGCAACTACGGCGTCGGCGGCTCCACGCCGGCCGTCGGCGCGAACGTCGATCAACTCGACCTCGGCCCGTACAAGCTCTACAATCGTCGCGCCAACGTGATGCTCGGCTCGACCGGCGCGTTCGCGGACCGGGTGGACGGCGGCAACATCGGCCTCGGGACGTTGCAGAACTTCGTGGTGACGTTCGACCTCGCGAATCGCGCCATGTACCTGCTGCGCGCGGGCAACTACGACGACGGGCGCTACCGCGCGCGCTACGACATGCCGGGCATCCAGTAACGGCAACAATTCCGCAGCATCGCGGCGACCGCCCGGCAACGCGGGCGGCGTATGCTGGGTGCATGATCGAATACACGCATCGTCTGGAGTTCGACGTCCTGACCGCTCCGCTGGCCGAGATCGACCGGCGCGCGCTCTCCCAAGCCTGGTACTCGGCCCTGCATCTCGCAGGCCCGCCCGCCGGGTCGCGCCCCGCGCACGTCGGGCGCGATGCTTCCGGCTCGCGCACGCGCGCGGCCGCACCGGCCGCTCCCGTCCGCGCGTCGCGCGCGAGCGTCGCCAACGCGCGCGTCGCGCGCGCTTCGCGCGAACGCCCGGTCTGCGACATCGCGGCCGACCGGCGCTCGCCGCGCAGCGACCTGGCGCGGCGCATCGAGCGCGTGGCGGCCCGTCCGCTCGCGGCCTCGCGCGCCGCGTTCTTCGCGCTGTGCGGTCCCTACGGCCGCGTGCAGATCCTGCTCCGCTCGCACGGCGGGCGCACCCATTTGGTCGCCGTCTGCTCGCGCGAAGCCCGCGTCGACGTCGCCCGCGCGTTGGACCAAGCACGCTACGCGCTGGCGCGCGGCGGGATCGCGGCCTGCGCGGTGCGCGTCCGCGGGACGGCGCGATGACCGTCGATGCGGCGATCGGCGCCGCATTCGATCGCGTCGCGATCCGCGAACGCGAGGCCCAGACCTCGTTCGATCCGACCTTGCCCGATCGGGCCTATGCGATCGTCGACGACGGACGCGGCGGAGCGCTCTACACCCGCGAGAGCGCGTTCTCGATCCGCGACGGGCGCGTGGTCGACGATTCGGGGCGGGCGGTTCGGGGCATCGCGCGGGCGGGCGCGCCGCTCGGCGACCTGCGCGTCGATCCGACGGACCTCGCGCTCGGGCGCGTGCGCGATCTGCGCGTCGGCGAGGACGGTCGCGTCAGCTACCAACGCGAGGCGATCGATCCGCGCTCGGGGGCGTACGCGCTCGAGACGGTCGTGGTCGGGCGGATCGCGCTCGCGCGCTTCCCGGTCGCGACAGCACTGCGTCCGGTCGACGCATCGCACGTGCGCGCGCCCGACGGCGTCGTGCCGCACGTCGGCAGCGCCGGCGACGGCACGTTCGGGCCGATGAGCGGAGCGCGCGCAGGCGGCGATCTCGACGCGAGCCTGCAGCGCCTGCAAGAGGCCTATCTCGCGCTCGACGCATTGCGCGCCGCGCGGAGCGCCCAGGGCGGCACCGAGAAGGGCGCGATGGATCTCGTCAAGTGAAGCATCTGGCGTTCGAGGCGCCTGCGCTGATGACGAACGGCCGGCGCGTCCGGCGCGCGCGTTTCGTCGAACGCTCGCTCTTGCCCGTCGCCGCGGCCTGCGTCGTCGCTAACGGCGTGCGCGAGACGTTGGCATCGCTGCTCTCCACCGCGGTCGAGTTGCGGATGTTCGCACCGGTCGTCCCGGCCCGCGAGGCGTGGCGCCGGTTGTTCGAGGGTGCGCGCGTGTATCGCATTCGCGGTTCGCTCGGGGAGGCGGCGCTGGTACTCGGCCCGGACGACGCGCTGGCGTTGGCGGCCTTGGCGTTCGGCGAATCGCCCAGCCACGGACGCGGAGCCTCGCCGATCGAGCGCGAGGTCCTGGCGCGCATGGCGCGGGCTCTCGCCGGAACGCTCGGTGCGCTGATCGGCCCGAGCGAAGGCCCGCCTTCCGAGATGCCCGGCGAGGCGGCGACCTTCACGACCTTTTTCGAACTCGCCCTCGAGCGACCGGCCCCGCTTCGGCTCGGAATCGCCACCCGCGAGCCGGAGCTCGTCTCGAGCGGCGGCCTCCGGCTGGCCGACCTGGCCGAGATGGAACTGGACCTGGCGGTCCGGCTCGCCCCGGCCTCGCTCCCCCCGGTCACGCTCGGGAGCCTACGCCCGGGCGCGTGCCTGCCGATAACGACACTAGCGGGGGCCACAGCCGAACTGTGCGCCCGCGGCCGCCCGATCGCTCGCGGAGCCTGCGGCGCCCGAAATGGGCGCTACGCTCTGCAGTTGAATGAAGCGGTACTGACGATGAGAGGATCTGCGTAAACATGGCCGGTGTCGAAGCGAAGAAGAACGGAAGCGAGGCCGCCAATCTCGACGTGCTGATGAACGTCCAGCTCCACGTCACCGCAGAGCTCGGAAAGTGCAAGATGTCCGTCGCCGAAGTGCTCAAGCTCGGCTCGGGCGCGATCGTCGAACTCGACCGCATGGCCGGCGGCCCGGTCGACCTGCTCGTCAACAACAAACTCGTCGCCCGCGGCGAAGTCATCGCCGTCGACGAGAACTTCGGCGTCCGGATCACGGAGCTCATCCAAAAACCGCTCTAATCCCGTTCACGGCGCGGCAATAGCGCTACGCTAGCATTGAGGGCATGGATGCCGTGCTCTCTGCTGCCGGACGGGCGCATGCGACGTTGCCGCTGGATGTGGTGGCGGGGCTTGCGGCCGTCGCGCTCATACCGTTGTTGCTCGTGATGTGCACGTCGTTCGTGCGGATCGTGTGCGTGCTCTCGCTGGTGCGCTCGGCGATCGGGGCGTCGGCGCTGCCGCCGAACGCCGTGATCGTAGGCCTCGCATTCGTGCTGACGATCGTGACGATGGGGCCGACCCTCACGCGCGTCCGGGCCGAAGCGCTCGAACCATACGCACGCGGGCACGCGACGCCGAGCCAGACCTTCGAACGTGCCGCCTCGCCGCTGCGCGCGTTCATGCTAAGGCAGACCCGGGGCGACGACGTGCTGCTCTTCGAACGGGTCGCCCGGCGCGCACCGACGGCTCCGTCGGCCGCCTCGCTCGACGTGCTGGTGCCGGCCTTCGTGGTCGGCGAGTTGCGCAGCGCCTTCGCGATAGGGTTCGCGCTCTATCTGCCGTTCGTCGCGATCGACCTCGCGGTCGCAGCGATCCTGATGGGCCTCGGCATGATGATGTTGTCGCCGCCGGTGGTGTCGCTACCGGTCAAGCTGCTGCTCTTCGTGATGGTCGATGGGTGGGCGCTGGTCTGCGGAAGCGTCGTGGCGAGTTTTCGGTGAGATGTCTCGCGGTTGACAGCGTTGTGGTCTATAGACTACAATGATAGCGCTTGAGATTTGGACGACCGCGCAATACGATGCATGGATCGGGAGGCTGCGCGATAGTGTTGCGAAGGCGATGATAGCTGCGCGCCTCGACAGGCTGGAGAACTCTCGCCATTGGGGAGATTGCAAGCCTGTTGGTGACGGGATCGTCGAGATTCGCGTCGACGGCGGTCCCGGCTATCGACTCTACTGTAAGAGGACCGGACGCTCTTCAGTGCTCGTTCTTACGGGAGGAGAGAAGGGAACGCAAAGGCGTGACATTCGTCGAGCGAAGGAGATCGCGAGAGCATGGCAAGTATAAAAGATCTGCGGCGTTTCGATGCAGCCGAATACCTCGACAATGAACAGGCGCTCGCGGTATTTCTGTCAGAGGCGATGAAGACCGCTGACCCGGCATATATAGCCCATGCTATCGGGGTCGTGGCGCGCTCCAAAGGCATGGCAGATATTTCGGCGCGGACGGGCCTTTCTCGCGAGCAACTCTATCGCTCGCTTAGCGAACGAGGAAATCCGACTCTTGCGACACTTCTATCGGTATTGAGTTCTCTTGGCCTAGCGCTGCGAGCAGAGCCTGCAAGAAAGAGCAAGGGACGACGATCCACTAAGAGGAGCATCGCCTAGGCGGCCTCGTTGATCGAGCCTACCGGGTATCAAAGCCGAAACCTCCGCTGATGCGTTGGCCACCTCCGCCAGATGGGGATGGAGCCGGGTGCTGGCCTACGCTCGAAAGCGGCGGGAGCTCCCGGCAGATCATGCATTAGGGTCTATCTCCGCATGGTTGAGGGTGAATTCCTGAGTAAGCCTGGCGACATCTCTGGTGGGCGCGGCTCCGAAGAGCCGAGCATACTCCCGGCTGAACTGCGAAACGCTCGCGTACCCGACGCGATCGCTAGCGATGCCTATGTCCATTCTTGTGGATACCATGAGTCGCCTCGCCTCCTGAAGGCGAAGGGTCTTCTGATATTGCAGCGGACTCATCGACGTCGCCGATTTGAAGTGCTGGTAGAAAGAGGATACGCTCATATTCGCCAACGTCGCGAGCTGCGAGATCTTCATCGGATCGGTGAAATGCGAGCGTAACCACGTCACCGCTTTCGCGACGTTGTAGAGTTTCGAATGTGAAAGACCGATCTGAGCGACGCATGCGCCGACAGGGCTCTGCAGCAGGCGGATCAGGATCTCGTCGACGATCAGCGGACCGATCAATGAGGCTTTGTCTGGTTCCGCGGTCAGTTCGAGCAATCTGGCAGCTGCGTTGATGATGTGAGTGTCGGCCTGGCTGATATAGACCGCTTGGCTCTGCCGAGGCACGGTCGATCCGTGCGGGAAGGCTCGCAGGGCGAGTTCCGCGACCTTTTCCGGATCGATGTCCAGCATGAAGCATAGGTACGGCTCCGAAGCGCTCGCGACCGTGACCTGCCCCGATAGGGGAACGTCGACCGAATATACGGTCATTCGCGAGGCTTCGTACCGGATGGTCTCCCGACCGAGCATCACGGTCTTCGAACCCTGCGCGATGAGGCATAGCGCCGGCCGCTGCATCGCATGAACGGGCTCCGGATACCTTCGCGAGACGCGTATCGCGAAAACCCCGCGCACGCGTTGTTCGAATCGACCGTCGCCGGGGCAGCATGCAGAGATGGCTGCAGCCAGTCTCCTGATCTCCGTTCGGTCGGGAACTGCCTTTGGCATCGGGCCTCCTGGGCTTGCTCCGCTCGTGCTCAGACTTGGATGCTACAGGCGACCGTCCTGTGCGGATCGGGAGCGCGCTGGAGGATCCGGCAAAAGCCTCGGACGATCGGGCAAGTTCCGCGACCGCGGGCCGGATATACTGACATCAACCCAACGTCACGTGAAGAAGATATGCAAACACGCACTCTTGGAAAAGACCTGGAAGTCTCGGCACTCGGGCTTGGCTGCATGGGCATGAGCCCGGGATATTATGGTCCGCCAGCCGATAGGCAAGCGATGGTCGCGCTCATCCATGCGGCCGTGGACCGCGGCGTCACCCTGTTCGATACGGCCGAAATATACGGGCCGTTCACCAACGAGGAACTGGTCGGCGAGGCGCTCGCGTCGGTCCGCGCGCGGGTCGCGGTCGCGACCAAGTTCGGCTTCGACATCGATCCGAAGACCGGCGTGCGTACGGGGCGTCTGAACAGCCGTCCGGACCACATCAGAGCGGTGGCCGAAGCGTCGCTCAAGCGTTTGAAGATCGATGCGATCGATCTGTTCTACCAACATCGCGTCGATCCCAGCGTGCCGATCGAAGAAGTGGCCGGCGCGGTGAAGGATCTCATCGCAGCCGGAAAGGTACGGCACTTCGGTCTCTCCGAGGCGTCTGCGCAGACGATCCGGCGCGCCCACGCGGTTCAGGTCGTCACCGCGGTGCAAAGCGAATACTCGCTCTTCTATCGCGGACCGGAGGCCGAGATATTGCCGGCGCTCGAAGAGCTTGGAATCGGTTTCGTCCCGTTCAGTCCGCTCGGCGCCGGCTTCCTCACCGGCAAGATCGATCGGACGACGACGTTCGACAAGTCGGACTACCGAGCGCAGGTCCCTCGCTTTTCTGCCGCCGCGATCGAGGCGAATATGGCGCTCGTAGACATCGTGCGCGACATCGCGGATCGCAAAGGTGTCACGCCCGCGCAGATCGCACTCGGTTGGCTGTTGGCGCAGAAGCCATGGATCGTCCCGATCCCCGGCACGACCAAGCTACGGCGTTTGGAGGAGAATCTTGCAGCGCAAGGAGTAGCGCTCGTCGCGCGGGATATTGAGGAGATCGACCAGCGCTCTTCGTCGATCCAAGTAGCGGGAGCGCGCTTGTCGGAAGCCGCGCTCCGGCTAACAGGCCGCTGACTCCATAGCCGCGATCGAGCCCGACCGGGTGGCGAATAGACTCATCTCATAGCCCTCGGCATGATGATGTTGTCGCCGCCGGTGGTGTCGCTCCCGGTGAAACTCTTGCTCTTCGTCATGGTCGACGGCTGGGCGCTCGTCTGCGGAGGGGTCGTCGCGAGTTTTCGGTAACCGGAGCCTATGCGTATCCCCGAGGCGCTTGCGAGCGTTCGACCGTTCTTCTCGTTCGAGTTCTTCCCGCCCAAGTCCGAGGCGGGCGAGCAGCAGCTGCTCGCGACCGTCGAGGCCTTGCGCCCGCTCCGCCCGTCGTTCGTCTCGGTCACCTACGGTGCCGGCGGATCGACCCGCGCCCGGACGCTCGGCATCGCGAAGAAGATCAAAGACGACATCGGCCTCGACGTCCTCGCGCACGCGACCTTGGTCGGCGCGACGCGCGCGGACCTGCGCGGCCTGTTCGACGATCTCGCGCGCGCCGGCATCGAGAACGTACTCGCGCTGCGCGGCGATCCGGCCCCCGGCGAGAAGTTCGCTCCGACCGAGGGCGGGCTCGAACGTTCGACCGACCTGATCGCGATGCTCGCTCGCTCGTACGATTTCTCGATCGGCGCGGCGTGCTATCCCGAAACCCACCTCGATGCCGTCAGCCCGGACGGCGATCTCGCCTACGCGCGAGCCAAGGTCGAGGCGGGCGCGCAGTTCCTGATCACGCAGCTGTTCTTCGACAACGACAAGTACTTCGCGTACGTCGAACGCGCGCGGGCGGCCGGTATCGACGTGCCGATCCTGCCGGGCGTGATGCCGATAACGAACTACGAGCAGATCGAACGCTTCACCACCATGTGCGGTGCGACCATCCCGCCGAAACTGCGCGTCGAACTCGAGGCCCGGCGCGGCGACCAGGGCGCGGTCGAAGATCTCGGCGTCGCCTACGCGACCCTGCAGTGCACCGACCTGCTCCGGCGCGGCGCGCCCGGCGTCCACTTCTATACGCTCAACAAATCGCCGGCGACCCGCGCGATCGTCTCGTCGCTCCTAGCCGCCTCGGCCTGGAACGCGAGCTTCGTCTAACTCCCGGACACATCGCCGCAATCGAGCGATGATCTCGCTGCGGTAGCATCAGACGCATGGAAGCGTTCGACGGGCTGTTGCGCGAGACGATGCTGGCGACGGCGACCATTTGTCTGCCGGTCCTCGGGCTCGCGGCCGGCGCCGGGTTGATCGTCGCGATCGTGCAGGCGGCGACCCAAGTGCAGGAGCAGACGCTCTCGCTCGTCCCCAAACTGCTCTGCGTCGGGGCGGCGCTCGCGCTATTCGGGAGCGCGGGCATGCATCTGCTCGCGCGCCTCTTCGGCGATGCGATCCGCGCGATCCCGGGACTGACCGGCGCGTGACCGGCGCGACCTTGCTCGCGTTCGCGCGCTGCGCCGGTTTCGCGGCGCGCGCGCCGGGACTCTCGCATCCGAGCGTGCCGTCCTCGGCGCGGGTCGTGCTGGCGATCGCGTTGACGGTCGCGATCGCGCCGCGGCTCTCGCACCTGCGGGCTCCGGACGGGCTCGCGCTGACGCTCGCGTTCGCGTTCGAGACCCTGCTCGGCGCGGCCATCGGCGCGTTCGGCTCGTTGCTCTACGACGGCGCCTACGCGGGCGGCCGGATCGTCGACGACTACGCCGGCGTGCGCGCCATCGCGCCGGGCGCCGATATGGTCGCGCCGAGCGGCTTCGGGCGCATCTGGTCGCTCGCGTTCACCGGCGGGTTCTTCTTGCTCGGCGCGTACCGGATCGTGATCCCGGCGTTCGCATCGTCGTTCTCGCTGGTGCCGCCGGGCGGCGCGGTCACGCGCGATGCGCTCTTCGCCTACGCGATCGCGTTGCCCGAGACGATCGCGCTGGTCGCGATCGCGGTCGCCGGCCCGGCCGTCGCGCTCGCGTTCGTCGCGCAGATCGTGCTTGCGGCGCTGGCGCGCACCATCCCGCGCTTCGGCAGCGTGACGTTGGCCTCGCCGTTCGTCTTCGCGGCCGCGATCCTGGCGACCGCGATCGCGGTACCGGCGCTCGAGAGCGCGGCCGCGCATCCGTTCGTGCACCCGCCGCTCTTCGGTCGCGCGCCGTGAGCGACGACGCGGAGAAACGCTTCGACCCGACTCCGGCGCGGCTGCGCCGCGCGCGCTCCGAGGGCGATCTCCCGCGCGCAGCAGAGCTCGGTGCGGGCGTCGCGTTGCTCGGCGGCGGAGCGACGCTCTGCGCGCTGCTGCCCGCCGCCATCGGCGCGCTGCGCGCGGTGACCGCCGGCGCGGCGCACGGACGGTTCGCGACGGACGGCTATCTCACGCTCGGCGCGTGCGCTTTCGCACCGGGAATCGCATCCGCGGTCTGCGGCATCGGCTTCTCGCTCGTGCAGAGCGGGGGGCTGCACGCGACCGGGCTCTCGCTCAAAGCCGAACGGCTCTCGCCGGTCTCCGGCCTCAAACGCATGCTCTCGCGCGAGAGCTTGCTCCATGCGGCCCGCGCGTCACTGGCGTTGGTCTGCTCGTTCGCGGTCGCCGGTGCGAGCGCGTGGAGCGTCGTCGCGGCCGGCCTTCGCGGGGGCGCGCCTACGCTCTTGGCGATCGCGACGTGGAACGCCACCACCCGCGCCGTCGCGGCCGCCTGCGTCGTCGGCATCGCGTTCGGGCTGGTGGAACTGCTCGCCGCGCGCCGCTCCTGGCTGCAGCGGTTGCGCATGAGTTTCGCCGATTACAAGCGGGATCAAAAGGAACAGGACGGCGACCCGCACGTGCGCGGCCGGCGTCGCGCGCTGCATCGATCGCTCTCGCGCGGCGACGTGCGCCGCGTACGCGAAGCGGCCTTCGTGGTCTGCAACCCGACCCACGTGGCGGTGGCGCTGGCATACCGGCCGCCCGAGGAGCCGGTCCCGCGCGTGCTCGTCTGTGCCGCCGACGAACGGGCCGCGCGCGTTCGCCAGATCGCCCGCGATGCGGACGTGCCGCTGGTCGAGGACGTCGCGCTGGCACGTGCGCTGTTCGCCGAGGCGCGCGCCGGCGAGACGATTCCGCACGCGTTCTACGTCGCCGTCGCCGAGGTCGTCGCGGCGCTCACCCGCGCCGGAGCGATCGCGCGATGACGCGACTGCCGTCCTACATCTTCGCAGGCGTCCTGCTGGCGATCGTCGCGATCCTTATCGTGCCGCTGCCACCGGCGCTGCTCGACGTGCTGCTGGCGATCGATATCTTCGGAGCCGCGCTGATCCTGCTCGCGAGCGTCGGCGTCGAACGGCCGCTCGAGTTCTCGGCGTTTGCACCGGCGTTGTTGCTGGCGACGCTCTTCCGGCTCGCGCTCGACGTCTCGGCGACGCGTCTGATCCTCACCCACGGCGCGTCGCCGGGCGAGGTCGGCGCTATCATCCCGGCCTTCGGCGCATTCGTCGTACAAGGCAATCTGGTGGTCGGACTGATCGTCTTCATCATCCTGGTGACGATCCAGTTCGTGGTGATCGCGAGCGGTTCGCAGCGCGTCGCCGAAGTCGCGGCGCGTTTCACGCTCGATGCGATGCCGGGCAAGCAGATGGCGATCGACGCCGACCTGCACGCCGGTGCGCTCGACGCCGAGAGCGCGCGCGCCAAGCGCGAGGCGGTCGGACGCGAAGCCGACTTCTACGGCGCGATGGACGGTGCGGGCAAGTTCGTCAAGGGCGATGCCGTCGCGGCGCTCGCGATCGTCGCGCTCAACCTGGCCGGCGGCGCGCTGGTCGGTACGCTCTACTACGGCATGTCGCCGGGCGACGCGGTCCAGACGTTTGCGCTGCTCTCGATCGGCAACGCTCTCGCGACCACGCTGCCCGCCTTCCTGATCTCGATCGCGATGGGCATGATGGTCACCCGGGTCGCCTCGCAGGGCGCGCTCGGCAGCGATCTCGCATCGCAGTTGTTGGCGCGTCCCGAGCCGGTGCGGGCCGCCGGCGCGCTGCTCCTCGCGCTCGCGCTCGTGCCCGGCCTGCCGCACCTCGTGTTCTTGCTGCTGGGCGTATGCGCGTTCGCGCTCGCCGAGTTCGCGCGACGCCGAGAGCGGCGCGAAGCGGGGGATCGGGCCGGCGCGCGCGCCGAAGCGAAGCGCCGCGCGATGCGGCGGCCGGAACTCGCCCTCGGCTTGGTCGGCGTCGACGCGATCGCGATCGAGATCGGCGCGCACCTCGCGCCGCTGCTCGCGGCGCCGCTCTCCGACGCGCTGCTCGACCGGGTCGGCGAGGTCCGGCGCGCGCTCGCCGCTGAGATCGGCGTGGTGCTGCCGGGCGTGCGTCTGCGCGACGACCTGGAACGCGATCCGGATACCTATGGCATCCGCGTGCGCGACGAAGCGGTCGGCGGCGGACGCCTCGATCTCTCGCGCGTGCTGGCGGTCGCGGACGCCGGCATCTTGGAGCGCCTCGGTTTCGAGGCGACCCGCGAGCCCGTCTACGACCTGCCGGCGGCCTGGATCCCGCCCGAGATGCGAGAGCGTGCCCAGGACGCCGGTGCCCTGGTCTTCGATCCGATCTCGGTGCTCGGCTCGCATCTGGCCGAAGCGGCCCGCTCGCACGCCGCCGCCCTGCTCGGGCGTCAGGAGCTCCAGACCCTGCTCGAGCACCTCCGGGCCAGCGTTCCCGCGGTCGTCAAAGAGCTGGGCACCCCGGACGGCGTGCCGCTCGCCTCGCTCCACCGCGCCTTCGGCGCCCTGCTCCGGGAACGGGTGTGGCCGCGCGATCCGGTCGCGACCCTCGAAGCGATGCTCGAGTCGGGCGCCCGGGAGCCGCGAGAGCTGGCCGAAGCCGCCCGCCGGACCTTGGTGCCGCTCGCCCTGCGCCGGCGCGGCCTGCGGGTGCTGGAGCCCGCCATCCTGGATCCCGCATTCGAGCGGGAACTGACCCGGGGGTGGGCCGAGGACGGCGCCCCCGATCCGCAGGCCGTTCGCACGCTCCGGGAACGCCTCGGCGAGTACCTCGAGAGCCGGCCGGTCGACCCGGCGCTGGTCTGCGGCGGGAGCCTTCGGCCGCTGCTGGCCGAGTTTTTCGGAAGGTCGGGCCTTCCGCTTGAGGTCTTCGGATACTCGGAACTCCCGCCCGACCTGCAGTTACAGCCCGCGTGCGTGTTGAAAGAATCACCGCCGCTCGCCGTTTGACGGCCGGAATCAGGCTTTGCTACACTCTGTGGGTTTGACGCCGGGCACCCCGTGCCGCGGCGCCGCTTTTTCTTGAAGTACGTCTCCATCTTAGAAGTACGGTTTATGAACTGGAACAATCTCAAGACGCCGTTCAAGGCGCTGGTCGTGATCGGTATCTGCGTGCTCTCGTGGTTTTTGATCAACCCCGTGAGCAAGAACATCCATCTCGGCCTCGATCTGCGCGGAGGCGTACGCCTCTTGGTCCAACTGATGCCGACGGCCGACGTGCCGAAGGTCGGTTCGTCGGAGCAAGAGCAGACGGTCGAAGTCATCGACCGCCGCATCAACGGCATCGGCGTCACCGAGCCGACGATCAGCAAGGTCGGTAGCGATCGCATCCTGATCGAACTTCCCGCGGTCAAGGATCCCGACCAGGCGGAGAAGCTCATCAAGCAGGTCGCCGTTCTCGACTTCAAGATCGTCCCGCAAGCGGTGATGCAGCAAGGCGAGGCCGCGCTCAAGATCGTCGCGCCCGGATCGGGCGCACCGAAAGCGCAGATCGCCGCCGCCGAGAAGTATCTCGCCGAGACCGCCTACGCCCAGGGCGGACCGGTCGTCTACTCCGGCAAGGATCTCAAGGCGGCGCAGGCCGGCTTCGATCAGCGCGGCGGCAAGCCGCTCGTCCTGTTCCAGACGAAAGACTCCGCGAAGTTCTACAAGCTGACGTCGACCCATCTGGGCCAGCCGCTCGGCATGTTCCTGGATCATCGCTACATCACGGCCCCGATCCTCAACGGCGCGATCTCCGATTCGGGCGAGATCACCGGTACGTTCACCCAAGAGGACACGATCACGCTCGCCAACGAGCTCAACGCCGGCGCGTTGCCGGTCGGCATCAAGGTCATCGAGAAAGAATCGATCGGGCCGACGCTCGGCGCGATCGACCTCTCGAAGTCGCTCTACGCCTCGTTCGGCGGCTTGATCGTCGTCATGCTGTTCATGATCTTCGTGTACCGTCTGCCGGGCTTCTTGGCCGACGTCGCGCTGATCATCTACGTCGCGATGATGCTCGGGCTCTTGGCGCTCTCGCACGCGACCCTGACCCTGCCGGGCATCGCGGGCTTCGTGCTCTCGATCGGTATGGCGGTCGACGCGAACGTCCTGATCTTCGAGCGCATCAAAGAAGAGCTCTGGCACGGCAAGACGATGCGCGCCGCGGTGCGGGTCGGCTTCGCGCGCGCCTTCTCGGCCATCTTCGACAGCCACTTCACCACCATCGTCGGCTCCGGCGTGCTGTACCTGCTCGGCACCGGAACGGTGAAAGGCTTCGCCTTCACGCTGTTCTGGGGCACCGTGCTCTCGCTGGTCACCGCGGTCTTCATCACCCGCTTCTTCGTGGACGTCTTGGTCGACAACGACATCGCCACGACGCCCGAGCTGTACGGCGTGAAACGCAGCGAGATCGGCATCTTGTCGAAGGCGGGGGCATAGCGCGATGCTGTTTCGTAAGCTGAACTGGAACGTGGTCGGATGGTTCAAGACCGTCTCGATCATCTCGTATGCGGTCATCGCCCTCGGTTTCGCGGCGATGATCTATCATTCGTTCAACGCCCCGGGCGGCGGCTTCCAACCCTCGCACGCGCTCCGACTCGGCCTCTCGTTCACGGGCGGTACCGACATCAAGGCGACCTTCACCAAGCCGGTGACGACCGACCAGGTGAAGGCCGCACTCGCGGGCCTGAATCTCAACGAAGAGAAGATCACCACCCTCGGCGATACCGGCACGGCCGTCTCGATCGAGACGCAGACGTCGTTCGCCGACGATTCGAACCGTCTGTACGACGCGCTCGGGAAGATCGCTCCGGTCGATCGCGCCAACTCCGAGATCAGCTCGGTGCAGGCGTCGCTCGGCGGCGAATACCTGCGCAACGCCCTGTGGGCGCTGCTGATCGCGCTCGGCATCCAATTCCTCTACATCGCGTTCCGCTTCGGCTGGAACTACATCTTCGGGCTCGTCACCGTCATCGCGCTCGTGCGCGACGCGGCCATGATGATCGGCATCTACGCGCTCGCCAACCAGCGGGCCGACGACGCCTTCCTAGCCGCCGTGCTGACCGTCATCGGCTACTCGGTCATGGACACCATCGTCATCCTCGATCGTATCCGCGAGAACACCAAGCTGATGGTCGGCGAACCGTACGACAAGATCGTCAACGAGTCGATCAAGCAGACGATGACGCGCTCGTTCAACACGCTCGCGACCGTCATCATCACCTTGCTCGCGCTGCTCATCCTGGGCGGCGACTCGCTCAAGGACTTCGCGTTCGCACTGCTCGTCGGCATCGTCTCCGGCGGCTATCACTCGATCTTCTACTCCGCGCCGTTGGTGCTGCGCTTCCGCGAACGTCAGATGGCGGCCGCGGCGGCTCGTCGCTCGGCCGGGCTGGCGGCGGACCGCACCCCGCGCACCCGTGCGGACGCGACGGCCCTTGCCGGTCGGGGCGGAGCGGCCCGCGAAGACATCGTTGCCGCGCGTCGCGCGCGTCGCGACAAGGCCAAGTCGACCCGCGAACCGTCGACCGGGCCCGCCCGCTACAAGCGTACCCGCGACGAATCCGGCGCGACCACCGCGATCGAAGAGCCGCAGGCCTACGAACGCGAGCACGAGGACGACGTGGATCCGCTCGACGCCCAGAACCAAGGTCTGCACGATGCGGCCTTCGACCAAGGGCATGAAGAGGTCAAGCTGAATCTCGAAGGCTTCGAACCGACCGTCGCACCCGTTGCGCCGGAAGCCGAAGAAGCCGCGTCCTTCGAGACGCCTGCGGCTCCTCAGGATGACACAGCGACGCCCGCGGCTCCTCAGGATGACACGGAGACGCCTGCGGCTTCTCAGGATGACGGCGGCGAAGAGAAGTAGTCGCGCGATGCCGCGTCCGACCAGATCGGAAGCGGCATTCGAAAAAGCGCTAGCGGCGCTCGGTGCTGCTAGCGTCACCACTTCGACCAACGACGCGTCCGCGTTTATTGCGGACGCGTTTTTGCGTCGCGAGGAGTTCCTGCGGCGGGAGCCGTTCGCGGGCATCGCGGATGCGCAGACGTTCCACACCAAGATCGTCGGCGTCTCGTTCGAAGGGCGCCAGGATATCCTCGACGGTCTGGTCGAGGGCGCGGAGCTGGCGCTGATCCGTCAGCCCGAGAACGCGTTCGACGCCAACGCCATCGCGGTCCACTTCGGCAGCCTCCAACTCGGCTTCTTGCGCAAGGAGATCGCGCGCGAGATAGCGCCGGTCTTCGACGAGGGCACGCCCTACGGGGCCCGCGTCGCCTCGCTGACCGGAGGTGGAGAGAAGCACCGCGGCGTCAACATCTTCGTGTGGCGTAAGCGCGTCGCGGCGTTCGAGAAGGCCGACGCAGGTGAGGCGCGCGAGCGGCTGCGCGGCGACGACGACGCGTTGATCCGCGCGCTGCTCGGCGAGCACAAGCCGCATCGCGCGCAGCTCGACGTGCTCGAACGGGTCGACGCCGGTAAGAACACGCTCGCGGTGCTCGGCACCGGTCGCGGCAAATCGTTCTGCTTCCAGTTGACCGCCGCTCGCCGCGCGCTCGCGCACGGCGAGAAGACGCTCGTGATCTATCCGCTGCGCGCTCTCGCCAACGACCAGTTCGAAGCGCTCACCCGAAAGCTCGATCCGTTCGGCTTGCGCATCCTGCGAGCGAACGGCTCGATCACGCCGGACGAGCGGACCGCCCTCTTCGCCGCGCTCGACGACGGCGGGTGGGACATCATCCTGGCCACGCCGGAGTTCCTGACGTTCCATCGCGATGCGTTCGCAGGACCGAGCGTCCCGCGGCTGGTGGTGGTCGACGAGGCCCACCACCTCTACGAATCCAAGCATCGGCCCGCCTACGGCAAACTCGGCGCCTCGATCGCCTCGCTCGGATCGCCGCAAGTGCTCGCGCTCACCGCGACCGCCGGCGACGCCGCCTTCGAGCACGTCACGAAAGAACTGCGCATCGACGCCTGGGTGATCGATCCGACCGTGCGCGAGAACCTCGGCATGATCGACGCGCGCGGCACCAAGGACAAGATCGGCTACCTGGCCGAGCTGCTCGACCGATCCGAGGACGGCAAGGCGATCGTCTACTGCATGTCGCGCTCCGAAGCGCAGAAGGTCGCGGACGGCCTGCGCAAGCGGCTGGGCGACACCGTGATGTTCTACCACGCGGGTATGCCGACCGAGGATCGTCTGGCCGTCGAACGGTACTTCCGCGCGGGCGATATCCGCATCGTGATCGCGACCTCGGCGTTCGGCGAAGGCATCGATCTACCCGACGTCCGCCACGTCGCGCTCTACCACCTCAACTTCGACTTCACCGAGTTCAACCAACAGGCCGGGCGCGCCGGCCGCGACGGCCTGCCGGCCGACATCCACCTGCTCTACGGCGACGCCGACAAGCGCATCAACGAGTTCATCATCGATCGCGACGCGCCGACCCTACCGGTCCTGCGCGAGCTCTATCGCGGGATGAAGGGCATGGCCCACGATGGCGAGTTGCGCGCGACCTTCGTCGACATCTCGCGAACGCTCGATCTGGACAAGGCGAACGAACGCAGCGTCAGCGCGGCCGTGCGTATCTTCGAGGACGCCGGCCTGGTCGAGACCGGTTTCGACGACGACGGGCGCTACGTACGCTTCCGACGCGTCGAAGGCACCGTCGATCTGCAGCAGACCGAGCGGTTCGCCGAAGGCGAGGCCGAACGGGATGCGTTCGCGCGGTTCTCCGATCTCGCGCTGACCGCCAAGGCCGATGCGTTGCAGCGCATCGTCAATCGGCCGATCTATCCGGAGCGCGTCGCGTTGTTGAAGACATGATCTATCCACCCGCTTTGAAGCCCGGCGACGCGGTCGCGCTGATCGCACCGGCCGGACCGCTCGCGTCGCCGGCCGAACTCGACGCCGCGATCGCGCGCGTCGAGGCGCTCGGCCTGCGCGCGGCGCTCGGCGAGCACGTGCTCGGGCGGCACGGCTTTCTCGCCGGGACCGATGCGGAGCGCGCGCACGACGTCAATGCGGCGCTCCGCGATCCGGGCGTGCGCGGCATCTTCGCGGTGCGCGGCGGCTACGGCACGACGCGTCTTCTCGAACGCGTCGACTACGACGCCCTGCGCGCCGACCCGAAGGTGCTGCTCGGCTATTCCGATCTGACCGCGTTGCTGGACGCGTGTACGACGCGCGCCGATGTGGTGACGTTTCACGGTCCGGTCGTCGCGCTCTCGCCGTGGGGCCCGGACGAGATCGGCTGGCTTCGACGAGCGGTGCTCTCGAACGATCCGATCGGGTCGCTTTCGGTTTCGGCCGGCCGAGCGCTCGTGCCGGGGCGGGCGCGCGGACGCCTCGCGGGTGGCAACCTCTCGCTGATGGCGGCGCTCGTGGGAACGCCCTACGCGATCGATTGTGCCGGAGCGATCGTCTTCTTGGAAGAGACCGACGAGGCTCCGTACCGGATCGACCGGATGCTCACGCAGTTGCGTTCGGCCGGGACGCTGCGTGGTTGCGCCGGTATCGTGCTCGGCACGTTCGCCAACTGCGACGCGGCCGAGGATGCCGCGCCGGAACGGCGGCTCGCGCACGTCTTCGCCGACCGCCTCGGCGATCTGGGTGTTCCGATCCTCGACGGTGCGCCGATCGGTCACGAAGGCGAACAATGGACGCTGCCGGTCGGCGCGATCGCGACGCTGGACGCGGACGCAGCGACGCTCTCGATCGAGCGGTAGGCGCTAGCGGATATATCCGCCGTCGCGGAGACCCGCCCAACGTTCGAACGGATTGCGCTCGTGCGGATAGATC
>Ga0070691_10000181_pt1 | contig 20796 bp, 17 predicted proteins | sample KBSK1101metaG_FD_64673 | JGI IMG/M metagenome (GOLD analysis project Ga0070691, IMG submission 64673) | Corn, switchgrass and miscanthus rhizosphere microbial communities from Kellogg Biological Station, Michigan, USA - KBS K1-10-1 metaG | ecosystem: Host-associated > Plants > Roots >... | reverse complement strand
TTCAGCGCATAGGCTTTGAGCTTGTCGCTCGCTTCGACGACGGCGATGCGGCCAGCCAGCAGCAGCCGTTGCTGACGCACGACGCTGTTGAGATCGCCGACGTCGCCGAGCGCGCTCGATATGCTGCCGACCGAGGCGAAGCCGAGAATGAGCAGCAGCAGACCTTGAAGCCCGAACGCCATGGCGGCAGTCCGGCTCAAAGATCGTTTGCCCACATTCTGGGCCAGATATTCGGTAACGGACGCGATAGCTGCGCGCACGCGGGCGCGTAAGTCACCCGCATGCAAGCGCTTCACTAGCTCGTTGAGTGGCGTGTTGAGGCTCATTCCGTCTACCTGTGGAAGGCGTGCCTTGTGCCAGAAGAGAGTTAATGAGTGGTAAGCCTTGCTATTCCGTGGGTTTCAGCTTCGCATTGCCACGGCGCAAGCTTTGCCTTTATGGCGGCATCCGCTGCGGCCCCGTAGCTCAACTGGATAGAGCACCTGCCTTCTAAGCAGGATGTTGCGTGTTCGAGTCACGCCGGGGTCGCCATTTACTGATAGGCGACCCAATCACCGTCCTTCGAACCTTGGTTCGCGCTTGGCAAAGAAGGCCGCAACACCCTCCCGTACGTCCTGACTGGGATTTGCGATCATGACCGAGAGCGCTGCATCGTCGAGGGAACTCTCGAGGGACAAGTCGAGCCCTTTGCGCATCATGTTCTTGGCAAGACGCACTGCCAATGGCGCCCGCTTGGCGATGGCACGGGCAAACTCGTGCGTTCTCCGAGCAAGCTCAGCGGCCGGAGCAACTTCGGTGACAAGTCCCAACCGCAGAGCCTCGGCGGCTGTGTAAACTTCGTTCAGGAGCGTCATTCTCAGAGCTTTGTCGAGACCCATGACTCGCGGAAACAGCCATGCGCCGCCTTCGTCCGGCAGGAGGCCAAATTTTCCGGACGTATCGCCAAGCTTCGCCGTGTCGGCGGCGATACGAAAATCGCAGGCGCACGCCAGCGCGAGTCCGCCCGCCACCGCGGGTCCGTTGATCATGGCAATGACGGGTTTGTCCATTCGGTGCAGCGTGGTGATCACGCGATGCATCCCGACACGCATTTCCTGCCCGTGTCCCATTTGCTTGTTGCGATAGACCGGGCGCTCGATCTCGCTACCACCCCCGCTGACATCGCCGCCAGAACAGAAACCGCGACCGGCGCCTGTTATGATGAGGCAGCGAAGATCGTCGTCATCCATATATTTGTGCAACGCGGCGACGATCTCGTCACACATGGGATTCGTGTAGGCGTTCATATGCTTGGGTCGATTGAGCGTGATTTGGCCGACCGAAGGCTCGACTGTTTCACTCAGGATCGTTCGAAAAGTTTCCGCCATGGAAGTCTCCTGTCGCGCTTGATGCCTACGGCAAATATGCAAACATGGGCAAAGCCGCGCCGCAATAAGGCCCCAAAACAACGGTGGAGGACGAAATGAGCGAATACCCCGATATTCTCTATGCTGCTGCGGACCGCATTGCGACGATAACGCTCAATCGACCGGACAGGCTGAATGCCTACACCGACCGGATGGCAACCAGCATAAAGCGGGCATTTGCAGACGCGGCGCAGGATCCGTCCGTTCGCGTGATCTTGCTGACGGGTGCGGGGCGGGGGTTCTGCGCCGGCGCCGACATGAATCTTCTCCAAGGAATCCAAAGCTCGGGCCAACGGGAGGCCCTGCCGCCGGCCGACAAGGACTTGGCACCGCGTTTCACCTCCGGTTACGGACCAAATTTGGATGACGAGTTTGGCGATATGAAGCGCTTTGCATATTTCATGCGGACGAAGAAACCGATTATCGCGGCGATCAACGGGCCTGCGGCCGGCATTGGCCTCATTATGGCGCTCTACGCCGACATGCGATTCATGTCAGATAAAGCGGTTCTGACGACGGCATTCGCCCAGCGCGGTTTGATCGCCGAACATGGGATTTCCTGGCTGCTGCCGCGGCTGGTTGGTCCGGCACATGCACTCGATCTTTTGCTCTCTTCGCGGCGAATTTCTGCGGCCGAGGCGGGGGAAATGGGTTTGGTGAACAAAGTGTTCACGTCCGAGACGTTCGCGGAGAACGTCTTGGCTTACGCTAGGTTGCTCGCAGAGACAGTTTCGCCGAGGTCCATGGCGGTGATGAAGGCACAGGTGTGGAAATCCTATTTCCAGGACTTTGGCGAGGCGCTCGTGACGGCAGACGCTGAGATGCCTCCAAGCTTTAAATGGCCGGACTTCAAGGAAGGCGTGGACCATTACCTGCAAAAGCGTGCCCCAAAATTCGCCGACATTTGACGTCGCGGCGCACTGGTAGCGCAGGACCTCAGCGCTCATGAAAATAGTCGGCGGAAGATGGGCGAACTGGTCCGGAGGCGTTGTCTGCAAGCCGAAGGAAATCGTCGCGCCCAAGGATGAAGTGGCTCTGGCCGCCGCCGTGCGACAGGGCAGAGGTCCGGTGCGCGTTCCCGGAACGGGCCACTCCTTCACGCCATTAAATGCGACCGATGGCACGTTGATCGATCTGTCGGCTTTCAGGGGATTGAAAAGCTTTGATCCTGAAAGGAACATTGCCACATTCGGTGCCGCGACGCGGTTATGGGAGGTCGGGCCTCAACTGCATACATTGGGCCGCGCGCTCCTGAATATGGGAGACATCGATCGCCAAACACTAGGCGGCGTCGTGGGTACCGGAACGCACGGCACCGGGGTCGCTCTCGGCAGCTTCTCTTCACAGGTCGCAGGGTTTCGGCTTTTGCTTGCGAGCGGCGAAATTCTCCATTGTTCACCAACAGAGAACGAAACAACTTTCGCTGCGGGCCGCACGGCACTTGGTTCGCTTGGCGTCATGATCGACATTTCGATGCAGGTTCGACCGGCCTATAGGCTGGTCGAGAAGAACTTCCTGCTTCCCATCGGCGAACTGTGGGAAAGACTGGAGGAATTCGTACAAGGCAATCGACACTTCGAATTTTTCTGGTTCCCTTACTCGGACGTTGCGGTTTGCAAAACGCTCAACGAGTCGTCCGAGCCCGCTCCCGACCCAAGATCGGCGGAAGCCTTATACGAGCGGGGTGAAAGAGGGGCGTTCGACGCCCGCATATTCACGGCAATCAACGAAGTGTTGCCGTTTGTGCCTTTTGCCCTTCGAAGTGCGCACCGGATGTTCTCAAGCTCGATGTCGGGACCGGGCAGGGTTCGCTGGAGTCACGAGATTTTTCCCAGCCCCCGAACCGTTCGATTCAATGAGATGGAATACGCTGTCCCATTCGAGCAAGGTCCCGATACGATCCGCAAAATCGCCGACGAAATCCGCAAGCGCCATATCAACACGGGTTTCCCCATCGAGTATCGTACCGTCGCTCCGGACGACGTCTGGTTGAGCCCTTTCTATCAGCGAAAAAGCGCCACGATCGCCGTGCATCAATACTTCCGCGTCAACACTTCGCGACTATTCGACATGTGCGAAAGCATTTTCAGGAGCGTGGGCGGCCGGCCGCATTGGGGCAAGAGACACACCCGGACACGCGAGGAATTCGAAGGCCTTTACCCCAAGTTCGACGACTTTCGCGCCTTGCGACGGAAGCTCGACCCAGACGGCAAATTTCTCAATGCGCATTTGCGGACGATATTCGAATAGCGCTGTCGAAGTCAGGGCTTTGGGTCGATTCTGGCGTGGCGGAAGAAGCAGGTCGGGGAACCAGTGTGACAAGCGGGGCCAATCTGGTCGACCTTCAGAAGCAAAACGTCGCCGTCGCAATCGACCCACGCTTCCACCAGTCTTTGCGTGTGTCCCGACTCCTCGCCCTTTTTCCAAACTTTGCGGCGCGACCGTGACCAATAGGTGACATGGCCGGAAGCGAGCGTCTGCTCCAGCGTCTGGCGATTCATCCAGGCAAACATGAGCACCTCGCCGCTATTTGCGCGCTGAGCGATCACCGGCACCAATCCATCGTTGCCAAACACAACCTCGGCCATGAATTGCTCGTGCGAGAGAATCTCAGTCATGAGGCGGCTCGCAATTTTTCGAATCCAGTTTTGAGATCGGCGATAAGATCGCCAGGGTCTTCGAGACCCGCGTGAATTCGGATCACCGGACCTTCTACCGGGAATTTCGACGCGGTTCGACGAATATCGGCCGGTACAGCAAGGCTCTCATATCCTCCCCACGAAAAACCAAGTCCAAAATGGGTGAGGCCTTCAAGCATGGCCGACACGGCGCGGTGCGAAACCGGATTTAGCACGACGCCAAAAAGTCCGCACGCGCCTGTGAAATCGCGCTTCCAGATCGCATGTCCCGGATCGTCCTCGAGCGCCGGAAACAAAACTCGCGCTACTTCCGGCCTGGTCTTCAACCACTGTGCCAGCGTTAGGGCGGTTTCCTGGTGGCGTTTCAGACGCACGGCCAAAGTTCGCAGCCCCCGCAACGCAAGAAAGCAATCGTCGCCGCTGACACATAATCCGCTTTTGTCCCGAAATTCGAGAAGACGTGCGGCATGATTTTCGTTCGCCGCGACATATCCCATCATCAGGTCTGCGTGTCCGCCGATATATTTGGTCACGGCCTGGATCGACAAGTCCGCACCATGTTCAAGTGCACGAAAGTGGAGCGGGCTCGCCCAGGTATTGTCGAGCAACACAGAGGCGCCGCGTGCGTGTGCAACTTCTGCAATCGCCGGAACGTCTTGGACTTCGAACGTCAGCGAGCCAGGGCTCTCGCAAAAAACCGCCTTGGTATTCGGTCGAAACAGAGATTCGATCTTCGAGCCAATCAGCGGGTCATAGTAAGTCGTTTCAATTCCGAACCGTCTGAGAGTCTTGTCGCAAAAGGCGCGTGACGGGGCGTAGCAGCTGTCTGTCATGAGTAGGTGATCGCCGGCAGAGCATGCCGTGAAAAGCGCGGTCGCGACCGCGCTGAGTCCGGAGGGAACGAAAACAGTCTTATGGGCGCCTTCCAGAGGGCTTATCGCTGCTTCGAGGCTTTCAAGCGTCGGATTGCCGTGCCGTCCATAGGTAAATGGCATAGCGCGTGCCTCAAGCGCTTCGACATTCGGATAAAGAATCGTTGATGCCCGATACACCGGCGTGTTGACGACGCCAAAATGTTCCTTGCTCATACGACCGGCACTTGAGAGTTGGGTTTCCGGCTTTTCTTGATGGTTCGCCACGGGGCGATGGCTCCTAATCGTGCGTAACTTCAATCATATTCCTCAACTAACGCGCCGACGACTGGTTCGCAACGCCCGGCCTGCAAGCCTTTCTGCACCGGGTCGCCCCTGTTACGGTTCCTTGCATCCGTGTCGGGGCGTTGAATGAGCGATACATCTCTGACGCAACCAAACCCAGTCACCGAGAACTACCACGAACTTCATCGTGCCTTGGGGCCATTCAATCTCATTATGATCGGAATCGGCTCGATTATCGGCGCCGGCATTTTCGTCATCGCAGGCACGGCAGCGGCGGAACACGCAGGACCGGCGGTTCTCATTTCTTTTGTCATCGCCGCCATCGGATGTCTTTTTGCCGGGCTCTGCTATGCGGAATTCGCCTCGATGATCCCCGAATCGGGCAGCGCCTACACCTATGCTTACGCCACGATGGGCCGTTTCGTTGCCTGGTTCATCGGTTGGAACATGGTCCTGGAGTATCTTGTCGCGGCATCAACCGTGTCCGCGGGGTGGTCAGGTTACTTCGTGAGTTTTTTGAAGGGCTTGGGGATTTCGTTTCCAGCTGCATTGGCCAGCGCGCCGATTTCCGGGGCAAACTTCAGCGCGATCCACTTAAGCGGCGCCATCGTCAATTTGCCTGCGTTCTTGCTGATCGTTTTGACGACCATCACCTTGGGGATCGGCGTCCGGGAATCGGCGCGCGTAAATGCGACAATGGTATTGATCAAATCGAGCATCGTCGTGCTCGTCATAGTTTTTGGCCTGCCATATGTGCACACCGAAAATCTTCAACCGTTCTTGCCGCCAAACACCGGGGCATTCGGCAAGTTCGGTATCAGCGGAGTGCTGGCCGCCTCGGGCATGATCTTCTTCGCCTATATTGGCTTTGAAGCGGTCTCCGTCGCTGCTCTGGAAGCCAGGAATCCACGGCGCGATCTACCAATCGGCATATTGGGTTCGCTGGGCATTTGCACCGTGCTTTATCTTGGCATGGCGCTTGTACTGACGGGGATCACGGATTGGCGAACGTTGGATGTAGCAAACCCCGTCTCGTTCGCAATTGGTAAGATTTCGAGCCTTGGCTGGCTGGTGCGCTGGATCGACATGGGCGCAATAATCGGCTTGGCGTCTGTAGTGTTTGTGTCTCTCTACGGTCAATCGCGCATATTCTTTTCCATGGCGCGAGACGGGTTCCTTCCAAGTGCTTTCTCCAAAGTCCATCCCAAATTCCGGACACCGTATCGCGGGACGATCCTGACCGGCGCATTTGCGGCCCTCCTGGCGGCCCTGTTTCCCCTCGACATTCTGGCTGAACTTGTGTCGGTAGGAACTCTCCTTGCCTTTGTCGCGGTATGCCTAGGCATCATGATCCTGCGGGTGACGGCACCGAAAGCCAAGCGTACTTTTCGAACACCGGCCGTATGGTTCGTCGCGCCCGCTGGAACCGCGACCTGCCTTCTCATGATGGCGAGCTTATTTCGTTCGTCGCCGGACACGGCTAGCCGGCTCGTCCTTTGGACGGTCGTTGGGCTTGCCATCTATTTTGCGTATGGCGTCTGGCATGCCGCCCCTTCGAAATGGAAGGTCGCGAATGAGGAGTGAGACCTACTGCGCGGGATGGCGCATCGCGCCTCGATCGGCTTGCGGCTCCGGAACCATTTCGGGTTTCGCCGCCGCTCCCTCAAGAATGGAGCGGAGCGGCCGATCAAAGGCCCAGGTGACGACCGCCGCGAGCAGACCCAATCCGGCGCAAAGCAGGAAGAACTGCACCTTGTCCATCCGACTGAAGAAACTGCCGATATAACCCTGCAACTGATTGCCGGTGAAACTGGTAATGAACCACAATCCCATCATTGCGGAGAGAATTTGTGGCGGCGAAACGCGCGCGACCAACGCAAGGCCGATGGGCGACAGGTAGAGTTCTCCGAGCGTGATCACCGTGAAGAATACGAACAGCCACAGCCAACTTGCCTGACCGGAGGGACCGGTCAAATAAGCCGCAGCCGCCATGACCAGGTACGATAACGCAAGAAGGAAATTTCCCATCGCCATCTTGATGACCGTGCGCGGTTCTCTCCCGCGTTTTGCCTGCCACGCCCAAAGACCGACCACAATCGGAGTGAATGCGAAAATCATGAATGGGTTGAATGACTGAAACCACGTCACTGGAATTTTCCAGCTCAGGATGCCCGGCAACAACGCACGGTTCGTAAATTGCTCCGCCCAGAGATTGATCGTGTTGCCTTGCTGTTCGTATGTGGCCCAAAACAGAGTCGTGGGAATGCAGAGCAAAATGAGGGCGACAACGGCCTTCCAATCGTCACCGGAAAGCGGTTTCTTGACCTCAGTGCCCGCACGCGCGCGTTCGACGCGATCCTTGGGGAGTGTTCGCAGTGCGAATATGTAGATGAGTTGGCCGATGGCCATCCCAATGCCGGCCGCGAAGAAACCCCATTTGTAGCCCCATGCCGGATCTTCAGCGAGCGATCCACATACGAGAGGAGAAAAGAACGCCCCGACGTTTATGCCGACATAGAAAATTGAGTAGGCCCGATCGATCCGGCCATCGCCTGCTTTATAGAGATTGCCGACCTGTGTAGAGATGTTCGGTTTAAAGAAACCGTTCCCAATGATGAGAAGAGCGAGCCCGACAAAGAGTAGCCGAGGCTCCATCAGGATGAACTCCGCGATTGCCATCGTCACCCCGCCAACAATCACGCTCATGCGTTGGCCCAACCAACGATCGGCGATCATTCCTCCGAAAAAGGGCGTGAGATAAACGAACGCGGTGTAGTTGCCGTAGATGACCGATGACAGCGGCTGCACGTCGAGTGGTTGTCCGCCGTTGAAGATCGCTTCGAACAAATGCTTTATCGCGTGATAGCCAAGAACACTCTCGACGTGTCCAGGGAGCAGCAAAAAATTCGTCAGGTATAGGACTAGGATGGCCCGCATCCCATAATAAGAGAAGCGTTCCCACATTTCTGTCGTGAAGAGCCAAGTCAGCCCGCGCGGGTGACCGAAGAGAGTTTTTTCCGGCGTCCCTTCCGCTATTGCCATGAGGAACCATACCCTTGAGTGTGCAGCAGCAGTGTGCCGGAGGAACGCTTTTACGGCAATTCGATGTAGCGGTCTTCGCGGCTGTAGGCCACAAAACCGAGGCGCTGATAGAGCGGCAGCGCGCGGGGGTGGTCGAGCGTGCAGGTGTTCACTAACAATTTTGTGATGGGGTGAGCCCAAGCATTGGCAATTGCTTGATAAAGAAAGTAATAGCCGAGTCGTTTTCCAATGGCTTCTGGCATCAACCCGAAATAGGCAAGTTGGGCAACCCCGCTTTCGCGCAAGTCGAGTTCCGCAAGACCAGCGGGATTGCCGTCCGTGTACAGAACATAGACCTCTTCCTTTTGATCATGAATGATTGCAGCCAACTCGGCATCGGAAAGCTTGCGTCGATCCACCCAATAGTAAGGGTCACCGATCGTATCGTAGAGATAGCGATAAAAGTGCACGGGCGGGTTCATTGCGCGAATGATGGCAATCTTGCCGCGAGGTACCGGCGGCGGGAGTGCGGACGGCTTTGACGTCATCTCCAGGAAGGTGACAACCATTGGAATGCGGCGTTTTTCGTTTGTCGCCATGGTCAGTTCGCTTCTACCGGCGCGTCGCTGGCGCCCCATTCTGCCCACGACCCGTCATAGAGTGCGACATCTCTGGCACCCGCCACGGCCAGTGCGAGCATTTCGATAGCCGCCGTAATTCCGGAGCCGCAGGTCGTTATGATCGGACGAAGACAGTCGACGCCGCGCGTCTCAAAGATTCTCCTCAGCTCGTCGCGGGATTTCAATGTGCCATTCCGGTTGGTGAGTTCCGTATAGGGCACGTTGAGGCTGCCCGGAATGTGGCCGCCTCGAACTCCGGCGCGCGGTTCGGGCTCGATCGCTTTGAACCTCGCCGCGCCGCGGGCATCGACGACTTGGTAAGTGTTAGTCAGCAGATTATCTCTCATCTGGATGTGGTCCTTGACGAGGGCGTGGTCCTTGCGCGCAGTGAAATGACGCGCAAATGGAGACGCACTCATGTCCTCCAAGGGTCGTCCCTCGCTTCGCCACTTCGGCAATCCGCCATCCAGGACAACAACGTCTGAGTGTCCCATCGCGCGCAGCATCCACCAAGCGCGAGGCGATGAATACACCCCTGAGCTGTCATAAACGACGATCAGATTGCCGTCACCCAGGCCAAGTTTGCGCATGCGACTTGCGAATTTGGTGGCCGGAGCGAGCATGTGGGGGAGGGCGCTCTTATCGTCTGACAGATCCTCGATATCGAAGAAGACAGCACGCGGAATATGCGCGGCTGCAAACTCGGCGCGCGGGTCTCTGTTGGCTTGCGGAAGATACCAGGACGCATCTGCTACGCGCACATCCGGAGCGTTTATGCGGCTGGCAAGCCACTCAGTTGAAACCAATGGCGAGTCGACCGTCATTTTTCCAGGGGCACAGCGATGGGACGAGGCTTTGCGTCCAGCCAGCCCGGCACTGGCAGTCCCTTCGATTTCAGAAATTCGGGATTGAACATCTTGCTTTGATATCGCGTGCCAAAGTCGCACAGAACCGTCACGATCGTGTGTCCCTTGCCCATTTCTTTCGCCATTCGGATCGCGCCGGCGACGTTAATGCCTGTAGATCCTCCCATGCACAGTCCCTCATGCTCCAAAAGGTCGAAGACGATCGGCAAAGCTTCTTCGTCTGGGATTTCATAGGCGTCGTCGATCGGCGCGCCTTCGAGGTTGGCTGTGACCCGACCCTGTCCGATGCCCTCGGTGATCGAAGTCCCGTGTGAGCGCAATTCGCCTGTTTTAATCCAAGAATAGATGGATGCACCAAGTGGATCCGCTGCTGCGATGCGAACTTTCGCTCGATGTTCCTTTAGTGCGATCCCAACTCCCGCAAGAGTGCCGCCGGTACCAACCGCACATGTAAAGCCATCGACACGACCGTTGGTCTGTCGCCAGATCTCTTGACCAGTTCCCTCGATATGAGCCTGCCGGTTTGCGAGGTTGTCGAATTGATTGGCCCATACCGCGCCATGTTTCTCACTTCGCGCCAGCTGGTCGGCAATTCGTCCCGAAACCTTCACATAGTTGTTGGGGTCCTTGTATGGCACCGCCGGCACCTCGATCAAATGCGCGCCAAGCAGCCGCAAGGCATCTTTCTTTTCTTCGCTCTGCGTATCCGGGATGACGATCACGGTCCGAAAGCCAAGCGCATTTCCGACAACTGCGAGGCCGATGCCGGTGTTGCCTGCCGTCCCCTCAACGATGACACCTCCCGGTTGCAGTGCGCCGCGCCGCATTGCATCGTTGATGATATACAAGGCTGCCCGATCCTTGACGGACTGTCCGGGATTCATGAACTCGGCTTTGCCAAGGATTTCACAGCCGGTGAGATCGCTCGCGCGGTTGAGTCGGATGAGTGGCGTGTTCCCGATCGCGTCAACAACGTTTTTTTTGATGTTCATTGGGCGGATTTTGTCGAAGGGCCGAATGAACCTAAAGGGGCAGCCTTAGGCCTTCAAGGCGGCAGGCAAAATCGGCAGTCTGTCCTTCCCACTCGGCGCGACGAAGCGGTTCAATCACCGCAGTCGCGACCGTTTCTCGCGTCGCCGCCGCACACATAGTCCGTCGCGTTGGCCCGCTCAGATAGTCTGTCTCCGACTCAATACACTGAACGCGGCAGCCAAAGCGTTGCTATGCAATTTGGCGAATGTTTTTCGTGGTCACTGATCGTCATCGAGCGACGAATACCCCATCATGTCAGAACGCGAAACTGTGCAGAAGGCAGGCAAGCGCGATCGGGTCAGGCAGAGGAGGTTCACGAGAGGATGGCTCCCCGGGCCGGATTCGAACCAGCGACCAACCGGTTAACAGCCGGTTGCTCTACCGCTGAGCTACCGAGGACCACGACGTGGACGCGGTGTCTATCCTGTCTTTTTGGCGATGGCTAGACAAAAGTAAGCTGCCGAAAAAGGCTTGAATATCAGGAAGCTCGAAGAAAAAGAGGCCGGGTGTTAGCCCGGCCCCAAGGCGTTGGGTAATGGTGGGGTGTCTTCAAGGGAAGACGAGGGGAGGTTGCCCCGACAAGGTTAACAAACTCTTAATTGGTCTTTTTTATCCACCACCGATCGGACGATGGAAACTGGAGGCCACGCCCGGAATTGAACCGGGGTTCGCGGATTTGCAGTCCGCTGCGTCACCACTCCGCCACGTGGCCCCGTATAGGTTTTCGGTCGGCAAGTCCGGCGGCAGGCGCGGCCTATATCAGATGCATGCACCAAACGACAACAAGTCGCGACAGGCTGCATGTTGTCAGGGCAGCGCGGGGACCCTTATAAGCCAGCGTCCAAATGGTTCGGGTTCCCATGTCCAACTACGCAGTCCAGCGCTTCAATATGGTTGAGACACAGGTCCGTACGAACGATGTCACGGATCCTCGAATTCATTTCGCGATGCAGACGGTCGAGCGCGAACGTTTCGTGCCCATGACCAAAAGGTCTGTCGCCTACGCCGATCTCGCTCTCGAAGTCGCTCCGGGGCGATTCCTTCCTGATCCCAGGACCTTCGCAAAATTGCTGCAATTGGCCGACGTTCGCAGCACCGACTCAGTTCTCGATGTGGCATGCGCTACGGGATATTCGACCGTTGTCATCGCCAGGCTCGCCAGGCAAGTGATCGGGCTTGAGCAAGACGCGGACCTGGTGCGAATCGCATCGGAAACGACTCGGGCAGCTGGCGCGGCCAATGCGACCGTCGTCCAGGGAGGACTGACCGAAGGGTTACGGCAAAAGGCGCCATTCGATGTCATCTTCATCAATGGGGCAGTCGAAACGGTTCCGGAATCGCTTCTGGCGCAGTTGGCCGAGGCAGGCAGGCTGGTGGCCGTGGTTCGGGCAGAAGGGCAAAGCCGTGCCAGATTATTCCTCAGGGACAGGGGGCATGTGGGCTGCCGCGCGGACTTCGATTCCGGGGTGCCGCTGCTGGCGGGTTTTCGAAAGGCAGTTGGATTCGTCTTCTGAAATCCCCATGTGATGGGTGACCTTGGGGGGACCTTCGATGAAAACGACTTTGAGATTGGCGGCAGCTTCGACGCTGGCGTTGCTGGCGGCTGGTCCGGCGGCCGGTGCTCATCACCGGGCGCCAAGGATTGCCCAAGCCGTTCTGCCGACCTCGCCAAAACCTGTCCCGCCGCGCACTGCAGCGAAACCGACCTTGACGCTCGATGAAGCGTTGGCGATCGCTTATGAGACCAATCCCCAGCTTGCGGCGCAGCAGGCGGCCCTACGCGCCACCGACGAAGGCGTCGCGATTGCCAACGGCGCCTGGCGTCCGACGATTTCCGCGGGCGGCACCTACGCCTATCAGCAATTCTATTTCAATCCGTTGACCATTCCAGGCTTTGGTACCATCTCGACGATTTCTGCCCATCCTTTGCAAGGTGCTATCACAGTTACTCAGCCCATTTTGCGCGGAGGTCGGACAATTGCCGAAATCCGACGCGCAAAAGCCCTGGTCCGCGCCGGAAGAGCTCAGTTGCTCGCGGCTGAACAGACCGTGTTGTTGAGCGCGGCCACTTCGTACATGGATGTCGTCCGGGATAGCGCGATCGTCGATTTGCGCGAGCACAACGTCGAACTTCTGAAAAAGCAAGCCGAGGCGACGCAAGCGCAATTCAATGCGGGATCGCTGACCCGTACCGACGTCGCACAGTCGCAAGCTCGGCTTGCCGGCGCTCAATCCGATCTGACCGCCGCACAAAGCCAACTTCAAATCAGTCGAGCGAATTTCATGCAGGCAATTGGTCGCGTTCCTGAGACTCTCGAGACCGACCCCGCGTTGCCGCCAGCCATGCCGAGCAACGTCGACGATTCAATCACGCTTGCGTTGCAACAAAATCCGTCGATCGTCTCAGCGCGTGAAAATGAGTTGGCGGCCAACTATTCCGTCGACGATGCCTTTGGCGCCATGCTGCCGACTTTATCCGTCCAGGGACAATATGGCTATTCGCAGGGCTCGCTGGTCACGCCGACTGGCGGGACGGCCATCGGCGGAAACACCAGCCATGCTCTAATACTCTCGGGCCAGTTGAACATTCCGATCTACCAAGCAGGTGTCGAAGAAGCCGCCGTTCGCCAGGCTAAGGAACTTCACTCTCAAGCGCAGCTGAACGTGAATGTTTCCGACAGACAGGTGCGCCAGGCGGTCACGTCTGCCTGGGCAGAATTTCAATCCGCCGAGGCCTCGATCGCATCGAACGAAGCGGCCGAGCGTGCCAACGAAATCGCATTTGAAGGCGTCACGAAGGAGCAGCAGGTGGGAGGGCGCACCATTCTGGACGTGTTGAACGCCGAACAGGAGCTCCTCAACGCCTCGGTTGCGCTCGTGAGCGCCAAGCGCAACGCCGAAGTAGCAGCGTTCGGCGTTTTGGCGGCGAATGGTTCCCTCACCGCCAAGAACCTTGGCCTCAAGGTGAAATTGTACGATCCGATCGAGCACTACGACGACGATGCCGCGCGCTGGATCGGGCTCGGAGATTAGAATTATCTTAGCGCATTAACTTCTTTTTTGCCTTCTAGCCGCCACTGTCCTAGGGTCATCGGGCATCTTTCGCCGCGTTTCCGGGAGCTCACGTCATGGCGTCAAGCCCACAACACGAGCCCACGATGGAGGAGATTCTCGCCTCCATCCGCAAGATCATTTCGGAAGACTCGCCAGAAGGTTCGACACCTGCCGTGCCAGCATCTGCGGGAGCTGCCTCAGGGGCGACTCCTGACGAGGACGTCTTGGAGTTGACGCAGGAAATGCCCGAGGAATCTTTTGCACCCCCAGCCAGAGCAAGCGCTCCGGCAGGAGTCACCAGGGCGGAAAGCGACGTTTCCTTCCAGCCAAGAGAGGAGCCCCCCGTGGCCGCTGCAGCACCTGCCACCGATGACGACATCTTCTCCGACAAGACCCGCAAGGCGCTCGACGACACGTTCTCGCATATCTCGGAGAAGATTCCTGAAGTTCCTGCGGAGCCGCGCCCCACGACATCGCGCCCCGTCGCCGCGGGAAACTCTGTCGAGGCGGTTTTCGAACGGGCCGTTTCGAACGCGGTCGATCCGCTTCTTCACGACTGGATGGACAGGAACAAGACCGATCTTCTGACGGCCGTGAAGCCGCTTATCCGTGAGTGGATGGACGAGCACTTTCCTGCGCTGCTCGAGGGCGCTGTACGCAATGAGGTTGAGCGCGTCGTGAAGGCTCGCGGCAACAAGCGCTGATCCTCCCTAAAGTGGGTCCGGATCACGCCGGGCCACCTCTTGAATCGGTCCGGACTTGACCGAGCCCTCTTGGCTCATCAAAACCGGCGTTCAAGAGGTTTTCTCATGCTCGACAAGACTTTCAATCCTAGAGACGTCGAAGGGCGCATTTATGCCCAATGGGAAGCTTCCGGTGCGTTCCGCGCGGGCCGCAAACCACAAGCCGAGCCCTACTGCATTGTCATTCCTCCGCCCAACATCACAGGGCGGCTGCATATCGGTCACGCCCTGAACAACACGCTTCAGGACATTCTTGCGCGGTTCGAGCGCATGCGAGGCAAGGACGTCCTCTGGCAGGTCGGAACGGATCACGCGGGCATCGCGACGCAGCTGATCGTCGAACGTCAGCTTGCCGAAAGGCAACAGAGCCGCATTGCGTTGGGTCGAGAGAAGTTTCTGGAAGCCGTCTGGAAATGGAAGGACGAATCGGGCGGCGCCATCGTTCAGCAGCTTCGCAGGCTTGGAGCTTCTACGGACTGGTCGCGCGAACGTTTCACGATGGACGAGGGGTTGTCCCGCGCTGTCATCAAGACATTCGTCGAATTGCATCGGCAAGGGCTCATCTACAAGGACACACGTCTGGTAAATTGGGACCCACGACTACAGACCGCGGTCAGCGACCTCGAGGTCGAAAGCATCGAGGTGAAGGGACGCCTCTGGTACGTCAACTATCCCATCGATAACGAGCCGGGGCGTTTCATCACTGTGGCGACGACACGTCCGGAAACCATGCTGGGCGATACTGCGGTCGCCGTTCATCCGGATGACCCGCGTCACAAGCAATTCATCGGCAAGAATGTGATGTTGCCTCTTGCCCATAGGCTTATCCCCATCGTTGCCGATGAGCATTGCGATCCTGAAAAAGGCACTGGCGCGGTGAAGATCACGCCCGGGCACGACTTCGATGATTTCGAAGTGGGGCGGCGGCACAATCTGCCGCTGATCAACATCCTCAACAAAGACGGCACGTTGAACGAAGATGTTCCACAGGCTTATCGCGGACTGGATCGCGAGGCGGCGCGCGAGACAATAGTTGCCGATCTCGACGCGCTCGAGTTAATCGACCGCGTTGAGTCGATTACCCACGCCGTGCCGCATGATGAGAAGACGAAAACTGTCGTGCTTGAGCCGTTCATGACCGAACAATGGTATTTGAACGTCGCGCCACTGGCGGAAAAAGCTATCAACGCGGTCGAAGCTGGGCGCACGACGTTTGTTCCAGAGAACTGGACCAGCGTCTATTTCAGCTGGATGAGAAACATCCACCCGTGGTGCATTTCACGCCAACTGTGGTGGGGTCACCAGATCCCCGCATGGTACGACGAGGAAGATCGGATTTACGTCGCCGAATCCGAGGAGGAGGCGCGCAAGCTTGCCGGCGGGAGACCGCTTCGTCGCGATCCGGATGTGCTCGATACCTGGTTCTCGTCAGCATTGTGGCCGTTTTCCACATTGGGCTGGCCGGACGAGACGCCTGAGCTGAAACGTTTCTATCCCACGTCGGTTCTTGTCACCGGTTTCGACATCATTTTCTTCTGGGTTGCCCGCATGATGATGATGGGGCTTTGGTTTCGAAACGACGTACCATTCAAGACAGTGGTCATTCACACACGCGTGCTCGACGAGAAGGGCACGAAAATGTCCAAGACCAAGGGCAATGTCGTCGACCCCCTGGATCTGATCGACGAGTTTGGCGCGGATGCGCTGCGGTTCACACTTGCACTCGCTGCAGGACAGAGTCGCGACATGCGGATCGGGCCGTCGCGCGTCGAAGTGAACCGAAACTTCGGCACCAAACTATGGAACGCGGCGCGTTTCTGCGAAATGAATGATTGCCGGACACAGGAGAGTTTTGATCCAGCTCAGGTGAAACAGGCAGTCAATCAATGGATCGTGGCGGAGGTGGCTCAGGCGTGCGAAACAACTAAGAGCTTTCTCGTCGCTCTTCGCTTTAACGAAGCTGCGAGCTCTACCTACCATTTCGTCTACGATGTCTTTTGCGATTGGTATCTAGAGATCACTAAACCGATCTTTGCCGGTGGAGATGCGACGGCCATGTCTGAGACGCGTGCCACGGCGGCGTGGGCGCGCGACACCTTGCTAAAGCTGTTGCATCCCTTCATGCCTTTCATCACCGAGGAACTGTGGGCCCGTACCGCCGTCGGTGCGGACCGCGCCGGCCTGCTAATTGAGGCCGAATGGCCGACCGTGACAGTTCCGCAAGAATTTGAGAACGCACGAGCCGAACTCGACTGGGTTATCGATCTCGTAAAAGGCGTGCGTTCGATCCGGGCGGAGATGAATGTGCCTCCGGGCACCCGAGTGGCACTCATCATAAAAGGCGCAAGTGTGCACACGCGCGAGCGGCTCGGCCGCAACCTCGATGTCGTCCGTCAACTCGCTCGCCTGGAGCGCACCGAAAACGCAGACACGTTTCCCAAGGGCACGGCGCAATTTGTGCTCGGAGAGGCAACGGTCGGGCTGCCACTCGGCGATGTCATTGATTTCGGCAAGGAACGCGCACGTCTGGAGCGCGAATTGAGGAAGGCAGAGGATGAAGTAGGGCGGGTCGACGTCAAATTGTCGAACCAGCAATTTGTCGCTAGGGCTCCAGAGGAGGTGTTGCTGGAGCAGCGCGAGAAGCGCCGCGAAGCCGCCGAAATCGTAACGCGCCTCAAGGACGCTATCGCACGACTAGAATAGTGCAGCCCGCGCCAGTAGGTTTGACGATAGCGGAACCGACGAGAAACCAGAATGACGACTTTCGACAAATCCAAACTCCCGTCTCGCCACGTTACGGAAGGACCCGAACGCGCGCCGCACCGTTCCTACTACTACGCGATGGGTCTGAGTGAGGCGGAGATTCACCAGCCTTTCGTCGGCGTGGTGTCGTGTTGGAACGAAGCCGCGCCCTGCAACATCGCGTTGATGCGCCAGGCACAGGCCGCCAAGAAGGGTGTCAAGGAATCCGGTGGTACGCCCCGCGAGTTCTGCACGATCACCGTCACGGACGGCATCGCGATGGGACACGAGGGCATGAAATCTTCTCTCGTTTCTCGCGAAGTCATCGCTGACTCGGTCGAACTCACGATGAGAGGTCATTGTTATGACGGGCTCGTCGGCATCGCGGGTTGTGACAAGTCATTGCCCGGCATCATGATGGCAATGCTTCGTCTTAATGTGCCGAGCGTGTTTCTCTATGGCGGCTCCATTATGCCCGGCAAGTTCAAGGGCAAGGACGTAACGGTTGTCGACATCTTCGAGGGCGTCGGACAGTTCTCGGCCGGCAAGATGCCTGCGTGCGATTTGGACGAACTCGAACGTCATGCCTGTCCAGGCGCGGGCGCGTGCGGCGGGCAGTTCACCGCCAATACGATGGCGTGCGTTGCGGAGGCGATCGGCCTGGCACTTCCTTATTCTTCGGGTCCGCCGGCCGTCATTCTCGAGCGCGACGATTTTGCGTTGAAAGCCGGTCGGGCGGTGATGGACCTTTTGTCGAAGAACATCCGTCCCCGCGCCATTGCCACCCGCAAGGCTTTCGAGAATGCGGCCATGGTCGTGGCCGCGACGGGGGGTTCGACCAATGCCGCGCTTCATCTGCCGGCTATGGCAAATGAAGCGGGTATAAAATTTGATCTCTTCGACGTGGCAGAGATCTTCCGCAAGACACCCTATCTCGCTTCTCTCAAGCCCGGCGGCCAATATGTCGCCAAGGATATGTGGGAAGCCGGCGGCGTGCCGATGCTGATGCGCGCCTTGCTTGATGGCGGCTACCTGCACGGCGAGTGCATGACCGTGACGGGGAAGACCGTCGCGGAGAATCTGAAGGGCCTAAAGTTCAATCGCGATCAAAAAGTGATGCGCGATGCCACCAATCCTCTGGCACCAACGGGAGGGGTCGTGGGTCTTACAGGCAATCTCGCACCAGAAGGTGCCATCGTGAAGGTTGCCGGCCTCAAACACACGCATCATCGCGGACCCGCACGCGTGTTCGATTGCGAGGAGGATGCCTTCTCCGCGGTACAGCGGCGCGAATATAAAGAAGGCGACGTGATCGTCATTCGCTATGAAGGTCCCAAAGGCGGTCCCGGCATGCGCGAGATGCTGTCGACAACGGCCGCGCTTTACGGACAGGGCGTCGAAAATATCGCTCTCGTCACCGACGGGCGTTTCTCCGGCGCGACACGTGGCCTTTGCGTCGGCCACGTCGGTCCCGAAGCGATGGAAGGTGGTCCCATCGGGCTGCTCAAAGACGGCGACATCGTCGTGGTCGATGCCGACAAAGGCACCTTGAACGTCGAACTTGCTGCCTCAGAGTTGGCGGAACGGCGCAAGTCGTGGAAGGCGAAAGCGGCATCGTTCAATACGGGCGCTCTGGCGCGATTCGCAAAAAACGTCGGACCGGCTCGCCTGGGCGCAGTGACGACGCCGGGCGCGAACGACGAGGTGAGATGCTACGCGGATATCTGATGATCAGGCGAAAATGACCTTCTCTTCGCCGAACCAAAGCGGTGAGCGCGACAGGTCGATGAATTTGCGCTCGTCCTCAAGAAGCGCAAGCCCCGCCGCCTGACGTTCGGGAGAAGGACTGCCAAGGACATCGTCGATCGAATCCCACCACAGCTCCGCAACGCCATCGTACATTTCGGGTCCCAAGCGCGTGGCCCGGATTCCGTCATTGGCTGGATGCGAAAGCGAATGCATCTGCACATAGCGCCGAATGCGAAGGACTTCGCGATGCTTCGCGACAAGGGGTGCATGCTTCTCATGCCAATATTTCTGAAATTCGTCGCGGGTAAGATTTGGCAAGCGGTGCAGGCAAAACGTCAGTTTGATCATCTGCAGAGGTCTCCCAGCACATCCGTCCCGGTGGCAAGAGACGCATAAATTCAGCGTTCTTGCAAAAGCGATACGCGCCTGTTTGACAGTCGTGCGTTGTGTTTTACGAGGGGCTCCCGTCGCGACGCAGCACTCACCTGTGATAGAAATTGATGACGCGGCGAATCCCCAACGCTGGGAGGCATGGATGTCGGTTCAACTGAAGATCAACGGCAAGATGTACGATCTGGACGTCGAGCCTGACGCGCCGCTGTTATGGGTGATCCGCGACGAGGTCGGACTAACAGGCACAAAATTCGGCTGCGGCATAGCCCAGTGTGGCGCCTGCACCGTTCACGTCAACGGCAATGCCCAACGCAGCTGCGTCACGCCTGTCAGCTCCGTAGTTGGCGCGGACATCACAACGATCGAGGCGATCGGCGAAAATGGCCTCTCGCCGGTTCAGCAGGCCTGGATCGATCACCAGGTGCCGCAGTGTGGCTACTGTCAGTCCGGTATGATCATGGCCGTAAGCGCACTTCTGAAAACGAATCCGCATCCGAGCGAAGACGATCTTGCCGCTGCAGTGACCAACATCTGCCGCTGTGGCACCTATCCGCGGATCAGAAACGCGGTCCGCGCCCTGGCCAACGAGAAGGTGTGACGCCATGGCCTCGACACGCAGAATCGTCGTCCTGGGCGGTCTAGGGACCGCCGGAGCACTCGTGGTTGGTTACGCGCTCTGGCCGAGTCACCGGCTGGACGGAGCCAATGCGCTCGCAGCCAAGCCCGGAGAGCGGTTCATCAACAACTGGATCAAGATCGCGTCCGACGACACGGTCACGGTCGTGGTCCCACACTGCGACATGGGCACTGGCATCTATACCGCCTTGCCACAAATGGCAGCCGAGGAGCTCGATGCGGATTGGACGAAGGTAAAAGTCGAAGCCGCGCCGCCGGATTCGCTCTTCGCGAATGGTCCGCTCGGCGAAGGTTTCATCCTGCTGTCGCAAGGTATGACGCGCGACAGCCTGCCTGCATTTCTGCGCGGCACCGCGGACAACTCCTTCCGGACCGTCGCCGGTTTCATGAATCTGCAGGTTACCGGCGGCTCCTCTGCCGTCCGCGCGACTGGCATCTTCGGCATGCGCATTGCGGGCGCGTCCGCGCGCGAAATGCTCGTCAAGGCGGCAGCGGCCCGCTGGCACGTCGATACCGAGAGCTGCACGACAAAGTCGAACCGGGTCCTGCATGCGCCATCCGGCAGAAGCCTTGGATACGGTGAGCTGGTCGCGGATGCGGTGTCGTACACACCGTCTTCGAATCCGACTCTGAAACTGAGGAGCCAATACACGCTCGTCGGCAAATCGATTGCACGCGTCGATATTCCAAAGAAAGTCAACGGAACGACAACCTACGGAGTCGATGTCAAACTCCCGG
>Ga0070691_10000177_pt1 | contig 20907 bp, 31 predicted proteins | sample KBSK1101metaG_FD_64673 | JGI IMG/M metagenome (GOLD analysis project Ga0070691, IMG submission 64673) | Corn, switchgrass and miscanthus rhizosphere microbial communities from Kellogg Biological Station, Michigan, USA - KBS K1-10-1 metaG | ecosystem: Host-associated > Plants > Roots >... | reverse complement strand
CGTTGCACGATCTGCAGGCCGCGACCAGGTTGGACGGATCGAACGGGGCGCCGCCCTCGGCCAGCGCCACCACGTGGTCGGCGGTGTCGGCCAGGCCGCCGCACCACCGGCACCGCCACCCGTCGCGCAGCAGCACCTGCTTGCGCAGCCTGCGCCACGCCCGGGTGTTGCGCGGTTCAGCCATCGTCATCGTCCCCGCCTCGCCGGTGCCGTGGCCGCACAGCCGGGCCACGCCACGCCTTCACCAGGTACTCCAGCGGCAGCACCCCGACCAGCACCGTGCCGATGATCAGCTCCGGCACCGAGCTGCCGCTGCCGATCAGGGCGTCCAGGATCACCAGCACGCCGAGCAGGAACACCACCACCCGCCGCAGGTCGGCGGCCAGCTGTCGCCCGTCAGCTCGCGGCGGGCGCATCGGGCGGTGGCTCAGTCGGATCGACTGGCCCCGCCGGATCCTCGTCCGTGTCGGGCGGGAACGTCTCGGGCTGCGGCTCGTCGGGCGAGCTGCCGTCCTCCTCGCCCGCCTGCTCGTTGGTCTCGCGCTCGGTGGCGTCGCCCAGCTTCTCGGTGGCGTCGTCGGTGAAGGCAGCGTCATCGGTGCGCTCGGTGTCCGGCGCGGCGGTCTCGGTCACGTGCTCCTCCTCGTTGGTCACGGGTACGCCACCAGCGCGTAGCCCACCACGTCGCCCTTGGATCGGGTGCGCTGCGCCGAGGTGTCGGAGGTGTTGCCCTCCTCGGTCACCGGGCTGCTGCCCGGCGTGCGCACCATGGCCACGTGCTGGCCTGGACTGAACAGCGTCACCAGGTCGCCCGGCCGTACCCGGCTCGGGTCGGTCGTCCAGCCGGTGAACGGCGCCTTGCCCGCCTTCGCGCGGGCCTCGATCCACTCCACGCTGGCCAGGTCGTAGGTCAGGCCCTTCACGCCCGCCGCGTCCATGGCGTTCGCGCACCACACACCGCACCACGGCTGGTAGCGCAGCCACGTGCCGGAGCTGCCCATGGCCACGCAGCGATCCTGGGCGGTGCGGATCCCGTCCGAGCGGCTGTCGCAGTTCGATCCGCCCGGCTGCTCGTTCAGGCCGCGATGGCTGGCCATCCAACTGAGCGCGCGATCTCGAGCGCTGGAAGATCCGCTACCGCCCGAGCTGCTGCCGCCGTCGCCGTTCGGCTCGCCGGTGGTGGTGTTGTGCGACTTGCACCAGCTGTCGTAGGCGCTGCCGTGCTTGGTCGCCACCTGCAGGTTGGAGTACCGCTGGCGACGGTCGGCGTGATCCCAGCCGGGCGTCTCGCCGGGCACCTTGCCCTCGGCGAGGCGCCAGACGTACTGGCGGCGCTCCACCAGCCAATCGGTGCACGCCTGGCGGCGGCCGGACTGCTCGGAGTAGGCGCCCTTCGGCTCCACCCACCACAGCTCGCGCAGCGAGGTGTAGACCTTCTCGGCGTCGGTGCCCGCCTCGGTCGGCAGCTGGCAGACCGCGTGAGGCGCCGCGTTGGAGTAGTTGGCCTTGTGCAGGTAGTCGTACCGCTCGCGGCGGTGCGCCACGTCCCAGCCGGGGCCGTTCTCATGCGGGATCTCGCCCTCGGCGATGGCGGCTATGTAGGCGCGGCGATCGCGGATCCACGCCTGGGTGATCTCCAGCCACTCCTCCAGCTGGTCGTCCCAGCCCGTCCAGTCGGACAGCTGCATCAGCCTGCTGGTCTCGTTGAACGTGACACGTTCCGAGTCGGTCAGGTAGCTGTACGCGTCGGCCATGCCAGCGATCCTAGCGCGATCGTTCGGCGACCGAACTACCCGGCCCGCCAGCCCGATCGCCAGCAGGATCAGCGCCATCACGCCCAGCGCCTCCAGCCCGTTCACCGAGGTGGGCCTGCGAACAGCGCCACCAGCGCGATCACCAGCAGCAGCACGCCGAGCAGCCGCAGCTCGCCGCCGGTCAGGCCCAGGCTGGCGTCCACCAGGATCGTCACGGCCGCGGATCCGTTCCGAGCTGGGCACCGAGCACCTTGCGGGCCTCCAGGGCCGCGTGGCGGGCGGCCTCGGCCTGCGCCGGGTCTCCGTACCCTTCGGTGCTGCCCTTCGCACGTTCCGCCGCGTCCAGCTCACGCTGGCGGTAGATCTCGGCGATGGCCGAGTCGTCCTCGGGCACCCAGCCGGGCGGCGCCGCGCTCGCGCCCGCGCTGGTCTTTAGACCTTCTCGTTCGGGTGGCGCGGGCGCCACCGTTGAACCCGTGTTCGCGCCACCGTTGGCAGGTGCCAACGGTGGCGCTGGCGCTACGGTTGGATCGGGTGCAACGGTGGCGCGGGCGCCACCGTTGCGGCAGCGGTACAGGTTGGCGCCGTAGTGCCCGCCCTTCACCCGATCGACCAGCAGCAGCCCGGCCGACTCCAGCCGCTGGATCGCCCGCAGCACCGCCGACACCGACAGCCCGCACGCCCTCGCGATCGTGGAGCGCGAGACCTGCGCGCAGCCGTTCGGCCCCATGTACGTGGACAGCGCCCAGCCGACCAGCTTGGCGGTCGGATCCAGCGGGGAGTCGCGCAGCTCGCGCTGCCAGGGCACCCAGGCCGGTGGTCGGGCGGCGGCCACGGCTAGAACGGGATGTCCTCGTCGTCCGGGTCGCCGTAGCTGTAGGCCCGGTCAATGCCGATCGGCTCCGGCTCCAGGGCGTACACCTCGCGGGCCTCGTCCTCGGTCTGCATGCCCAGCACGATCTCGGGCGCGTAGTCGGTCAGCACGTGCGCCGAGGCCCTGGCCCACAGCATCCTGGCCGGGTAGGTCTGCCAGGCCGACCCGGCCCGGATCAGCCCGGCCCGGCGGGCGTCGTCGATCGTGAACGTGGAGCTGCCCAGCTGCTCGCCGGTGCTGGCGCGCACCAGCACCGCGGTGCAGGACTCGTCCGAGTCGTCCACCCGTTCGATCACCAGCCCGGCGCGGTTGGCCAGGGCGCGCAGCAGGCGGCTGGAGACCACCAGCTTGCCCGAGATCAGCGACAGCTCGCGCACCGACCACAGCGGCAGCCCGAGCTGCTGGACGTAGTAGAGGCGCAGGGCGCCCGCGGCGCCGCGGGCCTTCTCGTCCTGGGCGCCGGACTCGGACAGCGACAGCCACCAGCCGAGCGTGCGCAGGTCGTCCAGCGTCAGCTCGCGCTGCGGTGCGAGCTGCAGGCCCTGGCCGCGCTTCACCGGCAGCGCCCGCCGCTTGCGGGTGGTAGCCGTGTTTCCGCTTGCGGGCGTCGTAGCGGCCGTCTCCGGCACGTCCACCACCTCGGCCGTATCCTCGGCCTCGGGCGGCGGGATCGCGTCAGCGGGCGTCTCAGGGGCCTTCTCGGGCGGCGGCGGGGCGGCGCCGCCCTTCTCGGCAGGGGTGCTCACGGGTCGTCCTCCTCCTCGCGGGGTGCTGCAGGTCTCGCACAGCCACGCGCCGGGCACCAGCTGCGGTGCCACCTCGCGGCCGCACTCACGGCACAGCGTCGGCACGGCGGGCCATCCGACGGTTGGCGATCACGGCCTCCAGCTGGATCACCCACTGCTCCAGCTGGATCGCGTGCTGGCGGTCGTGGCCGGTCTCGGCCCGGCGCCGGTAGTAGGCGGCCTCGCTGATCAGGTAGTCGCGCAGCGCCACCTCGGTGGCGATCTGCTCCTCCAGGGTCAGCTGCGGCGCGGTCACCAGGTCACCACCATGGCGACCGCGAACCCGACCAGGGCGCCCATGGCGACCAGGCCCAGGCAGCTCCAGACCAGGCCGTCCTGCCACCAGCGGTAGCTCCTCGGGTAGTTCACCAGGGCCTCCTGTCGTAGTCGGTGGGGCGCTGCTCCAGCCACGCCCGGTCTGCGATGCGCCGTTCGATCTCGCCCGGCCCGGCGACCAGGTAGGCCAGGTTCAGCAGCCGCGCCACCAGCTGGAACAGCGCCCAGCCGACGGCGCCGCGGGTCACAGCTCCACCGCCAGCGCGTCCAGCAGCTCGGTGATCTCGCCGGGGCGGCCGAGCTGGGCGTGGCAGTGGGGACAGCGCACCTCGCGGCGCTGGGCGGCGCGGGCCTGCGCGGTCAGGCTGTTCAGCCACACCTGGCAGTCGCGCAGCGCGACCACCGCGGCGCGGTCACCGGCGGCGCTGGCGCCGCGGGCCAGGGCGGTCAGCACGGCGCCGACTCCGGCGGTGGTCAGCCGGACGACGGGTGCCGGGGTGCGGTCGGTGGGCGTCACCAGGGCCGCCGCGTTGACACAGGACTGACACGCAGGCCCGCGCAGACCCGCGCAGACCACCGCAGGGTGGCGCGGCCTAGACCACGCGAACCCGCATGGTTACGCGGAATCCCGCCGACGGCCGCAGACACGCGCGGGGCCGTTCCGGTGTCTGACACCGGAACGGAAACGGCCCGATCCCGCATGGATACAGGGATCGGGCCGTTGGCCGCGGTCAGGGTTGACACAGAATTGACACGGGCGGTCACCCCGGGGCCTCCTCCAGGCCGAACACGAACGAGCGCGTGAACCGGATCGGCTTGAAGTTGCCGTCACCGTTGAACAGCGCCGCGATCTCGGCGGCCTCGCCGGGCACCCCGATCGGTGCCCGGTTCACCGGCAGCCAGTCCTCGCCGTCCAGGCTCACCCAGTCCTGCAGGTGGCCCTCGGTCAGCGTGCGGCGGTGGTGGACAGTCGCGGCCATCACCGGGTAGCCTCCTCGGCGGTGGCGGCCGGAATCGTGTCGGTGACGGTCGCCACCTCTGCCGCCGCGATCGCCACCAGCTCGCGCTGCGCCCGCGCCAGGCGGCTGCCCTTGTCGTAGACCGAGCGGATCAGCTTGGCGTCGGCGTGGCCGACCCGCAGCTGGCAGGTCTCCTCGGAGATCCCGCGGTCGCGCATGATCGTGACGGCGGTGGCGCGCAGATCGTGCGAGGTGAGATCGTCGCGCCCGGCGGCGGCCAGCGTCGGCTGCCAGACGTGGCGATTGAAGTAGCTGTGCGCCACGCGGCCGTGGATCATCGGCCAGGCCGAGCCGTCCGGCATCGGCCACACCAGCTCCGACTCGGCCGGGGTGCCGGGCAGGTGCGAGGTGGGCGTGGCGCCCGCGACCCGCAGGGTGGCCAGCTGCTCGGTCAGCAGCGCGATCTCCTCGGGCAGCAGCGGGATGATCTTGGCGCCGATCCGCTTGCCCGACTTGTGCGCGGCGGGCGGGATCGTGATGGTGCCCTCGGCCAGGTCGATCCAGTCGCGGCGCAGCTGCAGCAGCTCGCCGATGCGACAGCCGACCATGCCCTGGAGCAGCACCAGCCGCGCGTAGCGGTCGGGCGCGCCGAGCGCGAACGCGGCCAGCTCGCCGTCGCGGTGGATCGTGACCCGCTCGCGGGTCTCCCACACCGGCGTCGGCAGCTCCAGCAGCGCGCCCGGCACCTTGGCGCCGTCGGCCTGCGCGGCGCGCAGCACGGCCTCCAGGCCGATCCGCTCATCGTTGGCGGCCTTGGGATGCTTGGCGGCGCGCTCCAGGTGGGCGGTGCGGATCTTGGCGACGGGCAGCAGGTGCACCGGCGTGGCCGCGTGCGGCCCGTCGATCAGCGGCCGCAGGATCCGCGCCCACCACTCCAGGCCGCCCTCGGTCAGCCCGGCGATGCCCTTGGCGGCCAGCACCTCGCGGGCCATGTCGCCGAGGGTCACGAACCGGGCGCCGTCGCTGGGGCCTTCGCCGCGCTTGCGGATCGCGCGCAGCTCCGAGGCGCGGGCGTTGGCCACGTCCAGGTCGCTGTGCCACTCGGTGTAGATCGTGGCCATGCCCGGGAACCGGAGGCGCACCCGGTACTGCGTGCCGGGGCCGCCGGGCTGGTCAACGTGCTGGGCGAACGTGCGGGTGGCGGTGGTGTCGGTCACCGTCGGCTCCTCGTGTCGGTGCGGGCGATCGTCGCCCGGCAGACCCATGGTAACACAGTTTCCACCGCTAGCGGGTGCTGTGGTGGAGACGCCGCAGGTACTCCGACCAGTTCACCCACCGCACGTGGGCCGAGACCGCGACCACGGGCAGCAGCCCGCGGGCGCCCCAGTCCTGCATCGTGCGCTCGGATCGCGGCGCGCCGTTCCGCTTGGGGATCCGGCGCCCGGCCTCGGCGAACGAGATCAGCTCGTCGCCGGTCTCGGTCAGGTGCTCGTGCTCGCTCACAGCCATGCCCCCGAACCTAGCGCCGCACGATCGACCCGCCAACCGGGCCAACCTGCGCGTAGGTGCGGCAGCCTGCGGCGGTCTGCGCGACCGCTGCGGATCCCCGCGCCTCCCCGCGCCTCCCCGCGCCTCCCCGCGCTCGTTGGCGCGGGTCTGCGGATCTCACGTAAGTGTCGCAATTTGCGGCGAATGCGTGGCATGGGACGCCCCCCTCGCAGGTCAGGGTCGTCCCCTCCGAACGGCCCAGGTTCAGACCGACGGCGGGGTGCCGCGCCCGGCTCGCCCGCTGTGTCCTCCGCCGACCAGGCCACCGCCGTAGGTGGGGCCGTACCGGCCCCCGACGGCCTGGAAGCAGGCCCACAATGTACGTCTGCGGCGCACCAATCGCCAGTGGCGATCACCACCCACCCGTCGGGGTGCGCGCACCACTGCGCCAGGGCGGTCTACGCCGGTGCGCCGCCCAGCACCGCCTGCACCTCGGCCAGGATCATGCCGTCGGTGATCACGCCCGGGTCGGCGCCCGGATCCTCCACCTCGGCCGCCTCGGCGCTCGCCCACGCGTCAGCCCAGCCGGGCGCCGCGCACAGCACCCAGCGGTTGACGCCCGCCCAGGACTCGGGCTGGTCGGGGATCAGCACCGCACCGGCGTGCGCCTCGCTGGCGGCGGCGGCGGTGATCCGGCGCGACAGCGACTCGCTGGCGGCCATGTTCGCGATCTCCAGGTAGGCCATGGTCGTCTCCTCTCAGATCCGCCAGCACAGCGCGTGGGCGGTGACGTTCAGCGCAACCGAGGTGTTCAGGGTGAGCGTGCCCGCCGAGGTGGCGGAGATCTTCCAGCTGCAGAACTGCAGGTTGGTGGCGGCCGTCCAGCGCACGAACGTGCCGAAGTTGCGCGCGGGCGGCGCGGACGCGTCCCAGCCCGCGTGGCCGGTGCCGTGGATGATCCCGTCCACGCCCAGGTCGGCGGCGGTCACGTTGATCAGGCCCGACGCGTCGGTGGACTTGGAGAAGGAGGCCATCACGATCGTCTCCCAGCGGTTGGCTGGCGCGGCCACGCCGGGCGGGGTGTACGTGAACGCGGCCGCCCGGAACGTGTAGGTGCGGCCGTCGTCCAGCGTCACCGCCTGGAACCCGTCCGGCGCGGTCGGGTACAGCGCCTTCAGGGTGGCGTAGTTCGGGAACGTCGGCGGCGACCCGTTGCGCATCCTGCGGTCGGTCAGCGCGCCCGCGGCCATGCTGGCGATCGCCAGCTCCCAGGTCACGGCGGTCTGCGTCGGCGGCAGCACCGCCGCGTCGCGGAACAGCAGCTCGGCGTGATTGTCGGCCGGGGTGAACCGCACCACCAGCAGGCCGTTGGCGGTCGCGGGCACGCTGGCGGGCGTGGTCAGCTCGGCGTAGTGGCCGTCCAGCCAACAGCCGCCGATCGCCACGTTGATCGTCGGGCCAGCCACCAGCGTCGGCGCCAGCGCACCCGCGCCGCCGATCCCGAGCGGCGACACGTCCACGCCGCTGGGCACCCACAGCCGCGCCATCTTGCGCCATCGCGCCTCGGAGGAGACGCTGCCGTCGGCGCCGTCGGTCGGCCACACTGCAAGATCAGCCATCGGTTAGATCCTTTCCAGCTGCCGGAGTCGTTGCGCCTGGCGTTGCGCCAGCCGCCACTGCGCCAGGGTCAGCGAGCTGGCGCCGACGGTCGGGCGTACCTGCAGCGGCCGGTTCGGCAGCAGGTCGATCTGCGCCTCCACGATCACGTCGGTGGTCACCAGGTCGCCAACCACCACGGTCGCCAGGTCGCCCACGTTCCAGTCGCGCAGGAACTGCTGCCCGTCGGTGTCCATCACCTCCAGCGTCACCATGATCGGCCGCACCCCGTCCGCCAGCGCCTCGGCCCCGGCCTGGTCAAGCTCGGCGGTGGCGCTGGTGTCGCGCCGGTCGATGAACGTCTCCACCCGGCCCCACTGCAGCACCGCGCCCGTGTCCTGGTACTCGCGGATCAGCCGCGCGCTGCCGACGCCCGCCCCGGCCACGTACACGTAGTTCAGGTCGGGCGCCTCCAGCGCCGACTGCCAGCTGGCCAGCGTGCCCAGGCCGACGTTGAACACCGCCGCGCCGGACGGCTGGAACACTTCGAACGCGAGATCCCGGACGCGGATCCCGAGCCGGGCGGCGGCCGCGATCGGCTGCAGGAACGCGAGCAGGCCCTGGTAGCGGGCGCTGGTGGTGATCGTGCCGCCGAACGCGGCCGGGGTCGGCACCGTCAGGCCCGCCACCTGCCGCGCCGCGATCGCGGACGGCCCGGCGTTGCGGTCGACGTAGCCCGCGATCACCTGCGACGCGGCGCCGGTGCGGGTGTCGTAGGCGCTGGTGGCGTAGGGCGGCGCGGCGGTGCCCGGCTCGGGGTGCGCGAGGCGCCGCGCCAGCCACACCAGGTCGTCCACGCCGTTCAGGGTCACCATGTCGGTGGTGGCGTCGCGGGTGCGTTCGATCCGCGTTACCGGCCCCGATCGGTAGACCACGTCGTCGGTGAAGATCAGCAGCCTGGGGCGGTCGGCGGCGAGCAGCAGCTGCGCCGCCTCGGTGTCGGCGGGCAGCTCCAGCTCATACGTGGAGATCTCGTTGTACCGGGCGATCAGCGTGCCGTGGTCGTAGGTGTCGATCTCGGCCAGCGGGGTCTGCCAGTCGCACGCCCACAGCCGCACGGTGGGGCCGTGGAACCCTACGCCGCCAGCCACGTCTGCCTCCAGGTCAGCGTCGCCAGGGTCGCCGCCGAGGTGGCCGCGATCGACAGCTCCACCTGGTTCACGCCCCGCTGCAGCGCCCACAGCTGGGACGGCGCGGTCAGCCGACTGAACACGTTGGCGCCGTCCAGCCGCACCGCCTTGCGGCCCGGCCGGGTGTCCACCACCAGCGTGGATCCGTCCGGCACCAGGCCGGTGACCGTCCACGCCTGGCCGGTGGTGACGTTGCGGGCGGTCACGTCGGTGCCTGGCCCCAGCACCGTCAGCACCGGGTAGGCGGGCGCGTCGCCCAGGTTGGTGATCGTGAACAGCCCGTACGCGTCGGAGGCGCCGAGGATCAGCGGCAGGAACGGGAACCAGCGCCGCACGGCGCTGCCCTGCGAGACCGCGATTGACTGTTCGGTGCCGTCCAGCCAATACGGGAACCCGGCCCGGAACAGCAGCGCGCCGACGTTCACGTCCGGGCGGTGCTCCTCGAGGTCGTCCAGGCCGGAGTCGTACGCGCAGCGCAGGAACCGGCCCGGGTTGGCGCCGTCCACCACCGTCAGCGTGCCCTCCCCGCGGGTCGGGTCTAGCACCCGCGCCCACTGCCGCAGGTCGCTGCGGCCATCGAACGATCCCGGGAACGCGACGGGCATGGAGACGATCCGCTCCACGTGCGCGGCGCCCAGGAACCGCGACCCGTTGGCGGCGGGCACCGGCAGCATGGTCAGCGCAACCGGCGGCATCATCCGGGCCTTGGCCCCGGCCAGCATCAGGAACCGGATCGCGTCGCCGTCGGCGCTGCGGTACTCCAGCGTCTCGCAGCCCGGCCACGGCGCCCACTTCGCGGCGGCCATCTAGCGGCCCGTCCTCAGCAGCTCCAGCCGCCGGAACGCGTACGCCACGTCCTGGGCGTCGGCGGTGCGCGGCTGCAGGAACAGCTGGTAGGTGGCGCCGTGCTCCTCGCGCAGCAGCTGCCGCAGCAGCGACTCGGGCGCCACGATCTCGCGCCCGGCCTCGCCGCCCACGAACAGCGTGGGCCGGGTCAGCACCCCGCCGCGGGCCAGCGTCGGCAGGTTCGGGAAGTCGATCGACTGGCCGCCGAACGTGAACTTGGGGATATCGACGCCCAGGTGCGAGCCGCCGCCGACGGTGAACTTGGGCACGTGGAAGACGATCCCGTTCCAGGCCCGGATCACCGCGTTGATCGGATCCTTGATCGCGCTGGCGACGCGGCCCGCCTCGCGGCCAACGGCGTGCACCAGGCTGGAGATCTTGCCCGGGATCGCGCCGATCGCGTCGCCGACGGCGCGCAGCGCGTCCTTGGCGCCGTCCACGATCCCGTCCTTGATCGCGCTGCCCAGCTTGCCCGCCTGCGTCGCGACGCTGTGCACCAGGCTGGAGATCTTGGCGGGGATCTGACCGAGCGCGCCGCCGATCGCGGTGACGGCGCTGGAGACGGCCGCCTTGATCGCGTTCCAGGCGGCGCTGGTGGCGGCCTTGATCGCTGTCCAGGCGGCGCTCAGGACGGTCTTCCAGATCGTGACTTCGAACCGCAGCAGCGCGGTGATCAGCTTGACGATGTTCAGCACGATGGCCTTGGCCGCCGTCCAGGCGGCGCTCCAGTCGCCGCGCAGCAGCGCGGTGACCAGCTTCACCACGTTGGTGATCACCGCGACGGCGGCCTGCAGGGCCGGGAGGATCGCCAGGATCACCGGCCGGATCGACGGCCAGGCGGAGACGATCACGTGCACGATCTCCAGGAACAGCTGCGCCAGCGCGACCAGCAGCGGCTTGACCGTCGCGGTCACCTTGGCGATCACCAGCGAGATCTCGGGCCAGTGTTCGCGGATGAACGAGACCACCGCCAGCAGCGCCGGGATCATCTTGGCGACCAGCTCGCCCGCCAGGTTGTTGAACGACTGCTTGGCGATGTTGATCATCCCGGGAAGCGTCTTACCAGCGGCCTCGGCGGCGCCGCCGTAGCGCTTCTCCACCTCGCCCAGGATGATCTTCTGCGCGCCCGCCACGTCGCCCGCCTCGGTCATGGCCTTCACCTGCTTCTGCTGGGCGTCGGTGAACGTGACGCCCAGCTTGGCCAGCTTGGTCAGGCCCTTGGCGGGATCGTTCAGGGCCTTGCCCAGCACCTTGGCGGCGGCGGCCGGGTCGGTGCCCATCCGCGCGGCCATGTCGGTCATCGCCTTGGTGGTGCGATCGAACACGTCGTTGCCCGCGCCCGCCTCGTTGCGGATCTTGGTGAACTGCAGCAGCAGGTTCTCGCCCGAGGCGATCGCCTCGTCGTCGATCCCGGACTTGCGCATCAGCGACTCGGCGAGGTCGCCCACGTGGTCGGCCGAGACGCCCGCCACCTGGCCGGTGGACTTGATCACGGCGTTGGTCTGCGCGGCCACCTGGGAGGCTTCCTGGTACTCGTCAATGCCGACCTTCAGGGTGGCGACCACGGCGCCGATCCCGGCCGCCCCGGCGCCCAGCGCGGCGGCCTTGCCCATCGACTTGAAGGCCGATCCCATCCGGCTGCCGTGCGCCTCCACGTCCTTGGCGCCCTTGGCCAGGTCGGTGGTGTTGGCCAGGAACCGGACTACGACGCTGGCGCCACCCGCCACGGGTCACCGCCTCCGGTTGGCGGCGCGGCGCTGCTCGGCCTGCTCGCGCACCGCGTAGCGGGTCATCTCGTCGTACTCGGCGGGCGTCAGCTCGTCCACTTCGCGCGGGGTCATCGACCAGAACCGGCAGAAATTGACCAGGCCCACTAGCGCCCGCCGTTCGAAGGGTCTACGGCCTCCGGCGTGAAGTCGGGCGCCACGTCGCCCGCCTCGTCCCAGCTCGGGCTGTGGCCGTCGCGGCGCAGCTGGATCCAGACCAGCGCCTGGATCCGGTCGGGCGCCGCGTCCAGGTCTTCGGCGTCGCCGCCGCCGAGCAGCTCGGACAGCGGGCGGCCGGTCTCGGCCTTCAGCCGCCGCATCTCGTTCGGCGTCAGCGACATGGACTGCGAGATCGCCACCGTGGCGGGCAGCGGTCGCAGCTCGGTCACCTTCTCGGGTGTGGCCATGGGAACCTCTCGATCTCGGTCTCGGTGAGCCGTTCGGCGAGGTCGCGGAACGGGCCGCGCTCGCGGCGCTGGGTGGGCACGAAGTAGCGGCCCCGCTTGACCTGCGGGCGGCCGCGCGAGCCGCCGAACTCGATCCACCCGGCGTAGGGCAGGCCGCCGCCCATGGTGGCCCTGGCGCCCTCCCCGACGCCCGCTGCGGGCAGCGCCGTGATCGACCGTGCCAGCGCGCCGGAGACGCGCGGCACGATCGACCGGGCCGACTCGCCGCCGTGCCGGGCCGAGGTGGCGGCGGCCTCGTCGCCCGCCACCTGGACGCGGTGGGCGAACGCGGGCACGTCGTGGATCAGCTCGTCCAGCCCGACGATCTGCACGCGGGTGGTGTTGCGGCGGGCCATCCGCTAGGCGGGCGCCGGTTCGGCGACCACGGCGCCCGGCTGGCCGGTGGTGGTCGGCTCGGTCGGCAGCTCGCCCTCGGGCGGTGCGATGCCCGCCATCACGGTCAGCGGCGGCAGCGTGGTGGTGGTCTTGGTGGGCGCGCCGACCACCGACCACTCCAGGTCGATCGTGGACTCCGCCCCGGCGTCGCCGTTGATCGGGCTGTACGGCTGCGGGATCACCTGGCCGTACCAGGCCGGGTTGGTGTCCGAGATCGGGTCGTCGCGGCGCGCCTGGATCACGAAGTCCACCGGCACGCCACCGGCCACGGCGGCCGACAGCACCTCCTCGGTGGCGGCCGCATCGAACGACTGGTACAGCGTCGCGACCAGCGACCACTTGACGGTGCCCGGGTAGTCGATCTCGCCGCACAGGCTGGTCAGCGTGATCACGGAGACGTCCGGCGTCAGCTCCAGGTGGTTCACCACGCACGCCAGGCTGTCGCCGCCGATCTGCAGGTCGGCGTTGTCCAGGATCAGCGGCTTGGGGATCGTCGGCATCGGGTCAGTCCTCCTCGGTTGTCACGTGCACGCCGTACACCAGCGCAGCGGCCAGGTAGTCCAGGTTGCCGATCGCCCACGGCGCGGGCGCGCTCACGTCCGGCAGGCCCCAGCTGTACGGGTCGGCGCGCAGGCGGCCGATCGCGTACGCGACCAGCTCCTCCAGGTCGGCCACGCCCTCGCCCGGCTCCAGCCGCGCGGCCACGCACAGCACCTGCAGCCGCGCCACGTACCGGCAGGTGCCCGACGGCTCCAGCCACGGGTCGCTCCAGCCGAGCATGATCGCGGGCGGATCCAGGCTGTCCACCAGGTTGATCAGCACCGCCGGGTCGGTGTCCAGCACCGGCGCCAGGGCGGCCGCTGCGGCCTCCCGGGCGCCGGTGATCGTGAGGGTGCCGGTGGCGCTCACGCGATCCCCCACTGCTGCTTGAGCGGTGTCAGGGCGTACGCGTGCCTGCTGAACCCGTCGCGGGGCGCGGTCAGGGTGCCGGTCTGATCGAACCCGATCACGCCGAACGCGGCCGCGTTGGACTTCCACCACTCCACCGCCCGCACGATGTTGACGCGGTTGGCCAGCGGGTCGCCGTCCGCGATCGGATCGGTGTCCAGGCGGTCGGTCTCGTGGTCGATCTCGGCGGCGGCCGCGTCCAGGCACGCCTGCATCGCAGCCGTGTTGGCGGGCGTTAGCCGGACGTTCAGCGCCTCGGCCAGCTCCTCGGGCGTGGCGTACGCCACGGGTCAGCTCCCGGCCGCGTCGATCGCGGCCCGCACCTCGGCCTTGGTGGCGCTCGGATCGACGGCCACGCCGAGCTGCTGGGCGTGCTCCAGCAGCTCGGCCTTGGTCATCTGATCCAGGTCGGTGGTAGCGGACTTGCCAGGGTCGTAGTCTCCGGCCAGCAGCCGGTCACGGTGCGGGGTCATGGTCACACCGGCGGGGTCAGCTGGACGAACGCGCCGGGCAGCACCGCGACGGCCGCGAACGCGCCGATCACGCCCACCTCCAGGCCGCCGATCGACGGCTCTACGGCGCGCATCTCCACCGGCGCGCCGGGCGTCTCGGCGCACAGCAGCTTGGAGCTGTCGCCCACGATCGCGGTGGACGCGGCGAACCCGTCCGAGACGATGAACCGCAGCCCGCCCAGGTTGCCGGACGCGTCGCCCAGCGAGCCGGGGCCAGCGGTCAGGAACACCGGGTTTTGCGCCGTCACCAGGCCCAGCAGGCTGTAGCCGGTGATCGCGTCCAGGTAGATCGCGTTGGCGCGGCCACCCGCGGCCCGCACCTGCCCGGCGGCGGCCGCGATCGCGGCCATCCAGCCCGCCAGGTCGTCCGACGCGACGGTGCCGCCCGCGGCGGCGGCGGTGTCCACCACGGTGCAGGCGGCGCTCTCGGTCTGCTCGGCGTACGCCTCGGCCATCAGATCGAAGAACAGCGTGAGCGCGTCCGGGCTAGACCACTGGATCGTCTGCCAGCTCAGGTTGCCCGCGCCCAGGTAGGTGTCGGCCACCACCTCGCGCATGATCACGGCCATCTTGGAGTAGGCCGGGTTGGTCTTCTCGGTGACCTGCTTGGCGACGGTCGGGCGGGCCGTGATGGACGGCCACGTCAGCTTGCCGGAGGTGAGGCCGACCTGCCGCGAGCTGGCGACCACCGGCCGCGCGGTGTTGATCACTTCGAAGATCTGCGCCAGGTGCTGGTCGGGGATCAGGCCCGGCACGTCGCTGGTCAGGGTGTGCACCTGGGCGGCGCGCTGCAGCCGCTCGGCGGCGCGCTGGCGTAGCTCGGGGCCGACGATGTTCCCGATCTGCTCCACGCGGGTGATCAGCGCGTCTCGGGCGTACTGCGCGAACGTCCGGTAGACGATCTCGCCGGGCGCGTCGCCGCGCTCGGCGGGCGCCTCGCCGCCCTCGCGGGCCGGGGCGCCGATCGCGCGGGTGATCCGGGCGCGCTGCTCGCCGCTGCGGGCGCGCGTCTCCTCCAGCTCCAGCAGCTCCTCCACCTGCGGCTCCAGCTGGGTGGCGCGCTCGCGGTTGCGGCGCAGCAGCTCGCGCTCGGCCTCCGACGGGTCGCGCTCCTCCTCCTCGGCGCGCTGCAGGATCTGATCGTTGGTGTCCAGCAGCTGCTCGCGCTCGGTCACGAGACGCTGCAGTACGACGTTCGGCATGGCGACGGCCCCTCCAGGGATCGGGTCAGTGATCCGGGGTGCCGCGATGCGCGGGGCGGCCGGAGCGGCCGGGTGGCGCGGTGCGGGGTGCCGTCGCCGCCAAGGCTAGCACCGTGGTGAGGCGCCGCGACGGCGGCCAGCGGCGCAGCCCGTGCCGCCCTGCGAGGTGCGGCCGGGAGGTGGTGGCGGCGGGGCCTCCCGTCGCGGCCTGGTCAGCCTACAACGGCCGACGGCCGCCCAGGGTACTGGACGGCCGACGGTGCGCCCTTCGCGCTGGCGGGGATGCTACAGGCCCGACAGCGTGGTGGGGCGGCGCTCCAGCGGGAACCGCTGGGACTGTTCGATCAGGGCCAGCGCCTCGCTGTCGCGGTGGCCGTTGCCCGCGGCCACCAGCTCGCGCTCGCCGTCCTCCTCCTCGCCCTCCAGCTCGGCCAGCTGCCGGTCGATCTCGGCGATCCGCAGCTCCAGCTCGGTCAGCTTGTGCGCGTCCGGGTGCGGCTTGCGCTGCTGGACGCCGAGCCATCGCTGGGCGGTCGCGCGCTGCAGCCGCAGCTTGCCCTCGGGCGTGAAGTTGCGCTTGCCCGGCACCCCGCCGCGCCGGTTGCCGGTCGCGGCCCGGCTGGTCAGCGCAACGTCCGACGGGTCTGCTAGTGGCGGCACCGCGCCGTCCACGTGGGCGAACCCGCCCTTGCGGATCGTGCGCGCCAGCTGCCGTAGCTTGGTCGCCACCCGGTCGGCGGTCTCGGCGTCACTCCAGGCGCCGATCTCGTCCACGTGCGGCGGCAGGTACGCCAGCAGCGCGTAGTAGGTGTCGCCCACCAGCTGGTCGCGGGCGGCCTGCGGATGGATCGGCTGGGACGTGCGGTGGAGCGCGTCCAGCACGTTCAGGCCCGGCTCCGCCTCCACCAGCAGCGCCGCCGCCTCCAGGTTCAGGGCCACGTCGGTCTGTGCGGCTGTGATCACAGACACCTCCTCGCAGGAGTGATCACCAACGGCGACAGACCCTAGCACCGAGTGTCCCGGGCTACACGTCGATCCCGACCGCGCGCAGCCGGGCGTCCAGCTCGCCGGTGTCCGGCCGGACGGCCAGGTCGATCCAGTCGGGATCGGGCGTGCGCGATCGGCGGCCGGTGACGGCGGCGCCCGCGTAGGCCGGTTCCGGCGTCAGCGACACCTCCACCAGGTGGCACCGCTCGCGGATGATCGCGCCGTCTCCAGCGCGCCGGTTGCGGCGGGCGAGATCCTGGAAGCCGACCGACACGCCGCGCAGCATGCCCTCGTCCACCAGCGTCAGGGCCTGGTCGCCGAACACGCCCGGCAGCACCCGCACCGAGCCGTCCAGGCCGCCGTCGCCCTCCGCGAACTGGACGCCCCGGCCGATCCAGTCGGCCAGGCCCTGGCCGTGGTGGTAGCGGAACTGCACCCGATCGGGCGCCCGCACCGCGCGAGCGAACGCGCCCGGCGCGAACTGCTCCAGGTACGGCTCGGCGTCGGGCGCGTCGCGCACCTGGGCGCTCACGTTGTACGGCACCACCCGCAGATCCAGGATCCGGCCGACCGGGCCGCCGTCGATCGCGGCCCGGACGTGCACGTCCTCCACCTGGAACACGCGGGTCAGGATCGGCTGGTCAGGCACTTGCCACCACCTCCAGGGGTGCGGCCGCCGGTGGCGGCGCGGGCAGGTCGGGCGGGGTCGGGCCGCTGGCGTTCGCGCCGGGCGGCTCGTCGATCAGCTCCAGCGCCTCGCCGTCGGCCAGCGGCGGCAGATCCAGCACCGCCGCGCGGCACTCGTCCACCGTCACCACGTTGGCCGCGAGCAGCGCCAGCCACACCTCGCTGGCGGTCTTCAGGTCGGGCCGCAGCAGGATCGACGGATCGAACTCCACCCAGCTGCCGCGCGGCAGCCACGTGGACAGCGCGGCCTCCACCCGGCGCGCGGTCGGGTACAGCTCGGTGCGCCACCAGGTGTCGAACAGCATCTCCGGGTTGGAGTAGTTGAGGCCGCCCGCCTGCTCCATGTTCAGCATGAACGCGGGCACGCCGTAGGCGGCGGCGATCTGCTTGGCGTCCCACTCGCGGGTCTCCAGCAGCAGCAGGTCGCGCGGCGCGAAGCTGAACTGCTGGAACGTGACATCGGGCGGCAGCACCGCCGGGGCGCCGCCGCGCAGGCCGACCCGAGCTGTCCACTGCGCCTGCAGCGCGGCGGCCTGGTCGGCCTCCAGGCGGCGGCTGGACTGCAGCACCGCCCACGGCACGCCGCCCTGCTGGTAGAAGTCGGTCGCGAACTTCTCGGCGAAGTAGGCGCCCTGGACGTTGGCCGAGTAGCCCTGCAGGGCCGAGGTGCCGCGCAGCTGCCCGTTCGGGTCGCGCGAGATCTGCAGCACGTCCTCGCTGCGCAGGTCGTACTGCTTCACCCGGTACGTGCGGCCGCGGCCGTCCGGGTCGGTGCCGACGGTCACCTGCTGCGGATCCAGCACGGTGTAGGCCCTCGGGAAGCCGGTCACGTAGCGGTCGGTCACCAGCAGGAACGCGTCGCCCCAGCCGTAGATCGACGCCATCGTGGCGAACGTCGCATCAGCGGCGCCGTTCGGGAACCACACCGGGTCAGGGTTGGCCACCCACAGCGGCACCGGCGAGTCGCCGCGGAACCGGATCGGCATGGCGGCCACCTGCTGGCAGACCAGCTGCAGGCAGCGCACGGCGGTGCCGACGCGCTCGGCGAGCTGCGGCGACGCCCACCCGGCGAACAGCCCGGCCAGCTCGGGATCGAACCCGGACGGCAGGCCCAGCACCGACGGCGGCGGCGGTGCGGATCGTCCCAGCAGCCGATCCAGCAGACCCACGGGGCCGACTCTAGCGCACGATCGTTAGGCTGCCTAACCGGCCGGCGTGGAAAGCCGCTTGCCATCCCTCCCGATCCATGGTAAGCTACTTTCCATGAACACCGACACGCGCACCACCAACCTGCACCTCCGCACCGCGATCGACCTGCTGGACGCGGGCAAGCGACCCGGCTGGATCGTCACCAACCTGGGCGACGACGCCTACCAGCTCGCCAGCCACTACTCCGAGCAGCTGCACGGCGTCGGCCTCACCGGCCTGGTGGAGGACATCGCCAACGGCACCGCCGACCGCGACGATCTCCGGTGCGCCCTGGAGCGCGCCGGGGAGGTCACCATGCGCCAGCTGCGCGGCGGCCGCTAGGCTCGCCCCGCCATCCCCCCGACCGGAACGGGCGCCCCTAGGGGCGCCCGTTCCCGTCCTCGGCCGACTTGTGGAAAGTCGCTTGCCATGTCCCAGGATCCGTGGTAGACTTCTTTCCATGAACACCGACACGAACACCACCCGCAAGTCCCACGTCCGCGGCGCCGCCGCCGCCGTGATCGCCGCCGCCCGCGAGGAGCGCGGCCTGCACCAGGCCAAGGACGTGCCCAGCACCTACCGGGTCGGCCGCGAGATCATCGGCACCGACGGCAGCATGAGCGGCTACGGCGTCGCCTACCCGCCCAAGTTCGCAGCCGCGCATATGCCCTTCGCGACCACCACCCGCCAGCTCAAGCGCGGATTCGTGATCCTGACCGAGGCCGAGGCCGCCGAGATCGCGGTGGCGTACGTGGCCGAGGACGGCCGCGGGGTGCAGGCCGCCAACGAGCGGCTGGCCAGCACCCGCAAGGTGTACGGCGGCTACGCCGAGCAGTACCCGGATCGCGCCGAGGACTACGCCAGCACGATCGCGCACGCCGAGCAGCACCACGCCGAGACGATCGCCAAGCTGGCCAAGGCCCGCACCCGCTACGGCAAGCTGCTTGCCAAGGCCCAGCCCGCGACCGAGGAGGTCACCGTGCCCGAGCAGACCGAGGCGCCCGAGGCCAAGCCGACGCCCGAGCAGGAGTCGGCCCGGCTGGAGGCGCTGCGCGCCGAGGCCGAGGAGGCCACGCTGGCCGAGGTGCAGGCCGCCGCGCCCGAGCTGGCGCAGGTCGCCGAGACCGCGGCCCAGGCCGCCGCCGCCGAGCGCGCCGAGCGGCAGGACGCGATCGGGGCGACGCTGGTGGCGGTCGCCGCCGCCAAGGTGACGGCCGATCGCGCCTGGCGCCAGGCGATCGTGGACGCGGCCGCCGCCGGGCTGTCGCACCGCGCGGTCGCGGTGCTCGCCGGGTGCACCCACCCGACGGTCGCCAAGGTGCTGGCCGAGGAGGCCGCGCGCTAGGCTCCGGCGGCTGCTTGGCTCGCAGCTTCACGCCATGGTCAACGGGTCGCCCTCGGGCGGCCCGTTGGTCGTCCTGGACGCCTACCCGCCAGCGCCCGCGTCCGGCGACCTTGCCCACCGTGTCCAGGCGCCGGATCCCGTCGCCCGCCAGCCTAGTAGATCGTCGGCGCGCCGCCCTGCTGCGCCTCGGCCATGGCCACCCACCAGGCCGCGCGAGCTGCCAGCGCCGCGTCGCCGAACCGGGCCGGGTCGTCCGGCCTGGCCAGCCGCAGCGACCCGTCCACGCCGAACCGGGCGCGCAGGTTGGCGACCTGCTCGGCCACCACCGGCGCGTGATCATGCGCCAGCTCGCCGCCCACGATCGCCCGGTAGAACTCGTTGGCCGAGGTGGTCTCCGAGTCGGCCGACCCGTCCCACGGCACCACCGGCGCGCCCTCGTCGCGCAGCTCGGCGAACAGCCGCGACCGGATCCGGCGGTTGTGCACGATCGCCCGCACGTCCCACCGCTCCATCGCCCGGCCGAGCTGGTCGTGGAGGTCGCGGTCGGTCGCCACCTCCGCCCACCAGCCGTGGAAGATCGCGCCGTCCATCGTCGCCCCGGCGATCGCCGCCGACCTGCGGAACGTGCCCTCCACCGCCAGCACCACCTCGGCGCCGTCCGGCGGCGGCGGCTGCATCGCGCACGCCTGCCAGGCGCCCTCCGGCAGCCACGCTGCCGCCTCGTCCACCCACAGCCCGAGGTGGTACGTCCTGAACTCGCGATCGCTCAGGAGGCCCTGCTGGACGGCCAGCGCGGCCGGTGTCAGGAACCCGGCCCGCAGCGCCGGGTTGGCCTTCCGCCACGCCCGCCGGTCGTCCGAGGCCGAGCCGGGATCGGCTGCCCACTCCAGGTAGCGGACACCGGCGGGCAGCTCGCCGTCCAGGTGCGCGCCGCGCAGCCGCTGCAGGATGTTGGCCTGGAACCCGGGCGTGCCGATCCCGACCAGCCGCGCGTCGGGCCGCTTGCCCAGCCGGGCGATCAGCGACTCCACCGTCTCATCGTGCGCGAACCCGATCTCGTCGATGATCGCCAGCGAGAAGTTCAGGCCCTGGATCGCCGACAGCTTGGCCGGGTGCGCCTGCAGCTTGGATCCGGTCGGCCGGTACTCCAGGATCTGCTCGCGGCTGTGCCACCGGCAGCGATCGACCAGCACCGGCGAGGACTCCACCATGCGCATGGCGGCCTCCACCAGGAACCCGGCCTGTTCCTGCTTGGTGGCGATCACGTCCACCTCCACGTAGTCGTCGCCGCGGGCGATCCGCTCCAGCGCCAGCGCCGCCAGGAACGTGGTCTTACCGTTCGCGGCGGGCAGGCTGGCGAACGTGGCCAGGTGGTCGTAGATCTCGCGCAGCAGCTCGCGCTGGAACCCCGCGATCCGGAACGGCCCGGCCGCGCCGTGGCCCGTCGGCACCACCAGGTAGGTCTCCAGGAACCGCTCGGCGCGCTTGGCCTCCGAGGTGTGGCGCCAGCCCGTCCACGGCGGCAGTTCGATCAGCCGCAGCGGCCGCTGGGCGCCCTTGAACACCAGCGATCCGTGCGCCGGGCCGGGTGCCGCCTCAGCCATCCGCGTCGATCGCGCCGGGCACCACGCCCCGCGTTCGGATCCGGCGCGATCGGGCGCC